>Ga0180433_10002173_pt1 | contig 30950 bp, 33 predicted proteins | sample SS_ome_8_FD_132980 | JGI IMG/M metagenome (GOLD analysis project Ga0180433, IMG submission 132980) | Hypersaline lake sediment archaeal communities from the Salton Sea, California, USA - SS_1_D_1 metaG | ecosystem: Environmental > Aquatic > Non-marine Saline and Alkaline > Hypersaline >... | reverse complement strand
GGGACGCAACTTATTCAAAATACTATAAAACAAGAAAAAGAGGCAGTGGGGAAATAGGTGTTGTTGATGAGACCCTTGTTCTGGAAAAATTCAAGGATATGGCATCAGAAGAAAACCAGAAGAAAATGAAAGAAAAGAACTCTGTTTTCATACCAAATCGCTCATTTGCTGTTTATGTCGGTTATGATAATATTGAAAATAATTTTTCTATTCCTGTTTTTGGGAATAAATACCTTTTGAAAGCTGAAGAGAGGAATGTTGAAAAAGACCAGTACTACCTTATGGAGAAAGCAGGGGTTAACTTCCCAAGAATTATAAAATCACCGGATAAGATAGATACTCTTTCCATAGTGAAGGTGAGCGAGGCGAAACGCAGCTATGAGAGGGCTTTCTTCCTTGCAAGAAGTTCAGAGGAGTATGTTGAAAAGAGCGAGGAATTACTGAAACAGGGAAAGATTACAAAAGAAGGGCTTGAAAAAGCTAAAATAGAGGAATACATACTTGGCGCGCACTTCAACTTCAATTTCTTTTATTCTCCTTTGAATGATGAACTTGAACTTCTGGGAATAGATACGCGGAGACAGACTAATCTTGACGGTTTCCTGAGATTACCGGCTGACCAGCAGCTGGAACTTCTCAAATATAGGCAGCCAAGCACAATAGAAACAGGGCATATAGCATGCACTATAAGGGAGTCATTACTGCAGCAGGCTCTTGACCAGGGACAAAAACTTGTTGATGCTGCAAAGAGGGAATATTCCCCAGGAATAATCGGTCCTTTTGCCTTACAGGGTGCAATGGAAGAAAAGGAAGGTGAACGTTTTGTATGCTTTGATGTTTCGCTTAGGATTCCAGGGTCTCCAGGTACGAGATTCACCCCATATACAGAATACTTATTCAGGAAGAGCATAAGCTTCGGAAGAAGAATTGCAATTGAAATCAAGGATGCTGAAAAAACAGATCAAATGGAAAAACTAGTCACTTAGCAGTTGTTCAGGAAAATTTCTGAAATCTTTTATTACTGCGAGTGACTCTTCTTTGTTTATGTTTCTTATTGCGGGAGATTCAAGCAGTATTATTTTCATTCCCGCATTCTTTGCTGCGGTAAATCCTGAAAAAGAGTCTTCAAATACTATGCAATTTTCAGGGGGGACGTTCAGCTTTTCTGCAGCCTTGAGGAAAGCATCAGGATAAGGTTTTCTTCTTTCATAATCCCTGCTGCCTAGGATAAATTCAAATCTGTCTTCCAGTCCCAAAACTGACAGGGCGGTTATGATGTTTTCCCTGTGTCCGCCAGAAACAATCGCCTTCCTTATCCCTTTTTTCTCAGCAAGTTCCAGTATTTCATTAAGTCCCTGTTTTGTTTTGACCTCACCGTTCTTTACAAGTTCACGGTAGACCTTCTTTCTCTTTTCAACGTATTCATCTATTGTTTTTTCATCAGTTATACCTGCTTCCCCCAGCAGCACTGTGAATATGTTTTTTGAGCCGGTACCTGCAAATTCACTATACCATCTATTCTTATCTACCTCTATTCCAAGAGGACGTACGAATTCCATGAACGTTCTGAAGTGCACAGGTTCAGAGTCAACTATAACCCCATCAAAATCAAAAAGAAATGCTTTCATTTTATCACATTCTGTCTCAGTATATTAAGGTTTTGTGTTAAAAAAAGTATTAAAAACCCCTAACATCATTATAATAGCCGTCAGCGACCATAGGAGGGGGGAAATACCCGTTCCCATCCCGAACACGGAAGTTAAGCCCCTTCACGGCGTTTCGAGTACTGTGTTATGCACGGGAAAGTGCGCTGTTGCTGACATCCTACTCATTTTTTTAAAATATGGTTCCGAACTACTTTTATGAGATTGAAATTACTTATAGTTGCGCTGATTGTTTTTTCCTTTGTTCTGCTTGTATCTACTTTCTATTTTTATTTCGAAAGCCAAAACTGGAGGGAGCAGGCGGAATTACTTGAAAATGAAAATATGCAGATTAACAATACCCTTAAACAAACACAGTCTGCCCTTGAAACCGAACAGGAAACTTCTGAGTTTCTAAGGTCTGAACTTTCAGATACTGAAGATGCACTTAATCAAACAAACAATTCCCTGAACAAATGCCGCCAGGATCTGGAAGCTGAAACAGAGCTTTATGAAGAATGCACATCCCAGAAAAAACAGCTTACTGACTTTATTTCAGAAACAGTGGTTGAACTTGACAACCTTACTGCCGAGCTTGATGAATTTCAGAACCAGATAGCTGATTCAATGTCTTGGTTTACTTTGAATTCAAATATAGAAAACCTATCTTTCAGGATGAAATATCTTGTTGACAAATGTACAAGCGGTGATGAGATAAATGCGGCATGTATTCCTTTTATTCTGGTTGAAGAGGAAGGCTGGGGGTACAAAACAGAGGAAGGAGACCATCTGCTTTCTTTTGAGGAGATGATAATGAACAGGGGCGGTGACTGCGAAGACTGGTCGCTTTATTTCAAAGGCGCCTTCAACTATGTGAAAACACAAGCAAGAAATGAGAAATCACTTATTTCAGTAGTGCCAAGCAGTGCAGGAAATACGTTTCAGATATACAAAGAATGGCATTATCTGGATGCAACAGGCAGGGAGCTTGGAACTACGGAAGACAACCTGTATGTAATATGCTATGATTCGCACTGCATAGTTGCAATAACAGACCAGGAAATAAAGAACAGCAGTGACATATACAAGCTTAGGGGCGCACCCGCATTGGAACCGCAGGATGGTCAGTATATGTTTACAATAGGAAATATAGGCGCTCCGGATATCTGCGAGCCGGGAGACTGCAACTATGCCGTGGATATCTGGATAGTAATAACAGACGATGACATCTATGATTTTCACCATAATGAAAGATGGGTGGGCTATAAGGATTATTATCAGACCGCAGGGTATTACAGGGAACAGATAGAAGAAATAACAGATTTAATGGAAGAAGCTGCCGAATAATTACAAATTTATCTTTTTTCCGCTTGCATCTCTTTTTGTTTTTCCGAATTCTTTGAAGCCAAGTGCCTCTTCACCTGAAAAGACAGGTCCATCTTTGCAGACCATTTTATCTCCTATCATACACGAACCGCATATGCCCATCCCACACTTCATATATCTTTCAAGCGAAAGCTGGCATGGTATCTTTTGTTTTTTGCATAATTCAGCAAGGAATTTCATCATTATTTCAGGGCCGCAGCTGTAAACTGCATCTATTTCGTGCTTCTTTAGTATTTCTCCTGCTCCCTGTACAGCATTTCCTTTGAAACCTTCAGAGCCGTCATCTGTTGTTATGAGAATTTCATCACATATTTTTGCAAATCTTTTCTTATAGCATATCTCATTTTTTGTTTTTGCTCCTAGAACGATGTGGATTTTGTATCCTTCCTTTTTTGCCTTTTTTGCAAGAAGGTGAAGCGGAACAACACCAGTTCCTCCGGCAACAAGCAGAATGTTTTTTGAGTTTTTGTCAAGCTTGAATCCATGGCCCATCGGACCCCTGAATGAAACCAAATCACCTTCTTTCAGTTTGCGTATTTCTTCAGTGAATTCCCCAATATGGGCAACCGTTATTGTCACCGGTTCGTTGTTTGCTATTCCCATGGGCCTTTCCCCTGTTCCAGGAATCCATAACATTATGAACTGGCCCGGTTCCGCATTAAGCTTATAATCAAGTTCGTAAGTGGTAGACGTTTCTGTTTCTTTCGTTATACTCTTTATTGGTACTGTTATTATGGGATATTCACTCATGTGCGGCACCCCTTACTTCTTTTATGTTCTTATATCCGTGCTCCTCAAGCCATGTTTCTGCTTCATTACTTATTCTTCTGAACGAACTCAATCCCCTGTAATGTACCGAAGTTCCTATTCCAACCGCACTTGCTCCTGCCATCAAGTACTCAACCAGGTCTTCCCCCGTAGTTATCCCACCGGTTCCTATTATGGGTATTTTTACGGATTTGTATATATCATACACGCATCTCAGTGTAATCGGTTTAATTGCAGGTCCGCTTAGGCCTCCGCAGCCGAATCCTATTGTTGGTTTTTTTCTTTCTATATCTATTTTCATTCCCGGTCCCAGGGTGTTTCCCATATTTATGGCTGCAGCTCCTGATTTTTCAGCTTCTTTTGCAGCAGCCACCTCACCAGGTGTTGAAGGAGATAATTTGATTATAATTGGGGTTTTTGTTTTCTTTTTTAGTGCTTTTGTTATTTTTCCTACTGTTTCGGGACTGCTTTGTCCTGCCATAAGACCATAGCCAGGAGTATGCGGGCAGGACATCACCGCTTCAATTGCCGAGCATTTTATTTTAGACTTGGAAATACTATCAGCCAGTTTTGAAAATTCTTTTTCATCCTTTCCTGCAATGCTTATTACAAGTGGCTCCTTTCTTTTCCAGCCTGAAAATTCCTCAAGTCCCTGTTTTATTCCAGGATTAGGATATCCCATGGCATTTAGGAGACCGCAGTCGGTTTCTACAATATTTGGGCCTGGGTGGCCTTTTCTTGCATCAAGAGTCAATGATTTTGTTGTTACAGCACCAGCCCCTTCTTCTGCCACTCTTTCAAGACTTTGCAGGGTTGTGCTGAGTATGCCTGAGGCAAGGATGGTAGGATTTTTCCATCGTTTTCCAAATAGCTCTACCTCAATCATTCATAACTATTTTGAAGGCAGTTATTAAAAAATCATTTCTTGAGCGTCTTTATCGTATCGTCAACATTTTTTGCAAGCTTTTTTGAATGATAAAGCGCCACGTACTTAAGAAATTCATCCGGTACTTCATCCGGCTCATAGCCGTTTTTCTTGACCAAGTCAATAATCTCGTCAGAGACTGTTTTCTTTTTGCTGATCATATCCTTTATGAGTTCAAGCCTTTTCATACTTGGTTTTTTTGTATTCTTAACTACAAAATCGAAAAATGCAGAACAGTAATCGCGAACAGAAGAATTATCGAAACCATAGACAGTTGACAGGTATTCCAACGTTTTCACTGTGGAAAATGGAGGCAGGTATACCACATCATCCTCTCTTTTGAACGGTTCTTTTAACCCTATGTCTGATGGAAGCATTTCCAGATTGTTCTTGCGTATTACATCCAGGGTAAGTTTTAGCAGGTATGCCATTGAAAGAGTATATTGGGGGTGATTCATATCAGTTCCCCGGTATTCAAATGTGCCGACCTTGTTTACTCTTACTGCTCCCCACATAAATTTCAGGTCAGGTGAATACACAACGTCTTTTTCCAGAGGCAGTCCGCGCGAACTCAACATTTCAAGGTAAGTGTTTTTCCTTTTGCTGGACATGGTTCTCAGGTCTTCCATTGTGAACTCATAATTTGGAAGACCGCCTAGTATCGGATAATTGAAATAAAGGCCATGAAGCTCCTTTTCTTTCTCATGAAAGTACATGTCCCGGTAAAGCATTGTTCTGTAATCTTTTACAAAATGCTCACCCTGAAAAAACGGTGATGACTGGCAAAAGGTTATGCACGCAGGGTCGGCTGCTATCAGAAAATTATACTGATTAAGGAATATTTCTTTTGCCTTTGAATATGCGAGCGGTTTTATGCTTTTTGTTTTTTTCTCCACCGTTCCTTTTGGAAGGGAGTAATGAAAATGAAATGCACAAAACATAGAGTTGGGGAATTTATTTCCCAAGAGATTAAGCTGAGCCTGATACCAGGGGCTGTTCCTTATGGTTATCTTGCCTTTTGCAGGATAACTGCTTAGGGGAAGGAGTTTTATCTTATTCTCTTCTCCAAGTTCAATAAGTTCCTTTAGCTCCACCAAGTGGTGCAGACCGATGTGTTTCAATCTTTCGCTTGGCTCAATTCCCATTTCCACCATGGCTTCATGAGCTTCAGTCCTCAGATTCTTGTTTATTTTTTTTCTTTTTTCAGATAACTTAATGAGTTCATCTACTCTGTTAACAAGGTTTCCATGCTCATCGATTGTAAAAAATTCAGTCTCAAAGCCCACCTTGGTACTTTTCATTCTGGGCATGGGACATACGACGTAAATAATATTTATATATCTTTTGAGTGAAAGTCCCCTATGGCAGAGGTAGACGTGTTTAATTCGGCTGTATTGGGGGTAGTAGTATTCATCCTTTCGTTTATTGTTCTCTATATACTCTGGAGTGTTGTGCTAAGGATTTTCCAGTCCTTGTTTTCAAAGTCAAAAATGTATTTTATTCCAAGGTTAATGAAAGAGCTTGGCCGTTCCATTTTTTTCCTCATTCTGCTGGTTAGTGCATATTTCGGCATAATGGTTTATGATTCAACCCTTATTGAAGGTACACCCATCAAAATATGGGGGGTGCTTCTTATTCTTACACTTGCCGAGATATTGTCCAGGATACTATTGGGGACGATAGATGTTTACAGGCAGAAGCTTAGGGGTGCCCCGACTTTTATATCAAACAGAATACCCCTTTTAAAGAGGATAATAGGTTTAATCATATATGTGGCCGCGGCAGTTCTTGTAGTCAGCTATCTAAGTTATGAAATAGGAACAGTAATAGCTATTTTCGGAGCTGTTTTCATGGTGTTTATGTTTGTTGTTTATTATCCCCAGGTTTTGAACATTCTTGCGGGTCTTCAGCTTCCTGACAGGATTCAACCTGGTGATTATATATGTGGTGATGGCCTTTCTGGATTTGTTGAAGATATATCGGATCAGTACACAGTACTGCGAAAAATAGATGGTTCCAGCGTTTCAGTTCCTAACTCAAAGCTCCTGAATGGAAAATATCTTGAAAACTACTCTGTTCCTGAAGGAAATATGATAACCTTGGAAGTTGTAACCTCAGATGTTCCAAAAGCAAAGGAAAAGCTTGTAACAGTCTGCGGAAAAGTTGCTCTCGAATCAGAGGAAATCTTTGATGATTACAGCCCTAAGGTTGTTCTTTCTGGAGTTGCCGAAGGTAAAAATATTTTCATAGTTAAGTTCATACTGGTGAAGGAAGGCGATTTAAGGGAAAATATAAATAAGGTGGTGTCTGCTGTGAGAAAGCAATTCAAGAATTCCCTAGTTGGAGTGGAACTTGTCTGAGTCAAAGTTAAAATACTTTATTGTGATAATATATCATGGTAGAAATTATTCCTGCAATTCTTTCCAAATCAGTTGAAGATTTCAATAAAAAAATCGAAAAGGTAAAACCATACGTATCAATGGTACATGTTGATATGATGGATAACAAATTCGTTCCGAATAAAACTCTTGAAGCAGATGAAATACCGCCTCTTATAAAGGAAATAGATTATGAGTTTCACTGGATGTACGAAGAGCCAGAGCCCCAATTGCCCAAATTTCCCGATTCCCTCCACCTTGTTAATGTTGAGATACTGAATCCTGAGAGGTGGCAGAAAATCAAGGCGATGGCCAAAAGAATTGGAATAGCAATAAACCCACCCACTCCTTTTTCTGCTCTTGAGCCTTATCTGGGAGATACAAATGAATTTCTGGTAATGTCCGTGAATCCTGGGTTTTCAAAGCAGAGTTACATTTCCGAAGTGGAAGAGAAAATAAAAGCATTGAGAAAAGCAAAAGCTGATGCAAACATAGAAGTAGACGGGGGCATAGGCATTGGAACAGCATACCGTGCAGTTGCTGCAGGGGCCAACAAACTAGGTGCTGCAAGTGCCATTTTCTCACACGATAATATTAAAGAAGCTATTGACAATATATTATCATCAACCGGGGGTTAAATATGGCGCAATTCAAGAAAATTACCAGCATGAAAAAGCTCAAGCTTATTGCAAACACCATAAGGCAGGATGTTGTGCAAATGCTTTTTAAGGCAAAATCAGGGCATACTGCAGGTTCAATAGGGCTTGCTGATATTTTTACTGCACTTTATTTCAACATACTTTATCACGACCCACAGAATCCTGATTGGGAAGGGAGGGACAGGCTTGTTGTTTCAAATGGCCATATAGCTCCTGTAATGTATGCTGCAATGGCAAATGCGGATTATTTCCCCAAAGAAGAGCTTAAAACTTTGAGAAAGTTGGGCTCACGACTTCAAGGTCACCCTCACAGGGGAACTCTTCCTGGAATTGAGAATTCATCCGGTCCGCTTGGTCAGGGGCTTTCCCAGGCAGTAGGCATGGCAATCGTGGCCAAAGCCGAAAAGAAAAGATGGCGTGTTTATGCAATGCTTTCTGATGGGGAACTTAACGAGGGGCAAACCTGGGAGGCCGTGATGCTTGCAAATAAATACAAGCTTGGAAACCTTACGGCAATAATAGACAGGAATAATATTCAGATAGACGGCTATACTGAGGAGGTATTGCCTATTGAGCCTTTAGCGGAAAAGTTCAGGGCATTCGGATGGAATGTCATAAATGTTGACGGACATAACATAAAGAAGATTATAGATGCCTGTGAGGAAAGCAAGGCAGTATTTGAGAGACCTACGGTCATAATTGCGCATACTGTTCCAGGAAAGGCGATATCATTCATGGAATTCCTTAGCGAGTGGCACGGCAAACCGCCTGCGAAAGAGCAGGCTGATATAGCGCTTTCAGAGCTTGAGAAGGAGAGGGCCCTTATAATGGAGGAGGATTAGTATGATTATAAAAGATTTGAAAAACCCGAAAGAGTTCAAGGCATCAAGGGAAGGTGTTGGACTTGCTCTTGCTGAATTGGGCGAAAAAAATGAAGACCTGTGGGTGCTTTCTGCCGATGTTACAGAGTCAACACGTGTTCATCATTTTGCAAATAAATTCCCTAAACGGTTCGTGCAGGTCGGTGTTGCAGAACAGAATCTTGCCGGTGTTGCAGCGGGTATAGCAGCTTGTGGAAAGACGGCGGTGATTTCAGCTTATGCTGTTTTCTCGCCTGGAAGGAACTGGGATCAGATAAGGGTTTCTGTATGCTATAACGATGTCAATGTAAAAATTCATGCATCACACAGCGGACTTAATGTTGGCCCTGATGGTGCTTCACACCAGGCACTTGAAGATATTTCTCTTATGCGCACACTCCCGAATCTGGTGGTTCTTGCGCCCAGCGATGTCAACCAGGCAAAAAAGGCGATGCATGCAGCATACAACCATAAAGGACCAGTGTACATAAGAACTGCCAGGGATAAGACAGCTGCATTTACCAACGAGGATGCACCCTTTGAAATAGGAAAAGCAAATGTTTACCTAGAAGGAACCGACGTAACAATTCTTGCACACGGGCTTCAAGTCTACGAGTCTCTTCTTGCGGCTGAAAAACTTAAGGACAAAGGAATATCTGCAGAGGTAATAGATGTTTCTTCCATAAAACCCCTGGACAAGGATACCATAATAAATTCAGCAAAAAAGACAGGTCTTGTTGTTTCTGTTGAAGAACATCAGGTTCATGGCGGCATGGGGAGTGCTGTTTCAGAAATGCTTGCAGAACATTATCCTGTTAAAATGAAGATACACGGAATTTATGATCGCTTCTGTGAATCAGGAACAGGAAAAGAGCTCCTTAATAAGTACAAACTTGATGCTGATGGAATAACCGAAATTGTCGAAGAAGCTGTAAGGTCAAAGTAGAAATATTCCGAATAGAAGCATCAAAGTTGGAAGTATCACAGCACCCATCATCTGAATTCTTTCAACTCCAAGTCTTAAAGTTACCCAGCCTAGTCCAGTTGATATCAATAAAACCAATATTCCAAGCCAACCGTTGAGAAGGAAAGAGATGATTGCCAGATATGCAATAAGCATTATTGCTATGGGTTTTGAGTTAAGGATTGAGACCAAGGCTATCTTTTTTCTTAAAAGATAAACAACAGCTACAGCTATTACTGCTGCTAAAAGGAAAAATGAAGCAAGCAAAAACACATTTTCCTCAATATCTATGAATTTTGAAAGCCATATTGTTGATCCCATTCTTGACTTGTCTATTGATGCGGTTGTTGACAGGGAAAATATAGCTTCTGAAACTCCTATTGAGCTTACTGTTGCCATATAGCCCATTGAATTCATGGGAACTACTATGCTTGCAAATAGGGCAACTTGTGATGGGGAGCTTATTCCTGGAAGAAGGTCCGCAGCCATTCCAAGAAACACCCCGAGCAGGGCATATACTACAATTTCCTTTTTTATTGCGTGTTCCTTTCTTTGCTTTGGTATCTTTGATTTTGTTATGTTCAATAATGCGCTTATTGCAAACATTCCTGAAAATATTGATATGAAAGGATCTGCCATTCCCGAATTCAATGAAAAATATCCGAGGATGCCAGAAGCCAGAAATACCAGAACTGCAAGAACAGGATTTCTGCTTTTTAGTATTATTACAGAGGAAAGAATCAAGACTATGTACTTTATGTAATCCCCTATTGATTCATAAACAAACGGAAATATCTCCATTGATGGTATGAAAATTACAAAAGATGCAATCACAGCAATTATTACCGAAACAAGCACAACTTTCAGCGCTGTGAGTCCGCGGCCAGCGAGTGCAAGCCTTTGCCCTGCCAATGCTGCAACGACAGTTCCATGCTCAGGTATTCCAAAGAATATTGCAGGAATGAATGATGCCACTATGTTTGCAGGGACCATTCCGATTATCAAAGCAGCTTTCATTTCATCAGGGATGTATATCTCTGAAAGGACAGAACAGATTGTGTTTGGATGGAGACCGGGAATTAATCCTGTTATCATCCCGAATAAAACGCCTAACAGAAAATCTAATATTTCCATGTTATCCTATTGTCAGATTGCTTACTCTTATATGAGGACCTCCGTCTTCTACAGGAGCTCTCTGGCCGTTTTTTCCGCATATTCCGGGGTTTGTTGCAAAATCATTACCGACGCTTTCCGTATTATTCAGAACCTCTTTGATATTGCCTGTGATGACTACATCCCTTAGCAGTTCACCTATCTCCCCATTTTTGATTATGTTTCCTTCTTTTGCCTTAAACATAAAGCCCCCTGAAAATATGTCAACACTTCCCCCAAGGCTTCCTTTTATGTAAATTCCGTCTTTTACATCGAAAACATCTTCAATTTTTGATTCTCCTGAAACAAAAAAAGTATTGCTCATCCTTACAATGGGCTGATTTTCATAACCATCAGCCCTTGCATGCCCATTTAGCTCGTGATTTAGTTCCTGAGCAGTTTCTCTGGAGTTCATGAAACCAACAAGTTTTCCTTCCCTTATTATCTCAACTTTTTTTGCTTTTACTCCCTCATCGTCATAAGTATATGCACCGAAATAAGGCTCAGTAGGGTCGTCTATGATATTAACCAACTTACTTCCTATACTGTTTCCGTATTCATTGGTGAATGTTGATTCTTTGCTTGTTATTGAATCCGCTTCCGATGCATGCCCTACAACCTCATGAGCAAATGTTCCAGTCATCTCAGGGTCAAGTACTGCAACAAACCTCCCTTTTGGAGAGGGTCTTGCCTTAAGCAGTTTCTCAGCATTTTCCATTGCAATTGCTGCATTTTCCTGCATATTGATGTTATCCGCGGAATCCCTGTCTGCAGCAGTGTTTACTCCCACCTGGGTTATTCCTTTTTCTCTTGCTATAACACTGCAGGAAAAATAGAAGTAGGACTGGTTTTCCTGAATTTCCTTACCATATGAATTATAGAATTCCCATCTGTTTTTAGTTGCTGAAAAAGATATGTTTGCTGAAACGATTCTTTCAGATTCAGTTTCTTTTTTTGCTGAATTTATTTTATTCAGTACGCCTTCGACATCTATCAAACCGAGCTTTTCTTTTTCAGTGATTTTTTCGGAAGTATCTTTTTTCACGCTTATATTTCCAGGAGATATCTCAGCAAGTTTCTCAGCTTTCCTAAGAAGTTCATTTATGTCAGCATTTATATTGTTTGAAGTTGCAAAACCCCAGGAGCCTTTTTTCAATACTCTCGCGGATGCCCCATAGAAAGGTCCTGTTGAGACATTAGTTTCATCTCTCGAAGAAATTCTCAGGGTTAATCCTTCCTCTTTTCTGACTTCGGCGTAGTCATAATGCGAGAGGTCAAACATCCTACAACACACTCTCTATCTTTCTAGAAAATTCCAATACTGTCTTTTTTTCTTCATTTGTCTTCGTGATTCCAAAGAATACATATGCTGATATCGGAACAACAACAACAGTCTGACCTTCAAATGCTATCTCAACTTCCTTCTGCTTATTACCTTCATTCTGCATCATTGCATCAGATATATTTACGGCCCTTGCAATCACTGTTGGAGCAACATCTCCAAGTGCCACTGTTGATTTGATAAGAACACCATCTTTTCTTATGAGTCCACCACCTATTCCTGATTCTTTCATCTTGTTAAGTATATTCTCTATTTCTGCCATCTTTACCATATAATCACCTTATGCTGATTCCCGAAGGCCCAAGCTTTATCGGGATTTCATAGGATAGTAGGGGAACCTCTAAATAGTAACCCCCCTCCTTTTCTGTTATGTAATATTTCTCATCCATTCCATGAGCGAGAATGCTCATTAGCTGTTTATCATGTACGCCTTCATCCACCATATAACAGGTTGTTGCTCCCGCATTTTTTAGTCTTCCTTCTATCACTTTAAGGAATTTCCTTATCGAGTCCTGGGGGTTGTATAATACGAATGTTGACAGTGTCTGGAACACGATTCTAAGCTTTTTTCCGGTGCTTTCCTTTATTGCTTCATTTATTTCAAGCGAAAGGTCGTTAAGTGCGCCAGGCCCCTGTATTATCTTTATTTTTTCTGTGGACTGGATGTCCTTTTTTCCACCGAGCGTCATAGTATAGCAGTCTATGAATTTTATGTTGGGCTTGTTAATCTTGATTCCTATGGTTTCTGCCTTCTTGGTTATCTCATCAGGGGAGGAGTCTCCACATATGAAATACACATTTTCTTCCTTTGGGGCTGAATCTGCAAAATGAAATGAAAAAGACGTCTTTTCCATACCGCTTGGTCCTGTAATTAAGATATTTCCTGGATTTTTGTATCCTCCTTCTAGAACTACATCAAGCTCTTTTATTCCCGTAGAGCTCCTGTTTTTTCTTAGAACAGGCAGTTCTTCATTAACACCCAATTCGTCCATGGCTTTTTTTCTCTTTATCTTTTTTAAAAGCTTCCTGCTACCTTGTCACGAACCTTAAAAACAGGATTATAACCAATACACCCAGCATGCCGAAAAAAAGTTCGACGAAACCGCTTTCTTCTTTTTCAAAAATTACGCTTTTTCTGGTAGTCCTCCAGTCTGCTTCCTCACCAGTTTCCGTTTGGTTTCCATGAGACAGCTGCCTGCTGAATATTTTTTGTTCTATACTTTTATTTCTCCCGAAAAAATCAACTACAAATAGAACAAAATCATTCTCACCTATCTTTTTTTCATAACTATGCGAAAACCTATAAAGGTAAGAGAATCCATTGTTGTTACCTAAAGGTCCCGCGGTTACATTTATCTCTCCAATAAAGCTTTCTATGTCCACGGGTATTGATTCTATGTTTTTAATTCCAAAATAATTCTCAGTTACATTGAAATTGTACATGTGTTCGTATGATGCCTCTTCTTCATTCTGAAAAATTCTTGATTTGTACACAGGAACCTGGGATATCAGAACCACGCTCATTTTATTGCTTTTAAACCACTGCTCGTTTGTTGCGGGACTTTCAATAAAGAAGATGCTTTCCCCACCTGATACGAAGCATGAATAATTATCGCTGAAGTTAAGGCTTTTTTCTATGACCTGGTAATTGTTTACACAGTCTAGTCCGCTTCTGCTTCTGTTGTTTATCACATAAACGAATGTCATGTTTCCTCTCATATTTACTTCCAGAATATCCTTTCCTGAGCCTCCCTCCATTTCCTTTGATACGTTTCCAGGCAGCTTTATCCTGTTTGTGGGGGAGTATGCGTATGCCTTTCCAAGAACGTGCGAAATTTCAGTTTCTTGAGAGTATTCTGTTAGGTTTCTTAAGGTTAAATTCAATCCTATCACAGTAAAAACATGAAATTCATTTTCAGTTTCTGCACATCCATCATAGTCAAAATCACACACCGAATCCGTGGGGGTTCTGCTTCCGTCGCAAATCGTATAACCATCTTTGCCAATAATATGGTCTTCAGTATGGCCTTTCGCAATAATGATTGTAGTGTTTTCTCCGTATGTTGTTGTATTGTCTATTGTAGGGCTTATTCCGGCAACAACCATGCTTCCGTTCACATCCATAATTGAGTACCAGTTTATCTCAAAAAAATCAGCATGTGAAAAATTACTGTAAAAGATGTTGCTCAGTTCTATTCCTCTCCCATTGTTCCATATTGTTACGTTTTCAATAGGCGGATCCAAATAAACGGAATTAGCCAGTGTAAAGAAAAACAGAAAAACAAGCACTTTTTTCATAAAACTTCTCCAATTTTTTTTATTGGTACGAAGGTTACAAGTCCGTTAGCTTCTTTTATTCTTAGCTGTACTGCTCTTTTATCATCTACAATTTTCATTATTTTTTCTATGTCTGCTTCAGTCTCAACAACCACCATTGCTTTCTTTTCGTAATCTTCGCCATACAGCCCCATCTCAAAGTCTTTGGTTATAAATTTGTTTCCGGATTCCTTGAATGGTAGCCCATTCTGTATTAAGTTTTCCCTTATAATCCTTAACATCGCTTTTTCCTTTATGTTTCCTTCTCCTGCCAGCTGGTAATATTCCCCATAATGTTCAACTAGGCCTTCTTTAGTGAGTTTTCTAAGAATTTCCTCCACATTTCCGTCTGTTATGTCTGCTCCGTTGGTAATATATCTTTTAATTGCAATTTCAAATTCAGCCACGGTTATCGGATATTTCCTTAGTTTGGTGTCTTTCCTTATTTTATTTATTGCACCAACCACCTGCTCTTTTTTCACTTTTACTTCCTTCCTTATTTCTCTGTTTCCTTCAGAAATTCTTATCATGTATGTGGGCCTCTTGCTCAGCCTTGCAATCACATATACGATTATTACGATTATTATTCCAGGTATTCCGTATTTCAGATATACGTCCCACACGCTTTCTTGTGCATACGTTACTGGTATTTGGAACATTTCTCCTTCTATTTCAATGTTGAAAACATTATCTCCTTTAGGCAACAGCGTGGCTATGCTAAGTTCACCACCGCTTACATGAAATGCTCTTTTTTCCGTTGCATTGTTTATGCTGACAACTGCTTCCCCTTCCATTGGTTCTCCGTCCACGGTTACGTTGAATATGTGTCTGTTCCACACATTGCCGGCGTATTCTATTTCTAACTGCTTAACATAGAGTATCCCGCCCGCTATTGTTCCTGAGTTGTCCTTTACTCCAAGTATATAGGTTCCTCCTTCGCTGAAACTGAGCGGTTTAAAGAATACTGTGTTGTTTTTAAGTACAGTTTTAAGTCTCTCAGCGCTTAGCTCCATTCCGTTTTTTCTTACAGTGAAATATGCTGTTCCATTGGTTTTATTGAGCTTATACTCAAGATCTGATGTAGTCCAGGGGTATATGCTTTCAGGATTTGGTTTCAATATTATATTTGGGGTTTGCAGCTCTACGGAATCAGTTATTCCTTTTATATTTTCTATTTCGTAAATTATACGTATGTATTTTGAGTTATCCATTGGAACTGTTTTTGTTGATTTTCCTTTTTTGCTTATGTTGTAAGTTACTGAATCTTCATATGACCATCTGTTTTCCATGATGTACCTTGACATTGTTTCATCTCCGCTGTCAAGGTATGAACCCAATGTACCTTCATATAGGAGAATCCTGTCCTGTTGTTCAGGAAGCAGTGCATCATACCAGTTTTCCTCTGTTAATGCGCCCGAACGCAATACAAGGTCTTTCCTTCCGATATATATCACAACAGCATCGCTTACATTATTCGTTAAATCATCAAGAACATAATTGGGCATCGCTCCGGTGGCAACAACATATATTCCTTTTCCAAGTAATTTCCTGTCAGATATTTTAACATTATATCCGAATTTTTGAAGAGGTTGTATTTTTTCTGTAAGCTCCGTTATTCTTTCTGATTCTATCCCATCAGCATCATTTATTATCGTTATATCCTTGAATCCCCTTATTCTATAAGAAACTATAGTAAGGCTTCCGCTTCCGGAGAGGTCGTATGAGACATATCCCTGATTTCCTGCTCTTCCTATCTCTATTACGTTGAATGATGCTTCCTGAACTGTTCCATCCTCTGCCTGTTCTGTCTGCGGGACATACAAAAACAGAAGTGCTGCTCCACCAAGAACAAGTATTATTGCTACTATTGCTATTCCAATCAATATGTTCTTAAGCTTCATACTTTCAACCTCATTTCCCGTAAGAATTCAAGGTCATTTTTATAAAATTCCCTTATATCTTTCAAGTCTAGGGCAAGCATCAAAGGCCTTTCAAGGCTGAGTCCCCAAGCCAGTACAGGATAAACCCCGCATAGTGGTATGCTCACTTCGGGCCTGAAAATTCCTGCTCCTCCCAGCTCCATCCATTGCTTTCTGTCTTCAAAGAACACCTCTACCTCGAGGCTTGGTTCAGTGTATGGAAAGTAACTGGGCCTGAATCTTATTTTTTCAAATCCAAGTTTTTTGTATATTTCCTTAAGTATTCCAAGGAGGTCCCTGAAAGTTGCCTTTTCCCATACAACTATCCCCTCTATTTGGTGGAATTCTGCCAAATGGCTGTAGTCTGTTGCTTCGTTTCTGAAAACTCTTCCAACTGCGAAATATTTTCTTGGTTTTTTATCTTTTATTTCAGCAAGGTATCGTGCACTAAGACAGGTGGTATGCGTCCTTAAAACAGTTTTTTCAGCCAATTCCTCTTTCCATTTGTACCTCCAGCCTTCTTCATGGGATTTTTTTACTCTTTCAACAAGGGCCTTGTCTTCAGGAAGTTTCGATCTTTTGTCTACGTAAAAGGTATCCGCAAGTTCTCTGGCGGGATGGTCCTGCGGCTGGAATAATGCATCGAAATTCCAAAATGATGATTCAAGCACCTTTCCATCCATCTCCTCAAACCCGAGTTCTGCCATGATTCCCTTTACCTTTGATGCAAAATAAGACATCGGGTGTGCCTTTCCTGTGCGCGCGTCAGGACCCTTTATATTAAGATTAAACTTTTCTTCATCCAATTCTGAAAGTGGTTTTCCAGTATATTCGATGTAATATCTTTTTGTAACTTTTTTAAGAACCAGGTGCCTCCTGAAAAGCTCATCTGCAAGAACCTTGTCGCATTTTCCGAGGGATTTTATTTTTTTGAATGCTTCTTCAAGCCTTTTCATTTCTGTTTTTATTCTGTCCTCTTTTTTCAGAACCGTTAGCTTTCCATTTTCTATTTTGATAAATCCTTTTGTTTTTGCCCATCTGATTCCTATTGATTTTTCTCCAGGAGAAAGTTTGTCAATTTTAAGACCTTTTTTTGCCTTTAAATAAACAGAGTATTCTGGGAATCCCTTTGTTACATAAAGCTTGTACTCAGGAGTTGGCTTGAAAATAGAGCGTTCTTCTGTTCTTACCCTCACAAATCCCTTATCCCTTAGGGATTCTATTGCTCGTCTTATGAGGTCTGGATTAAGTCTTAGTTCCTTTGATATCTCGTCAACATTCATTTTTTTCTTTTTTTGAAGCAGTTCGACTATTTCTTTTTCCCCCTTATACATCTTCTAATTACCCCGAGTTCTTTTTTCAATTGTTATGTAAAGGTATCCACCGATAATTATTATAATAATTGCAAGAAGTGCTCCACCGTATTCACCTGTAAGAATTTCCTGTATCGAGCCGAATAAATCATAAAAAAACTCAGAAACTTCTCTTTCCAGCGGTTCTTCAACTTCAAAGACTACAGAGAATTTTACAAGTATGATGTCGTTCCATTCAAGTTCGTTTATTCTTGCCGGCAGTTCAGCGTCTACATCGCTTGGTTTTGGATTAAGGTCAAGCACCATTGTTTCCTGCGGCAAACCCATCCTGAAAAATATATTGTCCTCCAGCAGAAGGCTTCCTTTGGATGTTTTTGTAAATGACAATGCCTCCGGGTCTATGTTATACCTGGTTGTTCTTGGTTTATACTTCTCAACTGAAAACAATCCTGTCCCCTCTATCGGAATCATTTCTCCGTCTTCAGTTTCATTGTAGGAAGGTTTTACAGTATACTCAAGTATAAGTTCACCATGGCATGTTCCCTGAATCGGATTGCATTTGCTTCTCGGCTGTGGTCTCACTATAAAATCGCTTATTTCAACCTTCGCCGGGTTCACGTGCTGCCTGACATCCGGTATTTCCGTTATTGTCGACCAGAAAGATAAGTCATTTCTGTTAAATCCACTGTCGTAATCTTCATTTGCTTCGTCATACAAAAAAAGTTTTATGCTTTCTGATACTTTTGCGCTTCCATCCGGCTGTATGTCGTGTATATAGACAGTTACCTCTTCAAGCACAAACTCTCCAAAGGACATAGAAATTAACATCAATAATGCTAAAAACTTCAGAACCCTCATGTATTTTTTATCTTGAATATGCTTTTAAACTCCTTTGGTTTTCTGCAAAAGTGGTTTCAGAAGGCAAAAACAAATTTTTAAATACTTTACTAGACAATTCTCACAACCACAATCAAATTCTGTGAGAGTATGGAAGATATGGACGAGCTAAAATCCAAGATAACGGACCTGGAGAAAAAGAAGGAGGTCCTAATTGAAAAAATCAAGAAGATAAACAGGAGACTCAGGTATAAGAAGTACGAGCAGAAGGCCTTAGAGCCATTTTTGGAAAAGACAAAAGACGTCAAAGTTGAACCTTACAGAAGGCAGAAAAGGATTCTTGAATTCAAAATAGCAACACAGGCATATACCCCCCGGCTTGAAAGAGAATGGGTAAAGGAAGTAAAGAAAATAGACAAAAAGCTGGATGAAGTTAGGGAAATTGAAAGAGCCAGAAAAAAGATAAGATACATAGCTCAGGATATAGAGGATGGGGAAAAAGAGATTAAAAGGATAGAAGAAGACCTCAACGGGCTCCGTGATGATCTTAAGAAGCTTTATTCTGATATGAAGGTAGCCAAGAATGTAGAGAGAAAGGCAGCTCTTGCAGCAAAGAAGGAAGAGCGTGAGATGGTTAGTCTTGGTGACCTTGCAATGCTTGAGGAGACTGAATGAAAATAAAAATCATCCGCAATCCTCTGAAGAAGTGGACCAGAAAAACAGCCTCAGAAGTAAGAAAGATGCTTAAAGGCACTCATGAAATAGTTGAGAAGGGGGCAGATGTTACTATCTGCATAGGTGGTGACGGAACCATATTCTATGCAAACCACCAGAACAAGCTTGAAGGGCATGTTCTTGGAATTGGAAGCAAAAGCAGTTATATCTGCCAGCTTAGGGGAGACAACTGGAAAAAACATCTTCGCAAAAAACTAAATGACGAGGTGGACAGTATTCCCGTTCTGGAGTATGCTGTTGGCGGAAAAAAAGGTAAAGCGATAAATGATGCAGTTATACATACGAAAGATTACCGTGTAATTGAGATTTTTACTGATGTTAATGGCAGGAAATCATCATTTTATGGAGATGGCCTTATAGTTTCTTCAGCTATGGGATCAAGTTGTTATGCTTATTCGGCAGGCGGAAAAGAGTATCCTCCCGGTTCAAAAAAAATCCAGGCCGTGCCGATTGCACCCTACAGAAGGAAATTCAAACCCATACTCATACGTAGCGGCTCCATCAAGGCAAAGGCTGACCGTAGCTGTGCATTCATTAGTGATGGTATTTATATTAAAGAGCTGAAAGATGGAGAAACAGTAAGGATAAAAAGGAATGGCAGCTTAAGATTCTTCAAAGGGGTTGGTTGGTATGAATAAAGATGAAGTTCTCAGGAAAGGCTATGTTATTACAAAAGTCACCGTAAGCGGAGTGAGGCAGACTCACAGGCTTAATGTTGTTAAAGAGAAAAGCGGTGCAGGAAATTTTTATTATCTTACTGGAAGGTTCACAATTCCACAAAATGAGATGCTAAGGCTTGCAGAGGAATTTGGACTTCCTGTAAAATCCAGGGACATGCTGATTTTCCCGAAAGGAAAGAGCAGGAAGGACTTTGTGGAAGTTACTTTTGAACCTGATACTATTGAGGCTGAATTTGAATAGTTATCTGAATCCTCCACCACCGGACGAGCCTCCGCTGAATCCGCCTCCTCCCCCACTGCTCCATCCGCCTGATGATGAAGACGAGTAGCTTCTTCCGCTTCTGCTTCCGTATTTTGAAAGATTGCTTACAGCATGCGCAGAACTGTAATATACAAAAACGGACGTCCTTACTCTTTCAATTTTTTCTATTTTGTGCATATCAAATGCCTTTAGTTCTGAAAGGTGCTTTTTGACCTTGTCTGTAAGCCCCAGGGCTGTTGCATAGACTATTATATCATCCCAGATAACTGCTGATGCAGGGGGATATTCTTTAAGCCTGCTTGCTTTAATCGTCTGCATAAACCCTTTCCATTTTATGAATTTTTGCTTCATTTTTTCTGGTGCTTTCGGTTGCATGAAACTGTTCGCAAGATAACCTGCCGAAACAAAAATTCCAATAATAAGTGCCATCAACAGAAAAGCTTCAACAAACCTGCCGTCAGCAAGACATATCTCAATTGATTCTGCGGCATAAAATCCAAACATACATGAAAAGAAAAGAGCAAACATGGAAATTCCTACAAGGATCCCCATTCTGTAGTTTTTTTTGTTTTTGAGCTCCCATACTTTCTTTGCTTTGAGTATCTTTTCTATCTCATCATCAAATTTATCCAGTTGTTTTACCACGTTAAGCTTGTTTGCCTTTGCTCTTGTTTTTACCTTTTCAAATTCTTTTGCCATTTTATCGAGATCTACCTCCTGTCCTTTCTCAAACAGCATATCCACTATTGCACGTTCGTATCCTTTCAGTTTTGCATTTTTCTTTTTTAGCAGCAGTATCGTTCTCTCTTTATTTAAATCGGCTGTCTTTACTCCTTTTTTCTTTTCAAGTTCAACTATCTCCAGAACATTGCTGCTTATCAGTTTCAGTATTGTTGCAGCCATCAGGTCTTTTTTGCTTAATTCATTTCTCATAAGGACCGAAACAATGCCCGGTTCTTCTTTCTCAGGAGGGATAATGGTTTCAGGGTACCTGGTTTTCTTGCTGTCACTGTAATTTTTGGCTGAAAATATAAGAAGGGGGATGAAAAGCAGAACCAACCCCCCAAGACAGAAGCCGGGGTCTGTTTCATATTCAAGAACATTCTCTGAGCCGTAGATTTCCCTTTCCTCCTGCAGAATCTCATATGCAGAGCCTGATACAATGTTTGTCGTATTTACGGCTTCCTTGGAAAACAGATAGCAGCCGCCAACATAGTTTCCCGATGGAACATCATCTATTTTTATTACGATTTTCAAGTCGTCTATGTATGCTTCTCCCTTCTTCTCAGAATAAACTTCGAAATGCATCGTTGTTCCGCGTGTTTCTTCAGGAAGGGTCATTGTTGAGACAAAGTTTTCTGCATAAACAGGCCAATTTGCACCATAATGTTCATAACAGACTTTTGCAAAGTCATCATAAACTTCAACGCGGTCTTTAAGCGTATAATTCAATTCAACAATATTCTGCCCCAACACTGGTTTTTTCCATATTATCTCTGCGTAATCTCCGTTCATCACCGTTTCATATGTTACATCTTCTCCATTCAGCCGTACTGAATGCACTATAATGGAGCTTAGGGAGCCGAAATCTTCCGGTCTTATTGAACGGTATCCTTCATTGTAGACCTGGTCTAAATCAAAAACCATTTTTTCATGTACATTCAGGTCTCCGTTTATAAGAACAACTGAATTTGTTTCATAAGATACTATTGAAAATGAATGAAGCAGTGAAAAAGCAACCAGAAGAAATACCAGTTTCTTCATTATTACAGCTCCTTCTTTAGTTTTTCAATAAGCTCCCTCCCTATTCTCAGCTGTGCTTGTTTCGTGCTTGCGCCAAGGTGCGGAGTGAAAGAAATATTGTCCAACTCAAGAAGTTTTCCTTCATAAGGCTCTTTCCGGTAAACATCCAGCGCTGCACCAGCTATTTTTCCTGTTTTGCAGGCTTCATATAATGCATCTTCATCTATAATCTCCCCTCTTGAAGTGTTAATCAAGTAGGTACCATCCTTCATTTTCTGAATTGTTTCTTTGTTTATCATATCCTTTGTGTTATCTGTTAAGGGAACGTGCAGGGTTATTACATCAGATTGTTTCAGAAATTCATCCAAATCTTCTATAAATTCAACTATCTCATCTTCATGCCTTGGCGGAGGGTTGTATGCAATTATCTTCATTCCCAACCCATTGGCTTTCCTGCCGACCATAGAGCCTATTCTTCCATATCCTATTATTCCAAGTGTTTTCCCTTCTATCTCTTGGCCTACCAGCCGTTTTTTATTCCAGATTTTGTTTTTCATCTGGTTGTTTGCCCTAGCTATATTCCTGAATAAAGAAAGCATGTGGCCCAATACCAGTTCAGCAACAGCATTTGCGGAAGCTCCAGGCGTGTTTATAACCTTTATTTTCTTTTCTTCGGAATATTTGACATTAATATTATCAAGGCCTACCCCTGCCCTTGCTATTGCTTTAAGGTTGGGAGCATCATCAATAAGGTCTTTGGTCACCTGCGTTTTGCTTCTGACTATAAGCACATCAGCATCTTTAACCGCTTCCTGAAGATTTTCCGGAAGAAAAACCACTTCTCCGAGCGATTTAAGCTCTTCCACAACTTCCTTTTCCATATTGTCTGAAATAACGATTTTAGTCATAATTATACATCCTCACACGAGATTTTTATATCTTGCTTCCCAGAAGTCTGAAACGTATCTCTCTGGATATTTTGTAACTATAAGCCTTTTTTTATTGTCGAATATCCAATTGTAGTTTTTCCACTTGAATCTTTCATCAAGATATACGACCACTACCCTGTCACTTTCCTTTCTTCTTGCCCTTCCTGCTGCCTGGAGAGCTTTTATTGTGCCGGGATACAAATAAGCATATTCCCAGCCCATGCCGAACTTCTTTTCATAGAAGTTTATCAGTGCTTCTATTTCCGCATTCATTTCATCAAGGCCCACACCCACCACAACAACTGTCTTTATTTCACCTTTAGAAAAATCAACGCCTTCCGAAAGAGAGCCGCCCTGCACCCCGCACAAAACACCGCTTTCCTCCCTGAATTTTTCTATAAGTTCCCTTACTTCAGGGGGTTTCATTCCTGATTCCTGTATGTGTATTTTTTCAATGGCAAGCAGGGGCAGTATTTCATTCATGACCCTGTATGATGGGAAAAAAACTGCACTGCCCCCTGGTGTTTTTTTGGTTATTTTCTCAATCTCCTTTGCCATCCTGCTGTAATTTTCAGGGGTTCTTTGGCTGTATTTTGTAGTGCTGTTTGTTGATATGACATTCAGAAGGTTCTGCGGAGGGAAGGGAGAAGGATATGATTTAAGCAGCGTTCTTTCCTTGTCAAGACCCAGTACATCCCTATGCATTTCAAGTGGAAGCATTGTGCCGCTCATTAAGACAGTGGAATATGTCTCATTCAATGTTCCTGTAATAACGGAAGGGTCGAGTATCTTGCTTGAAAGTTTTATTCCGTATTCATTTCTCTTAAGTATTCTTACTGTTTCCACTTCATTCTCCCATACTGATATGAACAATGAAAGCTTTAGTGCAGCGCTTTTCTTCCCCTTCAGTTCAACATAGGAAATTCCGGTATCTTCTATATCAAGCAGAAATTCTTCAGAAAAACCAGAGAGGAATTCAAGGAAATCAGATTTACCTATTACAACCTCATCTTTTGTTCCCAGCAGATTCTCTGCCCAGTCTTCAAATGTTTCTGCCATATCCTCAGGGTCAAAATCAAATATTCTCATTTCCTTTTCTGCTTTTTTCAGCATCCTGCTTGTTATTGTAAGCGAAAGATAATCCCTCACCCTACCCGCAAGGTTGTGGGCCTCATCAATTATCACTATAGAATCTTCAATTGTTTTTCCTGTTTTCATCAGGATGGGTGTTCTTATGTTTGGTATCAGGAAATGGTAGTAGTCGCCGATTATTACATTGGAGTGGCCGGCTATTCTCAAAAGAAGTTCATACGGACACATCGCATTTTTGAATGCAAATTCTGCTGCCTCCATATGATTCATTCCCTGCCCGTAATTCTTCACAATATTTTCAAGTTTTTTATCTGCTGAAAAATCAAGATTCCTGACATGGTTGTAGAATTCGCAGGATTTTCTTTTTCTTTTATTTTCACAGAAATAATAGAAGCTTTCTGAATCAAGTTCGGAAATATCATAGAGGCACATGTGTCTTCTGCCAACAAGGTCAACTGCCCTTATGTCGACCTTATGTTTCTTTGTTATGCCGTTTACTACGTCAACTGCTATCCTGTGCTGGGATATTTTTGGCGTAAGGAAGAATACAGTCAAATCAGTATTGACTGCATGTGTAAGAGCTGTTGATAATGCAGCATCTGTTTTTCCTGAGCCTGTTGGAGCATGGGCAATAATATTATTTCCTGCAGATACTGTTGAATATATATCTTCCATTAGTCCGGACTGGAATTTTCTTGGATTATCATGCCTGAACAGAAAATTAGCCATAGTTTTATTTTAATCAAATCATTTTAATTCTGTTTGCCCATATCTATCATGCGCTTTTTGTATAAGGAACCTGCAGTGCTTTATAAAAAAGCACTTGTGATAGGGGATACTCATTTCGGAATAGGACAGAGATTGAAAGAGCGCGGAATCTATGATGAAACTTTCAGTGAACGTATAGAAAAGAAAATAGAAGCGCTGATTGATGAAACAAAAGCTGAAAAACTGATAATAAACGGAGATGTGAAAGACAAGATAGCTGTTCTTGATGATGCAACAAAGAATATTCTTGAAAGATTGAATGAGCATGTTTCAGAACTGATAATTATCAAGGGAAACCATGATGGCGGAATAGAAATGTCCGGCTTTACCATTGTTCCTGCTGATGGATTTGCCTACCACAATCTTGGAATTGTGCATGGTCATTCCTGGCCAAATGAAAAAGTTATGGGTTGCAAACATATTTTATCCGCGCACCAGCATCCACAATTAGAGTTCAAGGATAAAATGGGAAAAAGGCACATTGAACCTGCATGGCTGATTGCAGATGCCGATGAAAATGAGATAAAAAAGCATTATGAAAGCTTCAATAAAAAATCAAAATTAGTTTTAATGCCCGCGTTCAATCCGCTGGTTGGCTCTACAATTAAGAAATCTAAACATCTTGGGCCGATTCTTAACAACAAGCTATTTAAACTAAACCATGCATTAGTATTTAGAGTCGATGGAACTCTCATTGGAAAATTAAATGAGATAAAGTGATGTTATGGGGAAAAAGAGAAGAGGACGAGAAAGATTGGTGACCTGCGCTGGATGCGGAAGATCTGTTCCACGTGACAAAGCCGTTTCTGATACAAGGAGACGCTCTTATTCTACTGATTTAAGAAACGATGAAAACGTAATGTATAGCGATTTTGTGACAGTTCATTACTGCGTGAGCTGCGGAAAGCACCGCAAGATATACGAAAAAAAGAAAAAGGCGGCACAGCGTAGAAGAGAAAGAGGTTATGGTTATGGTGCGACCAAAAAAAAGTGAATTAGGTTTTGAAGTTACTTTTGAAGGGAAAAGTTATGAAGCAGTTAAACAAAAAATTGGAAACCTCCCATTGATTGTTATAAAAGCAAAAGGCGGCTATGTTGCCTGCAGTTATATAGACCGTGAAACTGCTGAAAGAGTCGGGGATATAGCTGCATTTGTTGCGGGAGTAAAAGATGTTGACGATTTTAAGAAAGCAAAAATAAGAAGGGTTACCACCTGGGCTGAGAATCTTGGCATAAGGGAAGGAATGAGTGTTAAAAAAGCACTAGAGATTATGGACGAACCTGAAGAATAGAAATGCGAAAGGAATTATGAATACAAGAACGACACTACTGCATATGTTGTCATTGTCCGGATCGTAGTATTCTTCAGGATTAAGTTCCTTTAGCCTTTCCACCTGTTCACCACATGTCGCACTTGTTACTGAAGAACCAAATAAAAGACCACTTGCAGGTTTTTCTCTTATCTGATTGCATATTGCTTTGGGATTTGTTGCTCCCTTTACCGCAAGTATTTTTGCAATATCAAAATAGCATTTATTTCTTTGTGTTTCTGCCTTTCTTTCAAGACTTGTCCCTTCATAACCACCCGGCAGCAAATCGTAAATATTTTCACATGCTGCCTCTGCTCCAGTTTGGTCGGGTATGTATGCACGTAGCATTGCAACCTGGTGATAACACTCCATCTTCTCTTCAGGGTTGGTCATGGCCGCGCAGTCGCTTGTTGTCTGCAGGCCATAACATCCGAAAAACAGGAAAAGAAAAACAAATAAAAAATACCATAGCCTTCTCATTCAGTTCACTTTTCAGCGTACGGTTTAAGCAATCTTTTTGCCATTCTAAGGACTTTTCTTATCTCATCCTCTGTTTTTGCACCTGCACAGATTACTTTTCCGTTTTTGAATAAAAGCAGTGAAACCTTGGGTTTTTTGAATTTTAAGATGGCTCCCGGGAACTGCTCTGGTTCATACTCAACATTATCAAGCTTGTATGCAATTCTGTAAAGGTCAAGCGTCAATCCAAGTTCTGCTGCAGCAACAATGTTTGTAATCTCTATCTTGGGTTTTCTTGTGCTGAGTATCTTTTTTGCATACGGAAGCAGCAGTTTTCTTGTTTTTTCAACTGTTTTTTCAACAAGGGATTTTTTCTTGCAGCCTACGCATACTATCTTACCATTCTTGAAGAGAAGCAGTGATGCCTTAGGGTCATCAAACTTAAGTATCGCCCCCGGGAACTGCTCTGGTTCATACTCAACTCCTTTTATCTTTGCTGCAAGCTGGAAAAGATCCAGTTCTAAACCCAGTGCAGCGGATGCTACTATATTTGTAATAACAAAATCCGGCTTCTTCTTTTTGGCCAAAACAATCACCTATGCAAACATTTATAAATAAAAATGAGTTGAGACCATTTTAAAAAGCTTGCTATCCTAATTCTAGACGTTATATAGACGGGAGTGATGAAGATGGTAAAGAGATCTAGAGGAAGCCTTAGTGGATCAACAAAACGTTCAAAAAAGACAAGGAAGCTTACTGTTTCTGATATCTCCAGGAAATTCAAGCTTGGAGATAAAATACTACTCCGTCCAACTCATGTTGTTGAGGGAAAACCGCCTGCAAGATACAGAGGAAAACACGGCAAAATAGTAGAAGTTCGTGGAAACAGTTATGTGGTCGAGATAAAAGACGGCGGAAAGAAAAAGCAGATTATAACGAGCTCTGTTCATTTAGCTCAGTCAGGGTGATATTGTGAAAATTGTTTCTTCAAATCCAGTTTCTGTTGCAGAGGCAAAGGAACTGATAAATAAAAGAATGAAAGATGGGGAATTGAATTACGAGCAGACATTGGCCAGTGAGCATTCTGAAAAATTCGCAAACGGCACTTCCAAGTCCGTGATGAAAAAAGCTACTGAGGTGGTAAAGAAAAATGAAAAAATACCTTTGGAAACTGCAATAAAAATTGTGGATATAGCCCCTAAAACTCTTTCTACTCTTAAATCATTGATGTTGAAAGATAAAGTTGAATTGACAGATGATGAGCTTTCAGAGATACTGAAGCTGGTCGGGTGATTTTGTGGAAGAATACGCTTGGATTGTAGAATACCTTCCCATGGGACATGCTTCCCAGATTAAGAGAGAATCAATTGTGCAGATAGTAGGTGAAAGGTATTTTACTTTACTTGAAGCAAGCGTAAAGCCCGAATCCTCAATTGTTCTTGGCCAGAAAGTTTATGTTGGCAAAGGGGAGAGAAACGAAGTGGACCACATAAAAGGAAGAATAACATACGACAAGCTTACAAATAGCGCCAAGGAGTTCCTTCCCAATGTTATAAGAAAAATAGTTACTGAAAGGGAAGCAGATTTTATAAAATTCATAAACAATGCCAGGCCTATTTCAATACGTGTCCATACTCTTGACCTTCTTCCAGGAATAGGAAAAAAGAACATGGAGGCATTGATGAGGGAAAGAGATGAAAAGTCTTTTGAGTCTTTTGCTGATTTAAAGAAAAGAATACCTTCTCTTGCTGACCCTGTTTCTTTGTTTGTTCACAGGATAATCAGCGAACTGGAAGGCAAGGAAAAACAGTATCTATTTGTTAAGCCTCCATTTGTTCCCCGGAGATAAGCCGGACCCGTAGTCTAGGGCTTTTTAGCGGACAATGGTTATGACGCCACTCTCACACAGTGGAGATCTTTGTGACTCCGGTCACATCTCTCTCCGTGAAAAGTGGAGATCTCCGGTTCAAATCCGGACGGGTCCATTTTATGATGAGATGCAGGTTTTCTGAATGGTGATGACAACCTGGAGCTCTGAAAATAAAAAATAAAGAGAAGAAGCTTATTTCTTCACATAAACAGTAGTCGTCGGGAACGGTATTCCTATCTTTGCTTTGTTCAGTTCGTTGTATATCAAATCGGTTGCCTCAAGCTTCTTTCCATAGGCATGTTCATAGTTAGGAACCCAGAATTTGGCAATACAGTTAAGAGAGGAGTCTCCCATCTCTATAAATTCAACAACCGGGGCAGGACTTTTGCTTATGCCCTTCATCTTCTTAAGGACCGGCTCCAGGACTTTCTTTACTTTCTCAAGTTTTGTTCCATATTCAACTCCGAAATTGACAACTACTCTCAGTGATGTATCGGGTTGGACATAATTCTTTACTTTTGAATTTGCAGGCTTTGAATTTGGTATAACAATCAGTTCATTATCGAAGGTTCTCAGCCTGGTGCTCCTTAAACCAACATCAACTACAGTTCCAACCTCCCCGGAATCCAGTTGTATCCTGTCTCCTACTTTGTAAACCCTGTCCATTATCAGCGATATTCCTCCAAAGATGTTTCCAAGGCTTTCCTGCAATGCGAAAGATATTGCAAGGCCTGCGATACCCAATCCTGCAAGGAACGGACCTATATCCACACCCCAGACCCCCAGCACCATTATTATTGCAAAAATCCAGATTACTGCTGAAGTTGTTTTTTTGGCTATCGGTAGTATTTCATCATCCAGCGTTGATTCTGTCTTTTCTGCTATCTTCTGGAATCCATGCTCATAGAAGGCGCCTGCAGCCTTAAGGGCGTAAAGCGCTACGCTTATGTAAATCAAAGTCAGGATTATATTGGACGTCACAGAAAGTACATCTCCCTGCAATTCAAGAAGCTGCACTGAAATAAGCAGTGCTCCGAGCACTATCAGCCTGAATATTGGAGTTTGTGCATGATACAGCAGTTCATCGTCAAGTTCGCTTTTTGTTCGCTTTGCTATCAATGCTGTTATTATTTTTATGAAAACCATTGCTATGGCTGCAACAAGAAATGATGCAACCAGAAGAACAGCAGCAAAAAGCAGTTTGTTTTCAGCCATGAATGAGTACTGTTCCAAATAACCCAACACTAAATCTATGTATTCTTGCATGCCAGTATCTTTCAAATTAGTTTTTTAATGTTTTCCAAAAAAGTGAACGGCAGAAAAAACGTTCACAAATTACCTTTCACTATGTTGCAGGTAAAAAAAATAAAAAGAAAAAAGCTAATCAGTCAGACCTTTTGGAGTGACCTTGAATACACATTCACCTTCAGGCAGGTTTGGCGAATCAACAAGCCTTGCTATTCTCTTGTCATCCTTTCCCTTTCTAAGATACATCCTGTAGGTTGAAGCATGTGCAAGCACGTGGCCTCCTATTGGTTTTGTCGGGTCTCCGAACAGCATTCCAGGGTCATCCATAACCTGGTTTGTAATATAAACAGCAAGGTTATGTGCGTCCGCAAGCCTCTGGAGCATATGTACATGCCTATTCAGTTTCTGCTGCCTTTCTCCAAGCGTGCCTCTTCCTACGTAGTCGGCTCTAAAGTGGGAGGAGAGGGAGTCAACAATGACCAGCTTTATGTTGTTTTCTTTTATGATTTCCTCGGCTTTTTCAGCAACCAGCATCTGATGGTCGCTGTTCTCAGCACGCACAACATAAATATTCTTCAGAACCTGTTCAGGATCCATACCTGCCGCCTCAGCAAGCTGTGCAACCCTGTCAGGTCTGAAGGTATGTTCTGTGTCTATATAGAGTACTTTACCTCCTATACCGCCTTCCCCCTCAGTTTTTTGAACATTAACTGATAATTGGAATGCCAGCTGTGTTTTACCGCTTGCAAATCTTGCATATGCTTCAGTAATAGCCTGCGTCTCAATACCGCCGCCAAGCAACTCATCAAGATTTTTTGAACTGGTTGTTATCTTGCCAACACTTTTTCTTCTCTCATAAACCAAATCTGCGGTTTCAATACCTATGTCTATTGCTTCTTTTGATGCTGCTATTGCTCTTTTTGCAGCTTCAACAGTCATTCCTACGCTTTCAGACAATTCTTCTGGAGTGGATGCTGCTATAGCTGAAAAGCTGCCGTAACCTCCTGCCCTTAATTTCTCTGCAGTGGTTTCTCCTATTCCAGGGAGATCTTCCAATTCCCTATATATCTTCTTTGCCATATGGTCACCTTCTATCTGTTATTAGGAAATACCAGAAGCTTGAGGCTTCCTATCCTAAGAGTATAAAACTCATTTCCGTTTTTGGAAATGTTCTTCCACATACCGCCCACATTGATGTAAACAAGATTGCCGTTTCTGTCCCTGTCCGGCTGTACGATCCTGAAGTCAGGTCTTGCGCCCTGTCCCTGCGGCTGGTTCTGTGCTGGAGCCTGTTTTTGTGACTTCTGTTCGTTTGGTTCGGTTTTAGGGGTAAGCTCCTCAAATCCTTCATCCACAAGGTTTATTTCCTCATTTTTTATTTCATCCATCTTC
>Ga0180433_10002172_pt1 | contig 30955 bp, 21 predicted proteins | sample SS_ome_8_FD_132980 | JGI IMG/M metagenome (GOLD analysis project Ga0180433, IMG submission 132980) | Hypersaline lake sediment archaeal communities from the Salton Sea, California, USA - SS_1_D_1 metaG | ecosystem: Environmental > Aquatic > Non-marine Saline and Alkaline > Hypersaline >... | reverse complement strand
CTGCGATGTTCAAGGCCTACATCCTCTCCCTGGCACTGTATCTCACTTGCTTTGGAGCCTATTGGACGACCGCATGCCTTGTGAGGAGCAAGAGAGAAGAAGGCCAGTGTCTGCTGAAGCTCTTGATCATTGCCCTGTTTCTGTCGGCCGCGCCTGTGGCTGTTATGGAGTTCATAGGGCTTGGCGAGGCTGGCGGTGAGGTGAAGTATGGTCAGGACATAGACGGTTTTCTTGGTGGCGGTTTTCTCGGATGTTACTGGGTACTCGTTCTGTCCGTTGCTATCGGTCTGTTGATCAAGATGCGTAGTGTTGTCATTCGTGCGGCATTGGCTGTTGTCATTGCGGCAGGAACTGCGGGGTTGGTGATTCCGTACGCACGAGCTGCATGGGTCGGCATGGGAGTGGCTTTTACGACAATACTATTCAGATTGAAGAAGACCTATTGTGCAATGTTCCTTGCAGCTTGTTGTCTTTTTCTATTGTGGAATCCGGTATGGGAAGCAATGCTTGACACTTTCACAAATCGCAAGATCGAAGGAACATACTCGCGACTCAGACTCTGGTCTGCTGGTATCGAAATCATAAGAGAAAACCCGGTCATCGGTGTCGGTCCAGGTAATTTTGGCATCTTCTCATCCGCATCGAGAGGCCCTGTTCGCTCATCACACAATAACTATATTGAGTTTGCTGTGGAATCCGGAGTGTTGGCTCCGATAGCAATTGCTGCATTTCTGATCGTTGTCTGGTTTGCTGTGAGCAGAGTCTCCAATTCGCACGAATCGCCCCTCATCTCCGGCACGGCACTGGGAATAGTCGGTGCGCTCACCGGCATTGCGGCCGCGAGCGCTTTTGGCGACTTCCTGCTGCCTGTCCGATCAAACGCGGGATATGTATCTATCAGCGGCTCGATCTATTTGTGGATCTTCCTGGGATTCGTTGTGGGAATCCGTTGTCGCATGAGAGACAAGTCAGATATGCCGCTTGCTGAGAAGGCTGCGGGTCAAGAAGAAGCGGGACCGCAGTCGCAGTCTGACTGGGAGGAATAGCCATGACAGATATATCTATCATTATTGTCAGTTACAACACCAAGGACTATCTTCGCGGGTGTCTTCGTTCAATTGAGAATACAAAGGGCAGCGCATCTTATCAGGTTATCGTTGTCGACAATGCTTCGACAGACGGCAGCGTCGACATGGTCCTCCACGAGTTTCCTGAATCTCGCATTGTGCCCAACAAACGAAACCTTGGCTTTGCTGCGGCAACCAATATTGGCCTGGAGCGAGCGACGGGAAGATATGTCTTCCTCCTCAACTCAGATACGCTGCTGACCGAGCACGCTTTGGACAGGATTGTGATGTTTATGGACAAGTGGCCGGAGGCGGGAGCCTGCGGATGCCGTCTTCTGAATGCGGATGGCACACCACAACCTTCTGCACGTTTGATGAAGGCCTACTCGCTGCCCTATCTGGCTGTCAATGCTTTGGGCATCCAGAGTCTCATTCCTGAAGGATGGTTGTCGCACAACCGCGCTCTCTTCCTGAATGGTGAGTACGACGCTCTTCGTGAGGTGGATTTTGTGTCTGGAGCGGCACTCGTTGTCCGGCGTGAAGTGCTGAATGATGTGGGATACCTGGACGAACGATTCTTTCTGTACGGGGAAGAGATGGATTGGTGCTATAGATGCCGAAAGCAAGGTCACCGTATTTTCATGTTTCCCGGAGCCGAAATCATCCACTTTGGTGGCGGTAGTGCACCGTCTCAGGCAACTCTTGAGTTGTGTCTGTGCAAAGGAAGATATGAGTTTGTCGAGAAACACTCCGGACCTGCAAAGGCTCTTGCATATCGACTGCTTCTGATGTTCAAGCATGCAAAGTCGGTGCCAATCGCCGTCGCGGCGGCGCTGGTGAAACAACACCGTCTGGGTTCGGATCTGGTGGCGCGCAAGCTACGGGTCTTGCACTGGCTCATAACAATGAAACATGCAACGGCGGGGAGCCTGCCGTGAAGAATGAATTGATCATTTGTTTTGGATACTCACAGTGGGGTCGGTGGCGACAGGACCAGGAGATCGCAATGCGCCTCGCGCGCGAAAACACTGTCATCTATGTCGAAGCGCAGAGTCGGCGTTCCGGACGGCTGGACCAGTCATCCCCTGCGTTGCGTTGGATAAATGATCATCTAGCTGTTCTTCGCACTCCTTCACAGTTTGGTTATGGCGGTAGACTACCATTTGGCTTTTTGAGGAAGGCTGTTGCCAGAGCTTCTGTTCAGTTGAGCAAGCAGCACCTTTTCAGGGCGGTGGATACGATCTTGAGAGAGATCGACCGCGTGCCAACGGCTACTCTGTTTTTCGATCCACTGGATTTGGAGTTGGCAGGGCGATTTGGCGAAGAAGTCACAACCTACAGGGTATACGATGAGCCAAGTCTCTTTCCTTCGTTTCGCCTGATAAGGGATGTCATAGAGGAAGTGGAGCGTGAGTGTCTGCCCAAGATGGACCTCGTGTTTGCTTCGTCGATGTTCCAGTACAACCGTCGTGTGAGGGTCAACGGCAACACACATTTTCTGCCCAACGCGGGAGATTTCGAGCGCTATCACCGTTCGCTCACGAGACGATGGAATGTACCTGCCGACCTGGACTTGGTTCCAATGCCGCGGATCTTTTTTGCCGGGGGCATAGACTACCGAATTGACTTTGAACTGCTTCATTCAGTTGCACGGTGCCGACCTGATTGGTCCATTGTGTTTCTTGGTAACGTCAAGGAAGACGCGACCAACGGTGCCGAAGAGCTGTCGCACAATAACAATGTGTTTTTCCTCGGAAACAAGCGGCCAGAAGCGCTACCGGGTTATCTGCATCACTGCCAGGTGTCGATTATTCCATACAAGATAAATGAGTCGACATCCACGATGTATCCCTGGAAGGTGCATGAGCACCTGGCGGCGGGCAAGCCCATTGTCGCAACGCCTCTGCCGGAACTCGAACTTTTGGGCGATGTGGTGTCACTCGCAGCATCCCCGGCTCGGTTTGTTGAGCAGATTGACGATGCTATGGAGCGCGACAGTGTGGGTGAAGTGAGAGCACGCGTAAACGTGGCCCGGGCGAATTCCTGGGATGAACGGGTTGAGCAAATGACAAGTGTGATTGACGAGGTCCTGGAATGCAGACGCCGCAGGTGTCGACGGCAAGCGGTTGATGCCGTACTTCCCAGTAATTCAGAGATTCCTGTTTTGCACGGTTGGTAAAAAATGGACGAGATCGAAATCATCATATACTTGGGAAGCGATTGGCCGACGTATCATCGCCGTCCCATGATCGAAGCACTTGCGCGTAATACTGAAGGCTTTGCTCGCATACTGTGCATCAATCAACCTGTCGTTCCCATGACCGACTGGAAATTTAACCGATCGAGGCTACACAGACACCAGGCCTGCCCGGAACCTGAGCGGCTGAGCCGAAATCTCTATCTCTTCACTCCGCGGCTCAGGTGGCACGACCGATTGCTGTCACTCGTAGGGAAGAAGGATGTCAACCTTTTCTCGCTGGCAAATCAGATTCGAACGGTTCGCGAGCGAATTGGAGCAGCTCCTGACTTCACCGTTTCGTGGCTGTATCGTCCCGACCAACATGCGATGGTCGGCCTTGCGTCTGAAGATTTTCTCGTCTACGAGTGTCTTGATGAGTTCCAGCGGCGAGTGAGCGACGGCAAGTTCATGCCGAAAGCCGCTGATCAGGAGCAGGTCATTCTGAGAAGGGCTGACCTGGTACTGGCCAGTTCACTGCTCTTACACGAGAGCCGATCTGGCCAGCATGACAATGTTCATTACTTCTCGAACGGTGTTGACTTCGACCTGTTTGCCCAGCCGCGCGATTACGAGCCACAAGAACTGGCCGACATTCGACGGCCGATAATCGGCTATACGGGGAACCTCACTGTGTTTCTTGACGAAGCGCTTCTGCATAGAATCGCTCGATCATTTCCCGATTGGAGCCTGGTGCTGGTCGGTCCTCACGACGAAGACCTCGATCTGGATGGCTTGCGCGGCATGCCAAATGTTCATTTTGTAGGGCGACGACCGCATTGGGAACTGCCGGCTTTTTCACAAGCATTTGACGTGGCCATCCTGCCGTTGCGGAAAAACCCTTATCTCGAAAAGTGCAATCCATTGTCGCTCTACGAACACATGGCTGCGGGCACGCCGATCGTGATTACCGACATACCCGAAGCACGACGTGTGGCAGACGCAGCTTACGTGGCGTGGTCGGATGACGATTTCCTGTCGTCGATTCGTAAAGCTGTCGAGGACTATGACTGCGAACGCATTATTCGCGGCCAGACTATCGCTTCTGAGCGCTCCTGGGACAATATCACGCAAGCTATGACCCAAACGCTCATACATGCGATCGAAGAGAAGATCAATGGCGAGGACGATTGTGGTCAGCAGTGGGACTGGGAACCGAGAGAGATGGAGATAATCACTAGATAACAGGCGCATCCGTGAAACATATGATCAAAAAGATAATTGGAATCTCAAGACACTTGCTGCAGGGCATGATTTCTATCGCGGGAGGAGCAGTATCTGCAATTGCCCGGTTTGTAGCAATACCGCGATCTCGGAATAGTCGACGTGTGATTGTATTTGCGACCGCGGGCATTGGCGATGTCATCCAACTGCTGCCCGGACTTCGTGGATTTGCAGAGTATCTGAAGACGACGGAACCGAGACGATCGAGACTTATTGTTGTGGTCGGAAGCACTCCGGCCGCTCAGATTTTGCGAGCCAACGGCTTTGCCGATGAAACGGTAGTTGTAAAACGCGATCGGTTGGTCCGCCCAATTGCGAATCGAGCAGAACGGCGACGCGTAGCCCAACTTCTCAGGAGCTATCATTGTGATACGGCCGTGATTGCAAATCCCTGTGAGGATATTGTCCTCGCGTATCTCGCACGTCTGTCAGGTGCCAAAAGGAGAGTCGGTTATCGCTATCCTTCAGGTTTTTGCAGGCGGTCTGGTTTTATGCTGACAGAGGTTCTGGAGAGGCCGGATCGTGTACCAGTATGGCGGCTCAATGAACATTTGCTCTCGACAGTTGCAAGGGCAAGGATCGATTGCTCACCTCGGATAATGAACATTCCTAGGGAAAAGCTGCTCACAGCCGACAAGTTGCTGGAGCAAGTATCCCAAGACTCCCCGCTCATCGCGATTCACATGGGCTCTGGCAGTCGGCAGACATTCAAACGTTGGCCGACGGAGAACTTTCGTCGTGTTGCGGAAGTGCTGCACCAGGAACAGGACGCGACCATCGTTGTTATCGGCGGGCGGGATGAGTGCGACATTGCTCGACAGTTGTGCGATTCATTGCCTTTTCCCGTGATCAATACTGTCGGCAAACTATCGATTCTCCAGACAGCAGCCGTGCTTTCCCGGTGTGACTTCATGATTACGAATGACAGCGGACCGATGCATCTGGCCTCGGCAGTGGATACACCGGTGGTGGCTGTGTTTGGTCCTACGGATCCGGAAAGAAATCCGCCGATGAAGATCGGCGCGGTTCACCGAATCGTACGCACCGAATTGCCTTGTTCTCCATGCCACGTGTTTGGAACGAGTGATAAGAGTTTCCATTGCACTGACGCAAAAGTCCATCGTCGATGTCTCACAGGGCTGACGCCTGAGCTTGTTTTGCTCCATGCGCGTTCAATATTGGCTTCCGACTTGTCTGAGCTAGAGGTGACAGAATGCCTTCGCACAGTGTCTTGATGATCTCGTCCAATTTGAACATCGGCGGGGAAGAGCTTCTCACAATGGCTCTTTCCGATGAGTTGATGCGCAGGGGGCATCGGGTTACATGGTGGGGACCGGACGGGCCGCTTTTGAAGGAGATCCTGGCTCACAACATCTCCTACGTTCGCGCTCCGCGAATTGCTCGCGGCTTGAACGTCATTTCATACGTCCTCAAAACAACCAGAAGTCTGCGCCGTCTGATTGAGGAGCGTGAAATCGACATTGTCCATAGCCACACGGTTTTGCCTGTTCTTAGCGCGCGACTTGCTGTTCGAAAGATCAATCCGAGACCGCGCATTGTATTTCACGAACACGGCATTCACGGATATACCTATCGAATTATCGGGAAGTGTTTTGACCGCCTGACCGATTTCATAATTGCCAATTCACACGATGAGCGGGCAAAGCTCATCCAGAGCGGTACTCAGCCCGAACGGTGTGCTGCAATCCAAAATTGCATGTATGTCAATGTAGATTGTAGCGAAGAGGACCGCGAGACCGTGCGGCGAGAATGGGGTGTAGGCCCCGGCGATCCGTTGATAGGTGCGGTTGGACGGTTGGCGATTCAAAAGGGACACAGCTCCATGCTGGAGGCCGTGCCATTACTCAAAGACAAGTTTCCCACGGCTTGTTTTGTAATCGTTGGGGGTGGCCCGCTCGAAGGTGAGCTTCGAGAGAAGTGCGCATCCCTGGGAATCGAGGACCGCGTGATCCTTGCGGGATTTCGTCGTGACCTCAATCGTATCTACGCCGCCCTCGATATCGTGGCTGTGCCGTCAGTCAGCGAGACTTTTGGCAATGTTGCCCTGGAGGCGATGGCTGCAGGAAGGCCTGTTGTGGCATCTGCCGTGGGTGGTCTGGTTGAGTCGGTGGTCGACGGCCAGACCGGTTTGCTGGTTCCTCCGTCAGAACCACAAGCCCTTGCTGATGCTATTGGTTCGCTAATAGAGAACAGCCGGTTTGCCCATCGGCTGGGCGAGGGAGGCAGAGAACGTGTCGCAAAGCACTTTACGGTTGACCGAATGGCCGACGAAGTGGAAGAACTCTACGACATCATTACCAGCCAGAATATGATGCCAGTGTTGTCGAGCGCGAGTGAAATGATCCAACAGGAAAGAACCAATGAAGCAGCGGTGGACTTGGGAACAATATAGTCAGCTCCGGAAGCCATCTGTCTGGGGCAAGCTGTGGCTCAAGTGGCTGAGCCGAGTCGCGAGGCAGACTCTCTTTCCTCAGATTCGCCAGGCGGCGTACCGACTGATGGGAATGAGCATAGGAAAGAACGTGTTTATCGGCCCCGACTGCTATCTGGACGACACTTTCCCGGAACTCATCGAAATCCGGGACGGAGCAATCGTTTCGTTTCGAGTGACGATGACCGTACACGGCAATACGAGATCGTCAACAGAAGTAGCAAAAGTGACCATAGGAAATAATGCATATGTCGGCACGGGAGCAATCATCCTGCCAGGTGTATCAATTGGCGCAGATGCGACAGTAGGTGCGGGCGCCGTTGTGACACACGATGTAGCTGAAGGAGCAGTTGTTGCAGGAGTCCCTGCCCGACCTATGAATGAGTCCGGTGTGAACAGGATTGACAGAGAGCTTATATCCATGGACGAAGAAAGCACTTTGCCGCCTTTGAGACTGAGGAATCTTGCAAATGTTGCAGAAGGTTTCAGTTTTAGTGCCAACAAGAAATGAGGAGCCGAACATTCGGCAGTGCCTCGATTCACTCCTGAAGCAGGACTACGAAGGAGAGGTCGAGATCCTTGTTGTCGACGGAATGTCTACGGACAGGACGGTGGACGTCGTACGTGAAGTGGCAGCACACCATCCAAATGTGCGGCTCTTGAAGAACCCGAAGCGCACCGTCACTGCAGCCCTCAATATAGGAATCCCCGAGGCAGAGGGTGAATTCATTGCTCGCGGAGATGCGCACGCGCTTTATGAGAGTGACTACATCTCTCAGTGCGTGAAACATATCAATGACACAGGGGCCGCCAATGTTGGCGGCGTGATGAACCAACTTCCTGAAACGACATTCTTTGGATCCATTGCGCGAGCACTCCATGAAAGTCGTTTCGGTATTGGCGCCGCGAAGTTTCATCGTGGCGGTCACACAGGCTGGGTAGATACCGTGTGGCCAGGCTTCTATCGACGTGAGGTGTTTGATCGTGTTGGTCTGTACCGGGAGAAGCTGACGCGGAGTGAGGATATTGAACTCAATCGCCGTCTGCACGCGGCAGGGTTCCGAATTTACATGTCTCCGGAGATCAAAGCTCACTATCGACCTCGCAATACACTCAAGGGTCTTTTGGCTCAAAACTTCGGCAACGGTCGAGCAATATCTCAGACAATCTTCGTTTCGCCAGGAGCGATATCTTTGAGGCACCTTGTGCCGGGGACTTTTGTGACTGTTGCCTGCATTTTTCTTGCGATGCTTTGTTGTCCGATTGCGGGAATATCTTCGCTTGCGTGGGTGCCTATTGCATTGCTGGCGGCTGCTTACGGTCTGGCAGGTGTGTGGTTCTCTGCATCATCGGCGGTGGAAAATGGCAATGCCATGCTTCTTCCTGCGCTGATGGTCGTGTTTCCGTTACTCCATGTCACGTATGGACTTGGCACCTTGTGGGGTCTGGTCAGCGAAGGGCCGAAGGCGATCATCGAGCGCGTAAAGCACGGATGTTCAAAGGAACCAAAGCAACCTTATCTTCATCCTACTAGAGCATAAGGCAATGATGAAACAGACAGGCTCACAATACGAGTTATTTCAGGAAGCGTGTTACGGTTCATTTGTAGCGTTGCGCTACAGTTCTATCGTTCACCCCAATATGCATTCAATGCTACAGAGCAACCGAAACGTCTCGCACTCAGTTGATTACGAGACCTTTGTGAAGAGCATGGATTTGCTGGAAGAGATCAATTGCAGAACGTTGACGGGAGCCCAACTTGGAGCCGGCGAGTGTGTCGAGAATGATAGCGATACAAACGCTGCTTTTCTGACCTTCGATGATGGCTGGGTTTCTGATGTGGACTGTGTCTTGCCCGTGTTGGCGGAGAGAAATCTGAAAGCTACTTTCTTCATTCCATCCGGCCTCATCGGGAAGACCGGGCGTCTCAGTTGGCGACATGTGACTGCGCTAAGCCAGATGGGAATGGAAATCGGATCGCACACAGTTAGCCATGCCAAGCTGACCGGACTCGTGAGTGGCAAGCTGACGGCAGAGCTTCTTGCTTCCCGAAATCAGATCGAGGACGCTCTCGGACAGCCGGTCTCTTCACTTGCCGTGCCGATGGGGTACTATGATCAGCGAGTGATCGAGCACGCCTGGGCGTCGGGCTACACTACCGTATTCACTTCGGACTGGGGAATCAATGTGTGCCGTCCCGGGGAATCACTGTTCAAACGTTGCGCAATACGTCGTAAGCACAGAGTGCGCGACGTAAGGGCACTTCTAAGCCGCAACCCGCTTCTGCAAATGACTCGTGAAACACTCTTTCAAGTCGGGGGGCGTTTGCAGCAACGAACGCATGTCTTTGAGCGGAAGCAGGACGGACTACTGGCGCTGCCTCAGTGGCTTTCGGATCGGATCTCGGGCAGCAGAAAAGGAAAGAAGCAGGATTGAGAATCACTATGTCAGGCTACGAATACAAACTGGCGGGACTCTTTGCCGCGACGCTGATCGCATCACTCGCTACAACACCACTGATGCGGGCTCTCGCTCTGAAATTGCGTATCGTCGATCGTCCGGATGAACTGAAGATTCATCACAAGCCGATCGCCTACCTCGGCGGAGCGTCAATAGTCGTGGTGTTTCTCGGCGGAGTGCTTGTGGGTGGAATCGTAATTGGAACCACGGCATTGGCTGCCGATGCAGTATTCGCTCGAATGATTGGGTCGATTGTTCTCGCGGCGCTTATGGTGTTTGGGGTGGGATTGTTGGACGACATTCGAAAAGTGTCTCCCTTCCTCCGTCTTTGTGTTCACACAATAGCTGCAGCGATTGTCGTGTCCGGAGGCTCATGGTTTAGCAATCTTGGCGCGCCGCTACTTGCTGGGCCGTTCACGGTTGTATTCATCGTTGTGTGCATCAATGCAATGAATCTCTTGGACGGCATGGACGGCCTTGCATCAGGGGTGGCGGTGGTCGCATCCGGCTCTTTGGCGATACTGGCGTTTGCCCAGGGGGATCATATTGGCGCGGTAATGGCAATCTCTCTTGTGGGAGCGCTTGCCGGCTTTTTGTACTACAACTTTCATCCGGCGTCGATTTTTCTCGGAGACGCGGGTAGCGGATTGCTGGGTCTGGTTCTGGCGATTCTTGCGGTCAACTACAACGCTGCTGAGGGAAGCTCGGTTGCTCTTCCAGTGGCCCTACTGATACTCGCCATTCCCTTGTTGGACACGTCGATGGCTATTTGGAGGCGGCTGTCTTCTGGCCGGTCACTCAGCACGGGAGACAGGCGTCATCTATACGATGTGCTTCTCGATATGGGTATGAGCCAGTACATGGTTTGGGCAGGTATATGCGGTTCCTCCGCCATTATCTCTGTCAGTGCGATTGCACTTGCGCGGTGGCCGATCGCGGTCAGTCTCGCACCGATTCTCGCAGAAGTGGTTGTGCTCGCGTTCTTTGCCCATCACCTGAGACTGTGGAGATTTGCCGATGCCGACCAGTGCAGTTCTTGATTTGGCCGCGCACGGCTTGGTTTGTGGAGTCATACGGTTCTTGCAGAGAAGTCACGAAACCTGGATAGAAAAGGTCATGTCAGGAGTCGTGGTGCTGAGTTGCTCGTGGAGATGCGTTCAATGCAATATGTCATGAGAGTCTGGAAACACGCGCTCGTATTGGTTGCCGACGTATTGATGATTGCCATCGGATACTGGTTGGCTTTCATGTTACGGTTCGACGGTCGGATTCCGCAAGCGTACTTTGATATGTTTGCTCAGACATTGCCACTTGTATTGGGTATACGCTTTCTTTGCCTGTGGTACTTCGGGCTCCATCGAGGGCTTTGGCGTTATGCGAGCATGCGTGATCTCATGGCCATTTTGAGAGCAGCTACCGCTGGTACTGTCGTGATCGCAGTTGCCATATGGCTCACCACATCGTGGCATGGTTTTCCGAGATCCGTCATTGCCACCGATTGGATGCTTCGCATCGTGATCTGCGGTGGCTCACGTTTTGTCATAAAGGTGGCGAAGAAACTGGAATCAGGGCAAGGACTTGCATTGGCCTCTGATGTTCAGCGAGTGTTGCTTGTTGGCGCAGGTGATACCGGCGCAATGATTGCGCGAGAAATGTTGCTTCGGACGGAACTTGGCTGCATGCCGATCGGTTTTATTGACAACAATGCTGGCAAACTTCATCGGACGATTCACCGGCTACCGGTATTGGGCAAGACTTCGCAGTTGCCGGCCATAATTCGCAAACACCGTGTTCAGCAGGTTGTTCTGACCGTTCCTTCGATGGAAGGTCCGGTTGTCCGCTCGATTGTGCACGTGTGTCAGTCCTTGGGCGTCCGTTGCCGGACGGTACCCAGCTTTGCGGATATCGTTAATCGCGATGTCAAAGTCCAAGAACTGCGCGAGATCAACATTGATGATCTCCTCAGGCGTGATGTTGTGCAGTTGAACGAAGGCCAGCCTCGTACGCGATTTGCCGGGAAACGAATTCTCATCACCGGAGCGGCTGGCTCGATAGGATCAGAACTGTGTCGTCAAGCTGCTCTCTGCGGACCCGACGAGCTGATCTTGTTTGAGCAGAATGAGACTGGTCTTTTCTTCATTGAGTCAGAACTTCGCGACGAATATCCTAACCTGGCCACGAACGCTCAGATAGGAGACATTTGCGACAGGGCACGTGTGGACGAGGTCTTCCAGCAATGTCAGCCTGATATTGTCTTCCACGCAGCAGCCTACAAACATGTGCCGTTGATGGAAAAACACCCTCAACAGGCGATTCTCAACAATGTGATAGGAACAAGAATACTGGCCAAATCGGCCGTGGAGTATGATGTTGAAGAATTTGTAATGCTCTCAACCGACAAGGCCGTAAGCCCTGCCAGTGTAATGGGATGCACCAAGAGGGCTGCCGAACTCTACATTCAGGCGCTTGTCAAACGGGGCGGCACCCGCTTTATGGCCGTGAGATTTGGCAATGTCCTCGGCAGTCAGGGAAGCGTCGTACCGATCTTTCAGAAGCAAATCGCCGAAGGAGGACCGGTGACCGTAACACATCCCCAAATGAGCCGATACTTCATGACGATCAGCGAAGCGGCCGGGCTTGTTATTCGAGCCTCGTCAATCGGCAAAGGCGGAGAGATCTTTGTGCTCGACATGGGCAAGCAAGTGAAAATTGTCGATCTCGCTGAGGAAATGATCAAACTCTCCGGCTACGAACCGGGCAGAGACATCGAGATTGTGTATACGGGTACGCGCCCCGGTGAAAAACTGTACGAGGAGCTGCTCTCAGAAAACGAGAAGCCGGAACAGACCGAAGACAACCGGATCATGATGCTACGTCCCGGTATTGATTTCGCCAACGTTCCCGAGAGAATTGCAGAACTCGAAAGAGCCGTTCGCATCGAACCGCCTGACCAACTCTTGAAGCGGTTGGCTGAGATCGTTCCGGAATATCAAGCGCCGAGAGAGGCAGCAGTGACAGCGCTTGGAAAGAAGAAAGAGAAATCCAGACAACGGGTGTTGATTGTGAACCGTGATCCGAAAACACGTCGGATGCTCGCTGGCTTTCTGGAGGCCGACGGTTATGACATTCTTTCGTCCGCATCCGGCGAAGAGGCGGTAAATGCGGCGAAAAAAAGCGATGTGCATTTGCTCCTGATGGACGCTCACATGCCGGGAGATCTGGACGGACGCCAGACTCTGGAGGAGATTCGCAAACTCGGCAGGAATCCCGTGCCCATCATGATATCGGGACACGATTCACTTGGGTCCGGACTCGATGATCGGAATCCTGGGGAATCCGGTGAAATCGACGAGCACCTTCAACTGCGGCATGTTCGCAAGAAACTGGAGGAAGCACTTGTTGCTTCGCCCGTAGTCGTCTGAACTTGGTAGCGCAGCCTTTCCGATGTGAGAGGCCGTGCTGCAGCGTTTGTATTGTTTTGGTCTCAAAGATACAACAGGTTGTTGAACTATGTCACGAATTCTGATAGCCGACGATCACCCCGGCGTGCAAAAGTTAGTCACGCATGTGATGAAGCAGCGAGGCCACGATACCGTCACCGTAGGCAATGGCGACGACGCGGTCGATCATGCTTCTGCAGAAGAATTCGATCTCATAATCAGTGACATTCGAATGCCGGGTGCTGGTTGGCCTGAGATCCTGTCGGCCTCGCGACAGAAAAGCCCTCACGTACAGCTTGTACTCATCACAGGATATGCTTCGGTCAGTTCGGCCGTGGAGGCATTGAAAAGCCAGGCCGCAGGCTACGTCTCGAAACCTTTCAAAGTCGACGACCTTACTTCGACCGTTGAACTCGCACTGGAGCAAGCCCAGGAGAAGAGAAGCCAGAGCGACCGTCTCAGACGCGTTCAGCAAGAGCTGAAGGACAAATTCCGTTTCGAAAACATCGTCGGTACCAGCGCACCAATGCTAGAAGTCTATAAGATAATGCATAAGGTGCTGAACATTTCGAGCAGCGTCCTGATCGAAGGTGAAAGCGGCACCGGGAAAGAACTTGTCGCACGCGCGATTCACTACAACGGTTCCCGACGTGAGGCTCCTTTTATCGCCATCGACTGCGGCTCGCTGCCTGAGACGCTCTTGGAAAGCGAGTTGTTTGGCTACAGAAAGGGAGCCTTTACCGGCGCCACAGAAGACAAACAGGGACTGTTTCAGGCTGCACACGGTGGAACAGTGTTTCTGGATGAGATTTCCGGGACAAGCCCCGCCCTTCAGGCAAAGTTGTTGCGAGTGATCCAGACCGGCGAGATCCGGAGGATCGGCAGCTCTCAGCCGATGAAGATCGATGTGCGACTGGTTGCAGCAACAAATCAGCCGCTTGACAAGCTTGTCGAAGAAAAGCAGTTTCGCGAAGACCTGTTCTTCCGTCTCAAGGTCATCACGATCGCTCTACCACCGCTTCGCGAACGGATTGATGATATTCCGCTGCTGACGAAGCGTTTTCTTGAGAAATACGCAGGACAGCTTGATCGACAGATAGAAGGGATAACCGAAAAGGCACTGGCTGAGTTGTCGGCTTACCCTTGGCCGGGCAACGTGCGGGAGTTGGAGCACGTCATCGAGCGGGCTGTCGCGCTTTCTTCCGGGAATGAGATTACGGTTGAGGACCTTCCCCAGCACATCCGAGGTGTTGCTACACGCAGCTCGCCTCACGGGATCACCCTGCCCAGCGACGGTCTGGACCTCAACCACCTACTCAAAGAGATCGAAGCCGATCTCTTGCGCGAGGCGATGGCTCGTACTGGTGGTGTCAAAGAGCGTGCGGCCAGACTGCTTGGCCTCAACCGCACAACACTGGTCGAAAAGCTGAAGCGAATAGCCAAACTCACTTCCGTCTGACTTCCAGCAAAGACTCCGATAATCACCTAAACCATTTTCAAGGCTGTGATAGTCCACAGGCGTTCTCGGTGGCAATGCAGAGCTGCAGTTTCGTCATAGTATTGACGCGCTTGCACTTCGCATCGTCAATTTGCTGACGGCAATCCCCGACCTGTCCTTGCTCCATGTGCCCAATATTCCATAAGGCGCGCCCATATCACTACTTGCGTGTATGACAAATGTTGTCAATTTCTTGGCACATGGTTCGCTCTTTCTGAAAGGTGATCTTCATTTGGGGATGAGGATCAAATGAGGCTTCTCCTGAGGGAGGTGGGGCCTCCTTGGGAATGGGGGAGGTGAGGCTTCTGAGGAAGGTGAGGTGTCCTCGGAATAGGTGAGGTTTCTGGGGGGAGGTGAGGCTCCCCCGGAAATGTGAGGAAGCTCGCGAGGTGAGGGCTCCTGGGGGAGGTGAGTGTCTTTAACAGGCCAATCGCTGCAATTCTGACGGTGTTTATTCTGCTGGGATCGATAGCAACATCACTGGCAGATTCGGACAAACTCGGGGCCATTCGTTCAACAGTTAGAGCGGTCCGTTCGTACCGCTACCAGCCAGAACCGACCGGCAACACGATCGAAGAGATTCGTGCATCACGTGTGGCCAACTGCCTTGATCGCAGCCGCGTTCTCACCAGGGACTTGCTTGACAAAGGCTTGGATCCGGCAGACATTCGACTAGTTGTCGGTCGGCACGGCAGGATGGATCACGCTTGGGTCGAGATACTCTACCGCCAAGCTTGGCAAATATTGGAGACAACCGCCAAGCCCAACGCCAGGACAATGCTCTCTCGCTTTAGGCATCCGGAGTACAAGCAGATCACCGTATTGCCGCTACCTTAGAACTGATCGTCAACGAATACTTCATCCGCCGGTTTACGGGACGGTTTGCCGCTCTCAATTACACTCGGATGCTTGGGATAGCCGAGAGGTGTCAGCGCCACGACCTTCGCACCCGCCGGTACGTGCAGGATCTCTTTTACCGCGGCCTCGTCAAATGCGCCAATCCAGCATGTTCCCAGACCTTCTTCGACTGCTGCGAGCGTAAGATGATCGATGGCGATTGCCAGGTCGATATCAATACTGTTGCCGCTGCCGCCCATACGGTGGTAAGCTTTTTCTGGATAGCCGATTCCGACTATCACTACCGGAGCTTCACCGACAAATGCCTGGCCTCTTGACGCGCTGACAAGTGCGGCGCGAATCTTCTCACCAGTAACGATTACAAAACTCCACGGCTGATTATTACATGCTGATGGCGCCATTTGCAGTGCTTCACGCATCCGAGCCATTGCGTCTTCGGGGACAGGTCGGGCATCGTATTCCCTTACGCTTCTTCGCTTTCTTATGGCTTCCAGGACAGTCATGTCATCCTCCTTCTTCCACCTGTGTCGGCGCATGGGCCATATTTCGCAAGCGCTCGATCCTCTCGAGTACGGGCGGATGTGTACTGAATAGCCCCATCCCCCCGCGCAAGGCCTTTACGGGATTGACTATATAGAGATGTTGAGTGGCGCGAGTTGCAGCTTCCAGCGGCGCCTTGTCCCCAGCGATCTTTTCGAGAGCTTTTGCCAAGCCGAGCGGATTCCTGGTCAGTTCAACTGCAGAAGCATCTGCCAGGTACTCGCGTCTCCTGGAAGCAGCCAATTCGATCAGCTTGGCCACGAGCGGAGCAAGAATGGCGAATATGATGGCGATGACCATAATGATTGCTTGCGCCTGTCCGCCGCCCCCGCCACTGCTCCTGCTTCGACTACGGCCCCTGCGGCCAACGCCTGCGAAGAATGTGTACCGCAGGAAGAAGTCCGCAATCAATGCGATCGACCCCACCATTACGGCCAGCAGCATTGCGAATCGAATGTCTAAGTTGCGAACGTGCGCCATTTCGTGAGCCATCACACCCTGAAGCTCTTCGCGAGACAATTTCTCCATGAGACCTCGGGTAATCGCGACTGACGCCGTTTCGGGAGACCGACCGGTTGCGAATGCGTTTGGCGCTGACTCTTCAATCAGATAGACCTTTGGCATCGGGAGGCCTGAGGCGATGCGCATCTCGTCGACCACGTTGAAAAGCTGTGGTTCATCGTCGTGTGTCACTTCCTTGGCCCTGCTCGCAGCAAGTACGATCTGGTCTGAATTGTAGAAGGCGATCAAAGACATGAACAAAGCGACAACGAAACCGAAGATAATCCCCTGGATCGGACGATCCATTGTCAGCCCAATGACCAATCCAAGAAGAACCAGCACCAAGGAACAAGCAATCATCAACAGTATTGACTTGCGCTTGTTCGATCGAATTTCATCCCACATTGTTTCCATTGGAAGATGTCCGAAAAGCGAAACCAGTCTGGATGGAACACATCAATAGCAGTTGCCAAGAACCCTATGCGAGGCAACACCAAGAGCGGAATCGACCACTACCACACACTGTGTGTCAGTGATAATATCAAGCCGGGAGGTTCCGGACGACTTAGAACTTCACCTTGACCGCCTGGCGCTCTTCCTCGCCTTCGACTTCAAAAAGCTCCATGTGCTTGAAGCCAAACATGCCGGCCACGACGTTTGTCGGGAAAACCTCAATCTTCGTGTTGAGACGCATCACTGTATCGTTGTAGTGCTGCCGGGCGAATGATATTTTGTTTTCCGTTGCAGTAAGTTCTTCCTGAAGGCTCTGCACCGACTGGTTTGCTTTCAGATCAGGGTAGTTCTCGACAACTGCAAAGAGTGACTTGAGTGTCTGTGAGAGAAAGTTCTCAGCCTTGCCCTGTTCGGCAGGCCCCTGCGCCTCCATACACGCCGAACGGGCCTTCGTTACGTTCTCGAGAACAGATTTTTCATGAGCCATGTAGCCTTTGACGGTCTCAACAAGATTGGGAATGAGGTCGTACCGACGCTTCAGTTGCACATCGATTTGCGCCCACGCATTCTTGCCTTCATTGCGTACCCTCACCAGACCATTGTACGCCGCTACCAACCATAGCGCCGCGATAACACCGAACCCAACCAAAACCAACAGAGCTATGAAAAGTGGCATTCGACACCCTCCTTACTTTCGGAATACAAAGCCTGCAACCAGTAGAACTACACCGATAACAAAAACCACCCCGATCAGGAGTATTGACATACTGAACATATCCTCGCCCCAGTAGTTGGTAATGGGGTTCGCTTGAGAGTCATTTTAGCACATCAAAGCTGTGTCACATAGCGCGAATTTAGCAGGGAGTTGTATGCCTCCGCTGCCCACATGCATTATCGGTCCGAACGCAACCTGAGTTATGACACAACGTGTGCCGAGTTGCCACCTTCGACTGATTGCGCTGCCACGCTCATTCTTTTCTCGCCTTGAGCAGCGAGTCATAGCTGCGACGACCGGTTCGGGAACTGCGACCGGCAGCCACTGCAACAGTAGCATTTCGGCCACAAGACACAGGAGCTTGACTGGCAAGAGCAGGTCGCTATAATGCCTGTTCACTTTGTTTGGAACTTATTAGAGGATAGGGAAAAATGGACCTTGTTGATCAGTTCAAGCAGAAAGCGAAGGACCAAGTCCGGACCGTTGTATACCCAGAGGGTGAGGATGAGCGGATTCTCACTGCAGCGGCTACCGCGGTCTCAGAAGGAATTGCAAGAGCAATAGTAGTCGGCAAGAAAGAGGCGATCGAAGAGACAGCGGAAAGGCTAAATCTTGATCTTGCGTCTATCACAATTGCAGACCCAAAGACGTCCGACAAGCTGGACGAGTACGCTGCCCTCTACGTGAAGAACCGACCCGACATGAGCGAGTCAGTTGCCAGGCGTCTTGTCAGAAAACGTTTGGCCTTTGGCGGTATGGTAGTCGCTTCGGGCGACGCCGATGCCATGGTGGCTGGCGCTGCGAGCGCTACGGCGTCGGTCCTTCAGTCCGCCGCGATGACGATAGGTTTTGGCCCGGGCATCACGACGGCCTCAAGCTTTTTCATCATGGTCGTTCCCGAGTTTCTTGGGGAAAAGGACAAGATATTTGTTTTCGCTGATTGTGCTGTCAATGTGCAGCCAACGGCACAGCAGTTGGCCGAGATCGCAGTATCTACCGGCCGCAGTACTCGCTCGCTGCTTGGCATGGAGCCGAAAGTTGCAATGCTTTCATTTGCAAGCAAGGGTAGTGCATCGCATGACGATGCTGACAAAGTGATCGAAGCATTGGAAATGGCTCGCGAGCTTGATTCGAGTTTTGAGATCGACGGGGAATTGCAGGCGGACGCAGCGATTGTTCCGCGCGTCGCGGCGAAGAAGGTGAAGGACAGTCCGGTGGCCGGGCAGGCGAATGTTTTGGTCTTCCCCGATTTGGATTCTGGTAATATCTCATATAAACTTACCCAATACCTGGCGGGTGCCACGGCCCTCGGACCGATCTTGCAGGGATTTGCCAAGCCGTGCAGCGATCTTTCGCGTGGTGCGACTGCCGAAGACATTATCAGCACCACAGCTATCACAGCCGCGCTGGTGCAGAACGCCGAATAACTTTTCAGAAGGAAAGGCTTTTGTCTAATGGATGTTTTGGTCATTAATTGCGGAAGCTCTTCAATCAAGTATCGTCTGTATGACATGAGCAACGAAACCGTTCTCGCAAAGGGTATGGTGGAAAAGCTTGGTGCTCCCGACGCTCGCCTTGTTCACGAGGCTGGCGGCAAGAAGTTGGAAAAGAAAGAGCACATTGCCGACCACGCTGCCGCATTTTCGGTATTGACCGAAGCCTTGATCCACAGTGAGGCTGCGGCCATTCAGAGTACGGACGAGATAGCAGCGGTAGGCCACCGAGTTGTGCACGGGGGCGAAGGCTTTACAGAATCGGTTCAGATCGACGACAAAGTTATTGCCCTGATAGAGAAATTCTCCACTCTTGCCCCGCTCCACAATCCGCCAAACCTGGTCGGCATTCAAGAGGCAATGAAGCATTATCCCAATGTCCCTCATGTCGCCGTATTTGACACTGCGTTTCACGAGACAATGCCACCCCACGCCTATATGTATCCGTTACCGTATGATCTGTATGAGCAAGATGGCATCAGGAAGTACGGTTTTCACGGCACGTCGCATCGCATCGTCGCAGAGCGTGCGGCGAAAATGTGCAACACGCCGGTCGAGGAGTTCAGCGCTATCACTTGTCACCTTGGCAACGGATGCAGCCTGGCCGCCATCAAGAACGGCCAGTCCGTTGATACGTCTATGGGCCTGACGCCACTCGAAGGTGTTCCGATGGGCACGCGTACTGGTGATGTTGATCCCGCAGTTGTCTTCTTCATTGCGCAGCAGCGCGGCCTCAATCTCGATGAGATCAACAATCTTATGAATAAGAAAAGCGGATTGCTGGGGATCTCCGGCGTGTCGAATGACATGCGAGAGTTGTCAGCAGCAGCCGAGGACGGAAACGAGCGAGCTGCCCTGGCTCTTGATGTTTTTGCTTATCGAATTAAGAAATATATTGGCTCATATATGGCAGCACTGGGCCACACGGATGCAATTGTATTCACAGGTGGGATCGGTGAAAACCAGTTTGCCATCAGAGAGAAGATATGCTCAGGTCTTGAGGAACTGGGTGCTTGTCTCGACGAAGATGCAAACAACGAGTGTGTTGGTAAGAGAGGCGAGATCAGCACGAGAGATTCTCGAGTCAAGCTCCTCGTAGTGCCGACTAACGAAGAACTGGTGATCGCACGTGATACAGCGAGGATTTCTCAGAAACTGGCGAACAGCGCTACCACGGCATGATCCTTCACAGTCAATACAAAATCAAATGGGAAAGCCTCTTGTTTCAGGCTTTCCCATTGTTATTTCCTCCACCAGTCTTCTCTACCCTATATCCGACCCCAAAGCCTACATTATGACGACGGAAAAGAATATTTTCCGATCCGGTGCATTGCGACATAGCCACTCAGCAAGGATCACAACGCAAGATATTTGTAGATAATATATTGGGCATTGTGCGAAAGTGGTAGATTCAAGCAAGAATTTTCGACGATCGCCATTCTTTTTGTTAATTGGCCGGTGTTCCCACCAGAAATGCGCCCATGAAATAACAGCTCATTCTGAGATTATCAGTGGATCGATGACAAGGTCGTGGGCCTTGTCATAGTCGTTGATGTTTAAGCCGCAGGTGGCTTCATCGAACAACTTGAATCCGCCGTCTATTTCCTTCCTTTTCCCGTCGATTTCCTGGTAGACGTATGGTTTGGCTTCGCGAATGTTCCCGAGTGCCGTAACTAGAGTGAGTTGCCCTTTATCGATTGTGACCTCATCCTGTCCTTCATATTTCCAGCGTATCTGGGAAGGGGATGTTCCAGTATGGACGATGAGTTCGTATTTCAGTCGGCCTCCTTCGCCTTTGAAAATCAGGTTGACGCCGGTCCACAGGTCTTTGTATATAATTTCCCCGAACGTGCTGATGCCGGACTTCCACTTCTCTGGATCACTGCCTCGGAAGATGTTGACCTTGCCCTCAAGCTTTTTCGCGCCGATGATCTCTACATTCTCATTTGCGTCGATAAAATTCTGTCTTATGACAACACCGCGGACAGGCTCTGTCTCTTTGTCGGGTTCCCCGGAGGTACCCTCTTCTTTCACTGTGTCCCCCTCTTTTGCTGTGTCTTGGGGCGGCACCGGGCTTTTGAGCCCAGTTCTTTCGTCTCTTGTCGAGGGCCGCTTTTCGGATAAGGAGTAGACGACTGCGTCCTTTGTGAAGAACACGGTGCCGCGTGGCCCTCTCAGATAATAGAGGACGACTTCGTCGACCTGTCCGTGGTTTTCAACGAACATCAGCGGCAGCTTTCCCCAGGCTTGGGCAGCCTTCGCCTCCGCTTGGGCTTTTGCGGGGACTTCCGGCTCTGTTTTTTTGCGTGAAGCGGCTTTTTCCGCCGCCGGTTCGGATGTGTCAGGTGCTTCAGGTGTTGCGTTGGGTTGATGCTTTGAACATGAGGCGCATGTCATGGCTGTCAGAAGGAATGCAGTCGTGACGATATGTATTATGGGACTATGGGACTTCATGTTTTGTCTCCAAACAAAGAAGGAATAGGCCGATCCCGATAATGCGTGAAACGCACTTCCACGATTGTCGTGTAGAGTGTGCAGGCTCAATCAAGGTATCCTGACGGTGAAGTGAGTATATCTACCTAGCGAACCGCATGTCAAGGTTATTTGCGATGTGCCTGGCGATGCGATATCCTTTGTTTCCTTGCTTTCTTGATTTCAACGAACGGTATGGAGAAACCTGCCTGTGTGGTTGCATGTACTGTTGTTTACTATTGGTTTTGCAGTGATTGTAAGGGGTGGCGATTTCTTTGTTGATTCGAGCATCGGGATTGCCCGCATAGCTCGTGTGCCACGTGTGATTATCGGTTGTACGATTGTGAGTATTGCCACGACCAGTCCAGAGTTGGTGGTATCGGCTACTGCCAGTCTGCACAACAACCCTGCCTTTGCAATCGGGAACGCCGTAGGATCAGCGATTGCCAATATCGGACTCATCCTGGCTGCGTTGGTGGTCTTCATGCCTGTCAAGCTAAAGCCCGGCGAGTTCCGTTTGCCGGGTTTCATCATGATGATTTCAGGTGTTCTGCTGTTTCTTTTCACCATGCATTCGAGACTTCCGCGGCATTACGGGTTTGTACTCATTGCGATGGGGATTGCCTATCTGTTTTTTGATTTCTTCCGTCACTTTCGCTCTCGCGCGAACATAGAACCTGCTCCGAAAGAAGGGAAGGAAGTAAGTCTTCTGCGGCATGTTTTGTTTTTCGTTATCGGCATTGTGATGGTTGCGGTGGGTAGTCATCTCTTGGTGGTGAATGGCGAGAAGATTGCCGTTGCTCTGCATGTCCCGAAGATCATTATCGGTTGCACTGTGATAGCTATTGGCACGTCCTTGCCTGAGCTAATCACTGCGGTGAAATCTGCTATGAGAGGCGTTGGCGATCTATCTGTAGGAAACATCGTTGGGGCTAATATTCTGAACGTGACGATTGTGACAGGCACGGCTGCCAGCATCAGTCCCGTGCCATTGTCCCTGGAGCGACGGTATCAGTTGTACAACTTTCCCATCATGCTTGTCATAATGCTCTTGTTGTTCGTTTTTGGGTGGACAGGATCTCGTCTCAAAAGGTGGGAAGGGATTGTGCTGCTGTCTGTCTATATTCTCTATCTTGCCGGATTTGCTCTGATCATGATGTGGTTACCATCTCATTCCACTGCGTAGAGAGCGGGAGATAGTGAAAAAGAGGCCGGCAGACGCCTGGGGAGGATTCGTCTGCCGACACGGGGTTGGGGAGGAGCTTGGAGGTTTACAGTCTTTCTACCTGGCTTTCTCTCCGGCAATCATGAGGTTTGTAGTGCTGTTTGTGTTGTTGCTGAAGCTGAAAGTGATTCCCGGCGGAATGACCTGCATGTGTCCCTGTGAGACGCGGAATTCCTCACCACCAACGGTCAAAACACCACTGCCTATTGCAACGAACACGCTCACCTGTTGATCAGGAAACTGCTCCGTTGCCGTTTTGGTGTTGGGAGCGACCGGTCTTTCGACCATCCATGCTTCTTGTACCGGTTCTTTTGGTTCTGGTGCTTCCTTGATTTCCGGTACAAGATTGATCGTGATTGGAGAGGAACTGCCGTAGTCAACGGAAACACCGGGAATATTCTCTACCTGGTATTTCGGGGCTGCGACAACGATGTCATAAATGCCGGGGCGGAGGTTCTCGATTGTGAATTCGCCAGCCTTGACCGCTTTGCCTTCGACTCTGCCTGTGGTCGCGTCTCTGGCCGATACGGTGACGTTCAGGTCTGGGTCGGGACAATAAAGAACGCCCGTGATGGCACCAGGGGTTCCCAAGACTATCTCGAGATTGCGAGTCCCAGTCTTCACACCGTTGACGATTTCAGTGAACGCTGAGGGGTGAGTTGCCACGACAGTGTAATTTCCGTCCGGTAAACCTTTGATAGTGAATTTTCCTTCTGAGTCTGACCGTGTTTTGCTTTTTGCCCCCGATGCCGCCCGTATGCTGGTATTTCCCTGCAAGGAAGCCATCACCTGTACCCTTGCGTAAGGTCTGCCGTTTGGTCGCCGAACGACGCCGGTAATGCTTGCTCCGTCTTTCATTACAATATCCTGTTGAACATCGCTTGCGGTGGGGATATGGACATTGTTGAGAACGGTTCGCTCGTAGCCCACAGCCTCGACACGTATCGTGCTGTTTTGGGAGGCATTTAGTGGTGATATCCTGAACTTTCCATCGCTGTCAGTAAACGTGGAGGGATCGTTTTCATTCAACGGGCTGGCAAACGGACCTATCCGTCTGGAAGTTCGGACGATGACCTTAGCTCGTTGGATGGGCTTCTTGTTCTCGTCTGTGATTCGACCCTTCAGAACGGATCCGCGAGGGAGCACAATTCTTACGTCATCAATCGATTTACCGCCGACGCAGGTCATAGGGCCTGCTTTTCCGAGGAGATGCTCCGGGTGATGAGCGACTACATAAATCTCTGTGTTCGGGGGAACCGTGTCAATTACAAATTCGCCTTTGGCATTCGTATATTGTCTTGAGTGTTTGATTCTGGTTTCGCCGAATGAAAAAGCGCCAAGGTAGGCCTCGCTGACGACATAGTCAAATTTGTAGTTGTCTGTCCAATCAAGTTTTGCACTTTTGACAGGTTTCCCTTTGTGAGAGACAACGACGCCCTTTATTTGCGCACCGGGCTTGAGCGAAAAATCCGGGATTGTGACGTTTTCTTGAGTTGTATCCCAAGTGATCTGCTGCCAGTCGGACGGCACATATCCGCCTGCGGTTATGCGGATTGTGCTCATGCCGCCTGGTCTCATCTCTATCGACCAATATCCGTTGTCATCGGTCTTTGTCTTCCCGTCTACGGGGTCGGGTCGGGGTGCACTTCCACCAAAAAGCAACTCAGCGCCAGCTATGGGTTCTTTCGAGACGGAATCAATAACACGGCCTTTCAGTTGATTTGGCATGGCAAGGTCAATATCCTGTTCAACCTGTCTGCCGCTCTTGATGGCGACCTTCACGTTGCTTATTTGGATTCCCCCCCCTGCTTCGGCCAGAAGCTTCCACGTGCCGGGTGTCATTTCCGTGAGACGGTACTGTCCGTTGCTATCTGTTCTGGTAGTGACTTCCTGCAGAAACCCTTTCTGTTCTATCAGCGGGTGATTCAGCATTTTGGCTATTATCTTGGCCTTTGTTGCGGGAGACCCGCTGGGTAGCCAGACTGACCCGACCACTGACCCTCCCTTGGCGATGATTAGCTCTACATCGTCACCGACACTGACAGAACCAACCGCCTGCAACGCATATCCTCGGACTCTGGCCTTGACAGTGTATGTTCCTGGACTGAGGTCCTTGAAAAGGAAAGTCCCATTCGCGTTTGTTTCAGCGACCTTTTCATCCATGCGGGTTATCACGGTTGAACTTTCCAGAAAAAGGCTGACATCTGCCCCTCTGATTGGCTGATTTGACTGATCTACAACACGCCCTCGAATCGAGCTAGACCTTGGGGTCTTTGTGAGATCGCTGTCCTCTTGTGTCCTAACGATAGTCCCATCTGTCGATTTGTCGTCGCTGAACCCTGTTGTGGATACCTCTGTATCTGCCTCTTCCTCGCCGAACATGACAAGAACGCCCAATATAACGGCGATTGCGACCAAGCCTACAACAGCTCCGACAATGATTCTCTCAAGCCAAGACATGTTTTCTCACCTCCGTTTAACTCGAGCCCCAGGCTCACTCGATTCCTCTCCCAGCGCTCACACAGAAATTATAGCACGCATTAACAGCCCGAAACGTCACAATTGTGTCACTGGAGGGTCATTCCCGCGGTATGTGGTTTTTCCTGGCAGATCAAGGTATTGTTGTGCAACGTGCCGATAGCCACAGTGAGGGCTGTCTGTGGGACATATTTGTGTTCTTGTGTTGGGCATAGAATAGCGATTGTGACAGCCGCTGTATACGTAAAGGTGGGTAATCCCGTGAATCTGCGAGTATACTGAAACAGTTGCAGGGATGCCGAAGAGGACGACGACATCCCAAAGCACTGTTCATTTCCCGAAACCGCCAGGACTGAGCCGCTGACAACTTTCTCCGCTATCGAACCGGTTGGCGGAGTTTCTCGACAAGAGCTTTTGCCTCTTTGGCGTAGTCAAAATCTGGGTCGATGTCCAAAGCCGTAGTGAGTTGGTACAGGGCTTTTCCGGTTTCCCCATGGTCGGCATATACAGCGCCGAGATGGTACCGTACTGAGGCAATCGCATACCGTGCTCTGGGATTTGAAGATAGTCTGCTCACTGCTCGTTCAAGATGCCCCACGGCCTCATCATTCTTTCCCTGCAGGTGAGCGATCCAGCCGAGTGTGTCAAGAACGTGTCCGTTGGCTGCTTCTGGTGTCGCATCTCGTGCCTTCTCCGCCAATTCGCGACCCTTTGCGAGATCGTTTTTCCTGACAGCGTAGAGCCAGGCTGCGTTGTTGAGGGCTGTCCATTGTTTTGTTGGAGAAACATCGCTCTCAATGATGCTGTTGTACAATTCGAGGGCGGCGTCATAGTCCTCTGCTTTTTCGAGCGCCATGGCCTTCATCAACAACAGGTCCGAATCACCAGGGATTCTTGCTAGACCTTTGCCATAAGTCTTCAAGGCACCGTCTCTGTCGCCCGAGTTCTCCTGCAGCCGAGCAAGATTCAAGTACGCCGAACGGAGGCCGGGTTCGATCTCAATCATCTTCTTGTAGACGTCTACGGCTTTCTTGTCTGCGTCTTTCAGTGAGATGCCTGACCTAAGGGCATCGCCGTAGTGGTGGATGAGGAGCAGATCATCAGGAAGTTTGTCGAGAAGTCTTTCAAATAACGCAATAGCCTTGGGCGGCCAGCTCGAAACGTGGTAGAAGAGGGCTTCGTTGAATTCTGAGGCAAGCTCTTTTCCGTCGGGTCTTTCTTCACAGGTATCAATATACTTCGATGCAGAGCGCATAAGAGTATCCGAGCCTTCACCGTATGAACTAATACTCGCCGCCACTTCTCTTGCTCGGTCAAATTCACCTTTCTCAATGAACATATTGATTCGTACGATCTGAACCAGAGGATTGCGGTTATTAGGATCCTCAGCTTTCGCTTTCTCCGTTGCAGCAAATGCCTCCTCCATGTTCTTGTCAAATTGCCTGGCAATAGCCAGTCGTATTTGGAATAAGAAATGGTTGAATAGAGTCCCCGATCGTCGTCCTTCAGGCGAACCATATTCTCTGATTGCATCTTCCAGCACGTTTGCACTCTGGGAGAACTGCCCCTTGTTGAAATAGAAGGTAGCTAGTTCGTAGGCGGGCGCATAATTGGGCTTCTCTTCGAGGATCTTCTCGAGTTGAATGATTGCTTCGTCATAGTTGCCTTTCTTCTTCTGGAGCGCGGCAATTAGTACACGAACAACAGTGTCTTCCGGTCGTGCTTCGACTAGATCCCTGCTGGCCTTCATAGCCTCATCATGTCGGTCGAGTTGGTACAGAGCCTGCACTTCTCGGCTTGCGGCTGTTCGATAGTCACCGCGGGAGTCAAGCTCGTTTGGATACCTTTCTGCCAGAATTTCCATGGCCTTTCTGAACTCGGCGAGAGCTTCCTCAAGCTTATCATCTCTCATTAGGCGTAGGCCTAGCTGAAGGTGCAAAGGCACAGAGTCCGGTTGCCGTTGGAGGGCTTTCCGGCAGGTTTCCTCAGCTTTGCGGAAGTTGCCTATTCGCTCGAGCATTCGGCTGAGCGCCTGGTGAGCTGGCACATAGTTAGGCTCGCATTCGGTGGCTTGCTTGAGAGTGAGGATCGCCTGATCTGCATTGGCCTGCAGGAACAGCGTATCGGCGAGGATCACCAAAGCTCGAGGGTTGCAAGGACTAGCTTCGAGGACTTCTCTTGCGATTAGCTCAGCTTGAACGACATCTTTGCGGGCGAGTTTCTCCTGAGCTGTCATCAGTTTTACCATTGGACTATCAGGCTGGAGCCGCTTGATAGCCTGGAAAGCCTCGTCAGCTTCCCGCATACGACCGTCGCGTACTCTGGCTCTTGCGATGATTTGCCAGGCTCGCACAGCTTCAGCGGGTTCCGGTCGAAGATCCAGGACACTCTGTGCGTGGTCCACGGCTTCCTCTCTGGAGCCCATGTTGAGGGTCGATTCTGCCATGATCAGCAGCGGCTGAACAGCTTCGGCGTCCACGGCGTTGGCCTTCTGCGCCGCTGCGATTGCTTCGTCGTACTTTGATTCGCGCAGGCGCACAAGTGCGAGACTCGTCCACGCGCTCATTGCCTGAGGTCTCTTGGCTACAATCTCTTGCAGTGTCTTGATGGAAGACTCTTCATCGTTTGCTGCCGAATGGATGTCGGCCTTGAGGAAAAGCGGTGCAACACTCACATCACCGAGGATTTCCGTTGCCTTGTCACATTCTGAAACAGCCAGATCAAAGCGTCTGCTATTTGCGTACAGTTGAGCCATGTTGAGACTGTTTGCAACTTCTGTCGCTTCAACCGGCTTCTCCCTCGCAAAATCAACAAGAGAAAGATAGTCGTCCAATCGGTCTTTGGATATTTTGAGTTGTCTGATTCTTTCTTCAGCTTGATCATTCTCGCCAGCCGCCAGTTTTGCACTGCACCACATTATTATGTAGCCCACTTCTGTGGGCCGTTCTGAGATGGCGCTGTCGAGGGCTTCGGCAGCTTTGTTGTATTCTCCCTGCAACTGATAAGTGATACCAAGGCTGGCTAGAAAGCGTGGTTCTCGTGGATTCTCTTCCTGCGCCTTCAGCCACAGCTCTCGTGCCTCTTCCAATTTTCCTTGCATGACGTAAAGGCGTGCCAGCTCGTAGCCGGTCTTCGCATCCGGCTCCAGTTCACGGTATTTCTCCATCAGCATTACCGCTTCTTCGAGATTACCCTGTTCTTCCCGTATCTGGGAGAAGAAGTAGTACGGCTGAGAAGCATTTGGCATAAGCTCTATGGCCGTTTGGAGAGCTTCCACTGCTCTCTCTTCTTGCTTTGACTGACTATATGCTGCACACATGAGAATGTACGGTTCAACGGAGTCTTCGTCGATTTGCAGCATTTTCTGGAACTCTTCAATGGCCTCGTCGATCTTGTCTTGCCCTTGGAGGGCTTGACCAAGAACGCGATGTCCAGCCATGTCGTCAAACGTTTCGACAGCTATGCGCGCTGTTTCCTCGGCACCGACATAGTCCTTCCTGAGGAGTTGGATTGTTGCCTTTTGGATCAGTGGCGCCTCATCTACAATCGTTGTGCCTTCTTCCTCAAGCTCTCGTCTGAGAGCCTGAGCGCGGTCTGTTTGTCCGCTGCTCATGTAGGTTCGCACAAGGAAGGCCATAGCCTGGGTATTTCGGGGTGAAATGTCCAGGATTTCTTCAAGTCTGGTGGCTGCTTCGTCGTAGCTCTGTTCCTCATAGTGGATTTGGGCCAGGTAGAAACGTGCTTCGGTCTGAGTAGGTTGGAGTCGGATGGCTCGGAGACAGGCGGCCCTGGCCAGTTCGTTGTGTTCGAGATTCATTTGAGCCAAGGCCTCTTTTGCAGAGGCTTCTGCTGCCAATTGGGGGGGACGCTCCTGTGCTGCCACCTCGTGGAAGTATCGGACAGCGTCCTGATTATCTCCCCGACTGAGGTAATACGCTCCTTTGACAAATCGGGGCATGAGTGCAGCGGAATTGAGCTTCAAGGACTTGTCCGCATGCTCAAATGCTTTATCGAGCTTTTGCTCGGTGAGACTGTTGAGGGAAAGTTCTGCGTGCACCTGCCAGTCTTTCGGATACGTTTGCACAAGAGAAAGCAGCCTGTCATTTGAAGCATCGATTTGTCGCTGAATCCGGAGAACACGGGCCAGTGTGAGTCCGGCGTTCAGGTCTGTATCGTCGATCTCGATAACAGCTTCGGCGTGGGATTTTGCCTTTTCAAGGTCCTCGTCATTTCTCTCAAGACCGTACATGCCCAGATAGAGCTCGTACAGCTCCTCGTGCGGCGGAATATATAAGGTGTCGGTCTTTGCTGATAGCTCATACTCTCGGATGGCAGCGTCAATGTCGTCTCGAAGTCTATAGTAGCGTCCCAGATAGAAATGGACCATGGCAGGAGGTGCGCCAGCCGTGTCAGCATAGTTGATCTGGTCTCTGGCTTTTGCCCACTGTATCTCAACGTCTTCTGGTGATGCTCCTCTGCTTGCAATGTCTAATGCCGACATGATTGCTACGTCCGCCAGCTCCCCCAATGTCTCCTTGCGAGAAGGGTCGAGTCGGAGTATTTCATTGAGTTCAGCTTCGGCCCTATCATAGTCCGGCAGATTCCTGAGGGCTTTGGTCAGTTTGAGGCGAACTGCCATGTTGCCTGGGTCTTTCTTCAGCTCCTGATCGGCAAGTTGGACCGCTCGACCGTAGTCTTCAATCTCAATAGCCATGTTAATTCGGTCCAGCGGGTCTGTTTTGCCGCAGCCAGTTAAAGATAATAGTGTTGCGGCAACAGCAAAACCTACGAGCAATGACCATGATCTACGACCGCTTGACATGTGACCACTCCCTAGAATCAAGTAAGAATCTTGGTGAGAAGCTTCCCAGTACGTTTCAGCTTGCAGAGGCGACTAAAGGTCGCCTAGAACAGAATTATAACACAATACGCATGCCAGTCAAAAAAATTGGAGGACAGTGAAGGACACAAATCTGCCCCGCCATTTCTGAACAACTTGTCCTTTCGCAATACGCGAGAGTTCTCTTATTATCCGATGTTTTTCAGGGCTTCCCTGGCGATGCGACAGTACTTGCTGGACTTGTCGATTCCGATGAACTGGCGGCCAAGCTTCTTTGCCGTTGTCGTAGTACTGCCGGTCCCGTTGAACATGTCCAGGACGATATTTTCACGGTACGTATAGAGTTTGATCAGACGTTTTGGCAGTTCCATGGGAAACGGTGCCGGGTGTTCCTTCTTTGAAGCAGTGTTGGCCATATACCAGACGTTCTTTGTCCAGTCCTTGAATTCTTCGGCCGTTATGTCCGCCAGCTCTTTGTCGCCATCCAGCCGATAACTCTCTTTCGACACCACAACGATCGCTTCTGATAGTGGGCGAAACGTGTTGTTGGCAGGACTTCGCCAACTTCCCCATGCTGTGTTGTTTCCTTGAAAGTGTAGCGGACCATTGCCTTTGTGCCACGTGATCCACTCACGTGGTAGAAATCCAAGTTCCTCCAGCATTACGGCGATCTGAGGACTCAAGTAGTGAATGCTCTTTGATCGCCGGTTCTTCACAGCATTCGGCACATTGACGGCGAGGCGTCCACCTGGTACTAAGATTCGGTACGTTTCCTGAAAGACAGACCGAAGGAAGCCAAGAAACTTGTCCAAAGGCAGGTCATCGCTGTAGTCGTCATAGTCCATTGCCGCGTTGTAGGGCGGAGACGTCACGGCCAGGTGGATTGAGCAGTCAGGAAGCATGCCGAGCTTTTTCAGCGCATCACCACACAGCACTTTGTTTAACGGCAGCTTCATTGGCATTCACGTGAGTAGGGAGAAATCTTGCTCCGACAGCATAGCCG
>Ga0180433_10002171_pt1 | contig 30994 bp, 34 predicted proteins | sample SS_ome_8_FD_132980 | JGI IMG/M metagenome (GOLD analysis project Ga0180433, IMG submission 132980) | Hypersaline lake sediment archaeal communities from the Salton Sea, California, USA - SS_1_D_1 metaG | ecosystem: Environmental > Aquatic > Non-marine Saline and Alkaline > Hypersaline >... | reverse complement strand
TCTATTCCGCCATTATACCAAGAAACTCCAGAATTGCGAAGAATGCAATTTCTTATGATAAAATATCGATTACCTCCTTCAATATCTATACAGCTTCCAATACCTCCCGCATCAATACTGATATTTTCAATGATATAAGGATTGGATGCGATACCTCCTCCGCTACACCATGGTTCACCTATTATCGACGACCAATCTCCATTAAGAATAATTATTCTAGATGCTTCCCAAAATTCAGAATTATGTAAATCATTAACCTCGTATTTTACTTCTGCATTAGAAAGATTTATTCTGTATTTATTTATAGTTAAATTTAAAGACATCAGAAAAAAAAAAGACAGAAAAACTAAGCTTACCCATTTGTTATTGTTTTTCATAATTCTGCACTTCTGGTTTTATGTTTTGATATAATTTTTTTCTATATATAAAACTTCTGGTAGTAATTACAGAATTGTCTATTACTCATTATTCTTATTGAGTTTTTTGAAAAACTCAATTAGAAGATAAAGAACAATTGATATGTATATTGATCATACCTTTTATAACCTGCTTTTTTCAAATTTAATTGAACATATCTTTTGCATATTTCTTAATATAAACAAGCGATAAAAAACTCACGATTCCAATCAAAAAGAAGATTTCATACCCTGGAATGCTTCCATAATTGGAAGAATTGGGATTGTCTGGAACTAGAGGATCTCTATCAAGGAAAATAAGCTTGAGGTTTTCAATCTATAGATTCATAATTACTGCAAAGAAAATTGTTGTTTATAGATTAGTGCTTTTTTTTTGTACTTATTCTAATCGTTAAATTTCTTGCGCCCAAATAACATACCAAATATCGTTACGCCGATTTGAAGCACACCTACCAACGGTAAAGGGCAAAAAAATAGTATCAAGAATCCCAATCCAAAGAGTGTCATGAAGTGCCAAGGGATTGGATCGTCGGGTCTTACCGCAACTAACATCATCAATCCTGGAATAATCATTCCAACCAGATTCAGAACGACAAAACCCATTTTGGCATCGATTGGCCAAATGCTATACTTCTCTATGTTAAATAGTATGAGAAAGCAAATGGAAAATGCCCAAAGTCCACATCCAAATGTAGCTGGTCTTAATATTAAGTCAGATTTATACTTTTTTTTCATAATTAAATCTTAAATGTTTTTTTTAATACGTTTTTTTTATCTCTTTATTTATAAACAAAAAAAGAATATTATTTAGAATAAAAAATCTATGTGAAAAACTTGTATTTAATAGATGGCTCAATTTCGTGCAAAAATCTTTTTTTTCAATCAGGCATCTTTTATCGCTATAAATATTCCTATAAGACTAATAAACACCACAATATTAACTATAAAACGACCAAATTTGATACCTGTTTTCAAGCCAATAGACCAGAATACTCCTTGTGCCATCATTCCAACAATTAGAAGGATTCCAAGAATATTTTTTGTTTTATATGAATATTTCATATCTGGTAATAGTAAAGCTACGAAAATGATAACTATAGCGTTGATTAAAACATAGATATCAGCATAAAAATAAGAAAATTGAATCCCTTCTATAATTGCCTTCGAAATAGAATGAATAATAAGGCATACCAGTACTGATATCATTCCTATATCAAATGTTAATAAGCTTTTCTTAATGTTCATTTTTTCTTCTTATTGTTATGGTTATATTTTTTTATAATCACGCATCTTTAATTAAGACTTCGACTGCAGCATTTGCTACAATAATATTATCAGATGTATCTCCTAATTCTTTAATCATTATTCCTTTTACTAATAATCCTCCCTTTACAACTTCAATTGATTTTTCACCAAAGGGAATTGCTTTCAAAACCTTCTTCTCGTTGATTTTTTCAGGAAATGGCACGCCAATTTTTGCGTAAACCTTCATCCGTAAGATGTCTTTAGGTTCCTTAAAATTACATATTTCAAATAAACCAGTTAAACAGTTGTTAGATATTGCATTTTTGATCGCTTTTATTGCGGCATTTGTACAATCATCATAATGTCCGTGTTGATCGACACCAAAACCTATTTGAGTTATAAATTTCTTTTCAGTCATAATATTTTCACTATTTCTTTTATAAAAATTTTAATAATTATATATTAAATTTAAATTTTTAACCTATTTGTATATATTTCTTTAAATTAATTGAATCAAATTTGGATAATTAGGGTAGTAAACTATAGTTTTTTAACATATTGAATTAATAACATGAAAGTTTAATAATATCTTCTAATTAATTAATTATATAGCAATCCAAATACAGCATGACACTTGTAATTAAAAGAACGCTATTAATTTAAGTATATTTAGGTAATTTATCGTGCCGCAAAAAATTAAGGCTCAAACAGCCGTCCAAAATTTAGAATTGATTATTAAGGATCTTGAAAAAACAATTGATTCTCTTGAAGATACCTCCTCTGCTGAAGCTAAAGGAATTCAAGCGAAATTGGCAAGAGTTATAAGTAATTTAAGAGGAGAAAGAATTGATAAGCTTGACTCTATTCCTATTAATTCAGGGCAAGCTTCAAAAGAAGATTTAAAAAGCTTTTTATTACTTAGAATCGAGGATCTAAAAGACCTTCTAGAATCAAGTGATTCAAACTTTAAAAAAAAATTTGATTTGCTTATGGAAATAACCCAATTAAGAGCAAAAATTAGCAATCTATAATAATTACTTACCATTGGAAAAATTTTTAGACTCTACTTCTTATGAAATTATAAGAACAATAATATTTAATCAAAATTGCGTCATTGTAAGTGCTCATGAAAATAATTGATAGAAAAGTTCTCGCAGAATATTTAAGCCATTACATTTCTTACCTTAATGTTAAAGACATTGAAGCAAATATTGAATTGCCTTCGCTAGATATCAATTATACTTACGCTTTTCCTTGCTATAAATTGGCGAAGCAAGAGAAAAAATCACCAAATTTAATAGCTGAGAATTTAAAAGAAAAATTTATTTTACCTGATTTTATTGAAAAAGTTGAAGTGAATGGCCCATATCTAAATTTTAGAGTAGGAGCAAAACACATATTAAAAAATATTTTCGACCTTAATGAAGATTATGCTAAAACAAGAGATAATTTAGAAAGACAATCATTTAAACCTTTAAAAATCGTTATAGAATATCCATCTCCTAATACGAATAAACCATTACACTTTGGACATATAAGAAACATGCTTATTGGGAGCACGATATCTAATTTATTTAATTACTTAGGTCATCAAGTTTATCAGGTAAATTTAAACAATGACAGAGGCATTCATATCTGCAAGAGCATGCTTGCGTATAAAAAATGGGGTAATAATCAAGAACCTGATATTAAGTCAGACCATTTCGTTGGAAAATCATATGTTAGATATAACCTTGAAGAAACAAAAGACAGTTCACTTCAAGAAGAAGTAACAACTATGTTAAAATTATGGGAACAAAAAGATCCTGAAACTAGGCGATTATGGGAAAAGATGAACAAATGGGCTTTAGATGGATTCAAGGAGACTTACAAGGAATTAGATATTACCTTTGATAAAGAATATTTTGAGTCAGATTTATACTTAAAAGGAAAAGAAAAAGTGTTAGAAGGATTAAGCAAGGATATTTTTGTAAAAAGAGAAGATGGAGCAATAATAGCAAAGTTAAAGGAGCGAGTAAACCTGCCAGATAAGGTTTTACTTAGAAGTGATGGAACATCGATTTATATAACTCAAGATATTTATCTTGCTTATCAAAAAAAGGAGGATTACGACTACGATAGATCTATTTATGTTGTAGGGAACGAACAAGACCTTTATTTCAAACAACTTTTTGCGGTTTTAGATATGATCGGGTTTGAAGAGGATAAATATCACTTCTCCTACGGCATGGTTTCACTTCCAGAAGGAAAGATGAAGAGTAGAGAAGGTACAATTGTGGATGCTGATGATGTTATTAAAGAGATAAAATTATTAGCGTTGAAAGAAGTGAGTAAGAGGTATCCTGATCTTTCTGATGATGAAAAATTTCGAAGAGCAGAGATTATTGGAAAAGCAGCTCTAAGGTTTTACATTTTAAAATTTAGTCCAAAATCAGAGTTTGTGTTTAATCCAAGAGAATCAATCTCTTTTGAAGGAGAAACAGGTCCTTACATTCAATATGTATATGCGAGGATAGAAAGTATTATAAATAAATCATCTCAAAAGATCGATTTGGATATTGATTATAGCTTATTGAACCACGAAAAAGAACTCAACCTCATAAAATACTTAAATTATTTTCCAGAAAAAGTAAAGCAAACGATTAATACCTATGGAATACATTTAATCCCTCAATATCTTTTAACATTATGCCAAGTTTTTAATTCCTTTTACGGTGCTTGTCTTGTCATTTCAGAAGATAAAAATTTAGAGAGAGCAAGATTACTCTTGATAAGATGCGTTCAAATTGTGATAAAAACGGGTTTAAGCCTCTTAGGTATTAAAACATTAAATAAAATGTGAATGGTATGAAGTTCTTTGATTTTGGTGAAGTTATCGATACTAACACAGAGTATGCCATTTTTGGAATTCCTTGGGATTATTTAACCTCAAAAGAAACACCCAATTCTGCTTTAGCACCGGGCAAGATTCGTAGGGCGTCTAATGATTTAGCACTAACAACGGAATTAGGTTTTAAAATACCTGATCTTAATGTCGTTGATCTTGGAGACGTCACGATCGAAAATGAAACAGATGTACAGAGCAACATTGACTTAATTATTAATTTTATTAACAATATTTATTCACAAAAAAAGGAGATTATCCCCGTCATGATTGGAGGAGATCATTTCTGTTCCTTTCCCGTGATTAAAGCCGTGGGAGATAATTTTGATAACCAAGACGAATTTGGCGTGTTAATATTTGATGCACATTTGGATTTTTATAAAGAATGGGATAAAGGTAAATTTTCACACGCAACGATTGCCCATAGAGTTTTTGATTTAGATTTTATTACTAATAAAAATCTCGTTATTGCTGGAACTCGAGATATCGACATTCCAGAAATGATGAATGCCGACGAAGAAAATATATTCCATCTTGATGCCTATCGTCTTTTGGAGGAAGGATTAAATGAATCCATAGAACGGATTATTGAATATTTTAAATACTCCAAGATTAAATCACTCTATGTATCAATTGATATAGATGCATTAGATCCTTCAATTGCCCCCGGTACAGGCTTTGCAATCCCTGGAGGATATTCTTATAGAGAAATGTGGAAAACCTTAAGAGAAATTACTAAATCGTTTAAAATAATTGGTTTTGATTTAGTAGAAGTTGCACCAAATTTAGATATAAAAAGCAAACTAACTAGTAATCTTGCTGCCAAACTTATTGTAGAATTAATATCTTTTATAAAATATAATAAATAAATGAGAATTATGCCAGATAAAGAGTTTAAAGAAACATTGAAAAAGGTTAATCAATTTAAAATTTCTAAAGAATTTGATATAGAACAGTTCACGACTTCCTTAAAAGATACGGGTTTTAATGCTAAAAGATTAGCACTCGCGTGTGAAATCTATAAAGAAATGATTGAAGATAAAGATTGCACTAAATTTTTTGGACTTGCAGGAGCACTTGTCCCTGTGGGCATGCAAGGAATAATTTATGATTTTCTTAAAGAAGGATTTATAGATATATTAATTACCACAGGAGCCAATTTAACACATGATCTCGCAGAGGCATTAGGATATCATCACCTACAAGGAGAGGTTAATATCAATGATCTCAATGATGCTGATTTACATAAAGAAGAAATGAATAGAATTTACGATGTCTTCATGCCAAATAAAGTCTATGAGGGGATTGAAGAGTTTGTTTCAAAGTTGGAGATTCCTGATTACACGATGCCTGTTAGTTCCTTTTTAAAGTTACTTGGAGAAGAGCTTCCCGAAAAGACTAATTCTATTTTAAAAATCTGCGCAGAGAAAGATGTGCCAATCTTCTGTCCTGCTTTTACTGATTCAGGCTTAGCATTACAATTAGGATTTCATCATCAAAAAGCTAATCTAAATCATTTTAAAGACATGTTAAAAATGGTTGATTTAGCATGGGACGCAAAGAAAGCTGGGATATGTATCGTAGGTGGAGGAGTACCAAAAAATTTTATAATGCAATCGCTACAATTCTGTCCTACATCTGCCTCGTATGCGATACAAATAACCATGGATAGACCCGAACAAGGAGGATTAAGTGGAGCAACATTAAGAGAAGCAATATCATGGGGAAAAGTAAATGAACAAGCAAGATATTCCACGATCATATCAGATGCTACAATTGCGCTTCCATTAATCCTCTGGTACTTAAAAAATTCAAAAAAATAATCCTTTTGCTCGTTGATCAATTGTTTTTACATCGAGACCAAATATTTCGTCCATTTTTTTTCTAAAAGATGCAAATTGTTTAATTTCAGATAGGTTTCTATTGCTAAAATTGAAAATAAACTGTTTTGACACCTCTTTTAGTAAAGGTTGGATGATTTTACTCACAACTTTATCAATCTTCTTTTCTTTATCTAAAATGGCGTAAGTAATTAATGCTTCTGGTTCGATACCGTCTATTGATTTGATTTTGTCTTCGGTAAATGCGATTACAAATTTCTCTGAAAATTCGAGATACTCGACCATTTTTGTTGAAAAAGCGCTCTCAGCAAAGTTTAAAAGAGCTGTGAGCAAGGCGCTTCGTAAATCTGTATCAATTTCGTCGCTACTTGTTTCATGATAGCTTGCTTTGATTAGTGTGAACCCACGGAACAACAATCCACATTCTCTGACAGTCATTTTGTAATATCCGAAAGTTATAGCTAAAAATTTACTTCAAAATTAATAGATATTATATGTAATATAAAATAATCTATTCTAATAATTTTTTAGGAATTTTCATCATCATAAGTCAATGATATTTCCCTATAAATTAAAAAATTATTATGATTTTATTTATGACAATTAAAATAAAATTGAATTTTTTAAATAATCAGACTATAAATTGATTAAAATGGTTATAACTAAAGATAAAATTAAATCCTGTGCTAAAAACATAGTCAAATGCGTTAAAGTGCAGGAAGGACAATGTGTTTTCATTCGTGGGGGAACTTACTGTCAAGATCTTTTAGAAGAGGTTGCTTTGAATGTTCTTAGAAATGGAGCTCATCCCCATATCTCTTCTACTTCTGATAACTATGCCGTTACTATTAACTCTGATGAAAAAATAAAAGTAGAGACTTTAGAAAGAACGCCTAAACACTACTTCAAAATGATAGAAAACATCGATACTTATATTGTCATTGAACCTTACGAGAATCCATCCATACAGACTAAATTTCCGAGAGAAAAACTAAATGCTTCGTCCAAATCATCGGCGCCAATTAGAGACATTTTGTATGGTACGAAAAAAGAATATGAACCTGGCAAGTTTTGGGTATATGCAGGATGGCCTTCCGAAAAAGCTGCAAAGTATTATGGTATTGATTATAATATGTACGAACGTTTTATAGTAGATGGAATGAGCGTCCCCGCAGAGAATTTAATAGAATTTACGCACAATTTAGGTAATTTATTCGAGAATGCAAAAAATGTCTATATAAAGGATGAGTTAGGAACAGATTGCTGGTTATCAATCGAGAATCGTCAAATCAATTACGATGTAGGCATGATCACTGATGAGATGATTGCTGCAGGCGATATTGGAGGTAATTTACCGGCAGGAGAAATATTCTATGCCCCCAAAGAAAAAGTGGGCGAAGGAAAAATCTTTTGTCCCTTAACGATTGATAGATTTAGTAATAAAATTATAAAAAACGTGGAACTCCATTATAAAGAGGGAAAATTGCAAATTGACAAGGTTTCTGCTGACAACGACTTAGATGACTTGATATCGAGCTTTAAACAGTGTGAAGAGATTGATAAAACTAAGGAACTAGATGAAATAAGAACATATAACCTTGCTGAACTAGGAATTGGATGTAATCCAAAAATCACAAAAGCTATTGGATATATTCTAACAGATGAGAAAATTATAGGAAGCGCACATATTGCGTTTGGATCAAATAAAATGTTTGGGGGAACTTCAGTATCTCACATGCATTGGGATTTTGTTACTACACCTCAAGTGAATATTGAAGTTGAACATTTAGATGGGACAAAAAAACTCATTATGGAAAAAGGAAAATTGGTATAAATAATTTTATGAAGGATTTACTTGAGTCAATTAATCAGAAATTCGTTAAAAAGGCAAGATTTCAAAAAATTATTACGAATGATGTTACCCAGTGCTTGAATTGTGAAAGAAAATGCATGATTCCAATCGATGGAATAGGCCATTGTGGAACTAGGATTAATCACAATGGGGAAATTTTAACATTAATCTATGGATGCATCCCGGCAATCTCTATCAATCCCATTGAAAAAAAACCACTTTATCATTTTTTTCCTGGAAGCACTGCCTTAACAATTGGAAGTTTTGGATGTAATTTTGATTGTTTTTGGTGCCAAAATCATAACTTATCTCATCCACAGCTCCCAGTTATCGATAAGATTAAGGAGCAGATCAAATATTATTCTCCCGAAATGATGATAAATGAAGCAGTCATGAATGAATGTCAAGGGACTTCAATTTCTTTTAACGAACCTTCTCTTCTATTTGAATATTCATTAGAGGTGTTTAAATTAGCTAAAAAGGAAGGATTATATAATACTTATGTTTCCAACGGATACATGACCGAAGAAGTATTAAGAGAACTAGTTAAAAGCGGATTAAATGCGATAAATATTGATATTAAGGGCGATGCTGATATGGTAAAAAACTATTGTGGTGCTGATGTAGAAAAAGTATGGCGAAATGCTAATCTAGCAAAAGAATTAGGAATTCATATTGAAATAACTACGCTCTTAATTGATGGATTAAATTCAAAAAACGAAATTATTCAAGAATTAGTTAATAGAATTATTGAAGAACTAGGAGATTCAACTCCTTTCCATATTTCCCGTTTTTATCCTCAATATAAATCTAATGAGCATGGAATATTCAAACCAACAAGTTTACGATTATTATATAATGCTTTCGAAATAGCACGAAATTCAGGATTAAAATTTGTTTATATAGGAAATATCTCAAATAAAAAATATAGTCATACAACATGTCCAAATTGTTCTAAAATCGTCATTGAAAGGTCAACCTTTAGTGTTGAGAATTTATACGTGGATAAAAAAGGAGATTGTAATTATTGCGGTTATCATATCTGCGAAATGTAGCTTCTTATTTGATTTCTTTATACCATTTATTAAAAAAACTTTTCCATACCACTAAATCAGCAAAAATATCTCGTCTGAACATTTTGAGAATAGATGTATACTTGTTTTTGTAATCTCCTATAAGTTGTTTTTTAGAATAATTCTTAGAAGGGTGTGGAACAGAATTTTTCAAAGGATTAGAGGGTAAGTTCCACCATTTTTTAATAAATTTTGTCCCATATTTTTCTTCATAATATTCCATATTCTTATAGACAAAAACATTAGGATAATTCGAGAAAAGAGAAGGACTGATCTGAATATTTCTATGAATACCGTGCGTTTTAACAAATTCTATAGTTTCATTAAATGAACCTTCGGTTTCACCTGGAAACCCCGCAATAAGATTCAATCTACAATAAGAACCTTCATTATTTTTGTATTCATTTAGTATAGTTAGCATCATTTTAATATATCCTGATGGATTTTCGGTTTTATGCATTTCTTTTAACAAGAGCTTATTTGCAGTTTCAAATCCATATCCAACTATCATCCCACATTTCCTAAGAGTTCTAATCAAATCCGTGTTATTCGATACTGTTTCAACTCGACTTTGACAAGAAAAATTAAACCTATCTTGAAGTTCTTTTTCAAGAATGTATTGTAGTACTTTATCGCTAATCGATACTCTATTAAACGATTGATCGGCAAATCCTATCTTTATCTTTTCATTATATCCTTCAGTAATTTTTATTAACTTTTCAAAATTGGTTTTAAAAGTTTTAAAATGGTAACTTCTGAAATCATAATTAGAAGCACAAAACGCACATTGGTATGGGCACCCTCTTGACATGTATAGTTCAAATTTATTGTAATCTTTAAAAGGATATTGCTCTAAATATAACTCATAATCAGGAAAGGGTAATAAATTTACATCTATAATGTTATTAGATTCAAGAACAGTGGTTTCTGACGTCTTTTTTTCTAACTTAGATTTTGAATTAAATAATTCTAACAATATAGCATCAGCTTCTCCTTTCACAACAATATCGAACGGAGAATCTTTATATACGAAGTCTTCTGGAACTGCTGATGGATGATAACCTCCAACGATTATATTAATATCCGGAAATTCTTGTTTTATAATTTTTGCCATTGAATCCGTATAATGATATTGAAAACTTGTATAACAGTTGATACCAATATTCTGGTATTCTTGAATATTTTTTTTTTCTAAAACACATAGTATAGCAGCTCTAAATTTCTCATTTTCAGGATTATCAGTTTCTAAATCCGTGTAAATCTCACTTTCTCTCCGAATATCGACGATACTAGTTTGAACGCTAGCTTTTTCTTTCAACAATGAGGATAATTGAAGCGTGCCTAAAGGAATGTCGTTATGATATAATAATTTTTGATACGCTTCGATGTAAAAGAAATCAGGAATGATAAATAGTAAATTTGGTTTACTATCTGACATGTAATCTATTTTATTTTAATATTTTTTAATATATATTTACGATTACAATTTAATAAACTCATACGAATTGAATATTTTTATAGAATTGAAGTTAATTATCTATTATTAAATGATTAATGGTATATTAAAAATGGACATAAAAGAAAAATTTGATAAGGTCTATGATAAAATCCCGGGATATTATTTCGGAATTTTAATTGGTCTTATAGGTGCAATAACCATTGTTATTTCTGCGATATTATTTTCAACTGTAGAACAAATTACTTTCTTTACTCATTGGATCAGTAATTTAGGCGGTGCTACGGTGGCGTTTGATGAAAGACCCCCAAACGGTTCCAATGTTGTATTTGGAATAGGATTAGTATCTGCGGCAATATGTGCGATTTTTTTTCTTATATATGCTTTAAGAATCTTAATACCAGGAAATGAAAAAACTAAATGGATGTTACACTTAGATTTAATCACTGGTTTGATCGCCATTATTGGAATAATTATTGTCTCATTTTTTGACATGATAAACTGGTTAGCAATTCATGGGATTGGTGCTGCGATGTTTTTCATTGGAGGCATGTTTATGGTCTTGTTTTTCACTTTAACAATACTTCTTAATTCAGAAATTCCGTGGATTCAAGCCATTCCAGGTTTCATCGTTTCAGGGGTTTTCTTAATTTTCTTGATAACATTTCTACCGCATCTACTAAGCGGAGTTGAATTGATTTCTCTTCTTGCTGATACATCAAATTCCGTATATAATTGGACGCGATTCTGGGAATGGATGGTTCTCTTTGCGATCTTATCGTGGTTTTTTATAATGGGATACTTAACATATATGCTTGAAAAATAAAATTAAATAAATAAAATCTGTTAAAAATTTTTCTTTTTTTCTACTTTTTATAGCAATGATTCTAAGAAAAGCACGATTTCTTTCAAGACCATTTCTTTATGACCGATTCGATTAGTTTTAAACACATGTTTCTTTACAACCGTTTCCTTTTCCGTTGAGAATCCAATAAAAACCAGACCAATTGGTTTTTCAGGAGTCGCCCCCGTTGGCCCCGCAATGCCCGTAGTTGAGATACCAATGTCTACATTAGCGATAGTCCTAATGTTGTTAGCCATTTGCCGTGCAACTGGTTCAGAAACAGCACCATAGTTTTCGAGGGCATTTGGTTCGATGTGTAAAATGTCAATTTTCGATTGATTACTATAAGTGACAAGCCCTCTTTCAAATATTGTTGAGACTCCTGAGATATTTGTAATCACGTGGGAAATATAACCTCCCGTACAAGATTCTGCTACGGCAATCCGGATATTTTTTTCAATCAAGCGATTTATTGTTTTTTCAAGCTTTTCGAGGACATCCATATAGTTGTAATCACCTTTTAATTTCAAATTTTTTACCACACGCCCCGCAAAATTCGCCATCGTGATCCATTTGAGAACCACAATATGGACAATGCCATGTGCTCTGATTCTTTTTTGAAGGAAAAGGTGCAGGCGTGATTACTTTATAAATATCTGGTTTCTTTTCCCCAAAAGGAATATAATCTAAGTTTTTTTCGGTAACTTCCTGATGACATTTTGGACAGAATTGGCTTTTCTGTAGGCCATAATATAATAGATAGGGATTGACAAACATGAAACCCCACATGAAATAGAGAGAAAGAATTATTTCCGATAAGAAAGCTATGGATGTAATAAAAATAGGGAGAATTATTAGAAAAGTTATTATGGTACAGACACCAAATGCTCCAATATTGAACTGTGGTCGAGTAGGAAACACATTCATCTTACAATTTTCACAGAACATCATGTCATTGATATCTTGAGGCATTAGCTTTTCTCTAAATATTTAAAACTTATCACTTTTATTATAAAGATTACCATAAATAATATTATTAATAAAAAAAAACTATTAAAAAACATTACATTATTATTAGATTTTATATTGTATTATAAAGATTCAAATTATAAGAATAGAACATGAGTGATTATAATAAATGAGCGACGAACGAGGATTTGTGTTTAAAATAACCGTAATAGGAGATGGAGCAGTTGGGAAAACATCCTTAATTAAAAAATATACTCAAGGAAGTTTCCAAAAAGATTATATCAAAACATTGGGAGCCCAATTTTCTAAATACGATGAAGTGATAGATGGGAATAACTGTAAACTCTTCTTCTGGGACATAGCAGGGCAAGAGGAGTTCAGTTTCATGCGAAGCACTTTCTACAAAGGCAGTAAAGCTGCAATAATTGTGTTTTCTCAAGAAGATAGTGAACATGGAAAGGAAAGCATCAAAAGCATAGAGGAATGGCATAATGACATCAAAAAATATTGTGGGGAATTGCCAATAGTGTTATTTGGTAATAAAATTGATTTAGTTAAAGATAAAGATGCCAACGATGAAGAAATCAATAAAATAAAAGATGAGCGAAATTTCCTTGGCTATTATAAGACAAGTGCAAAGACGGGAAATGGAGTATATGAAGCGTTTCAAGCCATAATTAAGGAATTATATAACAAATTTAAATAATAATTATGTATGAAAATACAGAGGGATATCCAAAGATATTGTTTTTTTCGTCGACACATTGCGCACCATGTAGGTCAGTAGAAGAAATGTTGAAAAAGGTAAATATTAGCATGTTCGGTAAACGACTTTTTATTGAAAAAATTAATATTGAAGATAAGGCGAACTTTAAAATAACACAGAAATATTCCATAACATCTGTACCAGCACTGATAATTGCTGATAAACTACTGAACGTCGATGTGCAAGAAGAAGATATAATAGATGCAATATTAAATGGATTCATCTCGAGTATTGAATTATAATTTATAAAAAAAATGAATAAATTGGAGAAAAAGATATGGATCGACAATTACTATCGAAAATTTTAGTCCAGATGAGAATGTACTTGAAGGAAGGGAAGGATATTGGAGATATGAAATTAGGAGCATTATTAGCGCTCGGACATCAATTAGAAGCGATTTTTTATTATCTAGGACACGAGTTGGGAACAATTTTAGGGGTTGATGAAGTTAAAGATATAAAAGAGATTCCTGAAGGATTAACTAAAGTTATTAACGAATATAACATTGGAGAAGCAACGATTACTGATACCACGGAAGAGATTATTCAATTAAAGTTAAAAGGACATTCTTCGATTAGAGATTTAGTTGGCAAAAGCATTCAATCAAAAGGAAACTTTTGTTCTTTTGAAGCTGGAATGCTTTCGGGCATTGTAGAGAAATTAAGTAATTCGCATTGCTTTGCTCAAGAGCTAAATTGCAGTTTACAGTCTGGAGATAATGCTTGCGAATTTATGGTTGTCTTGAGTAAAGATTAAACTATAAAGTTATTAATATGAAAAATTATATTATAGTTATATTATAAAAGAATTATTGGTTTGAACTTACATGTCCGGAGAGAGAAAATATATTATCAAGGTTTGTTTACTTGGGGAAGCGAATGTTGGGAAAACTTCATTGTTATATCGCTATATCGAAAATAAATTCAGAGATAATTATAAAGCAACGCTTGGCGTAAATCTTTTAAAAAAAGAAGCTAATATAGAGGGATATGGGCTGATTACAATCCAGATATGGGACCTTGGGGGTCAAGAAAGTTTTAAGAGCTTGCGGAAACTTTATTTAGAAGGAGCCAATGGCGCTCTTGTAATTTTTGACATGACAAAGATTAAAACTTTTGAAAAACTAAGCGACTGGGTTGGAGATTTTATAGAGGCAAGAGGGAATCAACCATTACTTCTAGTAGGTAATAAAACGGATTTAAAAGATAATATAAAAGTGGCAGAAAACGAAGCAAACGATTTTGCTAGCAAAAATGGCATGGATTTTATAATGACATCAGCTAAAACTGGTGAAAACGTAGAAGTAGCTTTTTTAAATCTAATAAAAGTGATATTAGATAAAATCTCTAACCAATAAACAAATTTTTTAAAAAAAACTTATTCCTTTTAACACTAGGAAGAATATCATAATTAATTTGTTCTTTATACATGCCTTTTATAAAGGATGGTTTATTTATTATAAAATATGAAAAAACTGACATTTTATGTTTGTTTATCAAGTTAATTCAGAAATATCAATGATTTCATGTTAGATATTACAAAAATGAATCACCAACCTTTATTAATAGAAATAACTATTAAAAACAAATTCTTAAAACTATTATGACATTAAGAAATGAGCTCAACGAGATCGAATACAAGATTGAAAATGTGGTTGCCACTGTTAACGTAGAAATTACTGAGAAAATAAATCTCATTCAAATTGCTCAGAAACTTGCCGATGTGGAATATAACCCTGAGAGATTTCCAGGAGTAGTTATGCGAATAGAGAAACCAAGAGCAACATTTTTAATTTTCTCAACAGGAAAAATGGTCGTTACAGGGCTCCGAAAAGCGTCAGAAGCTGAAAATGCGGTTAAACAAGCAATAAAAAATATACAGGATGCGGGAGTAAAGCTATCCAAACCGGAAATTACCATTCAAAATATCGTGGCTTCTGGCGATCTACACACGAATATTGACTTAAACATGGCGGCCATTGTAATGGAATATGCAATGTACGAGCCTGAAGTATTTCCTGGTTTAATATATCGTTTGCAAGACCCAAAGACAGTATTTTTGATTTTTTCTACTGGAAAAATTGTATGTACAGGTGCTAAAAACAAAGATATAGTCAAAGAGGCTGTGATAAAACTTAATCAACAAGTTAACGAATTTGGGATTGCTAGGGATGATTTATCTGAGGCTGAATTTCAAGATCTAACCTTTATTTAAATATATGACTTTGAAACTCTTTTTTTTTGCTAATTGCCTCAAATGATGAATAATATTCCTCATATAATTCTTTCAATAAATTAAATTCCTTGGCCTTGTTTAAGGCTAGTAAAAATAATTGATTTAATCCTTTATCGTTGTTAGAGATGTAGATATCTTCTTTAATGTCAAAGAGATCACTATTTTGGTCGAGAAAATTACATAAAATGTATCTATTTTCGGTTTTAAGGTTTACAATGTTTAAAGCACCATATATTCTTAAGATTAAAGGTACTTGGAACTTAATAGAATCGTGATTAATAGAGTTAAATTTTTGAAGAAATGCATTTCTCTTCAAAGAAGATGTCATGAGTATATAATCTGAAGAATCATATTTTAAGCGATGTGATATTCATGTAATACCGAGAATAGATAATTAAAAACCAGGACATAATTTGAGTATTATACAAGCACTATCTCAGAAAAGATATTCAAAACCAACATACTCATGTTTAGGTTCTTTGTAATCGAATTCAACTTTTTCCACCCAGGCATGTTCCGGACCTTTTTTTGAAAACTTTAATAATTCCTTTAATTTATTTTCGTGACCTTCTGATACAATATAAACAGATCCATCGGGCATATTTTTTACAAATCCCGTTAAACCTAAGCGACGTGCAATTTTCCTAGTACTATATCGGAAAAACACGCCTTGGACGTGTCCATATACTTTTATTATGATTCGCTTCATTTGAAAAGATTTGATTTCATTCTATATTATGGTTTTGTTAAGTGAGCATAGCTTATATTTATAAAGGTAAAAGTATCTATTTTAAAATAGAGCTATTAAATCGGTGAGAAATTATTCCATTAGGTATGTTTTTAATTCACTGGGATTCCATCCAAGGCGGCCAAGTCCGCTTGCAATATCCCAAGGATTTGGATATCCCCGTGAACATTGTTCAACAAATCCAAATTGCTCACAATTTTATTGAGTCCTATATAGCAATTAAGGAATTAAATTGGAATTCATTATCATATTATAACGACAAAACAGAAACTATAATTGTCCTTATATTAGATAAATATGGTCAGAGCTCTGACTATGTTGAAGTTATAGAAGAATTTAATAAAATACTTGAGAACAATCCGTCAGATGAAGTATTGCTAGAAGGATTAGAGAAAGCAATGAATACAGAGGTCTTTCGAACAACAGATGAAGTCATAGTCAAACTGAGCAATGAAGTAGCGCAATTAAGAATGAAGGAATATGATTACGAGAAAAAGATCGAAAATCTCTCAAAACTCGAATTCTTACCAGTAAAAAGCAGGATTCTCATATTATTAGCAATGAATTCAAAAGTTACCTTTAAAGAACTCAGGAAAACAATCAAAACCAGTAAAAAATGGCTAGAAAGTGTTTTAGAAACTCTTGAAAAAAATAAAATTATTGGTTATGAGACCTCAAAAGAAGCGTATTATCTAATTTTTTAATAACACAATTGAGTTTTTTCTAAAAAAATAAATATAACTAAGCCGATTAATTAATTAGTGGATTTTGAATGTCAGTTTATTATGTTTACATTTTAGAGACAACGGCTAATAACGGCAGAAGGAGTTATTATACAGGCTACACCAACGATCTTTATAGAAGAGTTTCGGAACACAAAAAAGGGAAAGGAGCAAGATATTGTCGCGGGAAAAAAAAAATTGAATTAAAATATTTTGAAACATATACAGAGAGGAAAAAAGCAATGAGAAGGGAATTGGAGATCAAATCTCTCTCACGACTGAAGAAAAAGGAATTAGTAGAAGATTTTTTAAATAAATCAGATAATATTATAGATGATTCAGTTGTTTAATTACTTAATTTGTTTAGTGGGATTCCCAGCATCGGGTAAGTCTACTTTTGCTCAGAAATTTAAAGAAATATCAATAGAAAAATACAATGATTTTGATGTTAAGATAATTGATCCTGATATAATTAGGGAATCAATAACGCGTGGCGAATTTAACCATAAAAAGGAGAAATTAGTTAGAAAAAAGAATTTAAAGGAAATCAAAAAAGGATTAATCAGTGGTAAAATCGTTATCAGTGATGATCTTAATTATTATTCTAGCATGAGACATGATTTAATGGAGATTGCTGAAGAAGTTAATCGAAAGTTCTTTATCATTCATATAGCTACACCTCTCAAAATTTGCTTGAAATGGAACGAAGAGAGAGGTAATAAAATACCTAAAAAAGTTTTAATAGACATTTCTAATAAATTCGATGATTTTAACAAGTACAAATGGGATCAACCCTTAAAAAGAATTGATCTCTCAAAAGTATCCAATTTATCCGAAACAATAGAAGATACAATGAAAACGATTAGCACTAATTTAAACAAGGTGAGTATTGACGATAGGAGATTTGAAGAACCAAAAAAGCACTCAAATCCCGATAATGAGAGATTAGAGAAAATTACAAGAAAATCTGTAGGAGAACTCTTAAAAAATCCAGAATTTCGTCAATTCAAAAAGAAGATTCTAGAATTGAGAAAACAATTCGTAATGGAAAATTTAAATAAATCTTTTTCTAAATCTGAAATTTCAAGATCATTCAAAATCTTTTTAGAAAAAAGTCTAGACACGAAGATTTCTTAGGATTTTCAATGCACGAAGGTAATGAAATATAAGAGAAAAGAAAATAAACTTTGCTTTACTTTATTAACTTGAAATAAAATAATTTTTATATATTATATTCAATCAAATTAATCAAACTACATTATATCAAGAGAAAAACGAGAAATGAAAGAAATCAAACTTCGAATAGAGAGTTTAGAAAAAAATCGTAGCGGTCGTTCTTTATGTTATGTTGACCAAGATGTTTTAGAAGAAATGAATATTGGAACTGGAGATATTATAGAAATTAAGGGAAAGAAGAAGACTACTGCGATAGTTGTAGCGAGTTCTGAAGATAGAGGAAAAAAAATAATTCGCCTAGATGGCCTTCAAAGGTTAAATGTAGGGGCTACAATAGGTGAGTACATTACGATAAAAATAGCAGAGGTATATCCTGCAATAGAGATTGTACTAACTCCAACCCGTCCGAATATCGATTTAAAAAGGCAAGCAGACGCAATTAAGGGAAAACTTATCGATAAACCTGTCGTTATTGGTGATATTGTTGACGTGTTAGGTGCTTTTGTTCAAAAAAACGATCCTGACAATCCAATGGATGGGATAATGAAAATGATGATGGGAGGTAGTAAAAGGAGACCTGCGTTAGGTACTTTACGATTAATTGTTGAAAATTCTAACCCTTCAGGAAAGGTAGTTAAAATCACGCGCAATACTAAAATAAAAGTCAATAAAAGAGTTGCGGTTTTAAATATATCTGGAGGGGTTGTTACTTACGATGATGTAGGAGGTCTAACTGATGAAATTCAGAGAATTAGGGAAATGGTTGAATTACCTTTGAAACATCCGGAACTTTTCCACCGATTAAACATAGAACCTCCTAAAGGAGTGTTATTTTATGGTCCCTCAGGAACAGGAAAGACTTTAATGGCAAAAGCAGTGTCTCAAGAATCCAATGCAAACTTTAAAATCATTAATGGTCCTGAAATCATGAGCAAATTCTATGGAGCGAGCGAAGGACGCCTTAGAGATATCTTTAGAGAAGCTGAACAGGAAGCACCTACAATTATCTTCATCGATGAAATTGATTCGATTGCTCCTAAAAGAGTAGACACCTCTGGAGAGGTGGAAAGACGCGTTGTATCTCAGTTATTATCGCTTATGGATGGATTACAAGGTAGAGGAGAGATAATATGCATTGGAGCAACAAATCGAATTAATTCAATTGACGAAGCATTAAGAAGACCTGGACGATTTGACCGTGAAATTGAATTTGGGGTACCGAATGCAAAAGGAAGGAAAGAAATTTTTCAAATACATACTCGAGGAATGCCTCTTGATTCAGATGTACAACTCGATCAATATTCAGAAATCACGCATGGTTTTGTAGGAGCAGATATTATGGCAGTAGGCCGTGAAGCAGCAATGTTTTCGTTGAGAAGAGTATTACCTAAAATAAATTTGGATGAACCAATCCCTAGCGATATCATACAAGAATTGATCATAAAAGATGAGGATTTCGTCAAAGCAATTAATATGATTGAACCATCTGCAATGCGAGAAGTAATGATTGAAAGACCAAATATAAGTTGGGACGATGTAGGAGGATTAAACCAAATCAAGGAAGAGTTAAAGGAAGCAGTTGAATGGCCTTTAAAATACCCGAAATTATTTGAAAAAGCAGGAATCCGTCCTTTACACGGAATTCTATTATATGGCCCTCCAGGATGCGGAAAAACACTTTTAGCAAAGGCTGTAGCTACAGAGAGTCAGTGTAATTTTATCTCAATAAAAGGACCAGAAGTTTTTTCGAAATGGGTTGGTGAGAGCGAAAAAACTGTTAGAGAAATATTTCGAAAAGCACGACAAGCAGCACCATCAATTGTTTATTTCGATGAAATTGATGCAATAACTTCAGGTAGGGGAGAATATCAAGGATCTCAAGTTTACGCATCAATAGTCAACCAGTTATTAGTCGAAATTGATGGTGTTGAAAAAAGAAAAGGAGTAATCATAGTTGCCAGTACTAATCGTCCTGACATTGTAGATCCTGCTTTTTTCAGGCCAGGTAGGTTTGATAGATTATTATATGTAACCGCTCCTGATGTTGATGCACGTGAAAAAATATTAGAAGTGCACTCGAAAAACATGCCATTAGATAAGGATGTATCGCTAGGAAAAATAGCCCAACTTACTGAAGGTTATAGTGGAGCAGATTTAGAAAATGTTTGTCGAGAGGCAGGAATGCAAGCTATTAGAGAAAAGATGACAGACTTAAAAACAATTGAAAACAAACATTTTGAATCTGCATTAGAAAAGATAAACTCTACTTTACCCGTAGATATCATCGAACAGTACGAGAAAATGTCAAGCGAATTAATTAAATCTCGAAATATTAAAGAATCTCGAGAAGATTTATACCGCTAGCTTATATTTCTTTTACGAATTTTTCAATTCTATCCATTGCATCTTCAAGTTTATCGAAGGCAGTGGCATAAGAGATTCTTAATCTGTCATCTGAGAAAGACCCAAATATGTTGCCTGGGACGATCGCAACACCTTTTTCTTTCATAATTTTCATTGAAAACTCAGAACCTGTCATCCCAAATGGCTTTACTGATGGCATTATATAGAACGCTCCACGAGGTTTTACGACTTCAAATCCATTTTCCTTCAATCGGTCATACACATAATTTCTACGCTGATTAAAACTCTCGTGAATCTTAGTAAAAAAGCTGTTGTCCATTTTAAGTGCTTCAATAAAACCATACTGAGCAGGGTGATTCGTTCCTGCAACAGTGTATTGAAGATATTTTTCCATTAAATCAATGATTTCTTCTTTAGCTACTACGTAACCCAATCGGAATCCTGTTGCAGAATATAATTTCGACATGGCATTCAAAGTTATCGTGCGATCAAACAGCCCATCTAATGACGCAGGACTCACGTGTTTAAGTCCATCGTACACGTAATTTTCATAAACTTCGTCGCTTATCAAGTAAAGGTCGTTTTCAACTGCGATCTCCACAATTTGTTCCAATTCTTTCTTGTTTAACGCATGTCCTGTGGGATTATTTGGAGAATTAATAAGAATGGCTTTTGATTTTTCTGTAATTGCTTTTTTCATTTCTTCAATATTAGGCCCAAGATCGTTCCTACGTTCAATCTCGACGATTTTTAATCCAAAAAAAGATCCACAGTAAAAATAAGACACGAAATTTGGCGATGACAAGATCAACTCGTCACCAGGATTGAAAATAGTAGCAAAAGCAAGCGTAATCGCATTTGATCCACCATTACACATTATGATATTTTTTTCAGCAATTACTCTTAAATTATTGTCTCGCACCATTTTGTTTTCTAATAATTTTAAAAGTTCAGGAATCCCACGAGTTGGAGCGTAAGTAGTAATATTCTTGTTTAAAGCATCAATAGTACCTTGAATTGCGGGTTCTGGCGTGTTAAAATCTGGTTGTCCAATTCCTAAACTGATGATATCAGATCGCCCGGCGGCTAAATCAAACAGTTCTCTGATCTTCGATTTTGGAGCTTTCGCTACTTTTTTCGATAGTTCTTTCATAATTTAGATTAAAATCGTGATAGTATTAATAAATTTAGGTTTTTAGGCTGGTAAAAATAATAAGCTTACAAGGAAAACTTAAATGCTTTCACCATGATTTCTTAAAATTTGATAAACCAAATTTTTAAAAGCAGTCTCAACATTTTGGTTTAGTTTTGCTGAGGTTTCTACAAAATCGCTTGCTTGGATTTCATTAGCCAATTTCTTTCCATCCTCGGTTGATACAACTCTTTGCTCATTTAAATCGATTTTATTACCTATTAAAATATATGTACCTTCCTTTTTTATAAATTTTTTGAAATCCATTAACCATTTCGAGTTTACTAGTTCAAACGTATTAGGGCGGGTAACATCGTATACAAGTAGCGCACCAACGCAGCCTTGAAAGTACATACTCCTAATTACGTTATATTTTTCTTGCCCAGCTAAATCCCACATGATTAAACGAACTTTAGAATTAATTTCCTCAATAAAAACATCTTTGCGTATAATATTTGCCCCTAAAGTAGGTTTATAATCCTCTTTAAACGAATATTCAACATATTGATTAATTAATGAAGTCTTACCTACTGCGGCTTCTCCTAATACAACAATTTTAAATACAAATTCTTTGATTTCTTCAGCCGTCATTTTTGATAACTTCTTTTTTTATAACTTTGTTGTTATTCTTTATTAATGTTTTATTTGGGATAATATCAATCTCATGTCAAAACTATTATGATTTGGATCTTGTATATTTGATTTTTCTCCACGACTTAGAACCTGTATATGCGACGGTAATGTTTTTTCAAGCGAATGGACCAAAAAACCTTTAATTAAATCGCATGGAACGCCGACCTCTGAGCAAAAAATGCATTTACTAACTCTAACAACAATTTCTTCCTCAGTTCTATAGATAATTTCTACTTTCCAATCAGTTTTAATTAATTCATTAAGTTCAGTAACGATCTCGTCAAAATTTTTTCCAAAGGGAAATAAATAAAACGAAAATTTTCTACCTATTGCTTTCAATATGTTATTTGACATGTAAAGGAGGATATTTTGTGCGGAAATAATTTTTTTAAAAGAAAAGAAATCTAAAGTCTCATTAGGATTAATATTCTTAATATCTTTTAAAAAAAGCATGTTAGCTTCTTTCAAAATTGATTTCAAGCCATCATAATCTAGTACATCATGATAGGCTAATAAGAGGGCAGTTACTACTTTATTCTTTACTTCTCCTTTATATTCCCCTATGACTACTTTTCACCAATCAATATATTTTCGTTTAAATCCTGTTTTTTTAAAGTTTATTTTTCAAATTTAATGCCATGACTACTTAGAATTTGTTGTACCAATTTTATAAAAGCTTCTTCAACATTATCTCCCAATTTAGCACTCGTTTCAATATAATCGGCAGCGTTTATTTTCTTTGCTAAATTTGAAGCATCATCCGAAAAAACCCCTCTATCTTGCTCCAAATCTATTTTATTTCCAATTAAAACATATGGTATATTACTTTTCACATGTTTACTAAAATCCTTTATCCATTTTTGTTCAATACTATTAAAGCTGTTAAAACGAGTAATATCATATACCAATAACGCTCCTGAACATCCATCGTAGTATTTTTGACGTGTTTTTTCATAAGCTTGTTGTCCAGCAATATCCCACAATATTAAATGTACTACGGAATTAATCTTTTCGAGTTCAATATCTTTTTTTATAAGATGTACGCCCATGGTTGCGCGATAATCTTCTTTAAAGATATTTTCGCAATATCGATTAACTAATGATGTTTTACCTACTCCAGCATCTCCTAAAATTGCCAATTTGAAAATAAAACTTTTCTTTTTTTCTTCTACCATTCCAAAAATCCTTTCTTATAAATCTAATAGTGACAATCCAGATTGAGGGTCTACTGCCCTTTTTACTTTCTGGTCAATTTCATATATATAAACTTCTCCTGTAATTGAAATAATGCTAGGTTGACTTAAATGTCCCGCGATTACGCTATTATCTTCTCTAGCTATTGAAATATGCAAGTGAATTATTGGTCCAGTGTTGCCATGTGCGACGTTGCCCATGCAGGATATTAATTCTACGTTTTCTTCAAATGTTTTAAAGTTATATTCACTAGTCTCTACATTGAAGTACCCCAACGTACATTTTTTAAGCGCTCCAATAACATTAACAAGTCCCCCATTAATATCGTGTTTTATTACAATTTCAGTAATTCCATCAATTAAATCCTCATCAGGATATAACCTTCCAACTATTACCCTACTAACCAGGCTTTCAATACTTTTCATTGTTGATATTCCTTGAGTTATTAGTGGTACTTATTTTAATTGATAAACTAATGAATTTTTAATTATTTTTTAAATTTTTAAAACTTATGCATTTTGTTTAATTATCATATAATAAATTTCACTATTAAAACTTGGATTTATTCAGGATATAATCAACTAAGCTTTGAAAAGCTTTTTCAACATTATCTCCATATTTTGCACTTGTTTCAATGAATTTAATTGCGCCTAATTGCTTACTTAACGCCTCGCCTTCTTCTTCTGTAACTCTACGATTATCTTTTAAATCATTTTTATTCCCTAACAGAAGATAAGCTCCCTGTTTAGCGGCACTTGTTCCTGCATATTTTAATAAATCTTTATACCACTTTTCTTGAATATTATTTTTTGTATTAGGACGAGTAATATCGTATACAAATAACGCACCAGTGCAACCCTGAAAAAACATTTTGCGAGAAAGATCGTACTTCGATTGCGCGGCAAGATCCCATAACACTAATCTGGCCTTGGCATTATCTTTATCTTGAATAGTAACATCCTTTGTAACAATATTTACTCCTAAAGTTGGTTTGTAATCTTCTTTAAAGCTGTGTTCAATGTATTGATTAATTAACGAGGTTTTACCGACAGCAGCATCGCCTAAAACCACGAGTTTTAAAATGTATTCCGTGGTTTCTTTTTCAGACATTTTCAGTATCCTTTAATATTCTATTTACTGTTATACCATAAATCGGTATTGATATTTTATTCCTATATATTTAGCACCAGTTTATTCTTATATACTTTTTTTTTTGAATAATTGTCCTTCAAAATAGTAATTCAATTCTAACAAGAAAAATTAATTACTTTGACAGAATATAATTTAAATATTGAGATAAATGTGAATACATCATGAGCGAAAAAATAACCATTTCTGGTATCGACTTGACTTTAACAGAACCCGCAGACGTTAGCATGGAATGGGTTGGGAATGAAGATCTAATCAATGAATTAAAAGCTGCCTGGTTAGTGGTAGATGATAACGACCTACCTTTAAATCCCAGAATTCTTGGAAAACCAGGAGTTGGAAAAACAACTTTAGCCTATGCTAGTGGAAAACGAATGAAAAAAGATGTTTATATTTTTCAATGTACTATGGATACAAGACCAGAAGATTTGTTAATTACTCCTGTCATTGCTTCTGGAAATAAGATTTCTTACGTTGCCAGTTCTCTAGTAACAGCAATGATAAAGGGAGGAGTATGCTTATTAGACGAGGGAAATCGTATGAGTGAAAAAAGCTGGGCATCTCTAGCTGCCTTAATGGATAAGCGACGTTATATAGAAAGCATCATTGCTGGCATCAGGATTTACGCTCATGAAGATTTTAGGTTATGCGTTACAATGAATAGTGATAGCAGTACCTACGAAATTCCTGAATATATTCAAAGTAGACTTCAACCTAAGATATATATTGACTTTCCTAACAGAGTAGACGAGTTAAAAATTCTAAATTATAATTTACCTTTTGCTTCAGATGAGATTTTAGAATATTGCGTTGACTTTCTTCAAAATTCACACAAACACGACGAGCCCTATACAGTTAGAGACGGGATAAACATTTTAAGATATTACATGAAAACTCGTGAATTAGATGGTAGAAAGAAGGAAAAATTAGATTACAAAGAATTTGATATTGCAACCATTCATATCTTAGAAGAAGCAGCTACTAAATATTGTCCCAATAATTACAAACAGTTTTTAGAGCAACTTGAAAAAGATGCTTTAGCCTCCGACTTTTTAAACAAATTTAGAGAATGAGTTACTCCTAATTCATAATTAAAAAAATAAAAAGGAAAGACAAAAGCTTTCGAAATTAATCTAAGGGAATCCAGAAGCGACAGACGTCGCACTGGTTTACATCAATGAATTTTGTAGGATTAGAACTATTTGCAGCAATTCTTCTCGTGAACATCATGCCATTGCATTTTTCACACAATAACAACCCCTTCATTCGTGATGCAGTTTTTACTACCATTTTTTTTTCACATAGATTTGTATTATAAGGATGTAGTTGTAAGTGTTCTATTAATGTTAGTAATACGACCGTGATAGAAACTATTTAAAAGAAAAATTAAGAAAGGAGAGAAATGTTCTTATGTGCAATATTCATTATTTTAAAATAGGAATAAAAGAATAGATTCTGATGGATACAACTTCTTATATTAAATACAAGAACATCTACGTGATCCCTACATTTCATTCTAGGATAGAATTTACGAAGTTAGTGAATAAGGCGTTTTTTCAAGTTTCACCAGATTTGATAGCTGTAGAGTTGCCAAATAACGTGAGAGAGGAGGTTATAGAAGCCATAAAAAGATTACCCTTCTTGTCTCTTTTAGGTTATGCTGATAGTTTAAATCCAAGAAGGTTGAATTTTATTCCTATCGATCCTGGTGATTCCATCATTGAAGGTATAAAAATGGGTATTGAACATGACATCCCAATTGAGTTTATCGATCTTTCCGTGAAGGATTACACGCCTCCAAGCATGAACCTTCCAGACGACTATTCCATTAATAAAATTGGATTGCCATTATTTTATGAAAAAATAGCAGATAATTATAACGAGGACTATATAACTAGAAAAAAAGCGCTTAGAAATACTGTTAATTTAGAGGATTTCTTTGAAGAACATGAAGATCATGAAAAAGAGCATGATTTTGCCGAAAAAGACGTCTTGAGAGAAAAGTATATGGCAAGCCATTTAAGGAAAATGATGCCCTTATATAATAGAATCCTTTTTATCGTAGGAATGGTACACTGGGAAAGTATTAGGCATTATTTAGAAAATCCAGACGAGATTGAGGATGTCGAAATAGACCTCATTCCTCACAAGCATGTTCAAATCTATAATGTAAAAGGCTCTGATGCTCGATTTCTCCTGCGGGAATTACCCTATAACACATATAGATGGTTGAAATTTAAAGAAAAGCGGTTAAATAATGTCCTTGATAAAGTTGGTTCAGTCAAAGAAATCAATCAAATAATCAATTCTTACAACAAAACAGAGAATATAAGAAGCATTTTTTTAAAGTCAAAACGAGAATACGAAGAAGAATTTAAAGAATTCGTTGATTTACATAAATTAAAAACTTTATTTCAATATTCTAGAAATCTAGCATTAACAGAGCATAGGCTTTTACCCCATCTATTTCATTTAATAATATCGGGCAAAAATATTGTTGACGATGATTATGGATGGAAAGTATATGAGAAAGCAACTAAATACCCCTACGACGATGAAAGCAATGAATATGAAACGATGAAATTGAGTTTGGAAGGAGGTATTGATCCAAGTGGAAAACACATTAAATTAAGAAGACATCATCCTTATAGTTATGGGCGTGAGAAGAACGAAGTTCCCTTGAAAAAAAGACCAGAAGAAGAATATCCCGGTCAATGGCGCGATGAATGGGAAGAGAGGAGCTGGGAAACAGTGTCTTATCCTCCGGAAGACCTTCTTGAGGAAGATTATTTCGCCTTTATTAGGAAAAAGGCGAAGAAGAACTTGAAGAACCAAAGAATCAAAATCGAAGAGTTTAAATCGAGTTTAATGGATGGAATAGCGATAAAGGAAACAATTCGAAACTGGGCTTTTAAAAAGAAGATTTATGTCCGAAACGAACAACAACTTCAAGGGAAAATTGACACGCTCATTGTCATATTTGATGTGGACGACGGTGAAATTGAAAAATATCCTTATAAGTTTTCTTGGTGGGCAGAACACGACAGAGAGAGTAACTTAGCACTTTATTCTACTTATCCCGGAGATTATTTAGTTGGTCCAGGAATTTCCCACGTGGAAGTTGGAGGCATGTTGTCAATTTATCCACCACATTCCATGAAGGAAATATTTCAATCACACATGGATTATGAGTTTTACGACACAAAAAACAAGGCTGAACGACTCTTGAAAGCGGGTATTTTATTTTCAAAGGAACGCTATGTCGTTTACTTGGCAGTTGAGCCTCCGAGGAAATATTTTTACTCACTAGCAGGAGTGAAAAATCGGGAATTAATTCACATTCCATTAGATAATTTTAACAAGGAATCGCTCAATACAATCAAACACATTCACATCCTTGCTGGTAAGGATAAGAGAAAAATTGCTCACAAATATATTTTTCTCAGCGAATAATGACATTAAATATGAAATTGACAATAATAATAAAGATAAAAAGAAAATAAATAAAAAAAGCAGTTATTACTCTAAGTTATCTAAGAGACTTTCGATTTCGCTTTGAATTACTTCTGGTTTTTTAGCATGTTCCCCAACTAAGGCCAGCTTGCGCTCTATCCTCTCCCTATGAACGGTATTCATCGCGCAAAAAGGAATCTCAAGCACTTTATTTGGATCATCAGGATCAATAACCCCATAATGAACAAGGCATCTCTGTACTCGTTGAAGGTCAAAATTGTAGGCGTCCTGAAAGTGCATTGCTCCAATCATTAGGTTTTTGGTTTGTAAAAAGCCTCCTGCTGTCGACAAGTTTGGAGAAAACACTAACTTGGCAAAAGACTGGAAGGTTTTACTTGTCAATATCTTCGACGGATTCCTTATGTATCGCAACAGTCCAGCAACAAAGTAAGCCTTCATCATCTGCCGATAACCCAAATTGGTCATATCGTCAATGAAATTCCCAATCGTGCTTAAAACGCTGCCGTATTTCGACAAATCAATGTTTAACATCTTGGTCGGTCGGGGAGTTTCCCTATTTACAACCATATCGTATACTTTATTACCCCATTTTATCAATCCATTGGCATCGAAGTAATTTTCGATAGGCTCCCACTCACCCTTATCGTTTACCACGCAGATCGTGGCGAAGCCGCAATCGTGATGGCTCACCATAGAAAAGGGCGGCACATCATCGAACCAAGCAAGCAATTTGGTGAATTTTGATGTTGTGGCTATTGGATAAAAGTTCTGTACTGCGTTGTTCGTGTGTTGGTTAATCGCCACTTTTAAATCCGATGTGGTGTATCGTAGATCCATCAATTCTTCGTAATTAATACGACCGCATAAACTAACAGGTTGAAACACTATTCCAGCTAAAACATCCGTATTTTCCTTGGCAAAATCCAAGATAGGTCCGACTTGATGGTCGTTTACACCTTTAGCAACAGTTGGTACCAATATTACTCCGTGAAATCCAATTTTACGGCAATTTTCAATAACTTTCTTCTTTAAAGGCCATAAATTCACGCCTCTAATCTTTTTCCAAGTTTCGGGAGAATCTGTAGCATCAAATTGCAGGTATACTGCGTCTAATCCCGCGTCTACCAATTTTTTACAATATTCAACGCTTTTTCCCATTCTAACGCCGTTGGTTGATACCATTGTTTCAATAAAACCTAATTCTTTCCCTTTCTTTATGATTTCAGGGAGATCATCCCTGACCGTTGGTTCACCACCTGCAAATTGGAGCATAACGGCGGGAGTAGGTTTCATTGACCTGAAATGAGTCATTATTTGAACTATTTGATCGAACGTGGGTTGCACTACATAACCCTTGGCTGAAGCGTTCGCAAAACAAATAGGACAGGTTAAATTACAGCGATTTGTCACGTCAATTAAGCAAATACATGGTGCGCTCTTGTGATTTTCACAGATACCACAATCGTAAGGACAGCCTTTTTCTGCTTTTTTTATCCCCGATAATACTGAACAGGGCTGAGTTGATATTTCAACAGTTGAGCCCATTTTTTCTGTGAATTCCATTTGCCACTTGTAATCATCGGCGTTGATCGAAATTTTATCCTTGAATTCACCGTGTTCTTTACAGTGTTTTCTCATCATAACCCATTGAGTCTCTGGATCCACATAGAGTTCCGCTGGAATCTGTGTTAAACATTCAGGGCACAAACTTTGGGTTGTTCGTATTATTTCTACTTCGGTCATGTGATTTAAACCTTAAAATTTAGTTTTTTCCAACTATCTAAGTTAAAAACTCGTTTTTGTATTAATACAATCTAAGAAAATGTTTATTAAAAGATCTATTTAATAAAATAGTCTTGAATTTAATTTAAATTTTAGCCCATATAAATATAATTCCAATGAAAAACAAGTTGAGTTGTATTATATTGCGTTTATCATTTTAACGATTTTTATGGTTATTAAAAAAATGGGAAATTTTTAATAATCGCATAAAAGGAGGAAAATTTAAAAAAAAATGTTAAGGCAATCATTTATCATTGTTCCGTTTTATCATTAATGAAAAAGTGAATTTATCAAGTTAAACAATATACTCCGTCTTCAACAGAAATTTTTGATTGTTTTGAAAAGTAATCCATTAAGAACAGAATATCATCACCGTGTTTTTGTTTAGTAATATTTAATCGAAAACTCAAGTTTGCTGGATTTTCAATTGAAATCCAATGAAGATTTTCAAATATTTTTAGCATCTTTAACATAAATTCTTCTGAGTCATTGTGGGGCTTTAGTTTTGATTCGAGATTTTCAATCCATTCTGATCTAACTTTATTATTTTTAAAAGTAACTATGAGATCCTTGTTTTCTGCCATTTTCATCCATAAATAATAGGATTTGTCATCAACCATTCTATTGTAATCTATTAAAAGACCTAAATTCTCCTTAATGAGTTTTAACCTTTCCTTTTTATGAAGCTCTTGAGTGTAGAATAAATCAGTAGCCCTTACATTAAACCTGCAATATAATTCTTTCTCGGAGTAGATAACTTCAGTGATTTTAATCCCTAATACGCCAAATATTGCAGCATTCCATTTACAATTTTCATAATGCAGGTTCTTATAAATTCCAATAAATTCATAAATCCCCTTATGGTATTTCATGTCATCCTCTGAGAATAAGTCCAAATTTACATATTTTGTAATTTTGTTTGCTAAAAAGAATTTTTTTATTCTATTGAACCAAATTTTTATAGTTGCGTTATTTGGT
>Ga0180433_10002170_pt1 | contig 30996 bp, 29 predicted proteins | sample SS_ome_8_FD_132980 | JGI IMG/M metagenome (GOLD analysis project Ga0180433, IMG submission 132980) | Hypersaline lake sediment archaeal communities from the Salton Sea, California, USA - SS_1_D_1 metaG | ecosystem: Environmental > Aquatic > Non-marine Saline and Alkaline > Hypersaline >... | reverse complement strand
CTGCTGGATGTCGGTGACACGTACTTCGGTCTCGAGCTGTCACACGGCGGTCACCTGACGCACGGACACCCCATCAGCTTCTCCGGGATGTTCTACAACGTCGTCCACTACGGCGTCGACCAGAAGACCGAGGTCCTCGACTACGCCGTGCTGAGGAAGATGGCGCTCGAGCACAAGCCGAAGCTCATCATGACCGGCGCATCCGCGTACCCTCGCACCCTCGACTTCACGAAGTTCCGCGAGATCGCCGACGAGGTGGGGGCGTACCTCTCTGTCGACATGGCGCACATCGCCGGTCTCATCGCCGCCGGCCTTCATCCGAGCCCGGTGCCGCATGCTGATGTTGTGACGACCACGACGCACAAGACGCTGCGCGGTCCGCGCGGCGGCATGGTGCTGTGCAAAGAGAAGCACGCGCGCGCCATCGACAAGACGGTCTTCCCCGGCATCCAGGGCGGGCCGCTCGAGCATGTCATCGCCGGCAAGGCCGTCTGCTTCCACGAGGCGCTGCAGCCGTCCTTCAAGGAGTATCAGCAGGGCATCCTCGACAATGCGCAGCACATGGCGCAGTCGTTCAAGAAGCGCGGCTACCGCCTCGTCTCGGATGGGACCGACACGCATCTGATGCTCGTCGATCTCAGGTCGAAGGGCGTCACCGGCAAGGCGGCGGAGAACGGGCTCGAGAAGGCCGGCATCACCGTGAACAAGAACACGATTCCGTTCGATCCGGAGAAGCCGTTCATCGCCAGCGGCATCCGCGTCGGCACGCCCGCGCTCACAACGCGTGGGATGGGCGCGGGCGAGATCGACAAGGTCGTGGAGCTTCTCGACCGGGCGCTGTCGGACATCGAGAACGAGCAGACGCTTGAAGCTGTCAAGAATGACGTGATGGAGCTCTGCAGGGACTTCCCGCTCGTCGTGGGCGAGGAGAGGCCCGTCTAGATACGGACAAGGGGTCCGTGGGCCGGTGCATTCCGGCCCGCGGGCCCGCGAGGAGTCGCTTCGTGGACACGAGACCGAGCTGGGACGAGTACTTCATGAGCATCGCCGACCTCGTGGCGGAGCGGTCGACGTGCATGAGGCGTCATGTCGGCGCCGTGATCGTCAAGGACCGGCACATCCTGGCTACAGGATACAACGGCCCGCCGCGAGGCCTGGCGCACTGCGACGAGACCGGCTGCATCCGGAACGAACTCAACGTTCCGTCGGGCGAGCGGCACGAACTCTGTCGCGGCATCCACGCGGAGCAGAACGCGATCATCCAGTCCGCCAACTACGGGACGGGCATCAGCGGCTCCACCATCTACACGACGCACACCCCCTGCTCGGTGTGCGCGAAGATGATCATCAACGCGGGCATCGTCCGGGTCGTGTCGGCCGACGACTACCCCGACGATCTGGCCGCCGAGATGCTCCGAGACTCGGGGATCGGGGTTGCCGTGCTCAAGGAGCCGGAGAGGTAAACGCGTCCTCCGAATTCGGTCCAAACGTCATGTCGACCGGACGCGAGGCACCTCCCGGAAGAAAAATCCGCTTCACGATTGATACCGCTTGACACCTCCTATGGCGGTTGCTAGATTGCGGTCGCCGAAGGAGGAAGACCGCTAGGGTGGTGGTGCAGGCGACGGGTGGAGAGAGACAGCAGCCTTCCACACTTTCAGACACTCCAACATTTTTCTGACCATACACGCAGTCGAATGGCTTCGACAGTGTCGCATCACGTCGATGCCATCGTTGACGACGCTTGAATCTGATCACGAGAGGATCGGTGGAGCATTCATGTCGAGACTGAATGACGACGTAGCATCCGTCGATGGGATCACAGCGGACGATTCTGTGACCGCAGCGACGAAGACAGAGGAGTCCGTTGCGGACACCGCGGTGATGACTGAGACGCCCGACTCGAACGGGCGCCTTCGCATCTATATGGACGACGACGAACTCCTCGGTCTCCATCGCAGACTTGCGAGCAAGCTGTTCCGGCTCGTTCGCAAGCGCAGCGGTCAGATCGTTCCCTTCGACAGGAAGAAGATCACGAGTGCGATCTTCAAGGCTGCCGAGGAGGTCGGTGGCAGGGACATCGAGACAGCTGAACGGCTCACTGACGAGGTCCTGCTGTTCCTGTACTCCGAGAAGGGCGATAAACTGCCTCAGGTGGAGGAGATACAGGACGCCATCGAGAAGGTGTTGGTCGAGCGGGGGCACGCGAAGACGGCCAAGGCCTTCATTATCTATAGAGACAAGCGCCAGCGCGTCAGACGCAGGGAGATCAACACACAGCTCGCAGGTCTCGAGAAGGGGACCGGGAAGAACACACTCGACTCGACCGACCTCTCGCTCTTCGTTCGCACCTCCGGCGACGACATGGTCGCGTGGGACCGCGAACGCATCATCGAGACGCTGGTTCGCGAAGCGGACGTTCCGGTCGAGAAGGCTGAGAAGATCAGTCGCGAGGTCGAGGATCAGATCGCGCTTGCGAACACGACCGTCATCACCGCGCCGCTCATCCGCGAGCTCGTTGACGCGAAGCTCATCGAGCACGGTCTTGAGGCCGCGCGTCGCAAGCACACGCGACTCGGTGTTCCGCTCTACGATGCGACGCGTATCATTCTCGAGCCGAACAAAGAGAACGCGAACATCCCGCACAATCCGGAAGCGACCAACATGACGCTGGCCGAATCGATCAAGAAGCAGTACGCGCTTCTCGATGTGTTCAGCCAGGACGTGGCCGACGCGCACGCTCGAGGCGACATCCATCTTCACGATCTCGGCTTCTTCGACCGGCCGTACTGCTCAGGTCAGTCGCTCGAGTACGTGAAGAAGTTCGGACTGTCGCTTCCGAACGCGTTGTCGATCGCGAAGCCCGCGAAGCACCCCGACATTCTACTGGCGCACATGGTGAAGTTCTCGGCCGCACTCCAGGGTCACTTCGCCGGCGCTATCGGTTGGGATGCGGTCAACGTGTTCTTCGCTCCGTTCCTCGACGGGCTGTCGGACCGCGACGTTCATCAGCTCGCGCAGATGCTCATTTTCGAGTACTCACAGCAGAGCGTCGCGCGCGGTGGTCAGGCGATCTTCAGTGACATCAACATCTACTGGGAGACGCCGAAGCACTTCCGCAACGTCATGGCGATCGGCCCGGGCGGCGCGTTCACCGGCCGCACGTACCAGGACTACCAGTCGGACGCTCAGCGCTTCGCCTTCGCGCTCTTCGATGTCTACAAGGAGGGCGACGGGACGGGGAGGCCGTTCTTCTTCCCGAAGCCGCTGGTCCATATCACCGATGAGTTCTTCAAAACGCCCGGCCACGAGGAGTTTCTGACGCATATCAGTGATGTGGCCGCCGACAAGGGCAACACCTACTTCGTGTTCGACCGCGGTGAGACGGCCAAGATCTCAGAGTGCTGCCGTCTCTCGTTCAAGCTCGACCAGTCGGATCTTGATGACGCAAAGGAGCCGTGGCGCATGCGCTATTCGGCGCTTCAGAACGTCACGCTGAATCTTCCGCGCGCCGCGTACTACGGCAAGGGCGACACCGGCGAGATGTTCCGCAAACTCGATGACATGTTCGAGCTGGCTGTCAGAGCGCACGAAGAGAAGCGCGATGTCATCCGGAACCTCCTCGCGCTCCGGAACAAGGGACCGCTGGCGCTCCTGACGATGAAGCTCGATGGCCAGGAATACCTGCGGATGCATCGCGTGACCTATCTCATCGGTCTGCTCGGTCTCAACGAACTCGTGCAGGCGCACATCGGTGATGAGATTCACGATTCCGACAGGGCGTTCCGTCTCGGCCTCAAGGTCATCGCGCACCTGAAGCTCCTGTGCGAGCGTTGGTCGAAGAAGGTGGGGATGCGTTTCGTGCTCGAGCAGACGCCTGCCGAGTCGACCGCTTACCGGATGGCCAAGCTCGATCTCGAGCACTTCCCAACGGCTGCCGAGGCAGTCGTGAAGGGCAATCTTGGAGCCGGCGAGGTCTACTACACGAACTCGACCTTCATCAACGTCGCCGAGCACATGGGGCCGATCGAGCGCATCAAGAAGGAAGGCATGTTCCACGATATGATCGAGGCCGGCGCGCTGTCGCATGTCTGGATCGCGGACAGCCATCCTGACAAGCGCTCCGTAGCGAGTTTCGTGAAGAGCACGTTCATGCATACCCGGAGTGCGCAGATCGCGTTCTCCCCGGAGTTCACCACGTGCAACAGCTGTCAGAAGGTCTCGCGCGGGCTCGTTGATGTGTGTCCGTACTGCAGCGCGCCGACAATCGAGGGGATCAGGCCCGTAGTCGATTCCACGTCGACGCCCGGTGGTTGGGGCAAGGGCGAGTAGGTGCGGTTCGACGACAGATACAGGAGCAAGGTCTCGTGAAGCTCGTCTATTTCGTGAAGCAGGACTGCTCGGCATGCGAGAACGCCAAGCAGAAGGTCGGGTTCTTCCTCGAGAAGTGGGGGATGACTGACTCCCTCGAGATCCAGGCGGTCGACGTCGGTACCGAGGACGGGCTTGTCGAGGCGGCGATGCGGGGTGTCGGTGACATCCCGACCATCATCCTCGAGAACGACGGCGAGGAACTCGGTCGCTGGATCAAGAAGGCGCCGCTCTCGGACGAACTCCGGGAGAAGCTGGGAGTCGCGGCCTGACGCTGCCGCCGAAGCCTGCCACGACGAAAGCGCTGAAATGACACTCCTTCCGGCGATGCGCGGTTGCCGAAAAACGCGTGTGCGGTCTGAAGGCTCATGCTATACTATCCTCCGCTCGGACACCGCCCCCAGGACGGCACCTCCGGGCGGATACTCATGTTGGAAGGAGGCCATTTGATGCACGCTCGCAGGACCATTTTCGCGGCCGTCACGGCCGCACTCATCATCACGGCGCTCGGCACGGGCTGTGGTGGCGGCGGCGGTGTCGACATCACCGTCGATGGACCGGTTACGTTGAATCGCACCTTCACGGAAGGCCGGACCATCAAGTACGACTTCAAGCTCGGCAGTCAGTCCGGTGTCAAGCTCACCGCGTACGAGCAGACCGTCTACACGCAGACGGAGCTCCGGACGCAGAACACGTTCACCTCGGTGACGCCCGAAGAGATAACGATGCAGATGCTCATCAACCACGCGGCCGGAAGCATGTCTGTCGGCGACAACGTGATGGTCGATGAGACGGTCTCGGACCTCCGGGGTGAGGAGCTCTCGTTCACCATCGCTCCGGACGGTGAGATCACCTCGTGGAGCGGGCTCGGGAACTCCGAGTACCTTGAGGCGGGTGCCGGCCAGCTGGCCGTGCTGCTGTATGACGTCTTCCCGCCTTTCCCGGACGAGCCGCTGGACATCGGCACGACCTGGACCGTGGACTACGACGTTCCCGATCTCTCCGCATCGGTCGATCGCGATTTCACGGGTGAGACCACGTTCACCGTGACGGGTTTCAAGAGGAAGTTCCTCACGGATTGCGTTGTCGTCCACCGTGTCACCGATTTCACGTTCGAGGGACGCGCCGAGCAGGAGGGCCAGATCTGGCTCATGGACGGTGACGGTTCGGTCGAGGGTGATTCCTACCTCGCGCTCGAGGACGGCATGCTCGTCTACAGTTCGGCCGAGATGAATCTCACTCTCATGGGTGAGGGATCGTCGGTCGCGGGCGCTGCGGCATCCGACGTTGTCGAGATGGGTCTCGTTGCCAGCATGAAGATCGAGTTGGGTGAGTAGCTGATTCGGGAAGCGCTCGCGCGTCCGGTTCACCGGGCGCGCGAGTGCGTCCGCAGACCGGAGAGTCGACACTGGGACTCAGGACTTTCTCAGGCGGGGTGCATCCCCCGACGTCGAAGGCGCTGACGAAGGATGCGAAGATCGTTGAAGCGCGTCTTCCGGAGCGAGTTGTCATCCCGCTTCGTCAGTCGCTCGGCGCTCCCGCTACGCCGTGCGTCGCAGTCGGCGACGAGGTGAAGGTTGGGACGAAGATCGGTGAGCCGGGAGGGTTCGTTTCCGTTCCGGTGCATGCATCGATCTCCGGCAAGGTCGCAGCGATCGGCAGGTTCCCGCACCCGTCCGGGGGCGAGGACATGGCTGTCGTCATCGAGGGCGACGGCGCCGATGCGTGGGACGAGAGTCTGAACGAACGGTCGGACTTCGCGTCGATGACGCCCGACGAGATCCGGGAAGCCGTCAAGGAGGCCGGTCTGGTCGGTCTCGGTGGCGCAGCCTTCCCGACACACGTCAAGCTGTCGCCGCCGGAGGCCAAGCCGATCGACGCCATTGTTCTTAACGGCGCCGAGTGCGAGCCGTGGCTCACGGCCGATCACCGCCTGATGCTTGAGCGTCCCGAGGAGATCCTCGAAGGGCTCATCCTCATCATGAAGACCGTGGGTGCCACGCGCGGCATCGTCGGTATCGAATCGAACAAGCCCGACGCCGTCAAGGTGATGCGGGAGACCGCGAAGAAGATGGGGGAGAAGGTCCCCGACGGCGCGACCATCGAGGTCACGGCCGTCCAGGTGAAGTACCCTCAGGGAGCCGAGAAGCAGCTCATCGATTCGCTTCTCCGCCGGAAGGTCCCGGCCGGAGGGCTTCCTATGGATGTCGGTGTCGTCGTCCAGAACGTGGGGACGTCACTGGCCGTCTACGAGGCGTGCCGCTTCGGTCGTCCGCTCGTCAAGCGCGTGATGACGCTCACCGGGACGCCCCTGGTCAACCCCGCGAACTACATGGCGCGCGTCGGTACGCTCCTGACGGAGCTTGTCGACGAGGCCGGCGGCATCAAGGGCGACGTCGGCAAGGTCATCTCCGGTGGACCGATGATGGGCATCGCGCAGTTCACGTTCGACATCCCGGTCGTAAAGGGTATGTCGGGGATGCTCTTCCTCGCGCCGGACCAGGTCGACGACCGGCAGCCCGAGCCGTGTCTCCGCTGCGGGGCCTGCGTGCACGTCTGCCCCATGAAGATCGTCCCGGTCATGATCGAGAAGCTCGTGATGAACGAGAAGATCCCGATGGCGATCAAACTGGGTCTGCACGACTGCATCGAGTGTGGGTCCTGCGCGTACGTCTGTCCGTCGAAGCGCAGGCTCGTCCACTACTTCAAGTACGGGAAGTACCTCGCCGCGCAGGCGAGGAAGAAAGAGGCAGATCGAGAGGCCGCCACGAAGGAGACCAGTTAGCATGCAGGACCACCTGCTCATCTCCGCCTCACCACACATCCGCCAGGACGTCTCCGTACGGAAGGTCATGTACAGCGTCGTTGTGGCGATGGTGCCGGCCATCGTCGGGTCCGTGTACTTCTACGGTCCGCGGGCGCTCATCCTGACGCTTCTGGCGTGCGCCGCAGCGATGCTCACCGAGGCGGCCATCCAGAAGATGCGCGGCGTACCGGTGACAGTCGCCGACGGAAGCGCGCTCGTCACCGGCATCCTGCTGGCCTTCAACATTCCGCCCGGCGTTCCGTGGTGGATGCCCGTCGTCGGCGCGGTCTTCGCCATCGCCATCGGCAAACAGGTCTTCGGCGGTCTGGGGTACAACCCGTTGAACCCGGCGCTCCTGGGTCGCGCATTCCTACTCGCCTCGTGGCCCGTGCACATGACCACGCTCTGGCTGCCGGGTAGGGGAGGCACGCTCTCCGGAATGTCGCTCTCCGGTGTCGACGTCGTCTCGCAGGCGACGCCGCTGGCCGTCATGCGAAGCGTGAGCGAGATCATCACCGACCCGTCATCGACGACGCACCAGCTCGTGCAGGCACGCGAGGTGCTCACGCAGCTCGGCTCGCATGAGATGATCGCGAAGCTGTTCGTCGGGAATGTTGGCGGATGTATCGGTGAGACCTCGGCGCTGCTGCTCCTCATAGGCGCAGCGTACCTCATGTTCAAGCACTTCATCGACTGGCGCGTTCCGGGGAGTTACATCCTGACCGTCGCCGCGTTGACGTGGGTCTTCGGTGGACCCTCCGGGTTCTTCACGGGCAACGCGCTGTTCCACATTCTCGCGGGAGGGCTCATCCTCGGAGCCTTCTACATGGCGACCGACATGGTGACATCGCCGGTCACACCGAAGGGGATGCTCATCTTCGGTGTGGGCTGCGGCGTGCTGACGTCCGTCATCCGCCTCATCGGCGGATACCCGGAGGGCGTGAGCTACTCCATCCTTCTCATGAACGTTGCGACCCCGCTCATCGACGGGCGCACGAGGCCCAGGAAGTTCGGGGAGGTGAAGAACAGTGGGTAATTTCTTCAGGCTCGTAGCGACACTCACGATCATCGCCGCGCTGGCCAGCTTCGGTCTCTCGGCCGTCTACAACTCGACGCACGAGATCACCGAGGAGTACAAGCGCCAGGAGGAGGCGAGTGCACGGATGGCCGCGCTCGCTTGCAGTCCGGAGGCCACCTTCGAGCACACCGTGACCGAGTGTCAACTCGACGGCCGTGCGTTCGAGTACGACACGGCGATGCTCGACGGCGAGGTCATCGGATACTCGTTCAAAGCCTACGGCAAGGGCTATTCGAGCACGATCGAGACCATCGTCGGCGTCGACCTGACCGGAACTATCTGCGGCATCAAGATCACGTTTCAGCAGGAGACCCCCGGTCTGGGCGCCAAGGTCATGGAGGTCGCCTCGCAGAACACGCTCTGGGATGTCGTGGGCGGCAACGCGGTCGACGAGACCGACGTGAAGCCGTGGTTCCAGGTGCAGTTCGAGGGACGGACTGCGGACGAACTCGTCGTCGTGAAGAACCCGACCGAGGACGGCATCCTCGCCATCACGGGCGCGACCATCAGCTCCGACGCCGTGACCAACTCCATTCGCCGCGGGCTCGAGCTTCTCACGTCGATCGTAAACGGTGAGGGTGACGTGCCGTGTGAGGCGGCGCCCGAGGGTATGGAGCCGGTCGGTGACGCCGGCGCGACCGGCGCGAACCCGGCAGCGGAGGGGGAGGGCCGATGAACGCCGTCTCCGAGCTGACCAAGGGCGTCTACAGGGAGAACCCTGTCTTCCGGCTCGCGCTCGGGCTCTGTCCCGCGCTCGCCGTCTCAACGTCGGTCGAGAACGGACTCGGCATGGGCGCAGCGGCCACCTTCGTACTTCTGGGCTCGAACATCGTCGTCTCGCTCATCCGCAAGGCGATCCCCGCGAAGGTCCGTATCCCGTGCTACATCATTGTCATCGCGAGCTTCGTGACCGTCGTCGAGTTGGTCATGGGCGCCTACCTGCCCGAGCTCTCGAAGTCGCTCGGCATCTTCATCCCGCTCATCGTCGTGAACTGCATCATCCTCGGCCGGGCCGAGGCGTTCGCATCGAAGAACGGGATCTTCCGCTCGATACTCGATGCCATCGGCATGGGCATCGGCTTCACGTTCGCGCTCGTGCTCATCTCGGCGCTGCGTGAGATCCTCGGCGACGGGAAGCTGATGGGGTACATGGTGTTCGGACCGAACTTCAAGCCGGTTCTCATGATGATCCTCGCTCCGGGGGCCTTCATCACGATGGGGCTTCTGATGGGCATGTTCAATGTGATCGACGAACGCAGACAGAGGAAGGGCTAGATGGACGTCGGTACGTTTCTGGCGATCATTATCGGAGCGGTCTTCGTCTCCAACTTCGTCCTGATGCGGTTCCTCGGGCTCTGTCCGTTCGTCGGGGTCTCGAAGGACCCGGACTCCGCGCTCGGCATGGGCATGGCCGTCATCTTCGTGATGACGATGGCCTCGCTCGTAACGTGGTTTATCTACGTGTTCATCCTCGAGCCGTTCGGGATCACATATCTGCGGACCATCGCGTTCATTCTCGTGATCGCCACGCTCGTTCAGTTCGTGGAGATGGTCATCGAGAAGACATCACCGGCGCTTCACCGGTCGCTCGGCATCTACCTTCCGCTCATCACGACGAACTGCGCCGTGCTCGGCGTCGCCGTCGTGAACGTGGAGGACTTCATCGCGACCGGGCTGCCTCTCGGCGCCAGCTTTATCTACACCGTGGTGCACGGGTTCTCGGCGGGCCTCGGCTTCACGCTCGCGCTCGTGCTCATGGCGTCGATCCGCCAGCGGCTCCAGCTCGGCGGAGTACCGAAGGCGATGATCGGGATTCCTATCACGTTCATCGTTGCGGGGCTCATGGCCATGGCGTTCCAGGGATTCTCGGGGCTCAAGATCTAAGGGGAAGAGATGCAGTCCGTCGTCGTCACATCGGTGGTGGCTCTCTCGAGCCTCGCGGCGCTCTTCGGCGCCGTCCTCGCTATTGCGTCAAAGGTCTTCGCCGTGCATCGCGATCCGAAGGTCCTCGACATCGTCGATGCGCTGCCCGGTGCGAACTGCGGCGCCTGTGGATTCCCCGGATGTCAGGGGTACGCCGAGGCGGCGGTCGCGGCTGGTGTCGCGCCGGCGGCATGTCCCCCGGGCGGCTCGGACGTCGCCAAGAAGGTCGCGGACATCCTCGGCGCCGAGGCGGGGGAGCACGTGCCGAAGATCGCGGTCGTGCACTGCATCGGCGGGAAGTCGAACGCCGTCCAGCGGGCCGCGTACGACGGCATCCAGGACTGCCGCGCGGCCATCCTCGTCGGCGGCAAGCCGAAGGCGTGTATCTTTGGATGCCTGAGCCTCGGCTCCTGCAAGACCGTCTGCCAGTTCGACGCCGTCGAGATCGACGACGAGGGCATCGTGCATATCCTCCGCGACAAGTGTACGGGCTGCGGGGCCTGTGTAGACGCCTGTCCGGTCGGCATCATCGACCTGGTCGCGAAGGACATGCGCGTCCACGTTCGCTGCTCGAACCACGACAAGGGCAAGGCGGCGAAGTCCGTCTGTCAGGTGGCCTGCATCGCATGTCAGATGTGCGTCAAGAAGTGTCCGTACGACGCCGTTCATATGGAGAACAACCTCGCCGTCATCGACTACGACAAGTGTCAGAACTGCGGCATCTGCGCCGCTGTCTGTCCGACGAACGCGATAGTCGACGAGGTCAAGGCTCGGCCGAAGGCCGTCATCGGGACCAGCTGTACGGGGCAGGCGAAGTGCGTGGAGGTCTGTCCGGTGAAAGCGATCTCCGGCGAACCGGGCGAGCGACACGAGGTCGACCGCGAGAAGTGCATCGGGTGCGGCCTCTGCATGGACGCCTGTCCGACGAAGTCGATCAACATGGTGGGGGCGCTCGGACATCAGAGAGACCGGGGGTAGCGTGGCTGACCAGAGACGGAAGCCAATGAGCCGGGCGACGACGGTCGAGCATCCGAAGGCTGCCGGGCATCCGAAGGCTGCCAAGGCGAAGGTCGCGGGCGGAAAGGTCCCCGCCGGGCCGCTGGCGATGTTCATCGCGGCCGGGCGGCTCCGTTTCCTCACCGCGTCGGTGATGCCGGTGCTCATCGGCACGACGCTTCCGTTCTGGCTTCGCCCCGAAGGATTCCAGTTCGATCTCCTCCTCGCGATCGAAACGCTCGCCGCGATGGTGTTCCTCCACGCGGGCGCGAACTTCGCCAACGAGTACTTCGATTCCCGGAGCGGCGTCGACGCCGACAACCCCGCGCGGAGCCAGTTCAACGGCGGCAGCGGACTGATGGTGTCCGGCGTGCTTCCCGCATCGTACTTCCGGAACTTCATGCTCGTCTTCCTCGTCGTCGGCGCACTGCTCGGGATACACCTGAGCATCGTGACGCCGGGGTGGCTGGTGGCCGTCTTCGGTCTCGCGGGAGTCGTGCTCGGGTACGGCTACGCCGCGCCCCCACTCAGGCTCGGGTACCGGGGGCTGGGCGAGATCATCATCGGGCTGAACTTCGGCGTGCTCCCGGTGGTCGGGGCGTACTACGTGCAGACCGGTTCATACTCACTGCCCGTCCTGCTTGCATCGCTGCCCATCGCGTTCGCGATCGTGCTCGTGCTCTGGGTAATGAGATCCCCGACATCGAGCCCGACCTGGTCGCGGGTAAGCGGACACTCGTCAATCTGATGGGGCGACGTGCCGCCTCGCGCGGCGGTGTGCTCACGCTCTCGCTCCTGCTGTTCGGTTCGCTCTTCGCGGCCGTGTTCACCGGCTCGCTCATCCCGCTCACGCTTGTCACCATTCTGTCGTTCGGGCTCATTCGCACCGTCGTCGTGGACTGCTGGGCCATGCCCACGGACCCGCGCGACCTGTTCGAGGCGCAGGAGACCGCCATCAGACTGCATCTAATCATCGGTCTGGTCATCGGGCTGTCGGCGCTCGCAGCACTTGCCGGCTAGAGCAACGCACTCCCTCGGAGGCACCCTCATGGACAGGAGGCGCATTCTCTGGAGCGTGACAACGCTCCTGTTCATCGTTGGTCTGATGGTCATCCACTTCGTGCGTCTGGACAATGCGCTCCCGGACGAGTTCGCCGAGCACCGCATCCTGATGGGGACGCTCGTGTCGGTGACCGCGTACACTCGCGACGAGCCTGCGGCTCGAGCGGCGGTCGAGGAGGCGTTCGCGGAGATCGAGCGTATCGAGAAAGCGACGACTCGGTACTCGCCCGAGAGCGGCGTGTCGCGGATCAACACCAGAGGGCCGGGCGAGGAGACGCTCTACATCGATCTCGATGTCTCGCAGGCCATCGCGCGGTCGCAGTACATCTCGCAGGTCAGCCGCGGGGCGTTCGACGTCACGGTCGCTCCTCTGGTCGACCTCTGGACGTTCGATGACGGCTCGACGCCGCCTGCGTCGTCGGCCATCGAGCAGGCGCTTGCCCGTATCGGGTACGAGGCGATCCGGCTCCATCCGACGAGCGGCGACATGACCCTGCCGCTCGAGGTGCAGATCGACCTCGGCGGTATCGCCAAGGGCTATGCGGTCGACAAGGCGCACCGGTACCTGCGGACGAGCGGCGCGTTCACGGGCGCGATCCTCGATGCCGGCGGAGACCTCCGGTTCCTCGGCGAGGCGCCCGGTGGCGGCCCGTGGACCGTCGGTATCAAGCATCCCAGGAGCGACGGGCTGCTCGGCGTCGTGACGACGGATGGTGGGAGCGTGGCGACCTCGGGCGATTACCAGCACTACTTCGAGATCGACGGGACCCGATATCATCACATTCTGGATCCGGCGACCGGGTATCCCGCACGCGGTCTGATGAGCGTGACCGTATTCACCGAGCGGTGCATGGACGCCGACGCGCTCGCAACGGCCGTGTTCGTGCTCGGTGCGAGGCGCGGCATGCGTCTCGTGGAGAGCCAGGACGGGGTCGAGGCTGTCATTGTGACGGGTGAGGACGAGGTCGGCGAGGTTCTTCTCTCGACCGGGCTCGAGGGGCGATATCGTCCGACCGACGCACCCATGTACTAGTCACGCACTCGTGGAGGCCACCATGGTCGAAGCGAAGTACTGGAAGACCTCTGAAGACGGGCGCATCGCCTGCGAGCTCTGCCCGCAGGCGTGCCTCATTCCGGAGGGCGGACGCGGCATCTGTCAGGGGCGCGTCAATGAGAACGGTACGCTCTACGCCGCCAACTACGGGCAGTGCGTTTCGGTCGCCATGGACCCCATTGAGAAGAAGCCGCTCTATCACTACTGCCCGGGGATGCCCGTGCTCTCAGTCGCGTGCAACGGGTGCAACCTCAGGTGCGACTTCTGTCAGAACTGGCAGATCTCGCAGGAGCGGGCGCGGACGAGCGCGCTTCTTCCGGACGACCTCGTCCGGCTGGCCGTCGAGAACGGCTCCTTCGGTATCGCCTACACCTACACTGAGCCGATGGTCTGGTTCGAGTACCTGCTCGACGCCGGCGCACGAGCGCACGGGGCAGGGCTCAAGAACATCCTGGTGACGAACGGCATCATCAATGATGAGCCGCTCCGCGAGTTGCTGCCCCTCGTCGATGCGATGAACGTTGATCTCAAGTCGATGCGCGATGAGTTCTATACGAGGAACTGCCACGTCCGCGGCGGGCTCGAGGCGGTGAAGCGGACGATTGTGACGGCAGCGGCGCACGGCGGCGCGAGTGACGGCGATCGCGGCGACGGACACCGCGTGCACCTCGAGGTGACGAACCTGCTCATCACAGGCGAGAACGATTCCGAGGACGACGTGCGGGAGCTCGTGGGCTTCATCGCCGGTGTTGATCCGGCTATCCCGCTTCATCTCTCACGCTACTTCCCGACGTACAAGATGGCGAACCCGCCGACATCCGAGGGCTCGCTCCGACGCGCGTATGACATCGCACGGGAGAAGCTGCACTCCGTGTACGTGGGTAACGTCGGCAGGGAGTTCGCAACGGACACGGTTTGTCCGGACTGCGGGCACACGCTCATCACGCGCTCCGGATACACCACGAAGGTCACGGGAGTCAACGACGGCGAATGCGCGAACTGCGGGAGGACGACCGACGTTGTCTGGCCCGACCGTTAGAAGACGCCGGCGTCGACTCGGGCTGCTCAGCCTCGCCGACCGGGTGCTGCTCGCGACCATGGTCGTCGGGGGAGCCGCGGGGATGTACGTGCTGGCCGTCTCGCCGGACAGCGGCGGCGCATTCGTGATCAGGGGACCCGAGGGATTCGAAGAGATCGTGACCACCGGATCCGACGGGCGGTTCCTCGTTCCCGGACCGGTCGGGGAGACCGTGGTCGTCGTGGACGGTGGCGTCGCTTTCGTCGAATCATCGGACTGCAAGCACCAGATATGCGTCAACATGGGACAGATCAGCGCTCCGGGCGAGCTCATCGCATGCGTCCCGAACGGCGTGACCGTCGTCGTGACCGGGGCGCGCGAGGGCGGACCCGACGCCATAACGAGGTAGGGGATTCGGCGTGTCGCCGTCGGGGATCCCCGCCACATCGAGACCGTGGAGAGGCCAGTGAGCGATCCGAGCGTCAGATCCATGACCGGAACAAGGAGAACGGCGCATCTTGCCGTACTTCTGGCCGTGTCGCTGGGGCTTTCTGCCGCCGAGCGCGCCATCCCGATGCCGATACCGTTTCTTCGCCTCGGGCTCGCCAACATCGTGACGGTTTATGCTATCATCACCATGGGACTTGCTGACGCACTCGCCATCACACTGCTCAGGGTGGCCATCGCGTCTCTCATCACCGGGACGTTCCTCGGGCCTACCTTCGCTCTCTCGATAGGCGGGGGCCTGGCGGCGACGCTCGCCATGGGCGCGGCGCGGTCAGCCTCACCGCCGCTTGGCGTTGTCGGAATCAGTCTCGTCGGCGCGCTCTTCCACAACCTCGGTCAGCTCATGGTCGTCGCCGCGCTGTTCGCAGGAGCAGGCCCCGCGCTCAGGCTCATTCCGCTCGCAACGCTGATGGCGGCAGGGGCAGGGCTGCTCACGGGGCTCATCGCAACGCTGGTTATTGAGAGGCTCGGGCAACTCGGGTTCGACCGAGCGCCGGGCCGGCTGGAGGGACAGGCGTGATAGAGATCGGACGCGTATCGACCGTCAAGAAGGACGCCGCCATGGTGAGTATGCCGATGTCGGGAGCGTGCGATCGCTGCGGCGTCTGCCTGGTCTCCGGTGACGGGCGCGACGTGCTCCTGCTCGCGAAGAACGACGCGGGAGCCGCTGAGGGCGACCACGTCGAGATCGAGATCAGCGCTGGGCGCGTGATCTCTGCGGCGTTCATTATCTACATGGTACCCGTCTTTCTCACGATCGCCGGATTCGTGTTCGGGCACTGGCTGACCGGTGGCGACGACGAGTCAGTTCTCCCGATCATCCTCGCGGTCTCGTTCCTCATCGCTTCGTTCGTGAGCGTCGCCGTCTACGACGCGAAGCTCCGTCGGGTCGAGCGCCACGAGGCCAGGATCACCAGGGTACTGACGGATGACGAAGTCCGGGCTCACGAGCATCATGTGCGAACTGTGACCATGGGGGAGTAGCCTTTGAAGGACAAAGCAGAACTTCTTGTCGAACGCGCGGCGGAGCTCGCGCTCACGAAGAAAGCGTCAGACGTCATCTCGCTCGACTTGAGGGGACTCTCGTCGAGCTGTGATTTCTTTCTCATCTGTCACGGCCAGAGCGACGTGCAGGTTCGGGCCATCGCGGATGCGATCCGCGACGGGATCAGGGATGACGGGGAGCACGTCTGGCACACGGAGGGATACGAGGCCCGTCAGTGGATCCTGCTGGATTACATCGACGTCGTCGTGCACGTCTTCGAGGCTGAACGCAGGGACTACTACCAGCTCGAGAGGTTGTGGGGCGACGCGCCGCGGCGCGAGTTCACAGATGAGGAGCCGGAATGACCGACCTCTACGACAAGCTCAGCCACACCCTGATCGACAGCGGGGCGTGTCTTATCACGATCCTCAATCGGAAGCAGGAGATCGTCTGGTTCAATGAGTCCATGACGAGGGAGTTCGGCACACTGAGCGACTTCCAGGGTCGCAAGTGCTACGAAGCATTTGCGGGGGATACGCAGCCGCATTCGGGCTGCGCGGTTCAGACCGCTTTCAGGACCGGACACTTCGAACGCGCCGTCGAGCGGCTTGGTGGCAAGCCGCATCTCGTGCTCGCCATACCGATCGACGACGATCACATCGCCGAGGTCATCATCGAGATCCCGGAGAAGGAGCACTCGTTATGATAGATGCCATTCTCGCAAGACGGAGCATCAGACGCTACACGGACGAGCCGGTCTCGGACGCCGACATCCGCACGCTGCTCGAGGCGGGCATGTCCGCGCCGTCGGGGAGCAACAGGAAGCCGTGGCACTTCGTCACCGTGACCGACCGCGCGATGCTCGACGCGCTGGCGGACTCCGCGCCGTACTGGAAGATGCTGGCCGAGGCGCCGCTCGCGATCGTCGTCTGCGGTGATCCGGCCATCTCGGAGAAGTACTGGGACCAGGACGCCGTCGCGGCCACGGAGAACATCCTCATCGCCGTGTCGATGATGGGGCTGGGCGCCGTCTGGCTTGGGTCGCACCCGACACCGGAGCGCATGGACTCCGTGCGGAGCATCGTGGGTGTGCCGGCGAACATCGTGCCCGTCACCGTCCTCTCGATCGGCCACCCGGCTGAGGAGAAGGAAGCGCGCACGCAGTACGATGAGGAGCGCGTGCACCGGGGACGGTGGTAGGCGGCATCGGTTCGCGCGGCCGCACGGCGATGAGGGCGCGGGCCGCGACGCGGAGGCAAGCGGTGAAGACGAACGCGACGATCAACGAGATGCTCGCTCGAAGGAGCATCCGGAAGTACGAGACGCGCATGCCCGAGGACGACGTCATCGAGGCGGTCGTCCGGGCCGGTCAGCAGGCGCCGTTCGCGGGGCAGCTGGGGAGCGTGCTTCTCAAGCGCCGTCCGCCCGTGGATGAGAGTGAGGCCGGGGCGCCCAGGGCACCAAAGCAGTCGGCTCCGCCGAGCGGTATTCCCTGGAACGCACCGCTGCTCTTCACCATCTGCATCGACATGCACCGCATGGAGCTGGTGATGGAGAAGCGCGGGTGGCGGACGAGAGCACACGACCTCAACATGTTGCTCTTCGGTGTGCAGGACGCCATCCTCATGTCCGAGAACATGGTGATGGCTGCCGAGAGCTTGGGTATGGGGAGCTGCTTCCTGGGTGGTGCGCCCTTTCGGTCCGAGCGGATCATCGAGGAGTACGGGCTGCCGAAGCGCGTGTTCCCGGTCGTCCAGCTGACGATGGGATACCCGGCGGAGGACCCGCCGCCGCGGCCGCGCTATCCGCTCTCGTTCCATCTGTTCGAGGAGCGCTACCCGGACTTCACCGATGACGACATCGAGGCGGCCATGAAGCAGATGGACGACGGCTACCTCGAGGAGGACTACTATCGCACGCTCGGCGCGAAGATCAAGCTCGACGACGCGCGCGAGGAGACATTCACGTTCGACGACTACAGCTGGACCGAGCACATGTGCCGCAAGTGGGGACAGTGGCTCGACGACGCCGAACCGCTTCTGGAGCAGCTCGAGAAGTGCGGGTTCGAGCTCCGCCGGATGGGTGAGGGGATGGGAACGGATGAGAATGCGCCGGATTAGAACGCAGTGGTTCACGAGTGACGCGGGCGGAGCCGTTCCCGCCGCCCTGATGTGCGCGACGGTCGCGCTCGTGCTTGTCGCGCTCGCGCTGGGTCTTCTCTCGCTCGGATGCGGGAACACAACCGGTCCAGCCGATATCAAGTCACGCGCCGAGCTCATTCCTGCTGATGCCGTGAAGGTCACACCGGCCACCGACGTCTTCGTTCCCGTCGTGCACTCGGCCGAGTGGGCCGACCCGGTTGCCATGCCGGGGCCGATCAACACCGCGGGCGCCGAGGACTCGCCGTTCATCGCGCACGACGGCTCGATGTTCCTGTTCTGGTGGACGCCGGACGTGAGCGTTCCCGCCGATCAGCAGGTCGGCGATGGTGGAACGGGGATCTGGTACTCCGGCAGCGTGTCAGGCGCCCGGACCGATGCGTGGGACGAGCCGACGTTCGTGACTCTGACCGACGTGCCCTCGCTCGAGGGCTGCCCGACGCTCGACGGGCACACGCTCTGGTTTTGCTCGATTCGCGCGGGGAACTACGGCGAGCACGACGTGTGGCTGGCCGACTACGAGAGTCCCGGTGTCTGGAGCAACTGGCAGAACGCGGGTGAGACCCTCAACGACACGTACGATATCGGCGAGTGGCACGCGCTGCCGGGCGGCTACACTCTCATCTTCGGTTCGGACCGCGCCGGCGGGTACGGCGACATGGACCTCTGGCGCACCTCGTACAATGAGGGCGAGTGGACGACCCCGGAGAACCTCGGTCCCAACGTCAACGACGCCGGGCACCAGAGCCGCCCGTTCGTGACATCCGACGGTGACGAACTCTGGTTCACGGGCAACAGCGGGCTCGGGTACCACGGTCCTTCGCTCTACCGGTGCGTCAAGCAGGGCGTGAACTGGGGACCCGCCGAGGAGATCGTCTCGAACTACGCGGCGGAACCGTGCGTCGACGACGACGGCAACATCTACTTCACTCACCACTTCATGGACGCGGACGAGGAGATGATCGAGGCGGACATCTACGTCTGCTACCGGCGCTAGCGGGCGCCGATCGGTGCCGGAGGGTGTTCCCTTTGGAGAAAGCTCGATGGTAGGACGGACGTGTGCTGCGAATAGTGAGCGAACGGCTTCCCTGTGCGCGAGCGCGGGGATTCTCGTACTGTGTCTGCTGCTTGCCGGGTGCGCCTCGACGACGACGGGTCCGGCCGATATCACGGACGATGATACCCGCGACACGCGGCTCGCGCTCTGGCTTGCGAAGAAGGCGGAGCTGATCGCGCACGCGGACGCCGAGTTCGACCTCGTGCTCTCCGGGTGGTTCGAGCAGTCCGAGGCCGACGACATCCTCGACCGCAACCCGAACGCAAAGCTGCTCGCGGGGCTGACGGTCACGTGGATCCTGGATGATCCCGCGTGGCAGGGACTTCTCGTCACGGTCGCGAACGGGGGAGACCCGGACGGTCCTCTGCAGATCACCGATGACATGTACCTGATGTTTGACTCGGATGACGACGGAGAGCTCGATACGCACTGCTCGCCGCCGGGCTGGGACGACATTCTGGCAATGGACCCGAGACACACGGGATGGCGGCAGCTCGTGCTCTCGTTCTACGGCGTCGTCGGCGCGCAGCCGCAGCACGATGGCGTCGTCATCGATATGGTCGACGCGTATCCGTTCTGCGAGGGCGCCTGGTCCGAGGGCGTGCCCGAGTCGCTGAGCGCCGATGCGTGGGTGAATGCCCAGGCGGAACTGCTCGAGGCCGTCCGCGACACGGTCCCCGCGGCGAAGTGGGTCTTCGCCAACGCCGGGCGCGACTTCCCCGCGGGCTCTCCGTTCCCGCAGCACCTCAACGGATACCTGCTCGAGAACGCACTCGGAGAGATCTTCGGTCTCGAGACGGTCGACGAGCTTCTCGAGTCCGCCGATCGCGCGCGTACGACCACGCAGTCCCCGCACATGGTGGTCTACAGCGTGGACACGGACGACACCGACGTCATCGACCCGGAGCGATTCCGCCTGGGGCTGGCGGCAAGCCTGCTTCGGGACCACACGTACTTCGCGTTCGACTCGGGTCCCCGCGATCACGGTGGGGTCAACGGATGGTGGTTCGCCGACTACTACGACATCGAGCTGGGCGCGCCCGAGGGACCGGCCATCGTCCTTCCGGAGGGCTACGTGCGCGACTTCGCCACGGGCAGGGTCGTGGTGGCGCTCGAAGGGTCGATTGGCGTATCATTCGATGAACCGTACCGCGACACCGCCGACGCGACCGTAGACACGAGCTTCACGGTCAGCCAGGGCGACGCCCGCATCTTCCTGCTTGAGCCATAACCGGAGCACCCATGTATTACGACGAACTGACAGCGGCGCTTGAGAAGGCCGTCACGAAGCTTGGTCTCGAGATCGACCGCATCGAGGTGATGCCTCCGCGCGACCCCTCGCATGGGGATGCGTCGACGAACGCCGCGCTCATTCTCGCCAAGAAGGCCGGTCGCAACCCGCGCGAGCTCGCTGCTGAGCTGGTCGAGGCACTCGAGCTGCCCGAGAACTACATTGACTCATCCGACATTGCAGGACCGGGCTTCCTCAACTTCCGCTTCGGCCGTGCGTGGTACGAGGGCGTGCTGCGCGATGTCGTGAGCGGGGGGGATGCGTACGGGACCAGTGATGCGGGACGCGGGAAGAGCGTTCAGATCGAGTTCGTCAGCGCCAATCCGACCGGCCCGCTCAACATCGTCAGCGCGCGCGCCGCATCGGTTGGTGACGCCATCGGTACGCTGCTCGAGGCGACCGGCGTGGCAGTTCAGCGTGAGGACTATGTGAATGATGCCGGTCAGCAGGTCGGCAAGCTCGCGCGCTCGGTCGATGCGAGGCTCAAGGAGCTCCGCGGCGAGCCGTTCGAGATTCCCGAGGGCGGGTATCACGGCGAGTATCTCAAGGACGTCGCGGCGAGCCTGCTCGCAGCGAAGCCCGACCTCGGCGCCATGCCCGACGAGGAGCGCATCGCCTATCTGAAGGAAGCGGCCATCGCGAGCATCGTCGCGGGGCAGCGGGCCGACCTCGAGGCGTTCGGCGTGACGCACGACCGCTGGTTCCACGAGACGGAGCTGGCGGAGGCGGGCGCGGTCGAGGACGTGCTCGAGAAGCTCAAAGCCTCGGGCGAGACCTACGAGAAGGAGGGGGCCACGTGGCTCCGGACGACACCGCACGGGACGAACGACGACAAGGTCATCGTCAAGAGCGACGGCGTGCCGACCTATCTGCTCCCGGACGTGGCGTACCACATCAACAAGTTCGACCGTGGCTATGATCCGGTCATCGACCTCTGGGGACCCGACCATCACGCACACATCGCGGAGACCCACGCGGCGCTCGAGATCCTCGGGTATCCGAAGGAGCGTCTCGAGGTCCAGATCATCCAGCAGGTCAACTTCATCGAAGGCGGCGAGCAGGTCAAGATGTCGAAGAGGACGGGCAACATCGTCACGCTCCGCGAGCTCGTCGCGGATGTCGGTGTCGATGTCGCCAAGTTCTTCTTCCTCATGCGGAAGCAGTCTGCGCACCTCGACTTCGACCTCGACCTCGCGCGCGAGCAGACCGATGAGAACCCGGTGTTCTACGTCCAGTACGCGCACGCCCGTGTCTCGAGTCTCATCCGGTTCGCGGCGGACAAGGGGGCGAGCGTTCCCGCGGCGGATGCGGTCGACCTCACTGATGTGAGCGGGGAGGACGCGCGACCGCTCGTGCTCCTGCTTGCCGACTTCCCGCGGGTCATCGCGGGCGCGGCGGATGCGCGAGAGCCCCACCGGCTGACGACCTATCTCCGCGAGCTCTCGGCTGCCTTCCATTCGTACTACCACGGTCACCAGATCGTCTCGGACGATGCAGGGACCACCGGGCCGAGGCTGTTCCTCTCGCAAGCGGTGAAGACGGTGCTCGGAAACGGGCTGAGGCTGCTTGGCATCACCGCGCCCGAGCGGATGTAGACGCGGTTTGTCAAGAGATGCGCAACCTGCTACAATAGCTACAGGTCAAGTCACCATACGAAGGAGCGACGGGATGTTCGAACATCTGTACGGAGTGTTCTCGCACGCAATATGAGGCGCCTGCCGGGCGCCCGTGCGGCGCTCATTCAGGTGTCTCTCGACGGACCGCGCTTCCTCCTGATTCCGGGACCTCCCGGGCCGGGCTGGAAAGCCCGGTCATGAGAGGGAGGTTCCGATGCCTACCGAGTCAACCGACCATCGCCAGATGTGGACCAATCTTGGTCTCGATCTCGAGGCGCACGACGCGCTGCTCGAGGTCCTCGGTCATGGGTACGAGGCCGTCTTCCTGAGCCAGCAGAACCGGCCCAAGGGGATGGACTACTTCAACTTCGTCATGTCCGAGGTTCATGGCCTCAGGGTCAAGGAACTCCTCGATGAGAAGGCCGCAGGCCGCAAGGTGTTCGGCTCGTTCTGTGTGTTCGTGCCGGAGGAGATCGTGAAGTCCGTCGACGGCACGCTCGTCGGCCTGTGCACCGGGGCGGACTTCGCGACGGACGCGGTCGAGAAGTACCTTCCGCGGAACACGTGCGCGCTCATCAAGAGCGCATTCGGATTCAAGCTCGGGAAGGTCTGCCCGTACATCGAGTCCGTCGACATGATCATCGGCGAGAACACGTGCGACGGGAAGAAGAAGGCCTACGAGACGCTCGACACGCTCGTGCCGAACCTCTACGTCATGGACTTGCCTCAGGTGAAGAACGAGCGCGGGCGCGAGCTCCTCAAGGCCGAGTACGTGCGGTTCCTGCGGAAGGTCGAGGAGCTCTCCGGTGTGACCGTCGATGTTCCCCGGATGAAGCACGGCATCGCGCTCGCCAACGCAAAGCGGGCGGCGCTCCACAGGCTCTCGAAGCTTCGGGCCGCCGATCCCGCACCCATATCGGGTCTGGACGCGCTGCTGATCAACCAGGTCGGCTTCTACGATGACGTCGAGCGGTTCACGCAGTCGGTCAACGCGGTCTGCGATGAACTTGATGAGCGCGTCGCCGCCGGAGAGGGTGTATTCCCCAAGGGAACGCCGCGCATTCTCATGTCCGGGTGCCCGATGGCAGTTCCGAACTGGAAGCTGCCGTGGATCGTGGAGAGCATGGGGGCCGTCATCGTGGGAGAGGAGTCGTGTGTCGGTGAACGGGGGACGCGCGGCCTTGTCAGCGACGAAGGTGATACGCTCGAGGACCTGATCGGCAACATCGTTGACCGGTACTTCGACATCGATTGCGCCATCTTCACACCGAACACGGATCGGCTGGAGCACGCCATGGAGATGAGCAAGTCCTACTCTGCCGACGGCGTCATCCACTACTGCCTGAACTTCTGCCAGCCCTACCAGATGGAGTCCTACTCCGTTGCGGAGGCGCTTCAGAGTGAGGGCATTCCGGCCCTCAGGATCGAGACGGACTACAGCCAGGAGGATGCTGAGCAGCTCAAGACGCGCGTCGAGGCGTTCGTGGAGATGCTCAGGTAGTACGGTGAGCTTCGAGAGGAGGCAGTCTTGCGACAGGCAGGACTCGATGTCGGTTCGAGGAGCACCGAACTCGTCGTCCTCGAGAACGGGAAGGCCGTGGTCGAGCGTCGCGTCGACACGACCTATGATCCGTTGTCCCAGATGGAGCAGCTTCTGGATGGTGTTGCGTGGGATGTGATGGCCGCGACCGGCTACGGTCGCGGACTCGCGGCCGAGCGCTTCGGCGCGACATCGCTGACGGAGATACGCGCCTACGCGCGCGGTGTTCACCATCTGCTCCCTGACGCTCGGACCGTGCTGGACATCGGCGGACAGGACACGAAGGTCATCTCGCTCTCGCCGGAAGGCCGTGTCGTCCAGTTCGAGATGAACGATCGCTGCGCGGCGGGGACGGGGAAGTTCCTTGAGTTCATGGCGACGGGTCTGCAGGTGCCGCTCCCGGAGTTCGGGGAGTACGCGCTTGCGGGCATCCCGGGGACGAAGATCAACAGCATGTGCACGGTCTTCGCGGAGAGCGAGGCGACGTCGCTCATGGCCCGCGGGACGCGCGGGGAGGATATCGCGCTTGCGCTCCACGAGTCCATCGTGCGGCGCTCGATCTCAATGATCCGACGTGTGGGTCTCACCGAGCCCGTGGCGTTCTGCGGCGGCGTGGCACTCAACGCGTGCATCCGGTCGTTGCTCCGTGGGGAACTCGAGGGTGGCCTGCTTGTCCCGGATCGGCCCGAGTTGGTCGGAGCGCTGGGGGCGGCGCTGCTGGCGGAGTGAGATGCGTGCCCGTGTGCCAGTGCGGATGCAGGGAGAGAGTCACAAGGGCCCAGCAGACATCACTATCAGCGCAAATCCTGAACAGGCGCCCGGTTGTGGGGAACATCCCCGGCTGGGCGCTTGTTATTATCACTTGTCAAGATGTCAAGAACATGATAGAATCAGTAATAAGTACAAGAAACGGCGTTTTGGCGTACGATGTTACGTGAGGAGTGGAGCGATGGCGCGATTGACGACAGCTGTGATGGTCGCCTCGATTCTGGTGCTGGCGTGTGGTACCGCCGGGGCCAGTCTGCTGGGCACCTACTACAACCTTGAGATCGGGCACCCGGACATGCAGGACTACATCACCGGCTGGACGCCGGGGATGGTGGAGAACATCCTGTCCGGTCCGCGCCCGACGCTGACCGCCTACGGTCACACCCAGGTCAACCAGTTCGACTGGTGGGACGCGCAGTATGAGGCGTTCTCCCGTCTCGACAGCGAACAGGACCTCCAGAGCAACTTCAACAACGACTGGTTCCCGGTACAGGGGAACCTGCCTGGTGATCCGTATCACTTCGCGGTGCATTGGGAGGGGCAGTTCTACGTCGACGAGAACAAGTCGTACGAGTACTCGATGGGTTCGGATGATGACTCGTGGCTGTTCATCGACGGCGAGCTCGTGCTCGACCTTGGCGGTGTTCACGCGATCACGTACGACCAGTACACGATCGATCTGACCGAGGGCCACCACGACATCGATATCTTCTTCGCGGAGCGTCACACGGTCGACTCGGCGTTCCAGCTCAACTTCTTCACGGACTTCGAGTCTGAGCCGCCGCCTGTGCCCGAGCCGAGCACGATGCTGCTGCTCGCCAGCGGTCTCGGTGGTTTGGCGCTGGTCCGCAGACGCAGGAAGTAGGGGAGCGGGAGTCCCGTCTTCCTGAAAATGACACTTCGAGCCCGGCCCCTTCGGGGGTCGGGCCTTCTGTTGCGCCGGAGTCACGCCACGTCATGGCGATTGCACCGTCCCGCTGGCGTGGGGGGCTCCATCGTGCTATTCTGCGTACTGCTGACCCCCAGCGTTGCCCCTTTGGTCGAGGCGGGGAATCATGTCGCACAGCACACCCCGAGGCCGGTCATGCGTTCCCGCAGGCCGCATCTCTCATGATATCGCTGCGGCTCTCGCGCTCGCGGCGGTCCTGCTGCCGTTTGACATTTCCGCCAAGCCGGTCTTCCTAGGTGTCGATGAGGCCGACGCGCGGCTCGAGTCGCATGATCCGTTGTCCTCATGGACATTGGTGAGGAGATTCCGCAGCTGACGTGGAATCGCCCGATTCTCGATATTCCCTTGACATAGTCCATCACGACGTAGATGTATAGTGTCTGAGGCCGCAGCGGCACCATCAGTGCCATGGATCACGAGCTTGCAGGAGGCGGCGCCATTCTGATTCGAACGAAGGACCGGGTCATACCCGTCGCGGATATCGAACAGGCAATCACCGAGCTGACGCACGTCCGCTCGGCCGGTATCGTGATGGACGACAGGGGAGGCATTGCCGAGGTGCACGTCGTGGCAAGCGACGAGCACCCCGCCAAGCAGGTCGCGCGGGATGTGGGCTCGCTGATGCTGGCGAAACTGGGCATCCCCTTGGACCACAGGAAGATCAGCGTCGCACAGGTCGCGGCGGACGAGCCGCTCCCGGAGCTGCCGGGGAAGACGGCGGACGCTCCGGTGACGGACCTGGGGGAGCCTTCGGTTCCAGAGACGACCGAGGAGCCGGTCAAGGAGCCCGCACCCAGAACAGGCGCTTATCTCGATCCCGAGCAGCGGCGCATCCGGTTCGTCGGCGTCAGCGTCAAGCAGGCGCAGGATGTGGCCGAAGTTCGTGTGGAGCTGGAGATGGGTGGCCTCGAGAGCGTTGCTCTCGTCCGCGGTGCGGATACTCCTGCCTCGCTCCTCAGGACGGTTGCCGAAGCGGTGCTTGAGGCGACGCAGCAGTACTTCGAACCGAACGGGATCTTCACGGTACACGGAGTGGAGATCTGCCACGCGGGCGGTGTGCCCGTGATGATCACGAACATCTGTCACGTGTCGGAGCGCAGCGAGAAGCAGCTCATCGGCGCGTGTGCCGTCGGGGGAGACCCGCCGCTGGCGGCAGCGCTCTCGACACTCGATGCGATCAACAGATATCTCCGGCGCCTTCGGAGGAAGGTGCCTACGGAATACGAAATCGGGCCGGCATCGGACTAGCGAACAACCAGAACACCTAGCGGAGCGGACCACCTCATAGCGAAGCGTTCCCCTTTTGCCCCTGGAGAACACCGGCGCCCGAGGCCAGAGGCGAGATTCCCCGGAGCCAGGGGTAGCTGACGCATGAAGGAGGTGGGACAATGTTCCTTCTTAGAATCCTCTACGACATTCTGCTGACCGGCAGATCTGGTTGGCTCTAGGCTAGGTAGTACAGATGTCGGCCCCATGCCTTCGGAAGGCAGTATCGTGAGCGTCGCTGAGAGATCGGGTCCTTTCGCGGGAACAACGCTGCTATTCAAGCTGTACTACGTGCTTGTTGTCGGAGGAGGACTCTGGTGGGCATGGCGGGTCTTTCCAACCGCTGAGTTGCCTCCGTGGCATATCCTACTCTGGTGGGTAGCCTTCGCCCTTACAGCCGAGATGAGTCCTATCCCTCTCGCAGGGTCGAATGCCTACATCACAGTTTCTTCAGCCTTGGACTATGCCGCCATTGTCCTGTTCGGTCCGGCCGTTGCCGCCATCGTTGCGACAGTCACGACCCTCGTGTCGTGGCTCACTCTCGCGAAGCTCCCTCTCCACAAGCTGCTTTTCAACGTCTCACTGTTCATTCTCACGATCATGTTCTCGGGTTCCATCTTTCGGTGGGCAGGTGGCCACGCGACGCCCAATGTGGCGCAGCTCATACTCCCGCTCGCCGCCTGCGGAGCAACGTACTTCCTGATTGACACCTTCGGCGTCAGCGCGATTGTTGCGTTGAGCCAGCGTGGGAGCGTGTGGCGGGTCTGGCAGAGGATGTACCTGTGGACGACGCTCACACATCTTGCTGGCTTCGTTCCGCTCGGTGCGATTATTGTCGTTATCTTTCTGCACATCGGGCTTCCAGGGGTCGCGCTGTTCCTTGTTCCCCTTATGCTCGCGCGCTACTCCTTCAAGCTCTACATGGACATGCGTAACGCCCACTTCGACACAGTCAGAGCCCTCACGTCCGCCATCGACGCCAGCGATCCCTTCACCCGTGGCCACTCGGAACGCGTGACGGCGTATTCAGTGGCGATTGCACGGAAGCTCAAGCTCGCGGAGCGGCGAGTGCTCCTTATTGAGTACGCCAGTCTGCTGCACGACATGGGGAAAATCGCCGTGCAGCACGACATCCTCCTCAAGCCGGACAAGCTTGACGACGAGGAGTGGCGCCTCATGCGGATGCACCCGGAGACAGGGGCCAAGATCGTCGCGGATCTCCACTTCCTGCGCGGAGCGCGGGAGGTTGTATTGTATCACCATGAGCGGTATGATGGTCTCGGCTACCCGGATGGACTCAAGGGGAGTGAGATACCCCTTGAGGCACGCATAGTGAAAGTAGCCGACGCTTTCGACGCGATGTTGTCGGATCGCCCCTACAGGAAGGGTCTCAGCGTGGATGAGGCAATCGCTGAGCTCGAGGGCGGCCGCGGCACCGAGTTCGACCCGGTGGTCGTGGACGCGTTTCTTCAGTTGGTGCGCCAGGGAGAAGTCGATACCAGTCACAATCCCCTCTAGACAGACCTGCATCTAGTGAACACTCAGATGAGGGGGTGTGGATGAATGTACTGCACTCTACGGGGCCAGTTCGCGCGCGCGCCGGGTTCCATGCTGATGGAACTCACGCGTTGCTCAGGCGCGAGTCGACCTCGCGACTGGCAGCTGGGCTTGCAGCGCTGTCATCAGCTGCTTCCTCGGATGTCACTGTTGTGATCGGCGACTACTGCTCTGGCAAGACCACCCTTGGTAGATTGCTGCGGAGCGAGGCCGATCAGCAGGGCGTCCCATTCTACGTTCCGCCGGTGTCCCGCGGATGGGGAACCGCGGACGCTCTTCTGGATGATCTTGGACCGCTTCGGTCACTTGCGAGCGCGTCCGAGTTGCCACCCACCAGCGCCGCTCGTCTCCTGTGTTTCATTGACGATATCGACCACCTTCATGAGGCTGACATCCGTCAGTTGCTCGCCCTCGTCCGGATGGCGCGTGATGCGGGTTCGTCGCTCTCCTTGGTCGGGACGGCTCGATCGGTGCCCACCGTGCTCTTGACCGCGGACGACACGCGGATCGTTTCGCATCCACAAACCAATCCAGCCGATGCCGACGAAGCGTTGAACATTCGAGTCGTCGAACTCGAACCTCTGACTTCCGATGAAACAAGAGAGCTTGCTCACCTCAGAGCAGCGTCGTGGCTGTCCGAAGAAGGAGTCACGCGGGTTCAAGCCGCGACGAGAGGCAACCCACTGCTGGTGGCAGAGGCCACATATGACTCAGGCTTCGCCGAACTCGTAGAGGCCGCAGCCTGCCTCGATACCGCAACGATCGGGGCGCGGCTGCTCGAGGAATCGGCTGCTCGTAGAGCTCGCTCAATCTCGCCGAGAGAGGAACTCGCTCTGCGGCTCATCTCCCTCGGTCCGGGCATCGATCAACGGGTCCTCACCGGCATTGTCGGCGCCGGAGAGCCGGATCTACCGAGCGTCCTTCGACTACTCGAGGAGTCGCGGCTCATTCGTCTGGATCCAGGAAGCGATACGTACACTCTGCATGACTCAGCCATAGCGCTGTACGTAGAGGGTTGCTTCCCCGCTGCAGAGCGCGCCGAGTGCCACGGCCGCGTCGCTAACGCATACCTTCGTCGCGGGTCGGCGGGGACTTCCAACGAGTTCGCCTTGGCTGCGTGGCACCTGGGCGCAGCCGGTGAGCTCGACATTGCGTCGAGGTACGCCTGCGGCTCACTCTCCGCTGTCGTGGAGCAGAAGCAGTGTGTCGTAGCAGAGGCGCTTCTCGACATCATCGAACGTGCGAGTCTTGATGTTGGCTTGGAACGTCCTGCCCTGGCGACAACTCTGGCCGAGGCTGCCAATGCTGCTTGGACCATCGGCAATGCTCCCATCGCCCTTCGGATGAGCGGCATGGGTCTGAGGATTCCGCGTACCGGCACTCCGACGTGCGATGAAACCGAACTCAAGCTACTGTGGAACCGCGGGAGAGCCCAGGCGTTGTCGGGAAGTGTTGACGGGGCAGTGAAGACGCTACGGGTGGCGCAGAACACACCTCTGGCGGAGCGGAGCGAGGAATGGCAGGCTCGACTCCTCCTCGTCTGGTGCATCGTGTACCAGATGCGCGGCGAGTTCGGTAGTATCCGAGTCGCAGGGAGCCGAGCACTGGCGCTGGCGGAGTCAGTTGGCGCAGAGGATCTGCTTGGCTCAAGCTGCAACGCGATTGGGAACGCGCTCCAAGCTCTGTGTCTATGGACTGAGGCCCGAGAGTGGCACAAGAAGGCTGTCTGTGTAGGAGAGGACATTGGAGACCGCAGAGGCGTTCTGGTCAACAGGTTCGACATCGCGCTTGCAGATTTCTCTCTGGGACTCTGGGACCAGGCGGAGTCGGAGCTTGCAGAGGTGATATCGGAGGCCTCGCGGTTCGGTCATGCCTACGTGCTCGAGCTGGCCCAGAACGTGATGGGTCTTCTGCTCCTCGGGCGTGGGGATCTTGCCGCGGCTCGGGATTCGTTCCACGCCGCGCTTGCTGCCAGCAGGGAGTGCGGTGACGAGTGGGGGCTCGCGCTCTCATACAGCAACCGGGGTGCACTCGAGCGTGAGTTCGGACGCCCACACGCAGCACTGCGGCTGTTCGAGCGGGCTCAACATTTGATGGACCGCGTCGGGAGCCGCGACGATCTGCCGGAGCTGTTCCGCCGGCGAGCGGAGGCACATCTCGATCTCGGAGATGCTGACGAGGCCGCTGACCTGGCAAGCCAGGCCTTGGAGTTGGCGAAGGAGTTCAGCAATCCACTCGAGGAATGGAACTGCACGCGTGCGCTCTCGCAGGTTGCCGTGTCCCGCGGTGATCCTGAGGAGGCGGCTGAGCTTGCGATGCGTGCCGCCGAAGGACTCGCATCCATTGAAGCGAGGTTCGAAGAGGCTTTGGCCCTCCGCCTCCTTGGTGAAGTGGAGCGCGCGCTTGGTCGGTATGACGACAGCGCGGGCAACGCTCGGAAGGCACTTGAGACATTCTCAGCGTTGTCGGCGCGACGGGAAGCGAGACGGACACGGGAGCTGCTGAGTTCGCTCGATGATCCGACAGTCGTGACGCAGTCAACTCAGACGCTCGAACCCCGTCGCCTCGCCTCGCTCTGTCGATCCAGCACTATGCTTGCTGGAGCGAGATCGGCCATGGCCGTCGCACGCGAGACGGCCGACATCGCAGCTTCGGAGATTCCCGTTGATGTGGCGGCTGTTTGCCTGGCAGTCGGTTCGACTGAGTGCGTCGTCTCAGAGCTGTGCAGCGCAAAAGACGTCGAGGCAGCTCGGGCAAGCGCGTTGCAGGTTTGCGGAGCGCTCGAACCCGAACAGGATGGCATCGCGGTTGTCGACCCGTCGCGGGATGACAGCAATGCGGCAGCCACAGCAGGTTCGCTCGGCGTCAACCGGGCCATCGTTGCGCCGCTGCGGGCGCGGGAGTCCAGCTTCGGTCACATCTATCTGGACTACCGCACGCGGGATGCAGAGTTCACGGACGACGACATTCGCTTCATCGAGGCCCTTGCCGCG
>Ga0180433_10002169_pt1 | contig 31015 bp, 31 predicted proteins | sample SS_ome_8_FD_132980 | JGI IMG/M metagenome (GOLD analysis project Ga0180433, IMG submission 132980) | Hypersaline lake sediment archaeal communities from the Salton Sea, California, USA - SS_1_D_1 metaG | ecosystem: Environmental > Aquatic > Non-marine Saline and Alkaline > Hypersaline >... | reverse complement strand
TCCCAACAGCTACTGCATTTCTCAATAGCCAGTCAAGATCCAAATCGTTACTGTTCATGATTGATCATCCTCACCAAATTCCTCAAGAGCTTCTGCAACTCCGAGTATGTCTTGTCTTTCTCTTAGTGCTTCAGCATCAGCAAGTTCTCCTAATTCTCTCATTTTTCTTATCTTATGATCCACAGAACCAGTACTTCTCTCTAATTCTTTGGCAATCTCTCTAGCAATCTGTTTATCAGTCAATCCTTTTTGAACAAGTTCGACAAATCTTCTTTTAATTAATTCAACTTCTTCCTGGGAGTAATCCTTGATCTTCTGAGCATTTGGATTCTCCATGAGTTCCCCTTTTTTTCTCAATTTTTTTATCTTATGACCTATATTGTCAGTACTCCTTCCCTCCAAATCTTCACTTAATTTCTTAGCTATTTGATTATCATTAAATCCTTCTTTAACAAGCTCAATGTACCTTGTCTTAATCAATTTTAATTCTTCATATGTCCAACTTCTTGTTACTTGTTTGTTGGGGTTTCCTCTTATTTCGGTATTTCTTCTCAGCGTTATAATCTTTTGAATTACAGACCCAGAATTTCTTCCTGCTAATTCTTCCCCGATTTTCTTAGCAATCTCAGCATCATTCCATCCTTCTTTCACAAGCTCAGCATATCTTTTCTTAACTAATTCAATTTCATTAACAAAATATGCTCCTTTTTTTACTCCAGCTCTTCCTTCATCTAAAGGTTCTACTTTTTTCCTTGGCCTTCTTGCCTGGGTCTTCCTAGTTCTGACACCGTTCATTATGTTAGAAATAGTGTTAAAAACAGTATTTAAATGTATCTAATAAAGATAGCCCGATTTTCTATACTTATTATCTCTTTTTAACTGATTCTTTTCATTATCATTCCAATGAAAGTCATAAACATAAATTACTCTGAAATAGTTATCAAGGGAAGGAACAGGTCAGAGTTTGAAAGAAAATTGATTGAAAACATCCAAACTGCATTAAAGAAAGAAAGCTATGAAAAAATCTCAAAAAAAGAGACAAGGATACTGATTTTTCTTAATGAGAAATCAAACATAGAAAAAATATCCGAGAAATTAAAAAAAATATTCGGAATCAGATGGTTTTCATTTGCCCACATTGTTGAAAAGGATGTTGATCAAATTGAAAAAATAGTTGTTGAAGAATCCCTGAAAAGATACAAGGGAAAAACAATAAAACTTGAAACAAAAAGAGCAGACAAGAGTTTTCCGATGACTTCTATGGAATTGAGTAAAAAAATAGGGCAGGAGATGGAGAAAAAAGGATTGAAAGTTGATCTGGAAAATCCGGATATCAGATTGTACATTGCGATATTGCATAAAGATGCTCTAGTTTCTGTTAAAAGAATCGAGGGAATAGGCGGATTGCCTGTTGGAACTGCAGGGAAAGTCCTTTGCTTGTTTTCAGGAGGAATTGATTCTCCAGTTGCAGCATGGCTGATGATGAAGAGAGGATGCGATATTGATTTCATCCATTTCCACCCATTTCCCTCAAATGAAAAAGTGAAAGATTCAAAGATTGTGAAATTATTGAAAGAATTGCAGGATTACAGTCCTGAAAAATTCAAACTATTCATTGTTCCGCACAAACAATTCTTCAGAAAAACTCCAGAAATTCTTAGAAAATATGAACTGGTTGTTTTCAGGAGATTTATCATAAAGGTTGCAAATGAAATTGCAAAAAAAGAAAATTACAAAGCATTGGTTACTGGGGATAATCTAGCACAGGTTGCTTCACAGACTCTTGAAAATCTTTCAACAACCAATGAAGCATCAGAAATTCCAATCTTCAGACCGCTGCTCACTTATGATAAGGAAGAAATTATCCATCTTGCAAGGAAAATAGGAACCTACAGAACATCTTTGGAAGAATACAAGGATTGCTGTTCTTTGGTTGCTGTAAAAAGCCCCGCAACAAAATCAAAACTGGAAAAAGCAAAAACAATTGAAGAAAAAATAAAAATAGATGAAGTTGTTGAAAAAACCTTGAAGGAAATCGAATTAATCTAATCCTGTTTGTCTTTTCCCCCTGTTATATAATCTAAAAGACATTTGATATCAAGTGTATAAATCTGTTTTTAAATGAACATCAATTTTGTTTTCCAAAAACTCCATTTTCAAAGGAAATTCGACGAAACATTTATAAACGAGTATCATCATATTAATAGTCCACTGCGAGTTTTGCAGTGCCTAATTAATGAGAGCGTGCGAGTATAAAAGCAATAGCGCGTGATGAATCATTTATTAGAGTCAGTAGTCTCCTTCATCTCGAAGGAAATATCATGCGTGTGAAGTAACGAGTAGAGAGAATGTCCTGGTAATTTTTACCAAGGAATGTGAGATTTGCTACTAATATAAACCATGTAGTGGATGGCTAGGCTAAGGCCCGCATGATCACGCGGTAAGCGGCGAAACGTCTGGGGTAGACGCACGCAGTCTTTGAACCCAGAATTTGATTGTGCACTTTTTAGTGTAAAAACTCCCTGAAATGAAGCATCTTATTAGGGGATGGAAAAGAAACCAATTGGGATCCGGTTAGTAAGGGCGACTGAAAGCCGGACAGATCAAGCTGAATTCCATTTAGGTAACTAAATGGTACATGTGGCGGGGTGTATCCTTTTTCTGAACTGAAGTCTGCTGGAAAGCAGCACCATAGCGAGTGATAGTCTCGTAAGTTAAAGTTGGAGGAGCTAACCAAGAAGAGTAGTGTCTTTCGAATATAAGGCATGAATATGGGTGGATCAACATCCAAATCTAAATATGGGGCTTTAGACCGATAGCGTAGTTAGTAACGCGAGTGAATGCTGAAAAGAACCCCGTGAGGGGCGTGAAAAGATCTGAAATTACATGGTGACAGTATGATAAGGCATAAAAGGGCTTTAGGTTTTCTTAAGAGACTACTTGAGAAAGTAGAATCCAGGAAAATTAACCAGTGTCTTATCGTTCTTCTCGAAGCAAGAGCCAGGGAGTTTTTGGGCGTGGCGAGACGAGAGTCTAAGCGAAAGCAAGAGCCCGCAGCTACTTTATGTAGTCAGGGGCGACCTCCTAACAGGGGTTCAGTCACTCCCAACAGACCCGAAGCCGTTGTGATCTACACCTGATCAGGGCGAAGTCAACCTGACGGTTGATGGAGGCCCGCAACTAATGCTAGTATATCTGCTTGGGTGAATTGGGTGTAGGGGTGATAGTCCTATCGAACACGGCAATAGCGCGTTCCCTCCGAAATGACCCTCAGGTCAGCGTTTCCGGAGAATGATATGGTGGTAGAGCACCGATTAAGGGGAGCGGCTCCGAAAGGGGTCACCTTTTTATCGAACTCCGAATGCCATATCTTCTGAGATGGAAGCAGTGGGGTTACATGGGGTAAACCCGTGGGCCTATTCGGAAATGACCGTACGTAAGGTTAAGGACCCAAAATGCTGGTTAAGTGTTAACAAGAAAGGAATTTCCTCTCAAAGACAGCCGGAAGGTAGGCTCAGAAGCAGCCATCCTTTAAACAACGCGTAATAGCGGACCGGTTGAGAGGGCAGATTCTTAAGATTCACGGGGCTAAACCAGCTTCCGATACCTTACCAGAACCAAAAGTTCATTGATTAGGGGGGCGATCGGTTTTCACAGAAGTAGGGGCGTAAGTTCCTATGGAGATAACTGATATGATTATCCTGGTGTTAGTAGCAGCAATATCCAGATGAGAATTCTGGACGCCGCAAGGGCAAGGTTTCCTCAGCCATGTTCGTCAGCTGAGGGTTAGTCGATCCTAAGGTATTAGGTAGTTCCGAAATACCAAATGGGAATCAGGTTAATATTCCTGAACTGCGACGGTAGGTGTGGTAACACAAGCCATAATTTTGACGCCTTTGGATAGGTGGAGCAGCGAGAGCTGTCTGAGAAGAGTAGACCTGTGGAGTCTCATTGTGAGGAGAAACAGGCGAAACTTTAAGGGGAAACTCTATTGAGTCCGGGGGTCCATGAAAGAAACTTTTTGGAAAAAAGTTTCATCAAAAACCAAAAAAGTTTCCATGATAAGAAATTGTGGATCGATCCGTTGTATTCGTACCAAGAACCAGTACAGGTGCCCTAGCTGAAAAGGCTAAGGCGTGGCAGGACAAACCAAGGCTAGGGAACTCGGCAAATTAGCCCTGTAACTTAGGAATAAGGGGTGCCTTCGCTTGTGTAAAGTGGAGGTCTCAGTAACAAGGGGATAGCGACTGTTTACCAAAAACACAGGTCACCGCAGATCCGAAAGGATGCGTATGGTGGCTGACGCCTGCTCACTGCCAGTACCTGAATATCGGTTTCAACCGGGGGAAGGGCTGGTAAAGAGCGGGGGTAATCTATGTCTGCTTTCACAATTGCCGTTTGTTCGATTTAAAAACAAAGCGTTGGATAAGTAATCATGAATGCTGATGAAGAATACCTTCTCGGTGCAATGACTGATGCGTATTTTGATACTAAACGTTCAGAAATACAATTCTATCAAAAGAATCGGGAATGGCTTGAACATATAAATGATTTATTGTTCAGGTGCTTCAATGTCAAAGGAAAAATCTTCAAAAGAGATGTTTTTCTCCTTAGAAAAAGAAACAAGGAAATGGCTTTGAAGATAAAAAGTATTCAGAAAAAGAAAATTCATGATGGAACAAGCTTTGTTTCAGGTCTGTTTGATGCTGAAGGAAGCATCTATCTTTCAACAAAATCTAAAATTCCTGTTTTAGATATAACACAATCTGAAAAGGGATTGAAGAATCTTTTGATTGCAAAAGAAGTATTTGAAAGAGAAAAAATAAAATGTTTTTTGAACGGACCATACAAGAACAAACATGGTAAACTCTTACAGTATCATTTGAGAGTTTATGGAAAAGGCAATTGTAAGTTATTTTTATTAAAAGTAGGCTTGAAACATCCAGAAAAATTGAAGAAGTTGATGTTTTTAGCAGACATAGACCCTACACTCTGACCCTCTTAGACTTTCTGTACATTTTTATTTACGTACAGTAAAGGTCGTGAGATAGGTAGCGTAATACCTCGCCGCTTAATTGGCGGCTTGCATGAATGGCGTAACGTCTTTCCCACTGTCCCTGTCTTGGACCTGGTGAACTCACTTCCCGGTGAAGATGCCGGGGACTTCCAGAGGGAAACGAAGACTCCATGGAGCTTTACTATAGCCTGATGTTGTGATATAGGATTAGCTACCGAGCGTAAGTGGGAGCCGTTATGTTGCAGCTTCCGGGTTGCAAATAGGCGAAAGTGAAACACCACTTAGTTGGTTTTGTATTGCTAACTCGAAAGGGAACAGCGTCAGGTGGATAGTTTGGCTGGGGCGGTACGCCCTCGAAAATGAAACAAGGGTGCCCAATGTTACACTCATTCCGGTCAGAAATCGGAAGTAGAGGGATAAGGACATATGTGTGACTGACTGTGTTTCTAACAGTGTGAAACGCAGAGGCGAAAGCCGGGCTTAACGAACCTTGAATCCTTTTTGATGAGGGATCAAGCTGTCAGACAAGCTACCCTGGAGGTAACAGGCTCGTCGCGGGCGAGAGTACACTTGCGACGCAGTTTTCGTTTTTTAACTCAAGACTGGTCGTACGTATTAATCGACCCCGCGGTTTGGTACATCGCTGTCGGCTTGGGACATCCTGGTGGTGTAGGCGCCACCAAGGGTTGGGTTGTTCATCCATCAAAGTCCCACATGAGCTGGGTTCAATACGTCGCGAGACAGTATGGTAGTATCTCCTGGAAGCGTAGCCTACTGAGAGGAAGAATCCCTGAGTACGAGAGGAACGGGGATTCGGCGCCTCTGGTCTACCAGTTGTCATTTGGCACCGCTGGGCAGCTACGCGCCATGTCGATAAGATCTGAAAGCATCTAAGATCGAAGCGACTCTTAAGACTAGTAGGCAAATGTCGCCCGTAGTAGACGGGTTTGATAGAACTGAGGTGTAAGGAGCAAGCGCAAGCGAGCTTTTCAGCCTGCAGTTACTAAAGATCTATTTGCAAATCTTCTAGTTCCTGGTTAATTGCTGGGTTTTTCTCTCTGCCGTTACTTTTACATACTTGATAATTTTTATTTTTTTAAAATTAGTTAACTATTCTTCTTATTCTGAATTTTCTTATATCATCCCTAGGTAATTTAACTGTTTTAACATCTTCCAACTTTGTTTCTTTTCTCATCATTGAAACAATTTTTCTATAAAGTTTACCATATTTTATTTTCATTTCTAATTTTTTTACAGGATCTTTTTCTTGTTTAATTGCTTCCTGCATTTGATTCTTTACTCCTTCCAGACCTTTTTTTTCTACCAACATTCTCGTACTCGTTACGTGCTCTCTATTCAATTCATTTTCAATGACTTGAAGAACATCTGCACCCCTATTAATTAATAAATCAACAACATTCCTATGCCCTCTTTCAATAGCTCTCATCAAAGCAGTCTTTCCATTGGTGTTTTCTGCATCAACTTCAGCGCCGTTCTCAATTAATAACTCAACAATATCTCCATAACCACCTTCAGCAGCAATCATCAAAACAGTCCATCGACCCTCACTTCTGGCATTAACATCTGCACTTTCATTCAATAATAATTCAACCATTTCTTTTTTTCCTTTATCAGCAGCCAACATCAAAACATTACGCCCAGTAAGAACATCTTTAGTGTTAACATCTGCTCCTTTATCAAGAGCATCTTTTACTTTTTCTAAATCTCCATCAAATACTCCACTTCTCAATTCCTGATTAATTTTATCCATTTCTTACCCTCCTTACTCTGAATCTATCCTTTCTTCTTTCAGGCAGTTTCAATGTTCTCAATTCTCCAAGTATTTCTTTCTTTAATGCTGAAACAAGAGCTTTGTAGTCCCTAGCAAACCTTACCATTAATTCCATCCTCTTGACAGGGTCTGTTTCACTTTTAATTATGGCCTTCATTTCTCTTTTTGCTTTTTCAAGATTGCCTATTCTGGTGTGTAACAATTCGAGCATTACTTCTTTGTGTTCGTACCTAGTAGCGTTTATGGCAGTTACCAAATCAGAAACACTTATTTTTTTAGCAGTATAAATGTCAGCACCTTTATCTAAAAGCAGTTTAAAAATCTCCTCATGACCATTATTTATCGCAGTCATCAAAACATTGGTTCCACTTCTGTTTTCAGCATCAATATTTGCCCCTTTTTCAATCAAAAATTCAACCAGATCAACAAATCCTTTTCTAACTGCCTTGATTAAAGCAGTCTCACCTAAAATACTCTTGGCATCAATCTCTGCTCCTCTTTTTAATAAAAACTCGGCAAATTTTCTATCGTTCAACTCCACTACATGTATAAAAGGAGTTTTCCCACCACCTATCGCATTAATGTCTGCCCCCCTTTCAAGAGCATCCATCGCACCCTGTATATTCAGTCCTGTTGCAGCTTTGAGTAATTGCTCATTAACTATCCATCGTTCCATTTTTCATCCCCTCATGCTCCTTACTCTGAACACATCTCTTCTTCTTTCTGGGATTTTTACTGTTTTAACTTTTCCACCCTTTTTCATTCTGCCAATCCTTGAAATCATTTCTTTGTATGCTAAAGTCATTGTTTTTCTCATCTCAATTTTTTTCTTAACATCTTTTTCTTTTTTCACTTGCTCAACCATCATTTCTCTTATCTCTCCAACCTGTATATGGCCCTTGATAACAACTAATTTTATCAAAACATCCAAGGCCTTTCTTCCAAGTACATCACTTCCAACATATCCCACAATTGATCGTACAACCTTCATTCTTGATTCTTCATTTTCAAGAGCGTTCTCCAAAGTTTCATTTATTTCTCTCTTCCTCGAATCTTCTTCTGCTGTTAAAATTATGCCGATCAATCCTGGAGCAGTTTCTGAGATATCTACTCCATTTTTGGAAGCCTCTTTCAAAGCATGTACGGCTTCTTTCTGTGTATCATGCCACATACTCTCAAGGAAATAGTTAAGATAAGACAAAGTATTCGGAATATAAACTCCTTTTCCAACCATACGCCGTATAAGGTATGCAATACTTTCAGTCCGTACGTCGAAATCTCCTGATTTTTTCAAAACATTCATTATTGACTCTATTGTAAATTCCCTTGTTTTATCATCAACAATTGCCTTTAACAGTGCATCTGCAGCTGTCTTGTTCACTCCTCCTTCTGCTTCATCCAAAATTCCAATCAGAGTTTTTATTGCTCTTTTATCCAATATCTCTTCCAGTTTGAGAATTATCTCCACTTTGTCTTCTATTATCTGCCAATTTTCTTCTACTGGAATGTTCCTGTATTTCCTTGAATACCACCAGCTTCTTATCCCCATTTTATCCTCTCATCCTTCTTGCTCTAAATCTTCCCCCTGTTTTCTTAGGTAATCTTTCTGTTTTCAATTTATCTAATTTTACAACATACCCATACTTAGACATGAATTCTCTATAAAACTCTGAAAGTCCTTCTTTCAATCTTATTCTCTTTACACCTTTTTTACTTCTTACAAGTTCTCTGATATCTTCAGTTAGAGGATCCCTGTCGAAAAATGTTCTGTTGAGTATTCTCAAAACTTTAGCAGCACCCTCTCTTATTTTTTCATCTTCATTTCCCAAAGCAGTCATCAGAGCATATATTGTTTTCTTCTCCTTTGGCCTTCCTTTTGGAAGAGAGCATTCTTTTCGAACCGCAATCTGAAGAATTTCTTTTACACCATCAACATCTATCCAATCTTGTCTATATCCCAACATCTGAATTAATTTTGGAATCGCAGCAGAGATATCAATTTCCTTTGCACACGCATTTCTGAGAGCATCCCTGACATTTCTCTTGACAATTCCATCTCTGTCATCCAGGTGTTTGGCCAATTCAGGAATAGCATCAGAAACATCAACTCCTTTTAATGCGAGTTGACCTAATTTGAAAGCTGCATTGTATCTATCTTCAGGATCATGGCTTTTCAATTGACTTATTAAAAAATCAACTTCTCTTTTGTTCTCAGTTAATTCACCAAGCTTCAATATATCAGAATGTTCTTTGCTAACATCTCCATTAGCATTAGCACTTGCTAAAGAGTTTGTTGCACCTATGCTTATTTTTTCATCGTCATGCTCTATCAACGACTTAACTTTGCCCCATTCACCCTTGTTCATATAATGATAAGCCAAAGCTTCTGCAGTTCTAAAAACTACTGGATCATGAATATCATTTAGACGATCTTCAAAAATATGGATAAATGGTGTGATGTCAACTTTCTTATCTCTAAGCGCCTCTACAAACTTCCACATAGCATTCATTCTGGCATGCCCATCAGAACGATCCATTAAATCAATTAGAGCACTGTCCTTCTCTACCTTTTCCATGCATAAAACATGTGTCATAAAGAGAATTTAAATGTATCATATCCCTCCCATATCCAGAATCTTTATAAAACATATCAGTTTTATCTTATCAGAATTCTATTTTAATGGTGGGTCTAAATGAAAAACGTAATGTGGTTTGAGGAATTGGATAAAAACAATTTAGCGGAAGCAGGTGGAAAAGGAGCTAATCTCGGTGAGATGACAAAGGCAGGATTCCCTATACCTCCAGGTTTCCTTACTACATCTGGTGCGTACTACAAATATATAGAGGCAAATAATCTCAAGGAAAAAATATCAAAACTTCTTGACGGACTTGATGTTGAGGATACGGATAAGCTCCAGGCGACAGCACAGGAAATTAAAGACATGATAATGGCAGGAAAGACGCCAAAGGATATTGACGATGATATCAAAACAGCTTATAAGAAATTGAATGAAAGGGCAGGAAGAGAATGTTATGTTGCTGTTCGTTCAAGTGCTACTGCAGAAGATCTACCTACAGCTTCATTCGCAGGACAGCAGTCAACTTATCTTAACATACATGGAGAAGATGATCTACTCAATGCAGTGAAAATGTGTTGGGCATCATTGTTTGAACCAAGAGCAATCTACTACAGAGTCCAGAATAATTTTGAACACATGAAGGTTGGATTGGCAGCCGTTGTTCAAATGATGGTTCAGAGCGAAAAGGCAGGGGTTATTTTCACAGTCGATCCGTTGTACCAGGATCCTAATTTAATTTCAATAGAGGCAGGATATGGACTCGGTGAGACAGTTGTTTCGGGACAGATAACTCCCGACACATATAGAGTTGACAAAAAGAAATTCGAAATAGTCGACAAGAAAATCTCAAACCAGAGCTGGATGATTGCAAAAGTCAAGGGAAAGAATGTGCACGCTACAATAAAAGAAGACATGAGAGACAAGCAGAAATTATCTGATGCTGAAATCAAAGACCTTGCAAAGATAGCAGCAAAGATTGAGCAGCATTACAACTTCCCGCAGGATTTGGAATTTGCAGTTGAAAAGGGAAACATCTACATCGTTCAATCACGTCCCATTACTACCCTTTCAGAGAAAGGAAAAGGTGAAAAACCAAAAGGTGAAGAAAAAATGAAAACTGAAGTTTCTGAAGCAAAAATAATTGCAAAAGGTCTTGGAGCATCCCCCGGAGTGGGAATCGGAAAAGTAAAGGTACTTGTATCATCAAAAGAGATAAGCAAGATGGAAAGAAGAGAAGTTCTTGTAACGGATATGACAACACCTGATTTTGTTCCTGCAATGAAAAAAGCATCCGCAATAGTAACAAACACAGGAGGAATGACTTCACACGCTGCAATAGTTTCAAGAGAACTTGGAATACCCTGTGTAGTTGGTACTGGAAACGCAACTGAAGTATTGAAAGACGGAATGGACGTAAGCGTTGATGGAACGCATGGAATGATTTACGAAGGTGCAATCGCTTTGGAAGCTGAAGAAGAAAAGAAAGCAGTATCAGCAGAAGCACCAACAATCACAGGAACAAAGATATACGTGAACCTTGCAGAAGTTTCTGTTGCCGATAGAGTTGCAAAACTTCCTGCAGATGGTATTGGATTGTTGAGAGCAGAATTTATGATTGCTGAAATCGGTGATCACCCAAGAAAAATGCTTGAAGAGGGAAGAGGAGATGAATACGTAAACAAGCTTGCTGACAATCTTAGGAAAATTGCAGCAGCGTTCTATCCAAGACCTGTTGTTTACAGAGCTACTGATTTCAAAACAAATGAATACAGAAACTTAAGAGGTGGAGAGAAATACGAACCTGAAGAAGCAAACCCTATGATGGGGTATAGGGGAGCTTCAAGATACATGGCAGAACCAGATGTTTTCAAAATGGAATTAAATGCATTGAAGAAAGTAAGAGAAGAATATAACCTTCCAAACCTATGGCTTATGATTCCATTTGTAAGAAGGATTGGGGAATTGAGAGCCGTAAAAGATATTATGAAAGAAGTAGGATTATACAGAACAAGGGATTTCAAATTATGGATAATGGTCGAAGTTCCGAGTACAGTTCTTCTTATTGACCAGTTCTGCAAAGAAGGAATCGATGGAATTTCGATAGGTACTAATGATTTAACACAGCTTGTTCTTGGTATTGACAGAGACAATGCAACTCTTGCAAAAGGATTTGATGAAAGAAATGAAGCTGTGATAAGAGCATTGAAACAGACAATCACAACGTGCAGAAAGTTCGGGGTAACATCCTCATTGTGCGGTCAGGCGCCAAGCGTCTATCCTGATTTTGCAGCAAAACTTGTTGAATTTGGAATAACCAGTATGTCTGTAAATCCGGATGCAGTTGAAAGAACAAAAAAGATTGTTGCAAGCGCTGAAAGAAGAATAATGATGGACAGGATTGCAGCAATGGCGGAAAAAACAAAGGCAGGAGAAATCAATCCTTTTGACCTTGAAGAATAATCATGAGAATTCTTCTGCAGTTTCCTGAGGGGCTTAAGAAACATGCACTTGAGCATGCCAAAGAGTATGAGAAAAAAGGACACACGGTTTTCATTTCTTCAGCTCCCTGCTACGGTGCCTGCGACCTTGCTTTGGAAGAGGCAAAAACAGTAAAAGCAGACAAGATAATTCATTTCGGCCATGCTCCTTTTATAAAAAAGAAGCTTCCTGTCAAGGTTGAATACGTGGAATTCCACATAGATGTAAACCTGAAGAATATAAGGAAATCAGCTTCACAGCTCAAGGAATTCAAAAAAATAGCTCTTGCAACTACAGTTCAGCATGTGCACCAATTAAAGGAAATGAAAAAGATTTTTGAAAAAACCGGAAAAAAAGTTTTAATCGGAAGAGGGGCACTTGCTTTTTACCCGGGGCAGGTTCTTGGTTGCGATGCTGGGGCGGTTCTTTCTGTTTCTGATAAAGCTGATGCTGTTGTTTTTATCGGGGATGGTTTATTTCACCCTCTTGCAATAGGAGTTGAAAAGCCTGTTTTTGTAATACACCCGAAATCAGGGCAGGTTAGAAAAATAAATTCAGAAATTGAAAGATTGAAAAAGAAAAGAAAGGGAATTCTCACAAGAGCTTTATATTCAAAGACATTTGGAATTCTTTTAAGCACGAAACCAGGGCAGTCCAACGTTAAACTCGCTGAAGAGATAAAGAAAAAACTTGAGAAAAAAGGAAAGAAAGCAGAGATACTTGTTTCAAACTCGTTTGACCCTCTTTCACTTCAGAATTTTCAGTCTTTTGAATGCTATGTAACGACAGCATGTCCACGAATTTCTGAAGATTCTGACATTTATGGAAAGCCAGTGCTTGATATAGAACTATTTAAAGATTTTATTTTTTTAATCTAGAGTATGGATCCAGTAAAATTATCCCAGGAATTCATCAGGTTCAATACCACCACATCTCATGAAAGCGAAATAAAATTTGCAAAATACATAATAGACCTTCTTGCAATGGAAGGTTTTGAATGCGAAATTCTCAGGGAAGAAAACCATGCGAATCTGATTATAACCTACGGAAAAGACCCCGACCTTGTTTTTTCAGGCCATATGGATACTGTTGATGCTGAGTTTGAGGAATGGTCTTTCGACCCTTTTGAGCCATTTATCAAGGATGAAAAATTATACGGCCTCGGCTCATGCGATATGAAATCCGGGCTTGCCTGCATAATAGCGGCAGTCATGAACAACAGGCATAAAATGAAAAAAGGAGTTAAAATGATTTTTACCTATGATGAGGAAAACGGATTCACAGGAGTAAGGCATATACCAAAAAAATATTTCAAGGGAAAATACTGTGTCATAGCAGAACCTTCGAACTCTGTTCCCGTAAATGCCCATAAAGGAGTAACAAGGCTTATTGCAACAACCCATGGAAAAAGCGCCCATGGTTCAAGACCTGAGAGAGGGGTAAATGCAATAAAGAAAATGTTTGATTTTGAATTTATGCTTTCAGACATGAATTCCAGAATAATGAAGAAAGAAAACAGGATTTTAGGCCCTCCTGCATTCAACATAGGCATAATAAAAGGCGGACAGGAAACAAACATAGTTCCTGCAAGATGCGATATGTTTTTTGAGTACAGGCTCACACCAGAATTCAATTATGAATATCTCAAAAATAACATGTCAAAACTGGTTTATTCATTTTCTAAAAAGAATCCAGACTCAAAACTTGAAGTTGATGTCCAGTTTAATGTCCCCTCATTCTTCAATCTCGAGCCCACTGTCTTCAAGGATAAAATGCTTGAGATATGCAGAAGAGAGGATTTTGGGCATCAAAGAGGAGCCACAGAAGCGCCTTTTTATTCTGCAGCGGGCCTTGACACACTTATTCTAGGTCCAGGCGCACACACACTTCATCAGGCAAACGAATGGATATACCTAAGCCAGATAAGAAAATGCGAGAAATATTTTGAAAAGTTGATTGATGCTTTTTGCTAATATTTAAATTTTTTTTGTACAAATCCTTGTCATGGAAAAACCAATTCTTGAATCAAATATTGATCTGCCACCATTCAGAAAAGGCAAGGTCAGGGATACTTATGAAATAAACAACAATCTGCTGATGGTTTCAACAGACCGCTTAAGCGCTTTTGATGTTGTTTTCAATGAAGGGATTCCGCATAAAGGAGATGTCCTGAATTCTCTTTCAATATTCTGGTTTTCAAAGACAACAGACATAATACAAAATCATTTTGTTACCGATGCAATACCTGCAAATCTTCCTGATTACCTTAAGGGAAGAAGCATGATTGTTTCGCGCTCAAAACCAATAATGCTTGAATGTGTTGTAAGGGGATACCTCACAGGAAGCGGATGGAAAGAGTATCAGAAATCAGGAACAGTTTGCGGAATAGAACTTCCTGAAGGGTTGAAGAACGGAAGTGAACTTTCAAAACCGATATTTACGCCTTCAACAAAAGCAGAGACGGGACATGATGAAAACATAAATGAGGAAAAGGCAAGGGAAATAGTGGGCGACAGGGTTTTTGACACTCTTAAGAAAAAAAGCCTCGAGCTTTATGACTTCGGTAAAAAACATGCAAAAAAACATGGTTTGATTCTTGCTGATACAAAGTTTGAATTCGGGCATCTTAATGAAAACATAATACTTATAGATGAAATTCTCACTCCCGATTCAAGCAGATACTGGATTAAGGAAAAATATGATGAAGGGGTCCTTGAAAGCCTTGACAAGCAGTTTGTCAGGAATTATCTTGAAAAAACAGGATGGGACAAGAATCCCCCTCCGCCCGCACTGCCTCAGGATGTAATAGAAAACACAAGCAAGAGATACCTTATGGCGTACAAGATGCTTACCGGAGAGGACCTTCTAGAAAGCTGAGATAATGAAACTTAAGGAAATATCTGAGGCTTCCTACAAAAGATTCGCAGACACTGAGTTCAAGCTGTTTTTTGAGGACTTTTACGGAAAAAAGAAAGGCAGAGATTATTACAAAACATTTTCACACAAAAGAAAGAATTTTTTCTTTAGTATTCAAGATAAGAGGAAGATTATTGGAGTTGTTTCTTTAAGGATAGATCGAAAAGTAGCGAATATTGGAGGATTTGTTGTGGTTAAAGGATATAGAGACAAAGGAGTTGGTTCTAGACTTCTTGATAAATGTGAGATCGTTGCCAGAAAACACAAATGTAGTAAAATATGGGCATTCACTCTTCCAACAATAAAAGCATTCAACTTCTATAAGAAAAAAGACTATAAGGAAGAGGCACGTCTGAAAAAACATTTTGGTGGAAATGATATGAGCGTGATGAGTAAGTTCCTATAGTTAAAATTATTGTTATAATACACGGAATAAAAGGTTTATAAATTCCTTTATTCTAATTATATGTTATGAGTTCAGCATCTGTTCCGGAAGAACCTACAGATCATATTTTGGAAACCATGCCTGCAAATCTGAGAAGATTAATTAATGCTTTTCAGATAGCTTTTCATAATCAGATTACTTCAAAGATGTTTCCTGTGCTTATTGAAAAACCTGAGTGCGAAGTTACTCCTACTCTTGTTTCTATAGATTATGCGAAGTTGATACTTGAAAATGAGCAGGAAATGAAAGAGCAGGGAATTAATCTTCTTGTAAATCCTTCTGAGATACCAACCTGGTCTCGTCAGGTTGGCGCTCTTGAAAGTGCATGCAGGGCTGCTAATGAACTTGCTTCCCAGTATGATGTTGGAATAGGAATTGCAAAAAAGGGAATGTGGCTTTCTTTTATATTTTCAAAACTGGGTTTGTCTTCATATGATGTACTGGTTGTCAGAAACGGAGACGATAGATTTTGTTGTCCTATGGATGAACTTTTTGGCAGGATGCTGGATGGAAAAAGAATACTCATATTTGACAACGATGCAGTTACAGGAATTACTGTAAAAAGGATTGTGGAGATGATTGGTGAAAGTGTTACTCCTGAATTTGTTGATTTGCTTCTTATAAGCAGATATTCCCATATATCCCAGGAGCTTTTTGATCAGGTAAAAGATAAACTGAAGCCGGGTCAGTTTCTTGGTAAATCAAAAAAAGGAAAATTCGTCCTTGATACTTTTTTGCCCATACCCTCAAAATTGATAAGGAAAAAAATGGCTCTTGAAACAGATTTCAAAGGAAGAAAAGGGGATTTAAAACGACTAAAGGTGAGATTGGGTGTCAGAAAATAAACAGAATTTTTTATTGTCTACTGATATCGGGACTGATATCGATGATGCGGTAGCACTTTATCTTGCAATGGGTTCTGAAGTTCTTGACCTCAAGGGAGTTTATGTGACAAACGGTCCTGTGGAAACAAGAGCTAAGATAGCAGCAAGAATGCTACATTTGGCAGGCCATGATGCTTTGGTCGCAGTGGGTGAGGCAGATGAACTTTTCTCACCGGCAGCTGCTCAATTTATAGGAGGCAAATATTTAACATATGTTGAAGAATTTTCTGTTCCTGGTAATCACAAAAGAAAATCCCTTGAAGAGCTTGGCATAATAAAAGACTGGCTGAATACAATGGCAAAACAGCTCGAAGAATTAAAGGATGTCGTAATCGCCAGTATAGCTCCTTTGACAAACATTGCAAAACTACTTGATGAAAGACCGGATGCTGCAAGAAAAATAAAAACACTTTATGTAATGGGAGGCAGAGAGGGATTCAACGAACACAACTTTAGCCACGATTCACTTGCAGCAAGAAAGGTTCTTGGTTCCGACTTGGATATTGTAGTCGTTCCTGCAGATGTATGCTCGAGATTTGATATAGAAACTGGAGAGCTTACAGAGCTTAAAGGCTCAAAAGCGCAGGCATATCTAGCAAGAATGGCGGCTCTCTGGAAACTCACCCACACAATAAGAGAAATCTCGGCCCATATCATGGAATTGCGTGAGGTATGCAATGATAAGAGTGCAGGACTTTTTGAAGGACATGAGCTTTTTTATCAGGGACTTTTAACATTGTCCATAACCAAAGAATTTGAAAGAGATCCCTATGCTTATGGTACTTTTTTAAAGATGTTTATGGGTCTTGCCTCTTTACACATGGATATACCCGAAGTAAAACAGGTTATTAATAAAATTAAAGAATGGGAGAGTAAAACTTTCAAGGTTTCCGATGCCTTTGTAATATATGCTCTTGAGCATCCTGAAAAAGTTGAAAAGAAGAAAGCAGACATCTCCTGTGATGATTGGGGAAGGATGAAAACATCTGAAGGAAGAAGACACAAATTAGTGGTTGATGTGGATTACAGACATTTTGCAGGTTATCTCAAAAGGAGAATGGAACAGAAACCGAAAAAAAACCCAAGAAAACCACTCAGAACCTCATAGGTATTTATCAATCATTTCTAAAGCAAACCTAGCCTGTCCTTGATTTATTCCAAACAGACAAGCAATGTTTATCAGTTCAAAAGGAGTTCTCAAATCAGATTCCTCCTCTGAAAAAGATGCAAACGCATAGAATATTTTATGCCTTACGCACAATCTCAAGAAATTCTTTATTCTTCCTATCTCAATTGCCCTTCTTATTCCTGAAGAATTCATAATCCTTGACAAATCTATCAGAAAGCAGAGTTTCCTTCTTTCTTTAATTACCTTGACAGCCCCCTCATCAAGAGCATAACTCTTCAGCATAACCAGCATTTTCTTATTTACCCTGGAAGCCTCTGAAAGATTCTCAACTTTCTTTATTTTATTATTCACATCTTCATAGGAATAGGTTTTTTCAAAACCAGGAGCTTCTGCTTTGCATTTAACAATATCAAACATCTATCTCACAAACCTGAAGCCGAGGTATGAACCGAGGAAGTATGCAGGGATGTTTATTATGTTGACAAGCAATGAAACAATCAGAACAAGCATCTCATATATTTCAGCCTGCCCCACCCTGTTTTCAACTATATACATCGTAAGAAGGTCATACTGCTGGAAAACATATTCAAAAACAACAACTATTGCTACTGAAAAAAAGGCCGTGAGGGCAAATACATTATAGCCTTCGCTGAATTTTTCAATGTATTCCTTGCTTATTTTTGTAACTATATAATAAGATATTATTCCCGCTATAATCCCTCCGAGAACACTCAGAAAGAACATAAGAATTGCACTTACCAAAACAGAAACAACAATTCCCGGCAGGTTTCTGCGTATTTCCATTATACGCCTCTTTTCTTTCTTTTTCCTCTTGCTTTTTTACCTTTTGAGGTAAGCCCTCTGAATGCCCTTCCCTTTCTTTTTGTTGCCTTGTCTTTGACATTCTTTTTGCTTTTGTCAGCAAGTATTATTTCAAAATATTTGTAGTTGCCGTCCTCACCTATCCAGTATGAATTCAGAACCTCCATGTTCTTGAATTTTTTGTTCGCCCTCTGCTCTGCGATTGCCTGGTGTGAAAGTCCCGGCTGCACATAAAGATAAGCATGCTTTTCCTTTCTTCCCCCTCTGGGTTTTCTCCTCATCCTTCTTCCTTTCTTTATTTTAACTCTTACTACTGCATATCCCTGAGCTGCCTTGTAGCCAAGCCTTCTTGCCCTTGTAATGTTTGTAGGCTTTTTCACTCTAGTGAGTGAAGGCCCTTTTCTCCAAGCTATAACTCTTGTCTTGTACTCTCTTGAACCCTCTTTGTATTCCTTTTGGAATGTTTCCTGTATGTATTTGTAAGCACCCACATTAATCACCTAGAATTCAGTAACAACATTTTGGCTTACTTATGTTTATAAACATTTCTTTTTTATAACAAATCAATTCTAATTCAATTTTGGTGGGTCAGATGCAGGAAAATACTCAGTCAGAGTTTATGAAGACGATAAAGGAAATCAAATCTTCTGAAGGGGAAGCCGAAAAGATCAAGGCGGATGCAAGGGAAAAAGCAGACAAGATACTCCATAAAGCGAGAGAAAATGTCATGAAAATGAAGAGCGATATGGAGGAAGAGATGGTAAAGGCAAAAAACAAGAAACTTAAAGAAGGAACTGATGAAGTGGAAAAAGAAGTAAAAAAGATTCTTGAAAGTGCAAAGAACGACGCTTCAAAGGTAAAAAAGAAAAGCCTCTCACAGAAAGATGTTGATGCTTTAGCTAATGATTTGTTGTCAAGCGTGTGATATCCTATGTTAAGACCGATGAAAATGCAAAAGGTAAGACTCGTTGCATTGAAATCCATAATTGATGATTTGATTAAGCTTCTTCATGAAATGGGAATGGTCGAAATAAACAAGATAGGGTATCCTGAGCTGGAAGGCGGAAGGCCTCTTGATTTTTACAATGATGTTTCAGAACAGCTTATCAGAATAAGGGCGATAAAAAACAGCCTTGAACCCCAGAAAATTGAAATAAAAAACATGGACGGTAAAAAGGCTCTTGAAGAGGCAAAAAAGCTCAACATTGACGAGAAGGTAAAGCAGTATGTGGGAGAGATATCAACCATAGAATCAGAAGTATCCAAACTAAGGGACGACCTAAAGATTCTCGAAATGCTTTGCAGAATGCCTGATGTTGATTTTTCACAGCTTACTTCCGATTCCATAGATTATGTAATAGGTTCAATACCTTCATTAAACCTTGAGAAAGAAGACAAGGAGCTTAAAAAAATAGCAAAGGTATTCACAGTAAGGATAGAGCCACTCACAGAAAAAGATTCTCTTCTTCTTGTTGTTTACAAGAAAACAGATGTTGACGTTGAGTCAAAACTCTCTGATTACGGTTTTGTAAAGATAGATATTCCTGAGAACACGACAACTCCTGGAGAATCAAGAGATACAAAAGAATCCGAGATAAGAAAAAGGCTTGAAAGAATTGAGGAAATAAAAAAGGAAATCCATTCCTTATCAGTGAAATACTACGAAAAAGTTTCATCAATAGAAAAAGCCCTTTCGATAGAGGCTGACAGGGCGGAGATAGCATCAAGATTCAATTTCTCTTCAAATGTTTTTGTCCTGGAAGGGTGGATGAAAGAGCCGGAAGTAAATAATTTGGTAAAATCGCTCGACAAATACGGAAAGAAGGTAATTTTTGAAAAGGTTGAAACGGGTCATGATGAGATGCCCCCGACAGTTCTTGACAACCCGCCTCAGGCTTCACAAATACAGTTTATCACAAAATCATTCTCACTTCCGAATGCAAAAGAGCTTGACCCAACAATGCTTTACCTTATAACAATTCCTTTACTTTACGGAATGATAGTTGGAGATGTAATATATGGAATAATCTCATTGATAATTTCATTCTGGCTTATGAAGGTATTCAGGAACAGTGTTACAATGTTCAACGTTGCGAAGATATGGGCAATATCGGCAATACCCACAATGTTCTTCGGGCTTCTTTTTGATGAATGGATGGGCATGGGCCATTTTGCTCTCCTTAAACTTTTAAGCGAGTGGGGGCTCCCCATGTTAATTTCAGCGCCGATATATTCTGGATTCCACAGGGTGCATGAACTTCCAATGCTTATAGGAATCACTGCATTGGTAGGTTTGATTCATCTAGGTATAGGTTTCATAATGGGTGCAGTAAACGAGTGGCACCACAACAAGAAACATGCAATAGCAAAGCTTGCATGGATAGGGGTTGAAATTGGAGGAACAATTACGGTCCTTTCAATGATGCTTGGAATTCTTCCTGCATCAGCAGGCACAATAGGATTGGGAATTCTGGGAGTTTCAGTGGCAATACTTTTCTGGGGTGAAGGAATAGTTGGAATACTTGAGCTTCCCGGTCTTGCAGGAAATGTGCTGTCATATGCCCGTATTGCTGCTATAGGTATCGTCGGTGTCATCCTTGCGGAGATAATAAACATGCTTGCACCGACTCCTGCAAACGGACTGCTTGCAATATTGCTGCTTCCCTTGTTCCTTATACTCCATTCAATAAACGCATTTATCGCTATGTTCGAGGCTCTAATACAGGGGGGCCGTCTTAATATTATAGAATTCAGGTCAAAATTTTTGCAGGGTGGTGGAAAACTCTTCTCACCATTCACAGTTAATGCTAAACAAAAATAGAGGTGAAATGATATGGCAGACGTAGTAGAAGGACTTTCAGCTGGCGCAGCAGCTGCGCTTGGAGCAGGAATTGCAATGGGATTGAGTGCATTGAGTGCCGCATGGTCTCAGGGATCAGTAGGTTCAGCGGCCATGGGTGCAATTGCAGAGAGACCGGAGCTTGAAAAGAATGTACTTGTTTATCTTGTACTTCCGGAAATTCTGGCAATTCTCGGTTTCGTTATCGCATTCCTGCTTGTCGGTTCAGTTGGAGAGGCAGCACACTAAAGGGATTGTAAATGGGTATAGAGAGCCTTACGTCCTCTCTTATCTCCGAAGCCGAGAAAGAGGCAAAGGAGATTGTGGAGAGTGCGGAGTGGCATGTAAAGGAAATGCTTTCTGATGAGAAAGCCAAAGGCAGCAAGCTCCTAAAGGAAGCGGAAAGCGATGCTGTAAAGCGCATTACCGATCTTAGAAGGGAGCGTGTAGCCTGGGCCCAGCTTGAAAAGAAAAGAATAATGGCGGAAGCTAGGGAAGATGCAATCAAAACATCCCTTGACGAGGTCTACAAAGCACTTTCAAAAGTGAAAAAAACAGCCAAGTACAGGGCTTTTATGAAAAGCGCTGTTGCGGCTGCAATAAAAAACCTCGAGGGGGGCAGATTGGTTGTGCATGTTCTGAAATCAGACAAGAAATTCCTTCCGAAAACAAATTCAAGGACAAAGGTTGTTACCGACCTTGATGCGGTGGGGGGAGTTATTGTTGAAACTGCTGATGGAAGGATGAGAGTAAATTACACTCTTGAAGCGGTTTTTGAATCTGAAAGCGAAAGCCTGAGAAAGAAAATCTCAGAGAGGTTGTTTTCTAAATGAATCTTAAACTTCCAAGGATTGAGATAGGTTTCCTTAAGTACGGTTATGCGAATGCAAGGATAAGGGGAATGAAAGGACTTTTGCTTAAACCCTCGTCACTTGAAGAGCTGATTAAAGTTAGGACTGTCGATGCGATGGTTGAGCTTCTTCAACGTACGCACTACAAGGATGAACTTGTTTCTCTTTCCTTGAAATACAGGGGTTCTGAATTGGTTGAACTTGCCGCAGGAAGGCATTTTGTATCTGTTGCAAAGAAAATCAAGAAGCTTTCACCAAAAGATGACCATGCAGTGATAGATGCTTTGCTGAGAAAATGGGATTTGCTGAATCTCAAGGTGGTTCTCAATGCAAAAAGAATGGGAACTCCTTTTGAGGAGGTAAAACCATACCTTATAGATGTCGGCCTTATGACTCAGGCTGATTTTGAAGCAATAGCAAATGCTGACGAGAGGCATCTTTTCGAGGTTGTGAGACACACCCCTCTTGGACAGGAAATGCTTTCACAATCTACAGCAGTTTTCAGCAAGAGAATGTGGGACAACTTCAAGAATGCGCTTCAGAATCTTGACAGCTTCCTTCAGCTGCAGACAATGCTTGATGCATACATGTATCTTTTCATGGACAAGGCCCTTGTTACTGCTACGGCAAAACCGAGCAGGGACGTTGAAAGATTCAGAAAGCTTTTCAAGAAAGAGATTGATGCGAAGAACATACTGATAATAGAGAGATTGAAGAAGCAGGGAGTTGAAAAGGAAAAGATTCCTGACTACCTTGTTAGGGGCGGAACATTCACTCCGGGAGTGATAAAGGAGATAACTGATGCGAAGGACCTTGCTGCTGTTGCTGCAATAGTAGACCCGAGATTCAGAAGGTTCAAGGTTCCTGAAACATTGGAATCATTGACTGACCTTGAGATTGCTTTGGAACAGGCAGTGGCTGCCGAGAGGCTTGGGGAATTCAACAGAAGCCTTCTTTCAGTAGGGGTTATGCTCGGTTTCATACTTTTGAAAGAAGAGGAAATCAATAACCTGAGGAAAATATCAAAAGCAAAGGAATTCAACATTCCTGAGTCGGAAGTAAGAGAAATGATAGTAGTGGTTTAGATGGTTAAGACAAAGATAGTTGCATTGGGAGGCGCCCCCCTTGTAATGGGGTTCCAGCTTGCCGGACTTGAGGATACGATCCTCGTTAAAAAAGAGCAGTTCCAGGAAAAGCTTGAAGAGCTTCTCAAAACACAGGAATTCGGAATAATAGTTGTAAATGAACTCTGGCTGAATGAAATAGACTGGAGAATAAAGAAAAAAATAGATTCAATCGCATTTCCTGTGATAGTTGCTGTTCCTGATGTATCAGGAAAAAGTGCCGAGGGTGAGGAGATAAGGCTTTTGATAAAGAGGGCCCTTGGTTTTGATCTTGCTGCTAAAAAATGATTAAAAGGTGAATGAAAATGGCTGTTAAAAATAAAGGATACATAAAAAGAATCTCCGGTCCTGTCGTGGAAGGAGTTATTGCAGGTGCAAAACTCTACGATGTCGTAAAGGTCGGAAAAGAGAAATTGATCGGTGAAATAATCAAGATTGTGGGGGACACATCCGTTATTCAGGTTTATGAGGACACTTCCGGCCTTAAGCCGGGAGAGCCTGTTGAAACAACAGGAATGCCTTTGTCTGTTGAGCTTGGTCCCGGTATTTTAAAAAACATCTACGATGGAATTCAGAGGCCATTGAAAGCAATAGAAGACAAGTCAAAGGGATTCTACATCCAGAGAGGTGTCGAAGTTTCTCCTCTTGACAGAAAGAAGAAATGGGATTTCAAGGCATCTGTGAAAAAGGGAGATAAGGTAAAATTAGGGGACGTACTCGGTGTTGTTCCTGAAACAGAGCTCATTGACCATAAAGTGCTCTGTCCTTATGAAGGTACGATAGAAAAAATATCCTCGGGCAAATACACAATAGATGAAGATTTGGGGTACATAAAATCAAGAGGAAAGAAAACTCCGTTGAGGCTTGCACACAAATGGGTTGTGAGAAATCCAAGACCTTCAATAGAGAAATTTCCGCCCACAATTCCTTTGATTACAGGACAGAGGGTAATTGACACTTTCTTTCCGATAGCAAAAGGGGGAACGGCATGCATTCCCGGTCCTTTCGGTTCAGGTAAGACAGTTACACAGCAGTCTCTTGCAAAATATTCAGATACACAGATTGTTGTTTACATAGGATGCGGAGAAAGAGGAAATGAGATGACTGATGTATTGAAAGAGTTTCCACACCTGATTGACCCCCAGACAGGAAAACCGCTTATGGAAAGGACCGTTCTTATAGCAAATACATCAAACATGCCTGTGGCAGCACGTGAAGCAAGCATTTACACAGGTATTACTATTGCAGAATATTACAGGGACATGGGGTATGATGTTGCTTTGATGGCCGACTCAACTTCAAGATGGGCAGAAGCAATGAGGGAAATCGGCGGTAGGTTGGAAGAGATGCCCGGAGAGGAAGGTTATCCTGCCTATCTTGCAAGAAGGCTTGCAGAATTCTACGAAAGGGCAGGAAGAGTAAGATGTCTTGGAAGTGATGAAAGGTATGGTTCTGTAACAGTTGTAGGTGCAGTATCTCCTCCTGGTGGTGACCTTTCAGAGCCTGTTTCACAGAACACTTTGAGAGTTACAAAAGTGTTCCTTGCATTGGACGCTTCTCTTGCTTACAGAAGGCACTTCCCCGCATTCAACTGGCTGAAGAGCTATTCGCTTTATCTTGAAGAACTTGAGGAGTATATGATGGAGAAGATTTCATCAGACTTTCCCAAACTGAGGAAAGAGTCAATGGCTCTTTTGCAGAAGGAAGCCGAACTGCAGGAAGTTGTACAGCTTGTAGGTCCTGATGCCCTTCCTGAAAAAGAGCAGGCAATCCTGATGGTAACCAAGATGCTCAGAGAGGACTTTTTGCAGCAGAATGCATTCAGCGATGTTGATGCAAGGTCTGATTTGAAAAAGCAATACGTCATGCTCAAGACGATACTTAGGTTTTATGAAAGAACTGTGGGTGCATTGGACCTTGGTGTTCAGCTGAAAAGGGTTGTTGATTTGCCGACAAGAGTGAAAATCGGACGTATGAAGGAAATTCCTGATAAAAAGATTGAGGAGTTCGACAAGCTGATTGCAGAGATAGATTCAGAATTCGACTCCCTTCAGAAAAAATAGGTGATTATTATGAAAGAATACAGAACAATAAGTGAGATTTCAGGTCCGCTTGTTTTTGTTGAAGACATAAGCGGAGTGGGTTACAATGAAATAGTAGACATCGTACTTCAGGACGGGACAAAAAGAAAGGGACAGGTTCTCGATGTAAGCAAGGGAGTCGCCGTTGTCCAGGTTTTCGGCCCCACTTCAGGTATAAGCACAGACAAGACATCAGTAAGGTTCCTCGGGGAAACAATGCGATTGGGTTTGAGTACAGACATGCTCGGAAGAGCATTTGACGGTCTTGGAAATCCAAGAGACAAAGGCCCTAAGATCATTCCAGATGAGAGAGTGGATATTTCAGGTCTTCCTATTAATCCATACTCAAGAGAAGCACCATCAGATTTTATACAGACGGGTGTTTCAACAATTGACTGCATGAACACTCTTGTCAGAGGACAGAAACTTCCTATCTTCTCAGGTGCAGGTCTCCCACACAACCAGCTGGCAGTACAGATTGCAAGACAGGCAAAGGTTGTAGGAAAAGATGAGAAATTCGCAGTAGTTTTTGCTGCAATCGGTATTACACATGAAGAGGCATCATTCTTTATCAGGGATTTCGAAAAGACAGGAGCTCTGGAAAATGCAGTTCTTTTCCTTAATCTTGCAGACGACCCGAGTGTAGAAAGAATAATCACACCAAGACTCGCCTTGACAACTGCAGAATATCTTGCTTATGAGCACGACATGCATGTTCTTGTTCTTATTACGGACATGACAAATTATGCAGAAGCTTTGAGAGAAATTTCATCAGCAAGACAGGAGGTTCCAGGAAGAAGAGGTTATCCAGGTTACATGTACACTGACCTCTCAACAATCTATGAAAGAGCAGGGAGGGTCAAAGGTGCAAAAGGAACAGTTACCCAATTGCCAATACTCACAATGCCTGGTGACGATAAGACACATCCGATTCCCGACCTTACAGGTTACATCACAGAAGGACAGATTATTTTGAACAGGGACATTCACAGAAAAGGAATCTATCCGCCGGTTGATGTTCTTCCTTCACTTTCAAGACTGATGAATCTGGGTATCGGTCCTGAGAAAACAAGAGAGGATCATAAGGGAGTTGCAGACCAGCTCTATGCTGCATATGCAAACGGAAGGGATCTGAGAAGTCTTAGTGCCGTTGTTGGTGAAGAGGCACTTACTGAAATAGACAGGAAATATCTGAAATTCGCAGATTCCTTTGAGGATAAATTCGTAAGGCAGGATCCGTATGAGGACAGGACAATTGAGAAGACACTTGACATTTCATGGAATCTTCTTTCGGCAATGCCTGAAGAAGAACTCAAGAGAATCAAGACTGAATACATTAAGAAATACTATAAGAAAAAGGAGTGATTGAGTGGCATTGAACGGCAAACCGTTCAATAATTTAAATCGGTGATTTAAATGGCTGAAGTAAACCCGACAAGGATGGAGCTTGTAAAGACAAAGGAGCGCATAGCCCTAGCAAGAAAAGGGCACAAACTCCTTAAGCAGAAAAGAGACGCTCTAATCCTTGAATTCTTCAAAATTCTAAAGAAAGCACAGGACATAAGAGGGCAATTGGCTGAGAAAATGGGTGAGGCATACAACTCAGTTTCTCTTGCCGAGATGTATCATAACATCTATGCTTTGCAGAATGTTTCATTGAATGTGAGAAAGGATATAGATGTTGATATTGAGGTTAAGAACGTCATGGGGGTCAAGATACCCCACATCACATCAGATATGGAGATGAAGCACTTCATGGACATTCCATCCTACTCAATAAGCGGTACAAGTGCAAAGATCGATGATGCAGTTGAGAATTTCTCGGAAGTTCTTCAGCTTGTTGTAAAACTTGCCGAATCAGAAACCGCAATAAAGAGGCTTATTCTTGAAATTGAGAAAACAAAGAGAAGGGTCAATGCCCTTGAGTATGTTGTCATTCCTCGATTGGACGAGCAGAAGAAGATGATTTCTTTCAGATTGGACGAAATGGAAAGAGACAGCTTTGTAAGCTTGAAAGTTTTGAAAAGAAAACTAGAGAAAAAGAAAGAAGCTGCCTAGTTCCTCAATACTCTTTTCATTCCAGTTCTGAATCTTTTTCTCATTGTTTTTGGAATTTCACGTATTCTAATGCCTTCTCTTTCTAATGGGTTATCTTTTTTTGAAACAGAGATAGCCTCTCTGTAAATGCCCACAAGTTTTTTACGTATTTTGGCTCTTCTAACAGAATCATTTTCAGCTTTTAGAATTTTCTGAAGATGCTCTTTTTTCAAAATTCCTCTCATTATAGGACCTTTCAACGCCCAAGAGGCATGCGATGATCCTTGCAATAAACTATCAACAATTTTAGGAATTGTAGGTAAAATATAAGCACTGTTCACATCTGCACTTCCAAGAGCTTCCAAGACGGAGGATTGAATAACATTCTCAATGCAATAGTCATCAAAATGTTCAATCAATTTTGGAATCGCAATTGAAATATCTGCTCCATTCTTCGAAGCAAACTCCAATGCCCATATGGCATTCGTTTTCATACAATATCCATCCTCCAAGGCATCAACCAAGGCAGGAATGGCAGGAGTTATGTCTACTTTATTGAAAGCAGCATTTTTCAGACTAACTGCTGCCTTGTATCTCTCATATGGGTCAGGATGTTTTAATCCTAGAATATTTTTTCCCAATCTTTCATCCATTCCTAACCCTCCTCATTCTGAATTTACCTTTTCTTCTTTCAGGTAATTTTAGAGTTTTCAAATCTTCTAATTCCCTTGGTCTGCCTATTTTAGGGATAAATTCAGCATAAAGAAAGCTGAGTTTTTCTCTTAATCTAACTTTTTCAACAGGGTTTCTTTCCTTTCTGACAATCTCTGCCATTTTTTCCCTGAAATCTTTTCCAAAACACTCATAAACAATTGAATAGCAGTAAACATGATCGTTCATAAATGATCTGATGGCCAATCCCAACAGCAAATCTCTATCGTTACCTTTCAATTCCTTTATTCTCTGTGTTTTTCCACCAACAAATATCTCTTTGAATATCATCCCTCTTTCATTTTCCATAAGTTCCAAAATCCTTCCAGCATTTCCATGAATTCTCGAATCACCATCTGCCAATGCATTAATCAAGGCAGGAACAGCACGGGAAATATCCATTCCCTGATAAAAGGCATGACTCAAGGCACCTACAGCATTCAATCTATCAACATCATCAGAACTTGAAAGATTTTTAATTTGTTTATTTACATCAACCATTCCTAACCCTCCTCATTCTGAATTTACCTTTTCTTCTTTTTGGTAATTTCAGTGTCTTGACATTACTCATTTCAAGAGGTCTTATGCCATCCAACTCCATACTACAATTTATGTTTGATATTGTTTTTCTGTAAAATCTGGCAAATATTATTTTCAATCTTAATTTTCTGACTGGATCCTTTTCCTTTTTGATTTCATCCTGCATTCTTTTCCTGACTCTGATGAAATTTTCTTTGCTTCCATTTTCAACAAAATTTTCCAAAGCTGACGTAACGTGACGTTTTAATAAATCCCAATCGCTTTCTACCGCCAATTCAATCAATCTTGAAACAGCATCAAAGATATCCGCACCATTTTCAGCAGTCTTTTCTAAAGTACCAGCCGCGTTCCTCTGTACATGCGTATCCTCGTGGTATAAAAGCTCAACAAGTCTTGGAATAGCTTCAGAAATGTCAAGCCCCTCAATTGCACAGTCTCTCAGGAACCATGAATAACTCGCTAAATCAAAATTTGATGTTTCTGGACTGCGTATTTTTTCTGTATATATCGTTACATTTTCCTGTGTTCTCCATCCCATGCTCTTTACCTTCTAATCGTTCTCTTCCTAGAAATTGCGTTATTTTCAATGTGAAAAAGAGTATTTAATATTATTGTTATTGGGATTAGGCTGAAACCTAATCATTTGGTTTTCATTTAAATAACTTATTTATCTAGGTATTCACAGGTGGTAAAATGATTGGAAAAGAATATGGTCTTATAATTGTGGCTTTGGTTGCAGTGATGTTCTTCACTGCAGGATGTGCAACAAATCCTTCAGCAACAAGCGTTGGAAATCTTACAGTTATCAACCCTCCAACTGAGCATACAATAACAACAACAGGAGAAGCTCAAACAATGGTTGAACCTGACCAGCTTGTAGTTACTCTTGAAGTAGAATCATCGGGTTCTACAGCTTCACAAGCTCAATCAGCAAATGCGGATGTAATCGATGAAGTTATGAAATCATTGAATGCAAACGGTGTTGAGGATGAGAAGATAAAAACATCCTATTACAATGTTTATGAAGACAAGAAAGGACGCTGGGTATGCCCCGAAGGAAATCCAGACTGTGAAGAGAGTGAAAAAGAATATGAATACACAAGTCTTGGATACAAGGCAGTCCACAGACTTACTGTGAAAATTGATGACACTGATAAGGGCGGAAAAATCCTTGATGATGCAGTTGATGCAGGAGTAACTGAAGTATACAGCATCTACTTCACCTTGAAGGATGGAACAAGGGATGAGATTGAGAAAGAGCTTCTTTCACAGGCAGCTGCAAATGCAAAAGTAAAGGCTGATGAGATTGCATCAGGATTGGGAGTTACTGTTAGTACCCCAACTTCTGCAAGCACAGGCTCATTCTACTGGCCCACATACAAGAGCTATGATTATGCAGACTTTGCAATGGCGGAGGCAGGAGCACCTGCACCGGCAACACAGCTTTCAGGAGGAGAGATGGAAGTTTCAGCATCAGTGACAGCAAGCTTCTTGATTGAGTGAATGAAATGCCTGACGAAGTGGTAGTTGATAAGGCTCTGCTAAAGGCAATAGGTGCCGAGAGCCGAATCAACATCCTTAAATCTCTTACAAAAAGGAGGAAGACGCAGACGGAGTTAGCCCAGGAGCTGGGTCTTTCCTCTCCAACTGTTTTGGAACATCTTAATCAGTTAGTTGAAGCTGGGCTTGTTGAGAAACATGAAGAAGGAAGAAAGTGGAAGTATTATACCCTTACAAGAAAAGGAAAAGGACTGGTTTCACCTTCAGGTGCACCTGTCCATGCAGTTATTCTTTTGGCGGTAGGTCTGATTTTTGTTTTCAGTTCTTTGTATATGATGAACAATGCACTGGAAGCTCCAATGGCAGGAGCTCCACAGCAATTAACAAGGAATGTTGAACCTATTGGGGGGGAATTAGATGGGGATTTTGTACCCATGATGGAAGTTTATGAGTCGGCTGCTCCACCTGAGAAATCAGGAGAAGATATGGTTTCTGCAGGAGATGCTGAAGAAAATCTTTCAATACTTGAAGAACCAGAATCTGCTCCAATAAAAACAATGGATGATGATACTGAAGAATCTCAGAAAGAAAGTGCTCCGCTGCCTGCTCCGGATATGCAATTGTTTGTGGCCTTGTTTGCAATAGGAGTTGTTTTCGTAGGAATAGGTGCAGGCTACTATCTTCTTGCAGTTATTCTGCACTGAGTTCTGAATTTTCCTTTATCTTTAGGAGGCAATTTTACTGTTTTGACATCCCCTAATTTCTTTCTTTTACTTCTAACTGAAACAACCTTTTTGTAAAGTTTGGCATTTTTTATCTTTAATTCCAATTTCTTTATTGGGTCATTTTCTCGTTTAATCTCGTCTTTCATTTTTTCTCTTAATTCCCTGAAATCAGTTACAAAAGGAGTTAGGAATTCAATAACCTTTTTTCGATTGTTATGGTCAGCATAGGAAAATGCGGTCCAACCATTATTGCTCTTAGCGTCAACATCAGCACCTTTATCAACCAACATTTCAATAATTTCTATATCACTGCCACAAGCAGCATGCATCAAAGCAGTCATGCCGTAGTTATCTTTTACATTAATATCCGCTGCTTTCCATAAAAGCATTCTTACAATATCCTTATTTATGGTTCTCATTAAAGCAGTTCGTCCTTCATCATCTCCAGCATTAACGTCTGCACCTGCTGAAATCAAGAATTCAACAATGTCTGTTTTACCAAACATTGCAGCATACATCAAAGAAGTGTCCCCAACTGAATTTCT
>Ga0180433_10002167_pt1 | contig 31025 bp, 27 predicted proteins | sample SS_ome_8_FD_132980 | JGI IMG/M metagenome (GOLD analysis project Ga0180433, IMG submission 132980) | Hypersaline lake sediment archaeal communities from the Salton Sea, California, USA - SS_1_D_1 metaG | ecosystem: Environmental > Aquatic > Non-marine Saline and Alkaline > Hypersaline >... | reverse complement strand
GCAGGGGTACCCGAGCGGTCAAAGGGGCAGGGCTTAGGACCCTGTGACGTAGGTCTTCGAGCGTTCAAATCGCTCCCCCTGCATATTTCAATTCTTAGGTGAAATAAATTGAAAATAATTGCATTTGCTGGAATGCCTTTTTCAGGAAAAAGTGAGGCAGTAAAAATTGCAAAAAAAATGAAAATTCCTGTTATACGAATGGGAGATATGGTTTGGGAAGAAGTTAAAAAAAGAAATCAAGAAATAAATGATGAAAACGTTGGATTTGTAGCAAATGAAATGAGAGAAAAATATGGAAAAGACATATGGGCAAAAAAAACGATTGATAAAATAAGAAAAATAAAAGATACAAAACATTTAGTAATAGATGGGATAAGAAACTTAGAAGAAGTTGAAGCCTTTGAAAAAGAACTTGCTGATGATTTTATATTAGTTGCTGTAAAAGTTTCTGATGAAATTCGTTACAAGAGAGCTATGAATCGAAATCGTGAAGATGATTCTAAAGACATTGATCTAATAAAGAAGCGCGATAAACGTGAGATTTCCTGGGGTCTTGAAAAGGTTATTAAATCTGCAGATATAGCTATATCAAATGAAAGTACTGTTAAAGATTTTCAAGAAGAAATAAAAGAGATTTTTAACAAAATTTAGTTTTTTGAAACGATAAACTTATCAATACAATTTCTTATGTTCGGCTGCGGAATTTATTATGTATGAAGTTAAAGTAATTGTTGGATTAAAAAAAGGAGTATCTGATCCTGAAGGAGCTAACACCTTAAAAGCATTAAAATTACTTGGTTTTGAAAATGTTAAAGAAGCAAAAACCACAAGAACTTTTGATCTACTTATAGACGGAGAAAATAAAGAAAAGGTAAAAAAAGAAGTAGAACAAATGTGCCAAAGACTTCTTATTAATCCAGTTGTTCATAAATATGAGATTAAAATAATCGAAAAATAGTTTGGGGAGTTGGCAGTGGAATTAGAAAATCTGTTTAAAAAAAAGACTGATAAATTTGATTGTTACGAAATAAATATACTTTCTGCATCAGATAAAGAACTTACATCTATCTCAGAAAAAATGGGAATTGCATTAAACCTATCTGAAATGAAGAGAATAAAAGAATATTTTAAAGAAAAAGACAGAAATCCAACAGATATAGAATTAGAGGCATTAGGACAAGCCTGGAGTGAACATTGTTGCTATAAATCAAGTAAGGTTCCTCTTAAAAAACATGTATTTGGAATAGAAGAAAATAAAATTATTGCTCGCGAAGATGCCGGTGTTGTAGAATTTGATAAAGATCATTATTATTGCGCAGCTCTTGAATCACATAATCATCCATCAGCAGTAGAACCATATGGAGGAGCGGCTACAGGTGTTGGAGGGATTGTAAGAGATATTGTATGTATGGGTGCCCAACCTATTGCATATATTGATCCATTGTTCTTTGGCCCACTAGATCTTCCACAAAAAGAAGTACCTAAAGGTACAAAACATCCAAGATTCTTATTCAAAGGTGTTGTCGATGGCATAAGAGACTATGGTAATAGAATAGGCATACCTACTCTTTCTGGTCAAGTATATTTTCACAAAGGATACACTGGAAATTGCCTAGTAAATGTCGGCTGTATTGGCGTAATGAAAAAAGAAGAGATGATACATAGTCGTGCAAAATCACCAGGTAATATCTATATATATGTTGGTGGTAAAACTGGAAGAGATGGAATACATGGAGTAACATTTGCAAGTGCAGAACTAACAGATGATAGTGAAGAAAGTAGTAGATCTGCAGTACAAGTGGGAGATTCAATCACAAAAGAACCTGTTATTCATGTAACACTTGAATGCAACAGAAAAGGACTTCTTGAAGGATTAAAGGATTTTGGTGGAGGAGGTCTTTCTTGTGTCTGTGGGGAGCTTGCGTATGATGCAGGATTTGGTGCTGAAATACATCTAGATAAAGTTCCATTAAAAGAAGAAGGGCTTAAACCATGGGAGATATGGGTATCGGAAAGCCAAGAACGCATGATGTTTCTAGTATCACCAGAAAATGTAGATAAAGTGCTTCATATATGTAAGCAATGGGACGTAACAGCTGTTGTTGTGGGTAAAGTTATACCTGAAAAAATAACAAGAGTTTTTTACAAAGGATTAAAAATCCTTGAGATGGATATGGATTTTTTTACAGGAGGGCCGATCTACGATACATGTGAAAGGCCTTTTGTAAATCTTAAAAAACATGATGAAAAAGATCCAGATTTTAAAATACCAAATTTAAATGATATTTTAAAGACGCTTCTTGCAAGCCACAACATTGCATCAAAAGAATGGGTAATACGTCAATATGACCATGAGGTGCGTGGAAATACTGTAATTAAACCTCTGCAAGGCAAAATAAACTATGAAGGACATGGCGATGCAACTGTTTTAAAACCACTGGAAGATTCATTTAGAGGTCTTGCAGTTACCGCAAATATTAATCCTAGATTTATGGAAAGAGATTCATATAATGGAGCATGCTCTGCAATTGATGAAACATGTAGAAATCTTGTTTCTGTAGGTGCTAAACCAGATTCTGTTTGTGATTGTCTTAATTTTGGAAATCCGGAGAAACCAGAGAAGATGGGAGAATTTTATGAAGCATGTCGTGGTCTTGGTGATATCGCAAAGGCATTAAAGCTTCCATTTATGTCAGGAAATGTCAGTTTTTATAACGAATCAATTAAAACATCTGTTCCACCAACACCTCAGATTATGGGTATAGGGATAGTAGATGATATCAAAAAATGTATCACATCTGATTTTAAATTAGACGGAAATCATGTTTATTTGGTTGGTAAAAAAACTGAGAAAGAGATGGGTGGATCTGAATACTACAATACATTAGGTATTGAGGGAGGGACTGTTCCAAAAACAGATACTAAAATTTTAAAAAATAGTATCAATGGAATGCTTTCTGTTATAAAAAAAGGATTAATTGTTTCAAGCCATGATGTCAGTGAAGGAGGGATCGGAGTTTGTATTTCTGAGATGTGTATTGGTGGAGATATTGGTGCTGAAATTGATATATCTAAGGTTTCCAAAGAACTAAGATCTGATTTTAAACTATTTTCAGAAAGTAATACAAGATGGATTGTTGAAGCTTCAAAAGAAAAAGAGTTTGAAAATGAACTAAAAAAACACGATACTTCCTTTATTAAAATCGGCAAGATTAAAGGAAAAAATCTTGTCATAAAAGATAATTCCAAACCAATAATAAATCAAAAAGTAAGCGTTCTTTCAGACATCTGGAAAAATGAAATTTGGAACATAATGGGATAAAAAACTATAACAACTCTTATTTAATTTCTATTTTTGTGATGAACGAACCCTTTCTGAGACTTTTTAGTCTGTGATGAAGATCTTGAGTACTGATCAGATATGCTCGCTGAGCATATCTGCAACTTTTTCTAAAAATAATTTATCATCTTTAGTAAAAGCCGAAGGTTTATCAGAATCAATATCAATTTCACCAATAACCTTACCTTCTTTTTTTATTGGAACAACGATTTCGGATTTGGTTGATAAAAAACAAGCTAGGTATCTATCATCCTTTTTTACATCATCAACTATCTCTGTTTTACCACTAGCTGCTGCAGAACCACAGACTCCCTTTCCAATTGGAATTTTAATATGCTCTGTCGCATTTGGACCTTCCCAAGATCCAAGAACAAGATTCTCTTCTTTAACTAAATATATTCCAATCCAGCTATAATGGTTAAAATTTTCATAAAGATATGATACTAATTCATTTAAAATATTATTTGAAAAATCAACAATGTTTTTTATCTTTTCAAGTGCTGTATTAAAATCCAATTTTAATCACCTTTCTAATAATCAGTAAGTATCATTTGTCTATCTTTTGGTCCTAAATTAGGTATAACAATAACTTCTTCTTTTGGAAGTTCTATTTTTCCATATTCACCCCCGCCACCAGGGATAATTATTACTTTATTATCTCTAAATGCTTGTATAGCCTCAGTTATTGCAGGTGCTGTAACTTTTGCAATTTTGTTTATATCCACCTCAAGTAACACATTGATTTCACTTCCAAAAGCATCTATAAGTTCATCAAAACGTTTTGTAACAGTCTTTGTAAAAGGATTTCTCTGACCGATTGCTTTTGTTATAATTTCAGCCATAGGAATAAGATGTACATATTCAGGTCTATGATCAGGATGCTGAGGTTCTAAAAAATCTGCTTTTTCATTTATATTATCCTTAACACCTTTTTTAATCCAACCTCCACAGCTACATTTCCAGCGTCTTCGTTCTGCCTCATCGATCGAATAGTGTGTATAACATTTTCGACATGCAGACTCATGATATTTTCCTTCTTGAGGAGGAAGACCTACATTTAATACAGGTTTGTTTCCATCTTTTCTAAGAATTGCCTTTTTAATTTCATTAAAAGTTGCATCCTTTACTTTAAAACGATTAAACTCACGACCAAGACGCACTGGATGAGGACTATGACAATCAGAATTAGTAAGAAAGGTAAGCCTGTGAAGTTCTTTTATCTTATCAGCAAAATAGCTATCTGCGCTAAGACCTAGTTCTACAAAACTAACATAATTTGTCATATCTCCGTAACACTCATCTAATGAATTATAATAAGCATAAATTGCGGTATACGGTGTAAAAGCATGAGCAGGTCCTATCAATGCATCTACATCTTTTGCGATTTGTGCAAGTTCTTCACCACCCATAGAAACATTAGGTCTGCCATCTGTTTCTAGATTTTTTGATTTAGATTTTATACGTTCTTTAAAATCTGATGCAGAAGAAAAACTTGGAAAATAAACTAGGTGATGAACACGTTTTATAGCCTCTATTTCAGTACTGAGAACAAAGCGGGTGTTATTTAGCTCAAATGTTCCCTCTTCAACAAGATTACATTGTCTAATTTCATTTAACCACCCATCATGAAGACAATCACCTGTTGCTACAACATCAATTCCTTTTCTAGGGGCTTCTTTTGAAATTGTTTTGATATTCATTTTACTACTTGTCGCACCAGAAAAATGAGAATGAATGTGAAGATCTGCATTAATTATCATAGTTTCCTTTAAAACCCCCAAATTAATATAAATTGCTGCTTATTGTAGTTACTGATAAATTTTATAGTTTTGTTTTAACTATGGCTTTTCATTCGTAAGTTCTTCTATTGGAGGAGGTGCAGATTCTTTCTTTGATTTTTCTTTTTTGTATGGTGTTTTAGGTTTGAAAAATTCTTTTTTAGCAATAATTTCTAAAACTCCTGCTATAAGTAGAATTATTCCACCATAAATAAGAAGCATTGCACCATCCCCGAGACCCCATTGGAACGAGATTTCTCCACTCAATTCTGAAATAACATTTTGTGAACTATATGTTCCACCCATTGGACTGCTGCTAATCTCACTTATTAAACCCATAACAAAATTGTTGCTACTCAATTCATTCTGAGAACCTAATCCTGTGAGGTTACCAATAAGCATTAAACCAACGATCAATGAAACAATCATCAAAATTAATCTTATACCTTTAAAGATATATTTAAGACCAAGTTTCCTACTTTTATTAATACCAATTGTCGCAAGAATCATGAATATAAAACCAATTAAAATAACAAATGCAAAAGGAAAAGCAACAGACCCCATGGGAATGGAACCATCATACAAAGAAGGCATGAAAATTTGTGCTCCATTAATTCCATTAAGTTTAATAATATCAGTCAATCCACTTGTTGGATAAAGATCCATATTGATATCTGCAGATACGGTATACCAGTTACCAAATAATCCAATAAGAGCAATAATTATTCCTACAAAACACAAGATATTGCCAATTGTATGAAGATTCAAACCATCGATATACAGCATCGATACAATACGTGGTCCAAGGCCGTGTTTTTTATTCCTCCTATATATTTTAAAGAAAGTAATTCCGACAGATATTACTACAAGAAGTATCAGAATTGCCATAAAATTATACAAAAACCATTCTATCAAAAAGAAATTATCATTTGCGTCCATTAAATTTGATCCCCAAGAGATTCCATCCCACATTTTTGTGCTACCCGATATATCAGTTCTAAACATTGGGCCTTGTGGACCCGCCTGACCCATAAAGAAATCTTCTACGCTATTTACCTCACCCCAATATCCATCAAAATCAAGCCAATCTTGAGAGTTAAGTTCTACAAGATTATAGTCACTTGGCATTATTATTTTACCATTTTCACCAACGACATCACTTGAAATACCAAGTTTTCCAGAGTAAGATCTAAGATAATTTGCATGAGATCCACGAGCAACATATACTTTGAAATTAGTTCCATCCTTCTCTACTAAATCCCATGTGGCTTTTTGTCCACTATAGTGTTGACTATACGCAACCCATTTTTCACCAGCATTAGGGATAACAATCTGTACCATCTCCCAATCTCCTTCATGCTGGTTATGTTCACCTTTGTTAAATGCATAAAACATCCAATATTGAATGTAAGTATTGCCACTCGAGGTGTTTATCTGATAATAAACAGTTGGATAAATTGATGGATCATTATTTTTTAATTTGTTCTGATAGTCAGAAATAATACCTTCATCTTTTATAGTCCCAAGAGTATTATCATAAAAGTCAATTAAATCAGTTTCATCTTTGAGAGTTATAGAAATATTTTTGTTATCCTTGTTATCTAAAAAATAATCGACAGCAACAGGATAACAAGTCTCTTCACCTTCAAAATATAATATTGGTGCATAATCATCTGCAGTTGAAGCACTTACGGAAATGCCAAAAAAACAAAAGACAACTATAAAAATAAATAATGTCATTAGCCTACGTCTAAACAAAAATCCCCTATTATTTATCATATAATACCTCACTAACCCTTTTGTATCAGTAATATAACAAGCACTTATTAACACTTTTTTAAAAAACTGGGAAAAATAGGCGATTACCCTTGTATTTTAATAGTAACATTTATTAGTCTCTACTCCATATGAAAATAGGTAAAAAATAACCCTTGAGATGGGATGAAAAAATAACTTGGAAAAATTACCTTATTTAGTGTAAATACTAGTAAAAAAGTGAAGTCATATGTCAGAAGAAAAAAGAAATGAAAATGAAATATATGATACTGATTCGATACAAGTCTTAGAAGGCCTTGCAGCAGTTAAAAAAAACCCGGCCATGTACATCGGAAGTACAGATGAAAGAGGACTTCACCATCTTGTATATGAAGTAGTAGATAATTCAATAGACGAAGCTCTTGCAGGATATGCAACTACGGTAGAAGTTTCTTTAAACAACGATGGATCTATAACAGTAGTAGATGATGGAAGAGGAATACCTGTAAAAGAACATCCAAAATACAAAAAATCTGGTGTGGAGCTTATCATGACTACACTACACGCGGGTGGTAAATTTGATTCAAAAGCATACAAGGTATCTGGAGGGCTTCATGGTGTTGGAGTTTCATGTGTTAATGCATTAAGTGAATGGTTGAAAGTAAAAGTTAGAAGAAACGGTAAAGAATATTTTCAAGAATATGACCATGGAAATACCGTTGCACCATTAAAAGAAATCGGTTCTTCAGAAAAAAATGGAACGGCAATTACTTTTATGCCAGATTATCAAATTTTTGAAACAATAGAATTTAAATATGAAACTATTGCAAAAAGATTAAGAGAACTTGCGTTTCTAAACGCAGGATTAAAAATCAATTTAACTGATGAAGAAACAGGTAGAAAACAAAGTTATCAGTTTGAAGGTGGAATAAGAGAATTTGTTAAAGATATAAATCGCAATAAAAATCCTTTACATCCCGATCCTATATACCTTGAAGCAAAAGAAGAAGACGTGGAAGTAGAAATAGCCATACAATATACGGATGGATATACAGAAAACATACATACTTTTGCAAATAACATAAATACTCATGAAGGTGGAACACATCTCTCTGGTTTTAAAGCAGCTTTAACTAGAGTTATGAATAAGTATGGAAAAGACAACAACATGTTTGAAAGTAATGACTTTAATCTTAGTGGAGAGGATTGTCGTGAAGGTATAACAACAATCATATCATGTAAGGTGAGAGCCCCGCAGTTTGAAGGACAAACAAAAACAAAACTTGGAAATTCAGTTGTTAGAGGAATTGTTGAAAGTCTTACGAATGAAAAACTAAGTGAATATTTTGAGGAAACACCAAGTATTGCCAAAATTATTTTAGATAAATGTATAACAGCAAGTCGCGCTAGAGACGCTGCAAGAAAAGCAAGAGAATTAACAAGAAGAAAAGGACTTCTTGAATCAACTGCGCTTCCTGGAAAACTAGCAGATTGTTCTAGCAGAGATCCAAGTAAAACAGAACTATATATTGTCGAAGGAGACTCAGCTGGCGGATCAAGCAAACAAGGTAGGGACAGAGGGTTTCAAGCAATACTACCACTTCGTGGCAAGATTTTAAATGTAGAAAAAGCAAGGATGGATAAAATACTAAAAAATAATGAAATTCTTGCATTGATAACTGCTATTGGAACAGGAATTGGAGAGGAATTCGAACTTGAAAAAGCACGATATCATAAAGTTATTATTATGACAGATGCCGATGTTGATGGAGAACATATTAGAATACTTCTTTTGACTTTTTTCTTCCGTTATATGAGATCATTGATAGAAGAAGGATATCTATACATCGCAAGGCCCCCATTATATAAACTTCAGAAAGGAAAAAGTATAAATTATGCATATTCAGAAAGAGAACTTATGAAAAAAGTTGAAGAGATGGGAGAAAAAGGTATAACTATACAAAGATACAAAGGTCTTGGTGAAATGAACCCAAAACAACTTTGGGAAACAACAATGAATCCTGAAAATAGGTTAACTGCAAAAGTAACAGTTGATGATGCAGTGGAGGCAGATGAACTATTTACTATGCTTATGGGAGATAAGGTAGAGCCTAGAAGAGAATTTATTGAAAAACATGCAAAAGAGGTTCAAAACTTAGATATTTAGGGTGGTTTTATGACAGATGAAGAAGTTCCAAAAAAAGAGCAGACAAGAACTCTTGAATCAGAGATGAAACGCGCATTCATGGATTATTCTATGAGCGTAATCATGAGCCGTGCATTACCTGATGTTAGAGATGGTCTAAAGCCTGTTCACAGACGTATTTTGTATGCTATGAATGATATGGGGCTAACGTATAATAAATCACATAAAAAATCTGCACGTGTAGTAGGAGAAACCCTTGGTAAATATCATCCACATGGAGATCAAGCAGTATATGAATCCATGGTTCGTATGGCTCAAGATTTTTCTCTTCGTTATCCACTTGTGGATGGACAGGGTAATTTTGGAAGTATTGATGGTGATTCAGCGGCTGCTATGAGATATACTGAAAGTAGGCTTGCAAAGATTTCTGATCTGATGCTTCAAGATATTGAAAAAGAGACGGTTGACTGGATTGATAATTTTGATGGAAGTCTAAAAGAACCTGTAATGCTACCCTCAGTTCTTCCAAATCTTTTGATAAATGGTTCATCTGGAATAGCAGTTGGAATGGCAACAAATATGGCACCACACAATATAAATGAAGTGATTGATGGAACAATTAAAGTAATTGACAACCCTGAAACAGATACAGTCGAACTTATGGAAACAATAAAGGGACCTGATTTTCCAACTGGTGGAATTATATATGGTAAAGGTGGAATTTTACAAGCCTATTCTGAAGGAAGAGGTCTTATTAGAGTTCGTGCAAAAACACACATTGAAGAAAAAGAAAATAAGAAGAAAATAATTATCACAGAGCTTCCTTATCAAGTAAATAAGTCAAAACTTTTACAGACTATTGCGGATTTAGTGAAAAGTAAAAAAATAGAAGGAATCAGTGACTTACGAGATGAATCAGATAGATCGGGTATGAGAGTTGTAATTGACCTCAAACGCGATGCAATAGAAGATGTTGTCTTGTCTCAACTTTTTAAACATACTGATATGCAGACAACTTTTGGTGTAAATAATCTTGCAATTGTCGATGGAGAACCAAAAACATTGCAATTAAAGGAATTAATAACTAATTTTATTGAGTATAGAGTTCTTATAATAACTAGAAGGATAACCTACGATCTCAAAAAAGCAAAAGAAAAAATGCATATCCTTGAAGGATTTATGCTTGCACTTAAAAACATCGATGAAGTAATAAAAATAATCCGTGCGAGTAAAACTGTTGATGAAGCAAAACAACGTCTCATGGAACGATTTAATTTTACTGAAGTTCAGGTAAAAGCAATACTTGATTTAAGACTCCAAAAACTTACAGGCATGGAAATAGAAAAAGTTGAGCAAGATTATAACGAAACAAAAAAATTAATAGAAGGACTTGAGTGGCTTTTATCTGATAGACAACATATACTTGACGAAATTAAAAAAGAACTTATTGAAATAAAAGAAAAATTCGGTGATGAAAGAAGAACAGAAATCGTTGAAGGAGAAATAACTGTTGAAATGGAGGATTTAATACCTGAAGATGACGTTATAATTACCATCACTGATAGCGGATATATCAAAAGGATTTCATGTGAGACATATAGAACTCAACATCGTGGTGGTAAAGGTCTTATTGGAATGAAGACAAAAGAAGAAGATGTAATTGTTGATTCTTTTATCACCAATACCCATGATTATATTATGTTTTTTACAAATCATGGTAAATGTTTCTGGCTAAAAGGATATTATATTCCTGAAGGTAGTCGTCACTCGAAAGGAAAAGCAATAATTAATTTGATACCAAGGCTTGATGAAGGAGAATATGTTGAAACAGCAATTCCAATACATGAGTTTGATGATCAGCATTATCTTGTTTTTGCAACAAAGAACGGTTACATCAAAAAAACTGATTTATCTAAATATAGTAACATTAGAGTAAATGGAATAAGAGCAATAAAACTAGATGAAGATGATGAACTTATTGGAACTAAACTTTCAGATGGAAATCAAATAATTCTTCTTGCTTCAGCAAAAGGCCAAGCAAGTAAGTTCGATGAAAAAGAAGTAAGATCTATGGGTAGAGTTACCCATGGTGTTATTGGTATGAGGCTCTCTAAAGATGATAAGGTTGTATCAATGGAAATCATAGAAAATGAAGAAGGGAATCTCTTAACTTTAACAGAGAATGGCTATGGAAAAAGATCACCAATTTCAGAATATAGAAAAACACATAGAGGAAGTAAAGGTGTTAAAACAATCATTACAAATGAAAGGAACGGTAATGTGATATATGTAAGAGAACTAACAGATGATGATGAAATAATGGTTACAAGTAGAGAAGGGATGGTTGTTAGAATACCAGTGGAAGGAATACGTATACAGGGTAGAAACACAATGGGTGTACGCATTATGAAGCTTAATGAAGAAGATAGAGTGGTAAGTGTTGCAAAAGTAATCGAACAAGAAGAAGACGAAGAGTGCTCTACTGAAGAAACAGAATAAAATATCGAGTTTAGATTATGTTGTTATAATAACATAATATAGTTATTTTGTTATTATAATAACAATATGTTTTAATAATACTAATCAATTAATAAAAATATTTATATTTGAAAACTCTTATCATATTAGCCGAAAATTTTAGGGGGAAAAAAAGATGAGAAAAACAATAGCAATAATTTTGATAGTATTTTTAATTGTAGGTAGCTTCTCTGCAATTGCTACAAACTACGATGATAAAGAAGGAATTAAACTACAGAAAAATAAAATTACACTATCTTTTCCAAAACTCTCGATTGAAAAGACAGGCACAGAATATTTAGAATTAGAAATGGATGATATATCAACATATCTAATGCAACCAGGAAAACCAATATTACCAAAAATAGTAAAAACTATAGAGTTGCCATTTGGTATAAAAAATGTAAAAGTAGAAGTTGATATGGGCAAACCTTTAAAACAAGAGATAAAAGAAGAAATCAAGCCTTCTCCACAGATGTTACCAAAAGTTGCTTTAACAAAAAAAGTTACTAAAGAAGAGATAGAATTAAAGGATTTAGCAACATATGAGAGCAACGATCCTTATCCATCTAGTCAATACGATTATGTTGTTCGAAGTGGATTGAACAAAGAAAACAAGAGAGTTACACACTTAATAATCAACATTTATCCTGTTATATACACACCTAAAAAAGGAATTATTGATGTATTCCAAAACAGTGACATAAAAATAACATATGAAGAGAAAGACCTTTCTTTGACAGAATCAGAAGGTAAAGACCTGGTTATTATAACTCCTAATAAATTTAAAAAATATCTTGAAGAACTTGAAAAACATAAAAATGATATCGGTGTGAAAACTTTTATAAAAACAACTGAAGAAATCTATGACGAATATGATAAGAGAGACAAACCTGAAGAAATTAAATATTTTATAAAAGATGCAATAGAGGAATATGACATAAAATATGTTTTACTTGTAGGTGGATTAAAATCACAAATACATGCAACCCCAAGAGACACACCTAATTATGGAGCAAAAGGATGGTACTTACCAGTAAGATACACAAACCTTTATGATAAACCAAAATTTCCACTAAATTCTGAAGAGGAAATATTTGATCCAGGTGTAATAAGTGATCTTTATTATGCAGATATATATGGCGAAGGGGGATCTTTTTCAAGCTGGGATACAAACAATGATGATATATTTGCAGCATGGGCTCATCCAAATCCAAAAATAAAAGATGATACTGATATCGACATGGAACCAGATGTTTGTGTTGGACGTTTAGCATGCAGAAGTGTTAAAGAAGTAAAGACTGTAGTGGACAAAATAATAAATTATGAAACAAAGGATAAAAGTGATTGGTTCAATAAGATGACAGTAATATCTGGAGATGGATTTTTAGATCAAGAAGATTGGAATATTCAATGGGATACAACAGGAAAAGAAGGTAACTACATTATTTATGCACAAAGTCTTAATGATGAAGGAGAAGAGGGACCTGTTGATACCATACCTATAAAAATCGATAGAAATCAGGCGACAAACATTAATTTTAACCATGATGATCATTTGAATCCTGCAATAGAAGGTTTTAATTATCCTGCACCACCAATTGCTGAAATAGTTTCTATTTCACCTGGGGATATACTTGGCTATAATGAGTATACTTATACTCCAGGCGAAAATGAAGCGTATTGCAATAATTTCAATCCTTGGGCAAATATCAGTTTTGAAAATAACATACTAACAATTCGTGGTAAATCATATGACCCTAAGCCATACGGAAACATAACACATGTCAGAGTTTGGGTTACAGATACAAAAGGAGAAATTGTCTTTGAAGAATGGGTCAATAACATGGAGATGTACTACGAAGGAGAATGGACAACAGGTGAAAAAGTATTGAAGGGACGTGGTGGAGCGCTTTACTATATGGATGGATTTGAAAAAGAGATTCTATGGACTTCAAATGGTAAGTTCACAGGTCCTGATGATGTAATAAACGAACTTAACAAAGGTAGTGGATTTGTATTTATGTCAGGACATGGAAGCCCAAATAGCTGGGGCGATCATTATCCTGGTGCACCTGGAAACAGACAATATGGAAGCGTAACCGGCCTTACAGTCACAAGTCTTAACCCCTGGAGATTAAAGATTAGCTTACCATTATATCCAATGGATCAACTATCAAACAAAGAAAAATTACCTGTAGCTGTAATTGGTGGCTGTCATAATAGCCAGTTCAATGTTTCAATGATTTTAGGAGTATTGGATCTCTTACCCTACATTTCAAAGATCTTTCCAGAAAAATATATGTGGTGTCATGGAACTGCTGTACCAGAGTGCTTTAGCTGGAGACTTGTAAGGAATCCAAATGGCGGAGCTATTGCATCAATAGGTAACACTGGACTTGGATATGGAATGCCTGGAAAAGATCTTACAACTGGTGGTGGAGACGGATGGATCACAATAGATTTCTTTTATCAATATGGCCATGAGGGACAAACTATACTTGGTGCAGCACACTCTCAGGCTATAACACATTATATACAAACCTTTGATATGACAGATTTAGAATCTGGGCATCCAAAATCAGTACAACAATGGGTTTTACTTGGTGACCCGTCACTTGAAATTACTGAATAAAAACACTTTTTATTCTTTTTTCTTTTTCTTTAATAAACTATTAAAATAGAGAGATTCATTAAATAGATAAAATGACGATTAAACAAATAAAAGCAGGATTTGATAATTTCTCTTACATTACTTATGATTCGTTAAGTAAAGAGGCAGCTATAGTTGATCCTAGTGTAAGCATCACTAAACAAGTTGAGTTTTTAAAAGAAAAGGAACTTAGTCTAAATTATATAATCAACACTCATCATCACAGCGATCATACAAACAAAAATAGAAAACTAAGAGACATGTATCCAGAAGCAAAAATAATAGTCGCAGATTCAAAAGAAAAAAGATTAGATTCTGAGATTTACTTAAAAGTTTCTGAGGACAAAGAGTTGAAAATTGGGGAGGTGACTCTGAAATTCATGATAACCCCAGGTCATACACCTGATGGGTTATGTATAATAGTTGATAACAAAGCAATAATTACAGGTGATACGTTATTTATTGATGACTGTGGAAGAGCAGATTTATCAGGAGGAAATATAAAGGATTTGTTTAATAGCCTGCAGAGAATTAAACAATTACCAAATAACATGATAATATATCCAGGTCATGACTATGGATCTAAACCAGTTGATAGTCTAGAAAATCAGAAAAGGACAAATAAAACATTACTTGCAAAAGATATAAAAGAATTTTTAAAGGTTTAAAAAAATATAAAAGATAGATTGTATCTATCCTTCATTTATTGGTTCATATGGATTAAACGCTGGGTCTCCAAACAAGAAGTATTCCTGATATGTTATGTACTTTGCCTCTAACATATATGGGTCCTTACTTGAGGTTTCACGTATCATATCGGCATCGTCGCTTTTTGACATCTCTACCATATGAGCTGTACTAGTTGGTTTAGGCAAAGGCGGTGCCCACAATAGCTCCCAGTCGGCATCCTGCTCAAGATACTTGTTTTTAGCGTTTCTAAATGCAAGCCCAACACTTACATCGTTCTTTTGTAAGTCATAACAAAGATCGTCGTAGAACAATAGACCAAAGTGTGGATCATCATATTCCTCGTTTTTCCAATCCTTATTTTTGTTTTTTATGTATTTAAGGTAAGATTCGCCAGGTACATCGTACATCCTATTCTTTGGTTCTAAGTAACCACCACCAATATTTGTTCCAGTTGGGGAGGCTATAAGACTATTTACACCAGCATGCAAGAAAGCTTGTCCGATGTTTATCCTTGGATCTATACCATCTATTTTACCTGTTATACAAGATTCTAGGAACATAAATGAAGGACCAAGTTCTACATCTGAAACACTTCTTACCGTGTAGTCACCAACTTTTCCAAGGTCTGCACCAGGCCCAGAAAATCCACCAAGTATAGGTATCATGGTTTGTTTTAAGAACCAGTGCATTATTGGCCCACCTAACCCTGCAGCAACAAGATCGTTTCCAGACATACCAAAGAAGTGCTGGTTTCCATGTCCATTTAAAAATAAAAAGTTACATTCCTGTATTATTTCTCCACCTTTTACAACATTTTCTCCAGCAAGACTTGCTACTTGGTTTTTACTAAAGAATAACTTGTTTAATAGATTGGCTTGTTTTACTTCATTAAGCACATCGTCACTAAGCCCTTTTATCATTGCTTCTGAGAAAAATGCCAATTCAGGTTCAAATTCTAAAGGCTCAGCTACTTCATCTCTCATTCTAAGCCCTACCATCTCTGCATAACCTGTGTGAAGCTTCATTGGCTCTCCACGTTTAATCATGCCAAGTAAATCACCAAATATTAAGTAGCGCATGAGCGGTTTTCTAAAGTCTTGACCACCACCAACAAGTATCGCAAACTTATCCTTCCACTGTTGGTATTTACCAAGTATTTGTTCATAAAATACAGTACGAGCGATAAGGGCGCTTGCATCTTGGGCATCCCAACCAGTTATTCTTCCAACAATGTTTTCCATTTGTGGATATTCACTGAATTGATCTTGTGCTTTGTTGTCATTATCATAACGTACTGGATCAATATTTCCATAGATAACATCTGAAGGTGTTCCTCCACCGACATAATAAGCAGTGTCGTCTACACCATCGCCATCAATGTCACCATATGGTTCAACATGATTCTGATAAATAAAATTAGGAACTACTACAGCTCCTCCAACAATTGATATGTATGTAGGGTTTTGTCTATAGTGATCATATAATATCCTGAGATCTCTATCATCTTTAATGTTAACGTCGGTAATACCTGCAAGTTTAGCAAGAAGTTCGTTTAATGGATCTATAATTGTATCTTGTATGTGTTTATTTGAAGGTTCAACAAGGTTAACGTTTCTTCTTGGCATAAAATGTCCATAGCAATGCTCTCCATCACAAAGTATAGAATCATTTGCTGTAAAAGCAAATTCTGGTTTTGCAAAAACAATGCCCTTACGATATGCAGTAAGATAAGGTGCTATACTTGAAAGCCCTTCCATAAATTCATATACGGGATGCTCAAGTTTTGAAACTTTAACGTACCCTGATATTGTTCCTTCTTTCTTTGTAAGCCATGATCCAGTACCAGCAACTGTATAAGTTACACCATCTCTACCGTAAACAACGTTAGCAGATGATACTTTATCCTTTACTATCTGACCGCTTGCGTCACGGATAGGTGTACCGCAAGTACCAGTACTACCTGCAGCTAAAATCTCAAAGCTTTGTAAGCCTGCAGGAATATCTTCTAGGTTTGCACCTATGTCAAATGAAGCACTATCACCCATGGAATCTGCATATTCTGCATCATGGTTGTATCCTTCAAACTCTACAAGAGCATATTTGTAACCTTTTGGAATATCAAACTCCCATCTTGCGAATGCTGATCCTGTAAGATACGCACTTAACAAATTTGTGAGTTGAGAAAATGATGTAGATTTAACTGTCTTTTCGGAAAGATGATACTCTTCTGTATCAAGAACTTCTGGCCTCCAGGCATCTATTGGATTTGCAATTGTTATATAATCTACTTTGAAGTCTGAGTCAATTGGTAAGAATTTTTCTTCAAGTAATTCTACGGCTATATCATTAATTTGTTCTACTGACTCAAGTTTTAATGTATTTCCATATCCTTTTAAATCACCGCAAACAAGTGTTTTTTTAACACCTAAATCAGAAAGAACTTCAGTTACATGTGAATCTATTTCATCTGTGATAATAACAGGTATACATAGATATGAAGCAATTGGTGTTGCAACAATTCCTAATTCGTATCCCTCTTTATTATTCTCTATAATTAAGGCAGCTTCAGTTTCGTCCCAATAAGTTTCTGCCATATCTAATGAAATACTCTTTGAATCAACAGATCCATCTATTACAATCTCTCCAGAATAACCTATTTGCTCTTTTAATCGTGTAACAGCATCAGATGGTTCATCCATGTTTTGTATAAGTAAAGGCATTACTATCTGTTGTCCACTAGAGTCATAATGACAAGCGATAGGTGTTCCAATTAATGGATAAAAAGGATCACAATCACTAACAATCAATGCACTTGGGTTTTCCTTAAAAGTTCCTGTGATGTGTTTAAAATCGTCTACACTTGCTTTTCCTTGAGTTTTTGCTTCTGGGACCCAGTAAAATACGCCTATTGAGGCTAATACTAAGATTACAACGCCCAATATTACAATCAGTTTATCATTTTTTTTCATCAAATTTCACCTCTTCAATAAGAAGAATATTACTATTTATTCCCCCAATTTTAAATTTGAAATTTATAATTCTATATATATTATTTAAAGATTTCTAAACATACAGATATGTTTTTTTGTTCAATATTTCTTACCTTCATCTTTAAATCCTACCATTTTATATTTTTATTATAATTTATGGATAAAAATATATAAAGTTTGTAGAACACTTATCCTATACCTTCTAAAAACATGGCGAAAATAACAAAAAAACCAATAAAAGAAAATTAAAAGAAATAAAAGAAAAAGTGTGATATATTACTTTATAGGCTTTTTATAAATTTAACCATTATTTGATGGTTCATAAGGATTAAATGCGGGGTCTGCAAATAAATTGTATTCTAGTTGACAAGTATATTTATTCTCTAAACAAAGTTTTCCTTCGTTACTTAACTTTTTCATATTTCCCTCTGTTTGTCCATCTAATGGAGGTGCCCAGAAAAATTTAGAATCGGCATCTTCCCATTGTGCATTTCTTGCTTCTCTGAAAGCAAGTCCTACTGTTGCATCTTTAGACCCCAGATTTCTAAATATGTTGTCTGCATATAAAGCTGAAAAATGTAATCCTTGGAGATCTGGATTGCGTTTTGTTTTTAGATATTCACTAACACCAAATCCTACAGCCCTCTGTTTTTCATCAAGAGTGCTTGGAGCAGGTGTACCTCTCGATGACGCAATGAGTGCATTTACTCCAGAATGAAGGAACGCTTGTCCTGCATTTGCCTTTGGATACCATGCGTCAATTCTACCTACATAACAACTTTCAACAAACAAAACAGATGGGCCGTATTCCAAACCTTCTATAGTTCTAACATAATAGCCACCAATATCAGTTATTCCACTACCAAGTCCAGGGATCCCCGTTGCAAACGTAATTCTATTGATTAGATTATGTAAAAGAATTGGTCTAAATCCTACTGAATCACCTAACACATCTGCATGACCAAATCCCATAGGTTGCCCATGACCAAATGAAAATATAAAGTTACTTCTCGTTTGATCTTCAGCTCCATGAATATCTTCATCATTGTATTTTCTTAGAACGTGCCATTTTGGGAAAAATAATCTATTTAATATCCCTAATTTGTTTATCTCATTTATAGTGGATTTACTTAATCCATATGCTCCTGAATATTGGTTTTCTGTAGAAATTATTTCAGAGAATTCTCCAGTTTTCATTGCCTCCTGAATATTTAGATTTTGGAAATGTGATTCTCCAGTTGGCCATTTCATAACAAGATTGTCACCTTTAACTCCAATAAGTTTTCTGAATAAATCAAAACCAGGCACTCTTTGAAAATCTGTTCCGGCACCTGTTTGAACATTTGCCGTATTTTTCCAATCATCATCCATGTTTTCAATTATATCTTCGTAAAATACTGTTCTGAGAATGAGAGCACTTGCATCTTGAACATCCCAGCCAGTTATCCTACCAACAATGTTTTCTTGGTGTGGATAAGTTTCTTCATAAACTTCTCCTTTGCTATTTTTAGATATAAATTTATCAGATGCATGATTATCTTGTATCTTATCATCTCTTGGATTTGGATCTATATTTCCATAAATGAAATCACTTGCTACATCCCATCCGTAGAAAATCGTATTTGATTCAGGTAAGTCATAGTAATAATATTGAGGTACCATCTCTGCGCTGCCAACAAGTGCAATGTACATTGGATCATTATCATAATGCTCTTTCAAAAGTTTTAGATTATCTTCGTCATCATCTCCTTCAAAATCTTTTATATTTGCAATTTTTGCTAGAACCATGTTAATTTGCTCATGAATTTCAAAAGTATGTTCATTTGAGATACTTGTAAGACTTGGATTTGATCCGGGCCAAACAACTCCTTTATTCTCTGATGATATATCTGGAAATTTTTCTTCATCTGCTGCAAATGCAAATTCTGGCTTTGCAAATATAATTCCTTTATGATATGCTGTAAGATAAGGAGCAACAGATGAAAGTTTTGACATTCTTGGTTCAATTGGAGAAGATAATTTTTCTAAAACAACATTTACTTCATAATCTGTTGTTTTTGATGTTAAAAGTTTTGCACCAACAGATATACCAAATTCTTCGCCACCTTGATCATAAACTATTGTTTCCCAGTGAATTTTATCTTTTAATATATTTCCATCTGCATCACGTTCAGGTATTCCTCCAACAGTAAACATATATGCCATCATTGAGTCGGGCCCTAAAAGCATAGGTGAAAGTTTGCCGCCAGTTTCACCAATATTTTCCCCAGGATCATGAGTTGCATCTACTTTTATTCTACAATATTTGTAATCTTTAGGTATATCAAAGAAATGATATTCTGTGAGTGGTGGTTTTCTTTTTGATGGAATAACATTTAATGCATTGGTTGGTGTAATGCAAAAAGAACTGACTGTTCCTTCCATTACATCAATAGTTGTTGTATCAAGGACCTCGGGCTCAATTGTATCCTGAGGGTTTGTTATTGTAAGATAAGTTACTTCACCAAACTTGTGATTAACTAATTCGATAGAAGCATCTACAATTTCATCAACATTATCAAATTTAAGGCTTTGACCGTAGCTAGTTAAGTTTCCACAAACAAATGTTTTTTCTACACCAAGGTCACTTAATACTTTAGTTACATCTTCATCAATTTCGTCTGTTACAATAACAGGTATGCTCAAATAGGAAGCAATAGGTGTAGCTACAACACCTAAGTTGTAACCTTGATTGCTATCTTCAATAAGTATAGAAGCATCACTACTTTCCCAAAACTCCTTTGCAATATCTAAAGAAATTTTTTTAACTGAAGAGCCATGCGAACAATCGTTTTCTATTATAACGTTAGGGTAAATTCCTATTTGTTCTTCAGCCCGAGAAATTGCCTTAGATGTATCATCTAAATCTTTGGCATACAAAGGCTTTACAACTCTATTACAATCACTATCATAATTAACCACCAAAGGAGAGGCAATCAATGCAAAAAACGGATTACCAGAACTAACAGATACTCCTTTTACTTCTTCTGATTTTTCTGAAAAAATACCATTTGCATCAAAGAATTCTTCGATGTTTATGATATCAGAGTGTTTCTGACCTCCATCCCAATAAAATATGCCTATCGATGCTAATACTAAGATTATAACACCTAGAATAACAATTACCCTGTCATTACTTTTCATTAAATTCAGCCTCTTTTAATTTATTTATATTTATATTAATATATTATTCATAATATATAAACTTTATAGACCAGTGATTGTAACTTAAGAATATAATTAATAAAAAATAGTAACCAAGTGGCTTTGGCAATAATTTTAATAAGCAAAACCTTCATTACCAACAAAAATTAAGGGGAGAACAAAAATGACTGATGTAGAAATGTCAAAACAGCTTCAAGATCAAATAGGTAGACTACAACAGATGAGAATGCAACTTCAAATGATAATGCAACAAAAGCAACAAGTCGATATAAGATTAAGAGAAACAGAAGAAGCATTAAAAGAACTAGACAAGGCAGATGAAAAAACACCTATTTTTAAAAGCGTAGGTGCAGTCCTTATAAAAACAAAAGGTAAAAAAGAAATCACGCAGGAATTAAAATCTGAAAAAGAAACTTTAAATCTGAGAAAAACCACTCTTGAAAAACAAGAAGGTGCAACAAAAGAAAAACTAAATGAGCTGCAAAGCAAAGTACAAAATGCATTGAGTGTATCTGACGATGAGTAAATAAAATTAGATGTTTTAAGATAGACATGTTTAAAAATAAATACTTCTCAACAAAACATGATTTCAAAACTGGTTTTTATTTCAAATTAAGTCTATTTTTAGGATTATTTTTGTTGTTTATATTTATAATTTTAAAGATATCTTCTCTTTTAGTAGATAAAAATAGCACAGGTTTTCTAAAATCTTTATATAAAATATCTCAAGGAACTATTACTGATTCAATCGGTGCTTTTTCTCTTATTTTTATAGCTGTAGGAATAATTATTTATTTTTTGTATAGCCAATTCGTAAAGTTAGATGAAATAGCAAAAGAAATAGAGGAAGATACAAAAGATATAAAAGAATAAAAATCTTTTATTTTCCAAATCTCCTATGTCTTTTTTGATACGTGGTAATCGCTCTTAAAAAATCTCTTTTTTGAAATGCAGGCCAATATACATCAGAGAAATATAACTCCGAATACGCAAGTTGCCATAACAAAAAGTTACTAATTCTTTCCTCACCAGATGTTCTAAGTACGATATCTGGATCGGGTATACCATTTGTATATAGATATTTTGAAACGATTTCTTCTTTTATATCATCAATTTTAATCTTATCTTTTTTTACATCTTTTGCAATTTTTTGGATTGCCTGTATAATTTCTTCTCTTCCACCATAAGCAAGTGCAATGTTAAATGAATAATTATCATAATCTTTTGTTTGCTCCATTATGTTTTGTGCAGATTTCCCGATTTTTTTAGGTAATGAATCTAGATGCCCAAGAATTCTAATTCTTACCTTATTCTTATGTATTCTTGAGTCTTTTGATGCTTTATCAAGTTCTTTTTTACATAAATCCATCAAAGATTCTACTTCTTTATGATCTCTTTGAAAGTTTTCTGTTGAAAAGGCATAAATTGTTAGATTTTTTATATTAAGTTCAAAACACCATTCAAGTACTTCTTCTATCTTGTCTCTTCCAAGTTCATGACCAGCAGTTGGAGAAAGACCAAGCCCTCTTGCAAAGCGTCTATTTCCATCCATAATTATTGCTACATGTTTGGGTATTTGATATCTCTTAACTTCTTCTAGAAGCTTGTAATCTTTAAACTCATTTATCTTATCTGAGAAAAAATTGTAAATTTCTGATCTATATATCATCGTAGCAATCTTTCTAAAAATATCACTGTGAATAGCAAATTCTTCTATCTTATCTAGTTTTTTTCCCGCAAGTGTCTTTAGAGATGCTTTTTTTGGTGAAATCTACTTCTGCCTCCCCAAAATGTTATTTTTTAAAAAATAGATAGGTTTATAGTATTTATATTTTTGATTAGAGTGAAATTAAGACTAGAATATAGTTTAAAATCAACTTTATTTGTTTTCTTTTACAAATTTTTTGATTTCTTCTATATGTTCAACAATTAATTGTGCCTTTCTTAATCCAAATCTAAATGGATATGCATCATTTTCGTCTCTTTTTAGTACTATCACAGGATTGCCATTATATTCTTCAAATTCTATGGGCATTTTCTTAAGCCTCCTTTCCTTTTTGCTACCAACTGTATATAATAAATAATACTTCTATTTATTATATTATAATAAACAGTTAAATGTATTATATTATAATAAGTTTATGTATAAATTAAGACTTTTAGTTATTTCGTTGCAATATTAGGCTCAAATGAAATTATTTTTTACATCATATTTCTAAGAAAAACGTGTTGCAATTATATCTGTGATAATACCATATATTATTCCTGCTGCAATGAATATTTCCCCGCCACCATAAAATGCAATGGCAACACTTGCAATAATACCAAATATCGCACCCCTTAATATTGCATTTTGATATTTATTTTTTAGAATATCGATATGATCTCCGATTCCAACAAAGAATCCAATGAGAAGACGTGCGTAGAAAATTGTCAAAAGGTATGGTAAAGTAATTTCAAATCCCTCAATCTCAATAGAAGAAGTTCCGTATGCACAGAACAAACCAAACAAAGCTGAAATAGCTATTGCTATAACTAATCTTTTTGTGTTCATATGGGATATAATTATTTAGTAATATTAAAAAATATTGAAAAAAATATGTTTTCCAAAGTTTTTAAATATAAGAAGATTATATTCCGTCTTCCTAATATTTGGGTGATATACTGGGAAATATAAGACAAACATTCATAAAAAACATTGCAATTGACTTGGCTAGTAAATATCCTGATCAATTTAAAAAAGATGATTTCCAACATAACAAGGTAAAAGTTGGAGAGCTTAGTGATGTAGATAGTAAAGTTTTAAGAAATCGTATTGCAGGTTACGTAACTAGATATCTTACCTCAAAAGACAAGCCAACCTCAGTTCAACCAACTTTTGAGTAACAACCCAAAATTTATTTTAATAATAATCTTTCTTCCAATAGGTGGAACCATAGAAAAAATACAGAGAGCAATATCGGATCTTCGAAAAGGAAAGTTCATTTTGATATATGATGATGATAAAAGAGAAGGAGAAACGGATCTAGTAATATCTTCAAAATTCGTAAAACCTGATTCGATTAAAACAATGAGAAGAGATGGAGGAGGGCTAATATTTTTAATGACCTCCAAAGAAATTGCTAATAAACTAAAAATACCCTTTCTTGCAGATATGTATACATCCATAGAAGATAAATATCCAGTATTAAAAGAACTAGTTCCAAACGATATACCATACGATTCAAAATCTTCATTTTCACTTTATATAAATCATCGTGATACATTTACAGGTATTACAGACAATGATCGCAGTCTTACAATGAAAAAATTCACAGAGCTTACAAAAAAAATTAAAAACACAGAGGATGGGATTTCAACAAAAATGTTTGGAAAAGAATTTCGTTCACCAGGTCACATACCAATATGTGTTGCATCAGAAGGACTTCTAGACAAAAGAAAGGGACATACAGAACTTGTCGTAAGTATGATGCAACTTGCAAATCTTCCACTTGTTGGAAGCGGTTGTGAAATGATGGGTGATGACGGAAAAGCATTATCTAAAAAAGAATCAATCAAATATGCAGAAAAAAAAAACCTTGTGTTTCTTGAGGGAAATGAGATAGTAGAGGCTTGGAAGAAATGGTCAAAGTAATGGCATCTGGGACATTTGACTTATTGCATTTAGGACATATATATTATTTAAAAGAAGCAAAAAAGCTAGGAGATCAATTAGCAGTTGTTGTTGCAACCGATTTGACTGTGAGAAAACTCAAACATGAACCGATAAATAATGAAAATATAAGATTAGACCTTGTTAAAGAATTAAAGATGGTTGATGAAACACATCTTGGTCATGAAGGCGACATGTATGAAATAGTTGAAGAGATAAAGCCAGAAATTATTGCCCTTGGATATGACCAGATACATGATGAAAAAAAGATAAAAGCAGATCTCAAAAAGAGAAAAATAGATGCAAAAGTAGTTCGTCTGAGAGAATACAAAGGCGGAAGTGATCTTGAAGGAACAAGACGAATCATAAGTAAAATAATTTCAGCTTATGAAATACAAAAAAGTATCGAAAGGATTGAAAATAAATGAAAAAAATTGGAATTGCAGATACAACATTTGCAAGATACGATATGGCAAATTCTGCAATATATGAACTTAAGTCAAACAAAACCGGTTTTAAGATAGTTCGTTACACAGTACCAGGTATAAAAGATCTCCCTGTTGCATGTAAAAAACTCTTTGATGAGCAAAATTGTGACATAATAATAGCACTTGGAATGCCTGGTCCAAAACCAATAGATAAACAATGTGCACATGAAGCAAGTACAGGTCTGATACAAGTTCAAATTATGTGCAACAAACACATAATAGAAGTATTTGTACATGAAGATGAGGTAGAAGATGAAAAAGAACTGGCATGGTTAGCAGATAGAAGGGCTAGAGAACATGCAATTAATTGTTTAGATTTATTGTTTAACCCAGAAAATCTTGCAAAAAAAGCAGGTATGGGTTTAAGGGAAGGATTTGAGGATGCAGGAACGTTAAAAACATAAAAGATGGAAGTGAAAAAAATGGTTAAAGATAAAAAAATAAGAATTGGAGCGGTTGTATCAGAGTTCAACTATGATATAACAATGATGATGCTAGAGCGAGCAAAAGAACATGCAGATTTTCTTGGTGCAGAAATAACAAAAACTGTGAAAGTGCCTGGTGTCTTCGATGTAGGTCTTGCAATAAAAAAACTATTGAAAAGTAAAGAAATCGATGGTGTTGTAGCACTTGGTTCTGTAATTGAGGGTGAAACCGAGCATGACGAGCTTGTAATTCAACACGCTGCAAGAAAAATTGCAGATTTATCGATTGAATATGACAAGCCGGTAGGACTTGGAATATCTGGCCCTGGAATGACAAGACTTCAAGCAGAAGAAAGGATAGAAAGAGCGAAATCAGCAGTTGAAGCAGTGGTTAAGCTTTATAAAAACTTACAAAATTAAAAAAACGAGTCTTTACTAAAAACTCTCAAACTATCTTTTATTCAGTTTGTTTATAGTAATATTTATATATATAATTCTATTTATAACCAAAAATTATTAGGTGAAATAATGAGAAAAAACAAAAAGACTATGGCAATAATTTTTTTATCTATACTAGTATCTGTTGTCTTTTTATCAGGATGCATAGATACTGTGGTAACTATAGGTTGGACTCAAGGAAATTGCAGTAGTGCTACATTAAAAGGAGCAGCACCAGCCGAATATTATAACTATCATCTTGTAAAAGTTGAGTTTTATTTTGATAACGAGCATCACAGTGAACTTGAATTAACAGAATATAGCACATTGGATGCAGACATAAAATTAGAAAACAATAAAGCAGTATACTTTGAAAGACAGATTTATGGATTAGATCCTTTAGAGAGATATTATTTCAGAGCAGTAGCAACCTATGCAGTCATGGATGGAAACTTACCTTCAGTAATTTATGGTGAAGAAATAAATTTTTCTTTAACAGACTGAAAAATATTTCATTAATTTTTAATTATTTTTTTCCTTCATTTATCATTTTAAAAATCGATGGAAGGTGGATAGTATAAGAACCATCTTTTTGGATAATAATTGGTTCTTCTTCTAAAAGACCTTTTATATCTATCTTGTATCTACCTGGTTTTTCGATATCAATTGTTTCAGGGTCCATTGTATGCTTCATTTCTGATTCTACTTTTTCAATGGCTTTCTTTCGGTATTCGTCATCTGTTATAACTTCGATATCTTCTTTCTTATCAGGTTTTATTTTCTTTTCTTCTAGGTGTTTTTTCACAGCTTTTTTTACATCATTAGAGTTGATTTCTGCCCATTTACCTGAGTTATCAATAATATCTTTTTTACCATCCAGAAGGCTCATTATTGCAGAGTTTATATCTTCTCCAACTTTTTTAGTGATATCTTCTCTTTGTTTTTCATCTAGTGGTTTTTTAGTATAAAAAAAACGATTTCCATTACACTCAGGACATCCCTTCAAAAGTTGAGAGGAGCCCTCTTCAAAAACATGCCCACACTTTAGACATTGATGAGGCATCTATCTTGCTCCTCTACCTGGTATTATTTTTGTTTGAATCATATCGTTGTCTTTTTTAATCATTTTTAAAAGATCAGCAGGGCCAACAAGAGTCATTCGTGGTCTATTTGCAATACCAAGTATCTTTCTTATAAAAGAAGGGTTTTCTTGAGAATATCCTTCCATTTCAACCCCAATAAAGGTATCTTGCTCAATTTCTTTCATGGTTTTTTCTATTAAACCGGTTTGTTCAAGTGGAGTCAATCCGCTCTCTAAAACAAGAATTTTTCCTTTTTTAACTTCCTTTATTATAAACTTTAATTTTTCATCTGATGAGAAAGCATCTAATTTATTTTTTGAAACAAGATTAAAAGATATTCCGTTATCCATTTTTTTGGTCATTTAGATTCATCTCCTTTTTTTCCTGTGTTTTTTCTTAAAATGTTTTACCATAGATGAATAAAGGTTATCAGAATTGTACCCCGTAAGAGCACTAATTGGTACCACAGGATGCTGTGGAAAAGCAGACTTAAGTGTAGCAGGGCTTGATTCTTCCATATCTATTTTGTTTGCTGCAATTAAAACAGGTAGATTTCTTGCTTCAAGATTGCCAAGAATTGTTACATTGACTTGGGTGAAAGGATCTTGAGTAGAGTCCATTACTAAAAGTACTCCATCAATATCTTCAAGCCATTTAATCGATTCAATTACCCCCTCAGTTGCCTCTTTTGCCCTTCTTTTTGATTCATCTTTTCCAAGGCCAAAAGCATTCATAAATTCTTTATAATCTACCTTTGTGGAAATACCTGGAGTGTCTACAATGTCCATAAATAAAGATGATTTACCATTTTCAATCTTAACGTCTTTTTTCCATTTGGCACGACGAGTTTCATGAGGTATTTCTGATACGCTACCCATTATATCGCCAGTCCAATCTCTTAAAATACGATTTGCAAGAGTAGTCTTTCCTACATTTGGTGGACCATATATACCAATTTTAGCATGTTTTTTACCAAAAATTTTTTTAAGAATAGAAGAAAGTTTACCTCTGCCTAATAATCCCATCCAACTATACCTCCTAGAATCTAGGAATAATTACCAAATATCGTATCAATATTATGGTTTATTAGTTTAATGGTTTAATTAATCCAGGAAATAATTTAATATTAAATGAATTTAAATTTAGTTTCATTTTATGAAAATCCTTAAATATCAACAATCTCATTATATGTTACCTTATAGACCGGGAGGCGAGGTTGTTTATGACAAATGAAGATAATGTAGTAGAGGAAATGGGAGATTTGGATTCACTCAGACAAAAATTAATGAATGTTACAAACGAAATTGATGCTATTAAAAATTCTTTTTCGAAAAATACAGAGGAATTGGAAAGAATACAAAAAATGTTAGATATAGGAAATATTGAAAACATAAATAATGTGTTTGAAAAATTTGAATCAAAGGTTCAAGAGGCAGAAAGGCAAAAAACAGAAGCATCTGAAGGTGCAAAAAGATACAGCGAAGAACTCGAAAAAGAAAAAGAAAGACTAGTAAAACTATGGGACGCATATAAAAATCAAGAAGAAGAGCTAAGCAACACAGAAAAAAGAATGGCTGAATACGAAGAAAAAATGAAAGTATTAGAAACAGAAAAAAATCAACTTGAAACTGATCTTACATCAAGGATTAATACATTGACTCAAAGAATAGAAGAAAACAAAGAAAAAGCAGAAAAAGTTGATGATTATCAAAAGAAATATGAAGAATTTGATAGCATTAGAAACAATCTTGAAAGTGAGATACACACACTAAAAGAAGAAAACGAAGAAAAAGAAAGACAAATTAACGAATTAACTGAAAAAATGAAAAAAGCAGAAGGAACAGAAGGATACAAAGAAAAATATGAACATGTGAATGCAGAATACGAAAAAGAAAAAGAAAGATTAACTAAACTTTATCAGCTATATGAAGACACAGAAAACGAATGTAAAAATCTAAAAAAAGAAAATGAGGAATGGAAGAACTGGTACAACTCGAAAAAAGATATATTTGACAAGTTGTTTTCTACTGATATACCTATAAAAAAAACAACAGCGAATACGACTACAAGTACATCAAATGAAATAGAGTTTGAAGAAACAACTAAAGAAGAACCGTCTGATGACCCTAAAAAGAAAAAAAAGAAACGTTTTAAATCAAAAAAATAAATTTTTTATTTTATTTTTATACTACTAGTCCCGTCACCTTCTTCATAGACATCTATTATATTTTCCACGTAATTTTTAATGTCTTCGATGTGAGTGATTAAAAATATCTGATGGAATTTTGATGAAAGACCATTGAGTGCTTTCATTATATTCTGACGGCGGATATTGTCTTGTGAGCCAAATATTTCATCAAGAATAATGAAGTTGAAGATGCCTCCTGCACGTTCTGTTATTACTTCTGATATAGCAAGGCGCAAACATAGATTTGCAAGGTCCTCTTCGCCACCTGAAAAACGCTCGATTCCAAAACTTTCTCCTTTGTCATATACTAAAAGATCGTAGTTATCATCAAGATCAATTTCACTATACTTTCCATCTGTAAGCCTTCTATAAAAATCAGACGAATAGGAAGAAAGAGTTGGCCTTATGCGAGAAATAAGATATGTTCTAAAATCATTCATAAGATCCGAAAGCATTGAAAGATATCTAAGAGTACTTTTTTCTTCTTGTATCTTCTTTTTGAAAACATCTAATTCCTTTATTTTCTCTTTTATGTTTATTATATATTGATCAATTAGTTTTTTATTCCCATGTTGTTTTTCTAAATCTAGACTTAAATTAGATGCCTCTTCTTTTTTATTGTTTAAAATTTCTAGAGAGTTTTGATAATTTTTATATGAATTTTCCACATTTTTTTTCAAGGATTCATATTCTTTGTAATTAAAATCAATTTTACCAATCTTTTCAAGATTTTTCTTTTTATCCTCAAAGTCAGATTTCTCTTTTTTAATTTCAGATTCTATATGATTAATTGTTGTATCAATTCCTTCTTTTTCTCTAAGTCTTTTTTGAATATATGATCTTTTTTTACGAAGGGCTGCTTGTTCACGTTGTATGCGTTCTTTTTCTTCTTCCTTTAATTCTATTTCTTTAGAATATTTCTTAAATTGTTTTTCATGTTGTTTTTTTTCTTGATCAAATTTTTTTAATAAAACATTGTATTGCTCAGAAAGTACTCTTTCGCATGTTGGACATTTTGCGTCTGGGCCTATTTTTTTAATTTCATCTTTTTTTGTTTCTATAATTTTTAAATCATCATTTATTCTATCCGAAAGAGCCTTGCTTTTTTCAATTATTTTAACAAGTTTTTCTATATGAGTTTCGATATCTTCAAGACGCATCTCAGATGATCTGAAATCTTCTTCGATATTTTCAAAATTTTTAAGTTCATTTTTTTTGTTTTTTAGTAATTTATTTCTTTCATCAATTTTCTTTTTTAGTTCTTTTAGTTCAGATTCCAATTTTTCTTTTTTTTCAAAAAATATTTTTTTTTCGGAAAGTTCTTCTTTTTCTTTATTCAGTTTTTCATATTGTTTCTTATTTTCTTTATATTTTTTATCTATTGAATCCAACTCTTTTTTTAATTTCTTGATATTGTTTTTTATTTCATCAATTGTTTTGTCTATCTCTTTTTTTTCTTTATCTTTGTCTTTTATTATATTTTCATATATCTCTTTCTTTGAAACTCCCTTTTCATCTGTAAGATCATCACTTATTTTTTCAATTAATAGATCTTTATTTCTTTTATCAGAGCGGATTTCTTTTATTATTTCATCAAGTGAGTCTATTCCAAGCATCCTTAAAATCAGAGGTCTTCTTTCACTACTATTCATTGAAGATAAAGTGTTTAGTTCTTTTTG
>Ga0180433_10002166_pt1 | contig 31026 bp, 18 predicted proteins | sample SS_ome_8_FD_132980 | JGI IMG/M metagenome (GOLD analysis project Ga0180433, IMG submission 132980) | Hypersaline lake sediment archaeal communities from the Salton Sea, California, USA - SS_1_D_1 metaG | ecosystem: Environmental > Aquatic > Non-marine Saline and Alkaline > Hypersaline >... | reverse complement strand
TGCGACGATTCCGGCCCTCACGTGGCGCTTTGGCCACGCTCCGGACCGGAATCGTCTTGCTCCTCGCATCTCAGGCACTTGCGGCAACCTCGCTACGTCTTCATGAATAATCCGGGCTAGGGCGGGCCCTTCGGAGACCCTCGCCCTCCAAATTTTCATGGTTTCTGGGAGAGCCGAAGACGCATGGCTGACTACCCTCTTCTTCTCGCCTAGCGTTCCCGTTTTCCCTTCCTTCCGGTGAGCGTTTCCAGTCGCTCGTAGAAGTCGGGGAAGCTCTTGGATACGGTCCCCGGATCTTCGATGACGACGCCGGGCAAGGCGAGGCCGGCCACGGAGAACGCCATGGCCATGCGGTGGTCGTTGTAGGTCTCGATTCGCGCGCCCCCGGAGGCGCCGGGATGGACCTTCAGGCCGTCGTCGTATTCCTCCACGCGACCGCCGAGCTTGCGAAGTTCCGCGCACAGGGCATGGATCCGGTCCGTCTCCTTCACCCGCAGGTTGCCGACGTTTCGGATCTCGACGGGCTCGGACGCGAAGAGGGCCGTGACGGCGAGCGTCTGGGCGGCGTCCGGCATGTCGGCGAGATCGAAGACTCCCCCCCCCTGCGCCCTTCCGCGAACCTCGATCCAGTCGGGCCCGCTCTGGACCTCGGCGCCCATCGTTTCGAGAACGCGGGCGAACCCCGTGTCGGCCTGGACGGAAGCGCTTCCCACGCCCGTGACCTTCACGCGTCCGCCGCACACGGCCCCGGCCGCGAGGAAGTAGGTGGACGCGGAAGCGTCCCCCTCGATGGTGTATTTCATTCCGCGATACGTCGCGCGAGGAACGCGAAACCGCTCGTATCCTTGCCGCTCCACGTCGACGCCGAAGGCGCTCATGGCCCGAAGCGTGAGGTCCGCGTAGGGGCGGGAGGTCAGCGTCCCCTCGACGCGCACGTCCAGGCCCTCTTGCATGACCGGCCCCGCCATGAGAAGGGCGGAAAGGAACTGGCTGGACACGCCGCCCGGGATCGAGATCGCGCCCCCCGCGAGCCCGCCCCCGCCCTTCACCCGGGCGGGCAAAGCCCGGCCGCCGGCGCCCAGGAGTTCGATGTCGGCCCCCAGTCCCCGGAGCGCCTCGACGAGATCGGCGATGGGCCTTTTCCGCAGGCGGGCGTCGCCGTCGATGGTGTACACGCCCTCGCCCAGGGGCAGGACGGCGAGAAGAAACCGGAGCACGGTCCCGGCGGCCCCCGCCCAGACCCGTCCCTCGTCCCAGGGAATGCGGCCTCCCCGGCCTTGCACCTGGATGAAGTTGGACGTGGCGGGTTTGCGCACCTTGAATCCCAGGTTCTTCAGTCCCGCCACCATGTAGAGGGTGTCGTCGGCGAGCAAGGGCTTGTCCAGCCTGGACGCCCCCTCGGCGAGCGCCCCCAGGCAGAGGGCGCGGTTCGTGAGGCTTTTCGAGCCGGGGAGCGGGACGTCCCCGTCGAGGGGCCCTTCGGCGGGAGTCACTTCATACGTCGCCGGATCGGGGGCCATAGTCGTCCAGGATGAAACACCGGGGGGAACCGGTCAGAAACCGTCTTCCTCTTCGCCCGCGTCGTCCTCCGCCGGTTCCTCCGCCCCATGGTCGAGCATCTCGAGGCTGAGACGCCATTCGAGGGCGAACTCGTTCCCCATGGCCTCGACCGTCGTCTTCGTGTCCAAGACCGATTTCTTGATCTGGCCGCGTTCCTTGTCGAACTCCGCGGATCCGGAGACGGTTCCGCCCTTGATCTTCATCATGCCGCGCATGGCCGACATGGGATCGTCGGGATCGATCTCGGGGTCTCCTTTCGGCGCTTTCAGCTTGCCGTCGATTTCCACCGAGACGGTTTCGTCCTCGACGGATTTGATCTTGTGCACGGGGTTCCCCTTGACGTCCCCGAACATCGGCAGAGGCACGCAGACCTCCCGTTTCCATTCGGCGTCGGGCCCCACGGCCTTTTCGGGAAAGATCACGTAGCCCATGGAGAGCGTCTTCTTCATCGTTGCGTTGGAGAACGTCTTCTCCATGAGCATCATGATCATGGCAGCCTGGGGGTTGTCCTTCGTCTGCTCCTCGACGGTCTTCATGATTTCCTTGAAGATCTCGTCGTATCCGGATACCGACAGGATCTCGCCCCGGCCGTTGATCTTGAACGAGAAGGTCTTGCCCACCATGCCCTTGACCAGCGCCATCTGGGGATCATCGCTCTCCTCGTCGCTGTCCGAATCGAAGCTCACATCCCCCGTCATGGGATTGCTGGAGGCCATCTTCACCCGCTTGATCTTGATCTCGATGTCGGCCGTGCCCTCGGTCACCGACCGGACCTTCTGGCTGAAGAACAGCTCCTGGGTCTGGTTCATGGCCATGCCGCCCATGTCCCGGCCCGTATACGTCACGGACTTGACGTCGAACACCTGGCCTTCCTCGAACTTGTACGTGAGCTCGAACTCCTCTCCCAACGCCGCCGCGACCGACCCGAGAACCAGCAGCGCCGCCAGAAGGGTTGTGGCCTTTTGCTTGCCCGTCATGACTCTCCTCCTCATTTCGAAACGAAACGATCCTACCAGACGTATTCCTTATACGCGAACCAATTCCCCGTGTGAGGGGGCCGCCGGCCCGCAAATAATCGGTAAACCCATCTCCCGGGTACTTCTTTCGACACTGAAAACACTGAGATTCTACTGATCTACGCTGAGATGTTTTCCATTGTAAGGTTCCCCCTACCCCCCGGAAAACCTCAGCGTTTTCAGTTCCCCGTCAGCGTTCTCAGTGTCGAGAGAGCCTGGGTTCACCGAATAGGTACGCCGGCCCCGTTTCCCGGATTACGGGAAAATGATGCGTCGATGACAGTTCCATGATATCCAGCCGGTATCCTTGGGGTCAGACAATGCGAACGAATGCGACCGGGGCCGCACCGGACAGGGAGAAAAGTTCAAAGGGGGGGGCTTTTCTCAGACTGGTGCGCGCCCTTTTTTTTTCTTGACCTTTTGCGGTCCTCCGAGTACAAAAAAGAGGGCAAAACGTTCGCGGAACGCGTTTTTTCCGGCCAAAGGGGCCCGAAGGAAAGCGAGATGGGCAGGTTCGACAACACGGGACGGGTGTTCGTCCGGCTTCCTCTCCCTCGTCTCGAGGCCTTTCACGACCGTCTCACCTTCCGGGACCCCCGCGGCTATTCCAGGAATCCGGGGATCCTGGAGGATGGACGCGGTAACCTCCTGGGCGCGAACAGGTTCAACGTCATCCACGAGTACCGCATCTCCAAACCCGACGCCATCCGCTTCCTCGAGGTCACGCGCGACGAGAACCCCATCCACGTCACCGAGGACATCGTTCCGGGTGCGATGACCCTCTCCAAGACGATCCTCCCCCTGGAAGCCCTGCTGGACGATTTCACCGTGGACCGGGTCAAGGCGAAGTTCACCGGCGCTTCGTTCTACGGCCAGAGGACGGTCAACCATTTCTTTCTCGAGGCCGGGGAGCGCGAGGGGGAAATCTCCGTGGGCGTGAACACGTACCAGGCGGGGAGAATCATCGCCAAGGTCGAGATGACCGGCTCCCTCCGCCCGGCCGAGGAGGTCCCTTCCGAGGAATCCCTGCGCGCCCCCCGCCAGAATCTGGACCTTTTGCGGGTGTTCTGCCGATCGCTGGGGGTGGAGCCCGGCCTCTACATGGAAGCGGGGGAAGTGAAACGAACGGCCTTTCCCAAGGCCTTCCTGGCTTCCCTTCCCTCCGGAGAGATGGTCCGCCAGCTCAAGGGCCAGGGGGGCATGCTGAACGTCCTCTCCCTGAATTTCGGCCGTCCTGCCTACCCCATCGCCGCCAAGAACCTCCCCGAAGTCCAGCTGGAGAAGGGACGGTCGGGACCCAAGATGTTCAACCGGGTCGTCACCAAGATCATCGACGGATTCCGGACCTATGGACGAGGCTTCGCCCTGGTCCATCGGGGCGCGGTCGGATTACAAAAAATTTGAGAAATCGAGGGAATTTCACGTAAGGTTTCCCCGAAAGGCCCTACAAAGTTGGTGGAGAGTTTTCCGCTTCTCCTCCAATCGAACCAACAGCGGAACCGAGACGCTGGAAGGAATCCCATCATGGCGAAATACTTCGTTTTCGCGATCGCGCTCCTGGCGATCCTGGGGCTGGCCGCGGCCGACATGTCCTATGGATGGGGACCCTGGGGAGGCGGGGGAGGATGGAGTCCTCCGGGAGGAGACCGTCCCGGCGGCGGAGGCAGTTCTCCCCCCGGCGGCGGATCGACGCCTCCCGGCGGCGGAACGCCTCCCGGCCGGACACCGGGCGGAGGTTCTCGCCCCGGCGGGTCGGGACCGGGGACCGCTCCCGGCAAGAGCGGCGTTTCCGACTGGAAGGCCAACCAGGAATTCGAATACGAGTACATCGAGGACCAGGAGCCCCAGTACCATCGGTCCGAGATGGCCGGTTTTTTCCAACCTCGGGGTTGATCCCGAACCGGCTGTTCGACCTCCCTCGGCACGGGGACCCAGCGCGTTCGCGGGGGGAGGGAACGTTCTTCCCGCCGGAGTAGAGAATCATGGCATTCGCCCATAGCCCCCGACGCCGGGCCGTCCTCGCCGGCATGCTCGGCCTCCTTTTTCTTTCGACCGCCTCGAGGGGGGAGGTGTTGACCCTCAAGACGGGCGAGAAGATTCGCGGGAAGATCCTGTCCCGGACGCCGGACAAGATCGTCGTGGAAACGCCGGCGGGCACGCGTGAGGTGGAGGCGGAAACGGTGGCCTCCGTGGAGGAACGCGCGCCGCTTCTGGACCGCTTCCACGCCAGGACGGAGCAGATCGTCGACACGGACCCGGGCGGTTTCTTCCAGCTGGCCGGTTGGTGCGCGGACAAGGGGCTGTTCGCGTTGCGGGAAACCGTCCTGACCTGGGTGATCGGGCTCGATCCGGATCATGAAGGAGCGCGCCAGGCGCTTGGATATTTCCGCGCCCGGAACGGGCAGTGGTTAAAGAAGTCGGGGCAGGACGTTTCCGAGGATCTGTCGGATCTCTTCCGGACGGCGCTGACCTGCTACCGGAAACAGGAGGACGAGCGGGCGGAGGAGATTCTGAAGAAGATCCTCGACAAGACCCCGGACTACCTGGACGCGGGTTTCCTTCTGGGCGATCTCGCGTATCTCCACGGGAAGATGGGGCACGCCAAGGCGCGGTTCAAGGAACTGGTCTCCATCGATCCGAAATACCCCTGGGGGCATTTCGGGCTGGCGCTGGTGGCGCTGGACGCCAAGCAGTACCCGGCGGCCGAAAACCATGTCCGGAAGGCCTTGGCCGCCTCGAACGGCGTCTCGCCGGTTTCGTACCGGCGGGACATCCAGTCCGAGTTCCACTACGTGCTGGGCCTGACGTTCCGGAAACGCGAGTCGAAGCACCGGGCCTCCGCGGAGAAGGCGTTCCGCGAGTCCACCAAGCTCAACCACCGGCATTTTCGCGCCTGGACGGAACGGGGGATGCTGGCCGCGGACAAGGGGAAGTACAAGGAGGCCTTCGCGGCCTTCCAAAAGGCGCTGGACGTCGAAAAGGACTACGTGCCCGCCCGTTTCAACTGGGGCGTGGCGCTGTACCGCACGGGCAAGCTCCGGGAAGCCATCCTGAAGCTCCGGCCCCTCACCCGCCCCCCCGGCCACCTCGAGGCCTACAAGATCGTGGGACGGTGCTTTCACCGGATCAACGACTTCCAGCGGGCCCGCCACTACTACGCGAAGTACATCGAAAAGGGCGGGAAAGACACGCGGGTCACCCAGTGGTTCCGGGAAGTCCAGTGAAGGATCCCCCGGGCGTCAGGGAAAGCGGGATTCCCGTTCCATTCAAGCCGGGCGTTCGTTTCTGGATTTCGGGACCCTGGGTGGGGTATTCTGGGCGGGATTTCCGGACGCGCCTGAACGACCTGAGGTTTTCGACCGATGCCTTCGTCGCCCACCGGGAGCGAATCGAACGCCGGGGGCCTTTCCCCGGAAGAGCGCGCGTTCTGCGCGGAAGCGGAGCGGCTTGGATTCCTCACGCCCGAGAAGACGCGGGAATGCGCAAAGGACCAGCGGAAGCGGCGCGCGGCGGGGAAGAGCGACCCGATCGCCTTCATCCTGATCGAGAAGGGATACCTGGAATCGGACCAGATCCAGAAGGTACGTTCCGGCCTGAAAAGGCGGGAGGCGAAGGAGAAGACACGCCCGAAGCCGAGAGGCAAGACGAAGCGTTCGGGCGCGTCGGCGGCTCCCAAAGCGCCGACGTCCCCGGCGGCCTACGGTTCCCGGGAGGACGAGGGCGAGCGGGAAGATCTCTTCGCGAAGATGGCGGTGAAGCTCGGGTTCATCTCGGAGGAGGATCTCCATAAATTCCTGGAAGGCGCAAAAGCCCAGGAAGGGGAGGAGAAACAGGATCCGCTGGGGTTCCGTCTTCTGCAGGCCGGGCTGTTGACCTCCCATCAGATCCGTCACATCAACGAGGAGGTCAAGAAGAAGGTGGGCAAGCCCCGGATCGCGGGGTACGAGCTGGAATCCGAGCTGGGGCGCGGGGCGATGGGGGTGGTGTTCAAGTCCCGCCAGGTGTCGCTGGACCGGCCCGTGGCCTTGAAGGTGATCCCGAAGAACATCTATGCGGGCGCCAGGTTCAAGGAGCGCTTTTTCCGGGAAGCGCGCACGGCGGGAAGGCTTAACCATCCCAACATCGTGAAGGCCATCGACGCCGGCGAGACGGGTCGGCACTACTACTTCGTCATGGAGCTCTTCGAGGGGAAGACCCTCCTGGACCGGATCGGAAAGAAGGGCCTCCCCGAATCCACGGCCCTGGACTACGCCATCCAGGTCACCCGGGCCCTCAAGCACGCCCACCAGGCGGGGCTGGTCCACCGCGACATCAAGCCTGAGAACCTGCTGGTGAGTCCGGACGGGAAAACCGTGAAAATCACCGACATGGGGCTGGCCAAGTCCACCGAGGAAAAGGACTCCAGCATCACACGCGAGGGCTCGACGGTGGGCACCCCCTTTTACATCAGCCCCGAACAGGTCGCCGCGCGCGCGGACGTGGATACGCGGGCCGACCTCTACGCCCTCGGGGGGACCCTGTACCACTTGATGACCGGCGCCCCGCCCTTCAAGGGCCCGAGCCCGATGCTGGTCATCAAGAAACACCTCGAGGAGAAGCCCGTGCCCCTCAAGATCCGCAACCCCGCCGTCTCGGCGGAGATGAACCGGATCGTGATGAAGCTTCTGGAGAAAAAACGCGAGGACCGCTATCCGGACCCCGCGGCCCTCCTGGACGATCTGGAAACACTGAGGCGCCTGGGACCGGCCCAGGCGGCCGCCCGCTCCGGCGCGAAAGCCCCGACCGCCTCGACGAAGAAACCGCGCAAGAAGACGTCCTCTCCCCTGATCCCCCTGGCGGCGGGAGGCGCCGCGCTTCTCGCCCTGATCGTGATCGGTCTGCTTCTCTTCGCCGGGGGCGGAGGCGACGGCGACCGGAACGGGGAACGCCCCGGCCCCGAGGACGATCCGGGAACCGACGTCGGCCCCGGCGACGCGACCGATCCCCCTGAAGACCGCTCCCAGGAGGCTTTGCAGGAAGCCAACCTCTACGCCCGGGATCATCCGGACGCGTTCGAGGGCATCCTCGCCCGCTACGAGGCGGTCCTGGACGAACATCCGGGGACGCCCGCCTTCGCTTCCGCGAAGGACGCCATCGAGAAGGTGAAAGCCCGCCGCCTCGACAAGGCCCGGGCGGAGGTGGAACGTCGCCGCGCCGAGGCGGAGCGGCTCGCCGGGCGGGAGGAATTCAGGGAGGCGCTCGCCCACCTCGCGGACGTCCCCGGGTCGCTCCGGGAGGTCGAAGGCATCGAGGGACGTCTCCGGGAGGCCGAGGAGGCGATCCGCGAACAGGCGCGCCTCGCCGTGGAGCGGCGCATCGAACGGGCGGAGGAGGCCGCCGCGAAAGGCGCCTGGGAAGAGGCCGTGGGCATCCTGGAAGGGGTGGAAGCCTTCGGCATGCCCGGCCTTCTCGACAAGGTGAAAGACCGCGTGGATGCCTACCGCCGGGAGAAAAAGACCGCCCAGTTCCGGGAGATCCACACGCGCATCCTCGACCGCATCGCGGCGGAAAATCTCGAAGCGGGGCTCCAGCTTCTTCGCGAACAGCTGAATCTCGTCGAGGACTTCGAGGTCAAGGACCGGCTGCGCCGGGACGTCATCAACATCGACCGGGCCAAGGGGGTCCGCGACTCCGCCCGTCGAAAGGCCGCTTCCCGGACGGATACGCTCACCCTGAGGCTCTCGGACGGCGAGGCCCTGGCCGCCCGCGTCTTCGTGGACGATACGAACCTCCGACTGAAGACGGCCGCGGGAGACCGCATCGTCCCCCTCACCGACCTGGCGTCGCCGGACGTCCACCGGCTGGCCCGCTGCGAGCGCCTGCCCGCCGCCTGTTATGCGTGGTACGTGAACCGGGACCTCCGCTACGTGTTGAAGCTCGCCGGCGGCAAGACCGAAGGGGAGGGCGAGATCTTCGACCTCCTGGAAATCGCCCTCTCCTGCGAGCGGGCCAGAATGCACTCCGGGATCCAGCGGCTGGAGGAGAACGCCGCCGATCCGTCCGCCTGGCTCGGGTTGATCAAGCCCTGGGGCGGGATCCCCTTCTTCACCGAGCGGGAAGGGCGCCTCCGCCTTCGGGCCTCCCGGTCCCTGTCCGGGGCGTCCGACCCCTTCCTCTTCGCCCAGGGACCGGGGCGGAAGACCGACGGCTCGCACAGCCTGGCGTACGATTTCCTCTCCCCCGTCCCCTTCGCCCAGTTCGTCACGGACGGTCGCGGCGCCTGGTCCGCCGGCTGGGGCCTTCTGGAACAACAAACCCGCCAGGCCGGCCTGATCGAGACCTACGCGCCCGGCGTATGGAGCCGGTTTCGCGTCGAGACCGAGGTCCGTCTGAGCCCCGACACAAAGGGCGTGGGATTCACCTTTCACCGCCAGGCGGACGGGCGCCGGTACGCGTTCGAGGTCCGGGACGGAAAGGAAGGGACGTTCGCCGCCTTCTACTTCCGCCCCCCGGGGCGCCCGGCCATGGTCCGCGCCGGCCAGCCCCTGCCGCTGGAGCATCCGGACCGGGACGCCTTCCACACCCTGACGCTTTCCGTCGAGAACGGGACCTTCACGGGAGGGTTCGACGGAAAGCACCTCCCGCTGGGACGAGAGGAGCGGCAATCCATCGACACGCACACCGAACTCGAGAAGGGGCGTCTGGGCCTCCGGGCCTCCTCGCCCGCCGTCTTTCGCGCCCTTCGCATCGACGGATCCCTCGACCCCGGGTGGTCGTCCCGCCTCGCCGGAACGCCCGTCCTCGAAGCCCTCGCGGAAAAGAACCCCGCGAAGCTCTTCGACGGCATCTCCACCCACGGGTGGGAGGTCCTGGCGGGCTCCCCTCGCGTCCAGGGGGAAAGCCTCCGCCTCGAAGGCCCCTTCACCGCCGTCCGGCACGCGTCCGGCTCGCTGTTCGACGCGCGCCAGTTCCTGCAGGTGCGCTTCCAGGTCCAAACGCTCGACGAAGGGGCCTTCCTCGTCGTGGGATTCCGATTCCAGCAAACCTGTCGCGCCCTGGCCATCCGTCCCCGACCCGGCGCAGCGTACCCCGAGGCGCTGCCTCCCCGGATGAAGGTCGTGGACGTTCCCCTCGGACAGGGCTGGCACACCTTCGTGCTCGTGGAGGACGCGGACGGCGTGGCGCTGTGGGCGGACCGGGTGAAGGTCTTCGTCGCCCCGGAGGATCAGATCAAGACCTGGCCGGACAGCCGCTTCCACCTCTTCGGACTCGGTCTCGCGTCCGCCGGCGGCGGACTCGAGGTCAAGGACGTCACGGCCACGCAGAAATCGTATTAAGAGACCGTCAAGGCCACCAGGATTCCATCCGTCCGTCTTGGAAGCAGGCGCCCTTCCGATGAAGGAATTCGACGACGATCTGCTGCTCGGGCGCCTTGCGGTCCGCAAGAACTTCTGCACGCAGGACGAGCTCGAGTTGGCGCGCCAGGAACAGCGCCGCCGCGAGATGGAGGGCCGCTTCGACCATCTCGGATCCATCCTCGTGGAGCAGGGTGTCCTGACGCCGGCCCAGCTCGAGCGGATTCTTGCGTTCCAGAAGGAGGACGCAAGCGAGCTCAGCGTGCCGGGCTACGTGGTCCTGCCCGAGATCGGCCGGGGAGCCATGGGGGTCGTCTACCGGGCCCGGCAGCTCTCCCTGGACCGCATGGTGGCCCTGAAGGTCATCCCCAAGAGCGTCCAGACGGACCGCGAGTACCGGCAGCGCTTTCTCCGCGAGGCGAAGTCCGCGGCCGCGCTGGCCCACCCCCACATCATCAAGGCCATCGACGCCGGCGAAACCGTGGATTGCTTCTACTTCGCCATGGAGCTGTTCGAGGCGCCGAACCTTCTCCAAGTGCTCGAGAAGCAAGGCCCCTTCGACGAAAAGACGCTGCTCTCCATCGCGGTGCAGATCGCGGAAGCGCTCGAGCACGCCCGGGATCACGATCTCGTCCACCGCGACATCAAGCCGGAGAACCTCCTGTGGCACGCCTCGCGCGAGATCGTGAAGATCACGGACATGGGGCTCGCCCGCTCCACCTCCCGGGACGAGGAGAAAATCACCCAGGTGGGTAGCGCCGTGGGCACACCCTTCTACATGAGCCCCGAGATGGTCCGCGGCGAGAGCCAGGGGGATATCCGCGTGGATCTCTATTCCCTCGGGGCGACCCTCTACCACCTCGCCGTGGGCCGGCCCCCCTTCGAGGCGGACAACGCCTTCCTCGTCCTCCGCATGCACCTCGACACGCCCCTCGTCCCTCCCCGGCAGATCCGTCCGGACCTCTCCGAGGACTTCAACCGCATCGTCGAGAAGATGATGCGCAAGGATCCTTCCCGGCGTTACGGGTCCCCGCGCGAACTGCTGGACGATCTCGTCCGTCTCCGAGACGGCGTGCCCAGACGCCGAAGCGCGAAGTCGACCCGATCCAGCGCCCGCCTGCGCAAACGAAAGCGGAAATCCTCGAACACGGCCGTGGCCGTGGCCGCCTCGCTGGCGGCCCTGGCCGTCCTCGCGGGGGCCGTCTGGTTCTTCCAGCACGGCGCGGGCGACGGCGGGCCGGGAGATGGCCAATCCCAGAAACGCGAATCGCCGGGGCAGGCCCCGCCGGCCCCCCCGAGCCCCCCCGGGCCCGACCGGACGCAGGAAACGCCCCCGCCCCCCTCCGAGACCCCCGTGGAACAGACCGGCGAGGAGGCGTTCCAGGAAGCCCTCGCCTTCGCCGAGGCGCACCCCGACCAGCCGCAGGAAGCCGCCAGACGATTCGAGAGGGTGGGACGGCGTTGCCCCGACGTCGCCGAAGCGTGCGCGGAGAAGGCCGCGCTGTTCCGCGTCAAGGCCCGGGAAAAGGCCGTGGCGGAGATGAAGGGCGAGGTGGAGACGCTGGTGAAGGGCAAAAAGTACGGCCGGGCCATCAACCTGCTTCACGCCTTTCCCATACAACACCGCCTGCCGCCCGACGTGGCGGAGGACATCGCCGAACGCGGGAAGGCGATCCTGGCCCGCGCGCGAAGCGAGGCGCGCAAGATCGAGCGGGAAGCGCGGGGCCTTTTCGAGGCGGGACGGACCGAGGAGGCCCTGTCCCGGCTCGAAACGATCTCCGCCTTCGAGGTGGCCGTGCTGACGGCGCACTCGAAAAGGCTCATCCGGGAATTCCAAAAAGATGCACAACGGATCCGCGCCCTCCGGCGCCATCTCGACATCCTGGACGCCGTGGACCGGCGCGGCTTGTCGGAGGCGATGGCCGAACGCGAAGGGGAGGGGAAAACGGGGCCGGAAGGCCGGGATCTCGCGCTGGCCATCAAGGCCCTGGAGGCGGCCGTGGAGGGAGCCCGGCGTCTCGCCGGGGAGGAACCCACCGTTCTGCTGCGCGACGGACGGCGCCTGCGGATCCGGATACGGTCGGCCGGGAAAGACGGGCTCGTGCTCGAGGACCCGGGGGATCTCCCCACCCCGATGCCATGGAAGCAGATCGCCTTGGAGACGCTGGGCCGCTGGGGGGGACCGGACGCTTCCGGCCGGGCGCTTGCGGCGCTCGCCTGGTACCTCTACCGCGACGCGCACCGCGCCGGGGCCTTCCTCGCTTCATCCATGGGCGAGAGGTCGAACGCGGATGCGTTCCAGAAAAAGATGGCCGACGCCGCCCGGATGGATCTGGCGAGGCGCCTCGAGGCGTGCAGGCGCGCGATCGAGGAGGGGCGATCCACGGAAGCCCGGGGGGATCTCTTGGACCTCCTGGCCGACAACCGGTCGCATTCCTTCTTCCGTGACTTCGAGAAGGAGGTACGGTCGCTGTGGGCGCGCGCCGCGAAAGACGACGGGCACGGGGGCGTCTCGCCCTTCGCGTTCCACGGCCGCGTTCTTCCGCAAGGCGAAGGGCTGTGCGTGCGGTACGATTTCCTGGACCCGGGCGCGCTGGAGGACTTCCCCGTGAAGGGCCTGGACGTCTTCCGTCTCGAGGAGAGCCGCCTGGTCTGCACGGGGGGGGAGGGGGCGGGGAGCCTGCTCTCGTGTCCCGGGCGATGGCAGGAGGTCGAAGCCGCGATGTCCGTCCACCTGCCCGAGGGCGGCGCCCTTCGCGTCGTCTTCGATCCTCTTGAGGGGGAACGCACGGTGCTCGACGTGAAGCGCGGGCCCGAAGGGACGCGACTGGGGTTTCAGCGCGAGCTCCGCCGGGGAGAAATCTGGCGTCTCCACGCGCCGCAACGGGTGGAAGAGAGGGACGGGCTTTTTCCGCTGGAGGCGGGATTCGCGGGAGGGGAGATGTGGGCCCGCGCCGGAGCGGGGAAGACGGTGCGCGTCCCCGGTGAAAAGGCGGAGTCCGTCGGGCTGCGTCTGGAGGCGCTGGGCCGCTTCACGGTCTCCCGCCTCGAGATCCGCGGCGTCCCGGAACGCCGCTGGCTCGAGTCGCTTTCGACGTGGCAGAGCCGTCGAGCGGCCTTCGTGGCGGGGGAGGCCGTGGAATTCGCAAAGAAGCTCCCGGGAGGGCAGTGGCGCGCGGAGGGAGGCGAGGTCGCGTTCGGCGAGGACGGGATCGCCTTTCACGGCGGGGAAGAGGGGACCCGGATCTGGGTGCCCGAAGCGCGCTCCGTGGTGGAGCGGGGCTTCGGACTCGCAGTCACCGTCGAGTTCCGGCGGAAGACGGATCGCGGCTACTTTTTTCTCACCGTCCCGCTGGACCGCCGGAACGTGAGCTGGCTCGTCGTTCCGGAGCGGGAGGAAACGCCGCCGGCGGGGGCCCCCAAGGACGTTGCGGTACTCTCGGCGTTGCCCTTCTCCGACGGCGCCTGGCACGCGGTCCGCCTGGAAGTCCAGCGGGACACGGCGACCCTCTACGCGGACGGCCTGATCCGCGAGATGTTCGCCACCGAGGACCTGGCGGGCATGGAACGGGCGGCGTTGAAGCCCCGGGGGCTCGGGTTCGGGGCGATCGGCGGCCGGTGGGAGGTCCGCTCCTTCCGCGTTCGCACGCTGCGCTAGCGGCCCCTCGCGGCAATCTGGACGGCGAGGTTCTACGGCCCTTCGGGCGTCACCTTGTAGACCATGTCGTTGGGCCGGGCCCGGTCGCCGAGCTTGACGCCGATCTCCTCTCCCGGCCCGGCCTGCTCCACGTCCTTTCCCATGACCTGCAGGCTCTTGATCTCCGCGGTGAGGTCGGTCGTGTGGCCCTTGATGTGAAGCGTGTCGCCGACCTGGACGCTCCCCTTCTCGATCATGATGCCCGCCACGCCGATCTTGGCGAAGTAGCGCGTGACCTTTCCGACTTCTTCCTCCGGCATGTCCTGTCCTCCAAGAGGTCTTTGATCAACCATTGTATCCTTGACGACCCGTCCGAACATCACTCTTGTAAGGAACCGGGCGGTTTTGGATCTGAAACGACAGGAAACCCTGCTGAAATCTCCCCTCTGGAATCTGAAATCCCTACTCCGCCAATGCGCGAGGGCCCCTCGTCGGTCACTGCTCCATCAGCGCCCTCGCCACGGCCTCGACGGCCGGGTTGCCGGGGTCCATGGCCAGCGCGTCGCGGGCGAAGGCGGCCGTGAGGGCCTCCACGCCCTCGCCGATGGGGGCGGAGGCGATGGCCACGTCCCGGAGGAAGAGGGCGCGGCGCGCCGGCGTCCGTCCGAAATGTTCGAGATAGGGGGAGAGGCCGCGCACGTGCTCCAGCATCTCCGCCTGGATCCGGTCGCCGATGTTGAGGTGCATCGTCCGGGGCGTGGAGAACTCGATCCGGGCGTTGTCGTCGGTGTTGAGGGGGCCCTCGCCGGCGAAGGCCTCCAGTTCCTCGGGTCCCTCCATGAAGTGGGACAGCAGGGTCTCCAGGCTGTCCACGCCGACGCGGTCGAGATCGGAGGCGACCGCCTGCAGCCGCACCCGTCCGGAGGCCCGGCGGGCGTCGATCGTGAAGGGTTCGCTGGATCCGATCAGCATCAGGTCGACGGACTCCTTCGAGTAGAACACGTAGGTCGTGGGGAAGACGGACAGGAAGGTCCGGACGAGGCATTTGACGTCCTTCGCGCGCAGGGCGTAGAGCTGGAGCCACTGGCAGTAACACCCGCCGGGCTTGAGGCGCGCGCGCGCGATCTCGTAGTAGTCCTTCGTGAAGAGGTTGGCGGCCACCGTCATCCAGGGATTCGAGGGTTCGGAGATCACGAGGTCGAAGGTGCGATCGGTGACCAGGAGGTGGTTCCGCGCGTCCTCGTGGATCACGCGGAGGCGGGGATCCTCCAGGGGGCGGTTGTTCCAGTCGTCGAAGTAGCGGGAGGCCTCCAGGATGGCGGGCTCGATCTCCACGGCCGTGAGGCTTTGCAGGGGATGCAGCAGGGCGGAGCCCACGGTGGTTCCGCTGGCGAATCCGACGACCATCACGTCCTGGTTGGCCGGCGCCACCGCCATGGGAATCTGGGCCAGGAGGACCTGGGTGGGCATGTCCATCTTGCTCGAGGCGTCCACCTTTCCGTTGGTCGCCATGTAGCGGTGGCCCTTGCCCTGGTCCACGACGCAGACGGTGGTCGTGATGCCCTCCCGGTAGAAGAGGAGGTCGCGGCTGGAGAGGAACCGCTTCTTCACGGCCTTCCGGCTTCCGTCCTCCAGGTTCGGATCGAGGGCGTACTTGTACAGCCCCCGGGACATGAGCAGCCGGTTCCACCGGGGGGCGGCGAGCAGGGCGAACACGCCGAACCCGACCGCCACGGACGCCATCGCCAGGCGGAGGGTCGACGCCGATTCGGTTTCGGCTTTCCGCCCGGCGTGCCACAGCGCCGCCGCGCCCATGAGGGCGTTCGCCGCAAGGCCGATGAGCAGCGTGTTCTGGATGCCCAGCGCCGGGAGGAGGAGGAACCCGCCCGCGAAGGAGCCCAGGATGGAGCCCATCGTGTTGATCGAGTAGACCCGGCCGACCAGCCGTCCCGTCTCCTCCCCCCGTCCCGCCCGGATCTGGACGGCCAGGGGAAACGCCGCCCCCAGAAGCCCGGCCGGGGCCAGCATCACGAGCCCGGAGATCAGGAACTGGAGGAAGGTCAGGTTGGCGTAGGACAGGTTCGTCTTCGAGGCCACGACGTGCGCCTGGGCGAAGGAGGCGTACAGGTAGGGGATCTCGCTGAAGTAGGTGAGCGTGAAGAAGACGGCCACGGCCACGCCGGCCTGGACGGCGCCGAACGCCGCCAGTCCACGACCTTCCTTCAGGCGTCTCAGAAAGGGGGTGACGACGGCGGCCCCGCCGGCGAGGCCCGTGAGAAAGGTCACCAGGATCACCGTGAAGGCGTAGACGGACGATCCGATCATGAGGTGGAGGATACGGCTCCAGGCGACCTCGTAGGTCATGGCCACGAATCCGGAGAGAAAGATGAGCCAGAGCACGAGCCGGAATCCCGGGGGCCGCGGGAGGGCGGGTTTCGGGCCGGCCTCGAGGCCTTCCGGGGCGGGCGTCCCGGGGGCCAGGGGGGCGGGGTACGGGCCTTGCGGGGCCACTTCCGGCGCGGGGGTTCGCACGCGGAAGGAGAGCAGGATCACGGCAGCGCCCAGGAGGAGATTGGTCGCGGCGGCGGCCCAGAGGGAGGCGGAGACCCCGACGGCGGGCAGGAGGACGAAGCCGGCGAGGAGGGCTCCGGCCACGGCGCCGCCCGTATTCACGGCGTACAGGAGGCCCACGCGGAACCCGCGCCGGCCGCGTCGGCGCGCGAGGAAGGCGGAAAGGACGGGAAGGGTGGCGCCCATCAGGACGGTGGGGAGGACGATCACGCTCCCGCAAAGGAGGAAGCGGATGAGGGAAAAGGCGTAGAAGGAGGGATGGAACAGCGCCCAGGCTTCCCGGAAGAGGGGCACGAGGGCGTCGAAGAAGAGGGGGACGCCGAGGGCGTAGAGGCCGATCCCGATCTCCATGATGCCGTAGACGCGGGCGGGATTCCGGAAGCGGCGCGCGTAGCGTCCGGCGAGCCAGCCGCCGAGCGCCAGCCCCCCCATGAAGGCGGTGAGGACGGTGGAGACGGCGAAGGTCGTGGAGCCGAAGACGAGGATGAGCATGCGCGTCCAGACCACCTCGTAGGCGAGGCCGGCCGCGCCGGAGAGGAAAAAGAAGAACGCGAGGGTCGCGAACACGGAGGCCCGGGCGGAACGGGGGGCCGTGGCCGCCCCGCCTTGCTCCGTCGCCGTCGTGTCGTCTCCGTCGGGCATCGGAATTCTCCGACCGGACGCAGGGTCCTGTCTGGGCGCGCAGAAATTCCATGGACAACACGCCGTCTCGAAAGTATAAGAAATCCTGTTCAGCGTGGCGAAACCCCCATCGCGCGGCGGAGATTTTCCTCCGCGCATCGCGGCAAAAGAGGCATCGATGAACCCCGACATCCGGCTGGACGCATTCCGCTCCCAATACGCCGGGATGGACAAGGACGCGTTCCTGGCCCGTTTTCCCTCCCCCTTCCTCCTGATCAACACCACCGGACTCGATGTCCGTCGCGAAAAGGCCGACAAGGCCGGGGGGGGCAGGAAATCCACGATCCTGCAGGATCCGGAAAACGCGGAAAGCACGGTCTTCACCCTGATCTACCCCGTCGAGACCTCGGAGAGAAGCGGAGCCGGAAGCGCCGTCACGGTGGGCCGGGCCGCCGAGAACGACATCATCGTACCGAACCCCTGCGTGTCGAGAAGGCACGCCGTCTTCCAGGGCGACGCGGCGGGAGAAGCCTTCACGATCACGGACGTCGGATCGAGCTACGGGACCGCCCTCGAAGGACGACGTCTGCCCTCCGGGAAAGCCGTCCCCATCCAACCGGGCGACACGATCGTCTTCGGCCAGGCGGCCCATTGCACGTTCCTTTCGGCCGAGGACCTCTTCCGCTTTCTCCAGACGATGGAACAGGTGGAAGAGGACACATGAACCTCCCGAAGGCGAACAACGGAGAGAGAGGATGAACCTCAGCGAATTTCGCCGGACCTACGATCTTGTGGACCGCGACGGCTTCCTGGAGACGTTCCGGGCGCCCTTCCTGCTCGTGAACACGACCGATCCCGATCGCGCCAGCAAGGAGAAAGGCGGGAAAGCCGCCGAGGTGTGGTCGAAATCGACGATTCTCAGCAATCGATCGAACGGGTCCGGAACCCTCATCAGCGCGGTCTTCCCCCTCGGGGAACCCGGTCGAAAGGGCGGTGAAGCTACGCTGACGATCGGCCGCTCGAACGAGAATGACATCCCCATTCCGAATCCCAGCATATCCCGGCGCCATGCCCGGATCGACCGGGACGCCTCCTGGGAGACCTTCTCCCTGGCGGACGTGGGGTCCAGCTACGGCACTACCCTCAACGGAGCCCCCCTGCCCCCGAAACAGGCCCACCGCCTCCAAAACGGGACCACGGTCGTCTTCGGCCAGGTCGCCTTCTGCACCTTCTTCTCGCCGGGGGATTTCTTCAACTTCCTCCATATCCTCGACGCGTCGAAGGAAAAAGAGTAAGCTTTTCCCGGTTCGATGAAACGTCCCCCCCCCCCCGTACCGTCCCCTGGAAAGGCCTCGACATGACCAGACCTCTCCTCCGGGCCTCCGCGCTCGCCTGCCTCCTCGCCGCCGCGCCGTGGGGATGCCAGGGCGGAAGCGACGACCCGGAGCCGGCGGGTCCCGCCTGGGGCGCCCTCTACGGCGTCTCGCCCGTGGTGGACACCGCCTATTCCCCGGCGTTCGACGTCGCCTTCGCCGTCACCCGCAACACGGGGTTCCGGTACTACGACGGCTCCACCTGGCGCCACTACCTGACCAACAACGCAGGCCTTCTGTCCAACCGGGGCCGGGCCCTGGCCGTGGACGACCAGGGCATCGTCTGGATCGGGACCGACCGGGGCGTCTCCCTCTTCGACGGGTCCACCTTCGCTTCCGTCACGGTCTCGACGACGGGCCATGGGCTCGTGAGCAACGACATCCTGTCCCTGTTCTGCGACGGAAGCGGCGACATGTGGGTCGGGACCTCCGCCGGGGCCTCCGTCTACTCGCGGACGTCGGGCTGGACCACGCTCACGTCCGGTCTCGCGAGCCTCCACGTCACCGCCGTCGGGCAGGACGGTTCGGGCAACTTCTGGTTCGGGCACGACGGCGCCGGGCTGACCCGCATGACCCCCTCGGGATTCACCGTCTTCGATACGGGAAACGGCATGGCGAACGGCGACGTCCGGTCCGTCGTTTTCGGCCCCTCCGGCGACGGCTGGATCGCCACGGCCGGCGGGCTCCACCGGTTCGACGGAAGCGTCTTCCACCTGGAGACGACGGGCACGGGCCTTCCCTCGAACGACGTCCGGGACGCGGTCGAGGACGCCTCGGGCGCGGTCTGGGCCGCGACGGGCGCCGGGCTGGCCCGGCTCGAAGGAAGCTGGACCACCTACCCCGCGTCGTCTTCGGGCCTGATGAGCGCGGACACGCTGTGTCTGGACCTGCAGGGGTCGTCGGTCTGGGTGGGATCGGCGGGAGGCCTCAACCGGTTCGGCTATCCCTCGTCCTGGTCCCGGTACGGGCTGGCGAACGCATCGCTTCCCTCGAACACCGTCCACGACGTGGCGCGGGACGCGTCGGGCTACACCTGGTTCGCTTCCGAGGCGGGGCTCACCCGTTTCACGGGTCCGTCCTGGACCACGTGGGACGCCTCGAACAGTCCGATGAACGGTGACGTGGTTCGTCGCGTGCTTCCCGAGGGGACGGAGGTCTGGGTGGGCACGGACACCGGCCTGTACGGGTTCGACGGGACGGGATGGGCCGCTTTCGACCACGCGGGGGGCGACCTGCCCTCCGATCTCGTGCGGGATCTCGCGCTCGACGCCTCGGGGTCGCTGTGGATCGCCACGGCGGGTGGCGCGGTCCGGCGGGACGCGGGGGGCACCTTCACGACCTTCACCACGCTGGAGGGGCTCGGGTCGGATGACGTCCGCGGGATCGAGGTGGACGCCGGCGGCGTGGTCTGGGCGGCCACGGCCGCGGGCCTCTCGCGATACGACGGGATCTGGACGAACTTCTCCACGGGCACGCATGCCGGCCTTCCCTCGGACCTCTTGAGCGACGTGGCGTGCGACGCGGGGGGCGTCTGGGTGGGGACGGAGGCCTCGGGGGCGGCGTTCTACGACGGCTCGTCGTTCACGGCCCACGACGCTTCCCAGGGGAAGCTTCCCTCGGACGTTGTGCGGTCCGTCTGCACGAGCGCAAAGGGATTTTTCGCCGCCACGGACGCGGGGCTGGTCCGCTTCGACGGATCGTCCTGGACGGTCTTCACGGAGACGTCGTCGGGGCTCCTCTCGAGGGACCTGGATGCGGTCTCATCGCTTCCCGGAGGGGATGTCTACGCGTGCACGCGCGACGCGGGGGTGTCGATCTTGAAGCTTCCGTGAGGATCCGCGCGTCCTGGCGGGAGAAGAGCCGGGGCTGTCGGGACCCGCGCAACGTGCGGCGGGCAGCCTGCCCGCCGCACCTCGGCGACGCCGTTTTCAACACGGAGGCACCAAGGTATGAGGAGCGGGGACGCGTAGGGATTGGAGATTGGAGATTTTCGATTTTGGATTGGAGCAACGTGTAGGGGCGGGACACGGACCCTGAGCCCGTCGAAGGGCCCTGCCCAGACCGCAGGAACGTCTGCAGGTGCAGATGCGCATTCCGTGGGACCGACGCCTGGGGTTTTTCCGAGGGTCAACACAGCGAACCGCCGTGCTGCTTGTGGGAGGCGTGCCATGAAGTAGAGCGAAACGCTCTGCCGGAGGCATTCGCGCTGTGGCTGTTTTTCGGGGCGCGGGCTGACGTTCGTAGTGAGCCACGTAGCGGTTGCGGAGTGGCGCAGCAGCGTTGCCGAAGAGCAGACGACTTTGCGGCACTCCACTTCCCGCCGCCGCCTGTTTTGTGGATGCAAGGGCTATGGCGGACTTCGCGTTTCGTGCTTCACTTTGACGGTTGCAAGTTTCTAAGGGTCCCCCCGGGGTATTTCCATGGAGGCGGGCGCGGAAAGAAAGGGAAGACCACGACTTTCCGACATCGCGAATGCCTCGCTCCCGGCCCCGCCTTGATCCCTCCCCGCCTCCGTAGTAGATTGGTCTCCCGTTTGCGAACCTCGTCTCTTGGGGGAGCTTGAAGGTGGCGGATCTCATGACGCGCGAGCAGGCCCGGGCCCTGCTCGAGGAACACATGACCTCGGACGTGTTGATCAAGCACTGTCTCGCCAGCGAGGCCGTCATGCGCGCGGTGGCCGCGCGCCTCGGGCGCGACCCGGATCTCTGGGGCGTGGCGGGGCTCCTCCACGACCTGGACTACGAGTCCACCAAGGACGACCCCTCGCAGCACGGGCAGAAGACCACGGAGATCCTCGAGGAGCGCGCCGGGACGCACCCCCTGCCGGCCGAAGCCCTCCAGGCCATCCGTGAGCACAACGCCGAGAACCTGGGCATCGAGCGGGCGTCCGAGTTCGGCAAGGCGCTGACCGCCTCCGAGACCATCACCGGCCTCGTGGTGGCCACCGCCCTGGTCTACCCGGACAAGAAGCTGGCTTCGGTGAAGGTCAAGTCGATCACCAAGCGGATGAAGGAGAAGGCGTTCGCCCGGAACGTGAACCGGAACCACATCCGGGTCTGCGAGGAGATCGGGATACCCCTCAAGGACTTCGCCGCGTTGAGCCTCGAGGCGATGCGCGGCATCTCCGACGCGCTCGGCCTCTGAGAGAGACGGGGGCAAGGGGAAACGGGGAACAGCATTGATGTCGTTTTCGCGAGTACCTTGTTCCAGGCAAGCGTGACGCCTCATGGACCTGAGCGAGGAAGAAATCCTGTTCGCCAAGATCGCGATCAAGAACCGGGCGTGCAGCCGGGAGAAGATCGACGAGGCGATCGATCGGGTGTCCGAAACGGAAGGAAAGCGGCTCGCGGACGCGCTGGTCGAGCTGGGCCATCTTTCCCGGGAGACGGCCCGGCGGATCGACCGGGCCCTGAAGGCGGCCCTCGACCAGGCCCGGCAGGAACCTTCCCCCGCGACCGGAGACGCGAAGGGCGATGAATCCGACAGGCTGGAGGTCTACCGGCACTGCGCGCAGTGCGGCCGCGACGTGAAGCTGACCCGGGAGGAGACGGAGAGGGGGGTGGTCTTCTTCGGTGAGTTCTACTGTTCCTCCTGCGCGGAGAACCCCCTCCGGCAGCTTCGGATGCAGGATGTCCGACACGCCCGCGCGACGCGGAAGCTGAACCTGAATCTCGGGGCGCCGGCCGCGGTCGGGACGGAGGAGAAGGAGCCGGAGACGGACGAGGAAGGTCCGGTGCCGCCCCCGCCGCGGATCGAGGCGCCGGCGGAGGAGGCGCCCAAGAAAAGGGTGAAGAAAGCCGAAGCGGCCTTCCCCCCCCCGTCTGCCAAGAAATCCGCCGAGAAGCCCCCGCCCCTCCCCTCGACGGCCTCGGTGGACGAGATTCCCGAGGACGCGGTCCGCGAGGTCGAGAAACTGGTCTCCCGGGGCAAGCGCGACCTGGCGAAATCCCGGCTGGGACGCATGCTCAAGGTCTCGGCGGCCGAGGCGGACTCCGCGCTGAAACGGATCGAGGAGCAGCTGGGCCAGGAAGCCCCGTCCTCGTCCCGGGGTCTGTTCGGGTTCGCGTCGCGCTGGAAGCGTTCCGCGACCTTCAGCCTGAACGTCCGGCGCAAGAACTGGGCGCGGGTGGTGGAGGAAGGTCAAGCCTGGATCGCCGAGGAGCCGGAAAACGTCGAGGTCCTGAACACGCTGGGTCTCGCCTACCGGGAGGAGAAGAAACGGGACCGGGCCGAAAAGACGTTCCTGCGCGCCCTGGAGGTGGACGGCGAGGCGCTGGAGCCGAGGGTCAACCTGGCCGATCTGCTGGCGGACGGGGAGCGGTTCGAGGAGGCCCTGGCGGCTTACGGGAAAGCGCTCGAGGTGGACCCGGAAGACGAGCGTGCGGCGCGGGGCCGAATCCGGGCGACGGAGGCCCTGGGTCGTCCGGAGGAGGCGCTCGAGACGCTGGAGCGTCTCGCGGCGTCGGAGCCGAAGGATGTGGGGGCTCTCATCGAGAAACAGATGGCCGTCCACTACGGGCGGGGCGACCTGGAGGAGGCGTCCAAGCTCTTGTCGTCGCTTCTCAAGAAGGAGAAGCGGCCGTGGGACCGCGGCCTGGCGTGGGCGGAGAAGCTGCTCGCGGAGAATCCCGATTCCGCGAAAGCCTGGCGCCAGCTGGCCCGGATCCGGGAGAGGCGGGGGGAGGGGGGCCCGGCGCTGGAGGCGTACCGGCGGGCCCTGGCGGTTCAGCCGGGGGAGCCGAGGAGTCTGAAGAAGCGCGGGACGCTGGCGGCGAAGCAGGGGCGGATCGGAGAGGCGGTGGAGGCGTTGCAGGATCTGGTCGAGTCGGGGGAAGGGGATTCGGAGGATCTGGCGGCGCTGGCGCGTCTTCTCCGGGAAGCGGGCCGCAGCGCGGAGGCGGCGGAGCGGTTCAAGGCGTGGGCGGAGACGGAGGAGCCGGACGCGCCCGGGCTGCTGGCGTTCGGGCGGACGCTGGTGGACCTCGGACGGCTCGAGGAGGCGGATTCCGTGCTGTCGAGGGCCGCGGAGATGGGGCTCGAGGAAGCGTCCTCGGATCGGGAGCGCCTCGGGCTCGTCCGGCTGGACGGGGAGATCGCCTCGCTTCTGGAGACGCTCGCCGAGGGCGTCCCGAAACCCTCGGTGCATCTGGACCTGGCCCGCCGGTTCGTCGCGCGAGGCCTGGTGGGTCCCTCCGTGGCCCAGGCCATGATCGCGGCCCAAGCGAGCGACGAAAAGGCGCGCGGGGATGCGGTGTCCTTTCTCTCGGAACGCTTCGAGGCGGACCCGGGTGACCGGCGCCTCGCCTTTTTTCTCTCGGAGACGTTCCGCGACGCCTCCGAGCTTTCCCGGGCCGCGGACGTGATCGGGCGCTACGCCACGGTCCACGCGCACGATGCGGAAGCAAACCGCGCCCACCTCGATCTCCTGATCGCGGCGGGCCGGTTCGAGGAGGCGCTGGACCGCATCGAGGTCCTGTTTCCGCTGGGGGAGGCGTACGGGGCGCCGGTCCGGGGGGCCCTGGAGACGCTGCGGTCCGCGGGCGGAGAGGATCCGCGGATTTTCCTGTTCCTGGGAAGGGTGAAGGAGAGGGAGGGGGATGCGCACGGGGCCATCGAGGCGTTCGAGCGGTACCGGAAGGAGGCGCCGGACGCCCCGAGGGTCTCCGCGGAGGATCTGGCGGCGTTGTACGAGAGGGCGGGGGACGCCGAGGGCATGTGCGCCTGGGCCGCGAAGGCCCTGGCGGAGGGCGCGGGCGACTTGCTGATGCGGCTGAAGCTCTCCGGCACCCTCTTCTCGCTGGACCGGCTGGACGAGGCGGAAACGCATCTCCAGGAAACGCTCGAGGTCGATCCGGGCAACCGGACGGCGACGGATCTTCTCGCCCGGCTGGAGAAGAAGAAACGCGAGCAGCAGCTGGACGATCTCGAATCACGTTTCCGGAACGATCCCCAAGACGCCGAACTGGGCATCGAGCTCGGCAAGACGCTTCTGGCCGAGGGGCGCACTGAGGAGGGCGTCCAGATCCTCAACCGGTGCCGCGCCGACCGCGAGTCGGGCTGGAAGGCCATGGAAGCGCTCTACAGCCATTACCGCGCCGAAGGCAGCTTCTTGAAGGCGCTGGCGGCCCTGAAGGAACTGATGCCGCGACGCCGGCCGCCCCGGGATTCCCGGGAATGGAAGGAGATCACCTACCGCATGGGGGATCTGTACCTTTCCCTGGCGGACCCCATCCGCGCCGGCAAGGCCTTTTTCGACATCTACAAATCCGACCCGGGCTTTCGGGACGTCAAGGGAAACATGAAGCTGGTGGAAGTCCTGGAAGAGCTCGTCGACCCGGACCGGGCGGGAGCGGGCAAGCAATGGCACCTGGGCATCGGCGGCAAGGTCGAGGGGCCTTTCGACCTTGCGGAAGTGAAGGAGTGGGTCGACGACGACCGGTTTTCTCCCGACGACCTCGTGTGGAAGTCCGGGCTTTCCGGATGGAAACGCGCATCCGAGGCCGATAGAATAGGGCTGCTTTTCAAGTACCGTGACCGGTTGTGAGGGCCTCCACCCGACCCTTCCCCACATCGCACCGGTGAAAAGGAGACTGGGACATGGCAGAACAGGAAGACAGCGCCGCCGCGGAACCGGAAGAGCGCCAGGCGGAGAGCGGCACGCCGGCCGAGGCACAGGAAGACGGGTCCGCCGGCAAGGATGGCAATGATCCCTTGCTCGGCGAGCTCATGGGCAAGGCCAAGCATCTCGCCAAGGGCAAGGGGCGGGTCCTGAAGCGCGTCAAGATGGAGGATCTGCAGGCCATCGCCAGCAAGGTCTACCAGGCCAAGATGGACAAGGTGAAGGGGGACCTGACCTCCGAGGCCTCACAACTGAGGAGCGACTACGAGCAGAAGCTCTTCGCCGCCCAGGGCGAGGTCGCCGAACTGAAGGGGCAGGTCGCCGAACTGGGTTCGGAAAAGGCCGAGCTGGAAGAGCAGCTCAAGAACGCCCAGGGCGAAGTCTCGGACCTCCAGGGGCGCATCGCCGAGCTGGCGTCCCTGAAATCGGACCTGGAGGAGAACCTGAAGATCTCCCAGGGGGAGGCGGAAGAGCTGAAGGAGAGCGTGGCCGAGCTGGAGTCCGCCAGGGAAGAGCAGCAGGAGAGCCTGCACGCCTCCCAGGGAGAGGTCGCGGATCTCAAGGGAAACGTGGCCGAGCTGGCGTCCGCGAAGTCGGAGCTGGAGGAAAGCCTGCACGCCTCCCAGGGTGAGGTGGCGGAGCTGAAGGGGATCGTGGCGGAACTGGAGGCGGCGAAGGCGGAACTCGAGAAAAGCCTGGAGGAATCCCAGGGGGAGGTGGCGGAGCTGAAGGGGAACGTCGCCGAACTGGAATCGTCGAAGACCGACCAGGAGGAGAGCCTGCACGCCTCCCAGGGCGAGGTGGCGGAACTGAAGGGGAGCGTGGCGGAGCTGGAATCCGCCAAGTCGGCGCTGGAGGAGGACCTGCACGCCTCCCAGGGCGAGGTGGCGGAGCTGAAGGGGAACGTCGCCGAGCTGGAATCGTCGAAGTCGGCGCTGGAGGAGAGCCTGCACGCCTCGCAGGGCGAGGTGGCGGAATTGAAGGGGACCCTGGCGGAGCTGGAGCCGGCGAAAGCGGAGCTGGAGGAGAGCCTGCACGCCTCGCAGGGCGAGGTGGCGGAATTGAAGGGGAGCGTGTCGGAGCTGGAGTCGTCGAAATCGGCGCTGGAGGAGAGCCTGCAGGCCTCGCAGGGCGAGGTGGCGGAGCTGAAGGGGAGCGTGGCGGAACTGGAATCGTCGAAGTCGGCGCTGGAGGAGAGCCTGCACGCCTCGCAGGGTGAGGTGGCGGAATTGAAGGGGAACGTCGCCGAGCTGGAATCGTCGAAGTCGGCGCTGGAGGAGAGCCTGCACGCCTCGCAGGGCGAGGTGGCGGAGCTGAAGGGGAGCGTGGCGGAGCTGGAAGCGGCGAAGGAAGCGCTGGAGGAAGAGGTCCGGGAATGGGAGAACCGGACGGAATTCCTGACCCGCGGTCTCGAGTTCATGGACGTGGTCCAGGAGTTCGACTTCCAGGGGTCCCTGCAGATGGTGGACGCGGCGAGGCAGCAGGTGACGGAACTGCTGAAAGGGGCGGGGGCGGAGGCCCAGGAAACCCTGGTGATGATCATGACGGAGCTCGAGGACATCCGGGAGGACCTCGCCGGGAATGAAAAGGAATACAGTCGACGGATCGATCTGATGTACGAGAACAAGGCCGGCGTCCACGAGGTGTTCGGTCTGATCGAGGTGCTCGACGGGAACCGCATCCTGATGGAGCGTTTCCAGTTCGTCATGAACCTCTTGAATTCGGTGGGATCATGAGCGCGCAAGCCTTCCCGGAGATCGGACCCGACGCGTTCGAGGAGCCCCCGCAGATGGCGGCCGGCCGGCCGGCCGGTCTGACGATCATCGCCGTGCTGGCCTGGATCTTCGGCGGTCTGAATCTTCTTTGCACGCCTTTCAACATGCTGACGCTTTTCCTCCAGCCGGGCGGGGGATTCGGAGGGGCGCCGAATCCCATGGCGGAGGTGTTCGCGCAGCTGCCGTGGTTCAGGGGCTACGGCGTGGCCATGGCCGTGCTCGGTTTTCTCGCCTCGGGGGTGCTGGTCGCGGGCGGGGTGGGCTTGTTCCGCCTGCAGCGCTGGGGCTGGCATCTCTTGAACGGGTACGCCGTTTTCTCGATCCTGCATTCCCTGGTGGCGCTGGGCGTCAACTACGCCTACGTCCTTCCCGTCATGCAGGCCTCGGCCGCCTCTTCCAAGGGCGGACCTTCCCTGGCCGGAACGATGGGCTCCGTGGCCTGCTGCGGGCTGCTCGGGCTGATCTTCCCCGTGGCGATCCTGATCGTGATCAACACGGGCGCGGGGGCGGCGGCGAAGCCGCCGAAGGCGGATCCGTTCGGGGGCTTAGGGCCCGCGCAAGAATAACTTCCCATTTCCAGATCGCAACGATGACATGGTCGGCCCTCGTCACCGCTGGCTGCGTACTTCGCGCCTATTTCTTGTCGACGAAGAGCACGGGCACCAGTCCTCCGCCCTGGTGGACGTTGATGATGTTGCCGGTGGAGGCGCGCAGGAAGGCGCCGGCGAACTCGCCGCCGTGGGACCAGAAGTTGATGTTGACGTTCTTCTGCTCGAAGCCCTTCAGGGTCTCCCCTTCCATGACGGGGAAGGCGTCCTGCGGGATGTCGACGAATTCCTGGACGGCGTACTCGTTGCCGGGTGCGAGCGCCGTCTCGATGGCCTTGTCCCACTCGCTCGCCGTGGCGTCGCGGCCGATGATCACGCCGAAGCCGCCGTAGCCCTCGTTCTTCTTGATGACGAAATCGTCCTTGCGCTCGCGGACGAAGGGGACGAGATCCACCTCCTTGCCCTTGAAGTCGGCCTTCTCCTCGGCGAACATCCGCGTCCAGGGGATGAACGCGTGCGCCGCTTCCAGTTCCTCGGCGGTGAAGAGTTCCTTGAAGCGCGGGTCGATCAGGATGCCGGGGAGGGTCTTGAAGTCGCCGGTGGCGGCCCGGACGGGGTTGACGAAGCAGATGTTCTCTTCGCGGTAGGCCTGGAGGATGTCCTGGCAGTTGGGCAGGAACTTGTCGTCGAGGAAGTCGGTGATGGCGTCCCGGTAGACGGCGTCGATGACCTGGTCGCCCACCTTGACCTGCTTTCCGTCGTAGGAGAAGTCGGCGGGGTCGGCGTAGACGGTGGGGTAGCCCTTGTTCCGGTAGAAGTCGACGATGATCTCCACGTCGGAGAGGATGGTGGAGCCCTTCCAGCAGACGATGGCGAAGGTGGGCTTGTCCTTGGGCGTGACGCCCTTGCCCTCGCACCATTCGCGGTAGACCTTGATCATGGCGTCGTGGTGCGTCTCGAGCAGGTGGTCGTCCTTCACGGCGTATTTTTCACCCATTTTCTTGACGGCCGGCAGGCCCAGAAAGATGTCGAGCATGGCGTCATGCCATCCCATGCCGCTCGGGTCGCCGCAGTTGAACTCGAGGTACTTGATGTCCGCGGTGTGGGGGTCGTAGAAGACGTCCAGGCGGACCATCACCTGGAAGCGCGGGTAGACCGGGTCCACCTTGGACAGATCGGCGATCAGGCCGTCCTGGTGGACGAGCCCCTGGAAGTCGTAGCCTTCCATGAAGGCCTTGCCGACCTTCTCGATGCACCGGAGCATCATGCGCGTCGAGTAGGCGATCCGATCGCGATGCGCCTGGTTCACGAAGTAGGGCTTGAGGAAGGTGGGAAAGGGCTTGCCTTCCATCTCCATCTTGTTCGCCTTCATCCCCTCGATGAGCGTGCGCATCTGGGCCCCGGGGTCGGTCTCCCGGAGGATGGTCTCGTAGTCCCGGTTCACGTCGTCGATGAAACTCATGGAGATTCTCCTTTTTCTCATCGGGTTCTCGTCGTCCCGCGCGGCGCCGGCGTCCGGCTCCCCTCCGCTCCGGAGGCGGGACTCTACCCTCCCCACGCGGAGAAATCAAGCCGCAAAATGCCCCTGTCCGGCGAAGGCGCGTGTCAGCTTCCCGGCGCGGCGAGCGCCTTCCGGACGACGTCGAGGATCTGCCGTCCATCCAGGGGCTTGAGGATGAAGTCGAGCGCGCCGGCTTCGAGGAGTTCGCGGGCGGCCTTCTCGTCCCGGAGGCCCGAGAGGAAGACGACCTTCGTGCCGGGATGGTCCTTTCGGATCCGCTCGAAGGTCTCGCGTCCGGACAGGCCGGGCATGATCATGTCGAGCAGGACGAGGTCGATGTCGCCTTCCCGTTGACGGAGGATCTCCAGGGCTTTTTCCCCGGCGTCGGCGGTGTGCATCTCGAAGCCGGAGTGGGCGAGGACGTTTCTCAGAACCATGAGGCTGATGGGCTCGTCGTCGACCAGGAGGAGCTTCGCAGTTCCCGTGGGGAGGGCCCTCGGGGCGTCTTGCGCGGGGGCGGGTTCGGGCGCCGGCTTTACGACGGGGAGGAAGATGGAGAAGGCGGCGCCCTTCCCCTCGGCGGTGTGCAGGGCAACGGCGCCACCGTGTTCCTCGGCGATGCTCTTGACCAGCGGGAGGCCCAGCCCCGTGCCCTGTCCCGAGTCCTTGGTGGTGTAGAAGGGCTCGAAGACGCGGTCGCGATTCTCCTCGGGGATGCCTTCGCCGGTGTCGGAGACGGTGACGCGGACGAAGGCGCCGGGCCGGACGGGGCGGGGGAGGTCGTCGTCGCCGGGCCCGACGCGCGCGGTTTCCAGGGTGAGGTCGCCTTCCTGGCGCATGGCGTCGCGGGCGTTGACGCAGAGGTTCAACAGGGCCTGGTGGATCTGGGCGTGGGTGCCCTCGGCGGGGGGGAGATCGGGGGCGAGGCGCGTTCGGATCCGTATGGATCGCGGGAAAGTGTGCTCGAGCATCCTGCCCAGGGCGGAGACGGTCTCGTTCAGGGAGAAGGGCCGGGGCTGGGCCTTGACCTTTCTCACGAGGCCGAGCAGCTGCCGCGTGAGTTCGGAGGCCTGCCGGGAGGCGTCGAGGATCATCTCGACGTTGTTCTTGATCTCGTCGTCGAGGTCGCCGTGCATCTGGAGAAAGGAGGCGCATCCCATGATGCCGGTGAGCAGGTTGTTGAATTCGTGGGCCACGCCGCCGGCGAGGGTGCCGAGGCTTCGCATCCTCTCGGACTCGGTCATCCAGGTCTCGATCTCCTGCAGCCGCTTCAAGGCGCCGTCGAGCTTGTCGGATTTCTCCCGGATCTCCTCCTCGGCGCGGACGCGTTCGGTGACGTCGCGAACGACGCCGATGAAGCCCCTGGGTTCGCCGTCGGCGTCGCGGACCACCGAGGCGTTGAGTTCGGCGGGGAAGACCCTGCCGTCGTGTCTCACGAGCCGGTAGGCCGCGGTGATGATCCCGCCCTGTTCGAGGAGTTGGGCGGCGCTTTCCGCGGCCCGGTGGCGGTCCTCGGGGTGGACGAAGTCGTAGGTCGTGGCGTCCTTGTCGAGAAGGTCCTTGAGGGAGGCAAGGCCGTGCATCCGGGCGGCCCGCTCGTTGGCCATGAGGACGTTGCCTTCGAGGTCGGACAGGACGATGGCCTCGGGAGAGGTTTCCACCAGGGTGCGGTAGAGCTTCTCGCTGTCACGCAGGGCGTTCTCGGCGCGGATGCGTTCGGTGGCGTCATGGGCGAGGGAGAGGGCGTAGCGCGTGTCCTCCTCCTCGCTTCGCCAGAGCGTGATGTTGGTGAGGACGAACCGGTGCGCGCCGTCGAGTCGCCGGATCGTCAGCAAGCGCTCGGTGACGGAACCGGTCTCGAGGAGTTCCTTCCACAGGCTTTCCCGTTCTTCCGGGTCGCCGTAGAAGTCGACGGCGGGCTTTCCGCAGATTTCCTTCGGGTCGGCGGCGCCGAGGAGCTTCGCGCCGGCGGGATTGACGGCCAGGACCGTGCCGGATTCGAGGCTGCTGACGGCGATGGATTCCCCGGCCGTGTCGAACAGGAGGCGAAAGCGCGTCTCCAGTCCCCGGAGGACCTCTTCGGCGCCCTTGACGGCGAGGGAGTCGTTCGCCGGGTGTGTTTCCATGGTCTATCCCCTCCGGGCCGTTTCCGGGCGCGTGGGCGAGAGGCTTGAGAGAGAAGACGGGGCCGGGAACGAGGCGCGCGCGCGCCGACCGGGCGGGAAACGCCCCCCCATGTTCTCGTTTTCGTTTCTCGCCGGCATCGTCCTCCCGGAATGCGGACTTCGCCACGTTGGAACGTTATCATTCTACCGGCGGCCGCCGGGAATGCCAAGCTTCATCCTGTCGTGAGCGTTTCGCGGTGTACGTAGGTCATGTCCCTCCCTTCCTTTTCGTAGCTCACCTTCATGGAAATACCCCAGGGTGACCATCGAATTTCAAGTCCTCAGGGGGGTGCACGGGTTTTTTCG
>Ga0180433_10002165_pt1 | contig 31031 bp, 48 predicted proteins | sample SS_ome_8_FD_132980 | JGI IMG/M metagenome (GOLD analysis project Ga0180433, IMG submission 132980) | Hypersaline lake sediment archaeal communities from the Salton Sea, California, USA - SS_1_D_1 metaG | ecosystem: Environmental > Aquatic > Non-marine Saline and Alkaline > Hypersaline >... | reverse complement strand
GATTCAACTCCATGGATGAATTCTTATACAACTATAACCATGTGATGTTGCACAGCGCGTTAGGTTATCGGACTCCTGGCAGCGTTTACTTTGATATGTGCAACATGTGGTGAGGAACTACACTTCGAAAAAAAAGGACATAAAACCCAAAAAGAAACCAAAGAAGCCAGCCAGGGCAGCCAAAAAGCCAGCCAAGCCAGCCAAAAAGAAAGCGGCCCAGAGGCCCAAAAAGAGGCCCACCCAAGCAAGAGGAGCGAAAAAGAAGCCCATGCCAGTCCCGGCCAGATGGCGAGACAGGACGGATGATGATTGGGAGCGCTGGGGACAGCAGCTCGGCAAAAGGATCGAGAAGAGGTCCAAGCATTTCGCAGAAGAGATGGAATGGCATGGAAAGAAGCTGGAGAAGCATGGCCAAAAACTGGAACGCGACGCAAGCTCATGGTGGTACCGCACATTCGGTCCTGTGGGTCCGGCCATTGAAAGCCTTATTGGCATTGCAGTTATATGCATTGCAGCAATTGTCATCAACTCCATCAATGTTTTGCTGTTAAGTGGGTTTGCTTCAAGCCTGGCGTTTTTCTTGATGGATTACATCCCGGTTTTCTTCGGACTGTTCCTATTCTTCAATTACGCAAAATATGTCCACATAGTTGCTCCAAAGACCAAGCGGTTTATGCAGCCGTTCACCACAGCAGCCGGCATTGCCGTGTGCCTGTGGTTTATTGCATGGATATCCATTTTTGTTTACCAGTCCTCAGGCAATGTCTTCTTTCAGGGGATAGCCGGCTGGATATTCCTCAACCTGTGGGGTCTGTTGCTGGGGTTGCTTGTGATTGCATATCTGGTATCAATCATGGTTCATTCGGAAAAGCGTGTTGTAAGCGAAGGAAAATGAAATGGGCACCCCACTTGCTTTGTTAGGCTGGTGGACAGCTAAATAATTGGAGGTATCATTATGGTGGCAAAAAAGAAACCCAAAACAAAGCCGAAAACGGCACTAAAAGCGAAATCAATGAAAGCAACAAGGGCGAAACCAAAGAAGGGGCCGGCCGCAACGAAGAAAACCAGGGTTGTTTACAAGACGAGGAGGCTGTACCGCTCAGGCAAGGACCGCATACTGGGCGGGGTTTGCGGCGGCATAGGTGAATATTTCGATATAGACCCCGTGATAGTAAGGCTCTTATGGGTCCTTTTCGCTCTTGCATACGGCATAGGGGTACTGATGTATATAATAGCATGGATAATAATACCCAGGAACCCGGATCATGCTTGGAAGGATTAAGACGGGCTAGAAATTAAGCGTTACCGAAAGCATTTTTAACTAGCCAAATACAATCATAAAACATGATAAAAAAACTCATCCAGATGAAAACCAAGCATCAGATATTCTTTGCAGTCATCATAGCATTTGCTGTGATTTCATTCTGGAGGTGCATATGGGGGCTTATGGACGTTTACCTGTTCCCGGAAAACCAACCTTTAAGCTTCTTTACATCCTTTGTGCTGGGCCTTATCATCCTGGCATCAACGCATTACGCTGCCAAGGAACTTATGTAAGGGCATGGTAACTCAGCATAATCTCTGCAAATTCTGTAAAGCACTTAAGCGCCGTGCGATAAATATATTATGGATAGTATGGAAGTCAATGGAAACAAAAACATGGGTGGCAATGCCCAGAACGAACCAAATACCGGCAAAAAGCGCAACAAAACACATCTTATCATCGGGGTGGTTGCAATCGCTATCGTATGTTTTGTGCTGCTCTTCATTCTTCTGGAAATTTCAAGGGTAAGCTACAAGGTAGGTGGGCAATACCCGATGGACACCTGCACGACAATTGGCAGATCATTCTGCAACGGCACTGGTTCCCTACCATTAGAATGGGGCACCGACACGGTCGATGTGGAAGGCAATCAAAAAAGCTGCCAGGATATCCTTGGGTGTGTTGACTGCATTTCATGCGGATTCTCCGATCCCCCGAAGCCAGGATGCATAGAAACCTGGAGATGCAGCGATTGGTTTCCAGAGACCTGCCGCACAGGAATTCTGAAAAGGGTATGCATAGATTTCAGTGACTGTGGATCAACCCAGGCAAAGCCGCCCGAGATAGCTACGTGCTGATGCACTGATGCACTGATGCACTGATGCACTGATGCACTGATGCACTGATGCATATAACTATTCTCAAACACGGCCTCCCCAAATTCCAAATTTAAGCAACCAAACACAACAATTAAAAATGGTCAGCCAGGAAGTAATCGACTACATATCCAAGAACCTGAAGAAGGGGTATTCTGTTGAACAGCTTAGTGGTGCATTGGTAAGGGAAGGCTGGCCCGAGGAGGAGATTGAGGAGGCCATGGCTTTTCTTGCCAAAACCAAGGAAAAACCCAAAGCGGATGTGAGCAGGGAAGAAAAAACAAAGCCAAAAAAACAAGAGCCCAGAAAAGAGGAAAAACCAGCCAAGGACAAGGAAAAACAGAAAGAACTGGAAGAAAAGAAAGCCAAAGAGGAAGAAAAGGCCAGAAAAAAGAAAGAAAACGAAGAGAAACGAAAGAAAGAAGAGGAAAAGAAGAAAAAAGACAAGAAAGCCAAAGAGAAAAAGAAAAAACCCGGCGAGAGGATGAGCAGGAAAATGCTGGTTATTCTGGCTGTTGTTGTTGTGTGCGCTGCTTCTGTAGCTGCTGTAGCCATTCTGATCTTTTTGAATGTTATACCACTGAGCATATTCGGGGTGCCATGCACCGAGAGCTGGTCCTGCACTGGATGGAGCCCGGAGATCTGCCCGCAAAGCAAGATACAGACAAGGGTATGCACTGATGTGAACAGCTGCGGAACCAATGAGAATAGGTCCGAGGAAACACGGGCCTGCAGCCTGCCGCAAAGCGCCGGAAACTTCATATTCGACGAGGGCGACTTCCCGGAGCTGGATATCAATGCTTCAGAAATCACCAGGATAAGAAGGATCCTGGACATCAACGGAACCTTCTTTAACACATTCGTAACAATCGCAACAATTGATGAAGAAAGGATGATTAGGCTTTCTGTTTCGAATGAACTCGCTTCTGAGATTTATGACTACAACGTGCAGATTGCACAGCAGATGAATTTTTATTCCGCAGGCCAGAATGAATACGGAGACAGGTCGGCCAGGTTTACAATCCAGGATATGAACTCCGGGATGCTGGTTGTTGAGAGTAACGGCTGGTTTTTGTTAATAGACTATGAACTGGCCGACGAATTCCATGCCGGCGAGCTGGCAATACTGTTTGTTGAGGCTATATAAGAATTGAAATAAGATGAAGATTTCAGCCCTAATATTTCGGCCTCTAATTTAAGCAAACTAAAACAAAAAGTCAACTATCTGGCCGACATCTTTATGGAGAGAACCTAACATCCCCCAATAGCATCCTTCAAAAAAAACGCTACTTCCTTATCTTGCCCCTTCTCTTCTTTATCTTCACCCTTACAACCCTGGATGTGTCTTTCTTGCTCACATCCATAGCTTCGATTATGAAGTTCTTGAGCTTTATCTTTTGCCCTTTTTTCGGGCTGTCATCAAAACGGGCAGATACAAGGTCCGAGACAGTCGCTGCCTTTGACTTAATGGGTATTGGTATCTTTTCCTTCAGGTCCTTGACCAGCATGTCACCCCTTATTATTGCGGTCTTGCGGTCTATGAAATGCACATGCACGCGCCTGCGGTCGGTCTCGTCGTATATCTCCCCCACTATCTCCTCTAGCAGGTCTTCCATGGTTACCAGGCCCACCAACTGGCCTTCTTTGTTCTTTACCATGGCCATGTGCATGGCGTTCTCCCTGAGCCTGTCAAATACGTCATCCAGCCGGTCTTCCTCACCAACCGAAATCACCGGTGACAACAGCTTGATCAGCGGGAGGTCGAACTGCTTAGACCTTATCTGCGGCAGCATGCTGCGCAGGTTCACTATGCCCATGACATTTTTCGTTCCGTGGGCAAAAACGGGCATCCTGGAGTAACGGGTTTCCAGCATCCTGGTTATGGCGTCAATCAGCTTGTTGTCCGAGCGCAATGTTACCATTTCCTTCCTGGGCGTCATTACCTCTTTCACCATCATGTCGCCGAATTCTATGATGTTATGCATCATCTCTTCCTCATCCTTGTCTATTACCCCGGCCTCTGCACCCATGGACAGAGCCGCGATTATCTCCTCCTCGGTTATCTCATCCCTCACCCTTTTCACTCCCAACAGCCTCAGCATGCCCCTGCTTATCAGCTCGATGAATATTATAATCGGATAGAGAATCATGGAAAGCACGTACATAGGCCTTGCCAGGATCAGGGACATGCGTTCGTTCTTCTGATGGAAATATGACTTGGGGGTTATCTCACCGAATATCAGGATAAGAAACGTGATTATACCTGTTGCAATACCCACGCCCATCGAGCCGAATGCCCCAATCGCTATCATCGTGGCTATGGAGGCAGCGGCTATGTTAACCACGTTGTTGCATATGAGTATGGTGACAAGCAGCCGGTGGGGGTTGGATTTGAGCTTCCTCAGGGTTCCCGCACCCTTCTTCCTGCTCCTGATGAGCTTCTTAACCTTTATGTCGCTCAGCGAGAACAGCGCTATCTCTGACCCTGAGAATAGCGCCGAAAGCAGGACAAGCACAACAAGCAAAACATAAAGCTCTATCATACAGACTACCTGAGTATATTTGGCGTCACTGCCTTTATTATTTGCCCGTTTTGCTCTGTTTACCCGAGTTGCCACCATGCTTGCAAACAGTGGTTTGCATGCAGTCCAATGGCCGGTCCAACGTGCCTACAACCCCTGGTCCACCATGCCCACAACGCCCCCTGCCATGCGCCATTACCGCACACCAGATAATAACCACCCGAATAGATATTCCATAAAACATATAATAAAAAAAATATTTTCTAGAACAGTAATACTTATAACTAACCAGCTACAATAAGATGTTACACATGATTCAAGCAAACGGAACAGACAAGACGAACTAAGCAATTTGGGGTGAAATTATGAAAGACGCAAAAACCGACGTATCAGTCAATGATTCTAGACCTTCAAAGGTGGACAAGCTCTACGAGAAGATAGGGCAGTTTCTTGAGTCCCATCCCGAGGCCATGGACATGACAACAGAGGAATCCGACAAGCTCTTTGAGCAGTGGCTCGGCAACGGGGGCAACGGCAAATCCTTGAAATCCTAAAACAATGAAATCCTAAATCCCTGAAAACATGAAATCTCAAAATTCAGGCAGAACCAATAATATCAAGGGTATAATGGACACAACTGACAATAATCTCTGGGAGGCCATAATAATATCCATTTTCCTCATGTTTGCCAGCCTGGCAGCCTTAGGCGGCATTATTTTATCGTTCTGCTACCTTGCGCCCGAGCCCTCGGAATGCATGTCCGACCTTTCCCTGCCAATGAATGTGGTATCAATATGCTTCGGCATAATAGTCTTCATTGTTGTGATGCACTGGTCCCTGAAGAGAAAGTAGAATCAACCCTTTTAAGCCGAAACCCCAAGACTTAACCATGATCAAGGCAGTTCTATTCGACCTGGACAACACGCTCATAGACTTCATGCTGATGAAGCGCAGGTCATGCGAATCAGCTGTGAATGCGATGAAAGAGGCCGGCCTGAAGACAGGCAAGCAAAAAACGCTTGAATCCCTATTCAGACTGTACGACAAGTACGGCATGGAGTACAAGACCATATTCCAGAAGCTGCTGAAGAAGCTTACGGGAAGCATAGACTACAGCATAGTGTCAGAGGGCGTGGTCGCATACCGCAGGGCGAAGATGTCATACGTAAGGCCCTACCCGGGCACAGTGCCCGCTCTGCTCAGGCTCAGGCGCATGGGCATAAGGCTGGGCATAGTCTCCGATGCCCCGTCGATCAATGCATGGATAAGGCTTGTTGAGATGCATATAACAGACTTCTTTGATGCAGTGGTTACATTCGATGACACAGGAACGACCAAGCCATCACCCCTGCCCTTCAAGGCCGCGCTCAAAAGGCTGAACGTAAAGCCGGAAGAATGCATGTTCGTTGGAGATTACGTCAACAAGGACATAAAGGGTGCCAGTGCTATGGGCATGAAGACCGCCTTCGCCAAGTACGGCGCAGTAATAGTGGAGAAAGGCGGGAAAACAAGGCCCTACAGGCCCAGGCAGTCCGGCGCAGACTATGAACTAAGGGACGTCTCTGAAGTAGTCAGCGCAGTAAAAAACGCAAATTCTTAACATGTTATTATTATGTTGAACCAGAAAATCTTGTGCATCAGCACAAGAGATGAACGCACATCTCTTGAACTGACGTTCAAGACATCTGCTTTAAAGCAGATGATGTATGCATAGTTTCAGCATCTCATTTATGCAAATTGATGCTGAGATGTCTCTTGTCCCCCACATATCATGCAAGAGACAAGATCTGGTCCAACAGCTGTGTCAACCTTCGGTTGACAGCTGTTCAGCAAAGCTCAACATTTAGCCAGCGGATGCACAGAGGCAACATTATAACCCATTGCTACTCTATGGTTATGCTGTTTATGACCACGGGCTCGATCGGCCTGTCCATTGGTCCGGTCTCGGTCCCGCCTATCGCCTTTACAACTTCCATACCCTCTACAACCTTTCCGAAGACGGCATGCTTGCCGTCAAGCCACGGCGTTGGGTCAAGGGTTATGAAGAACTGGCTGCCTCCTGTATTAGGCCCGGCATTTGCCATCGAAAGGATGCCTTCTGTGCTGTGCTTTAGGTCCGGATGGAACTCGTCCTTTATGTTGTACCCAGGCCCGCCAGTGCCGTCGCCATTTGGGCATCCGCCCTGCAGCATGAAGCCTTCGATTACTCTGTGGAACACGAGCCCGTTGTAGAAACCATCATTCACAAGCTTGATTAAGTTCCCGGCTGTCAGCGGGGCCTTGTCCTCAAACAATTCCACCTTAAACGTTCCCTTGTTCGTGTCAAAGACAGCAATGCTGTTGGCTGTACTGCCCTCGCCACCAGTCGTGCCTGTCCCAGCCTCTGTAATTCCTGCCATTTCACCCTCCCCGCCGATGCCGGCAATCGCGGCACCAGCATCGTCAATATCACCAATATCAGCATTATCACCGCCAGAACCCACAACATTACCTATTATGCTACTTGCGCCAAAATAGCCTGCCAGAAAAAGCACTGCGAATACTACCACAATTGCAATGTAAACCGGTGCATTCTCTCTCGCGCTCATGCTCATTATTTGCATTAATTGTTTTTAAATTTGACGGTTGCAAAACCCTTTTTAACCCTACCCACTAATTTTTATCATGGCCACATCATCTTCCCCATCGCTCAAGGAATTCATAAACAAGAAGCGCCAGCCAATAGAGACAATCAAGAAAAAGGTAGAGGAGCAGAAGACAGATAAACAAGCCGCTAAACCAACCACCGAGCCATCCACTAAGCCAGACGCTGAAACAACAACAGAACCAGCCAGCAGAACAAGACCAATTACCCTGTCCCCGTCAACCATTTCCCTGTTTCTCGACTGTCCGAGATGCTTCTGGCTGGCCAAGAACAAGGACATAAAGCGTCCGAGCGGCCCTTTCCCATCACTCCCCAACGGCATGGACCGTGTCCTGAAAGAGCATTTCAACAAGCACAGGAAAGACAACACATCACCAGAGGAGCTTGACGGCAGGTTCCAGGGCCGCCTTTTCAAAGACATTGAAAAGCTGAAGACATGGCAGAACAACTTCAGGGGGCTGAGATATACTGACCCGGAAAGCGGCGTAACGCTCATGGGGGCAATCGACGACCTGTTCGTCACAGCTGACAACAAGCACGCCCCGCTGGACTTCAAGACCAGGGGCTACCCGAGAAAGGACAACACCCACGAGTACTACCAGCACCAGATGGACCTGTATTCGTTCCTTCTGGAGAAGAACAGCCTGCAGCCAGCCGAATTCGCAATCCTTATCTTCTACCATCCAACAGGCGTCAACCCGTCCCATCACGTCGTATTCAACCCGGATCCCGTAAGGGTCCCTGTCAACCGGCAACGCGCCGAACAGATCTTTCTGGATGCAGTGAAATGCCTGCTCAGCCCTGACCCGCCCGAACCCAGCCAGGGCTGCGAGTGGTGTGACTGGAAAGAAAACAAATAGCTAAAACTAATGTAAACCTTACTATTTCTTTCTGTTCTTCATCCTCTTCGCAATCATGGCCGCCCTTTCTTCTGCCTTTTTTCGCTTTGCTGTTTCCGCGCATTCCCTGCAAAGGCCAAAGCCCATGACGTCCATCCTGTCTTCATGGTGCACTGAGCACCCAACACAAATCCATGACATAATATCACTCCTATTCAACAAAATACTCAAGAAGTACAAAACACCGCTTCACTGTTTTCTGCGGTGTCCTCAACTCTGAATATAATCTGATATAATAACTATGGTCATGCTGCTTTATAAAGGGTGGGGTCTTATACCCACTAAGTATGTTTTTTGGAACCATTATATTATATATGCAGAGAAGTGTAACATGTTGAAATAGTGCCACATTGGCATGATTATATGCTGACACTATGTGGCGATATGCTAAGATGGCGATATTTGGTGAGATTATGAAAGCGATTGAGATAAAAGGCCTTACAAAGGAATTCGGAGAGCTTCGCGCAGTTGATGCTATAGACCTTGACGTGGGGCAGGGTGAGATTTTTGGGTTACTTGGGCCTAACGGGGCCGGCAAGACCACCACAATAAAGATGCTTGCCACCATGCTGCGGCTGACTTCAGGGGAGGCAAAGGTATGCGGCTTTGATGTGCAGGACAAGCCTGACGACGTGCGGGGCTGCATAGGCATAGTCTTCCAGGATCCCGCGGTCGATACCGACCTGACGGGGAAGGAAAACCTGGACTTCCATGCCAGGATGTACGGCATGAAGGGACGGGCAAAGAGGATTGACGAGGTCCTAAAGATGGTCGGCCTGGTGGACAAGGCAGACGTGCTTGTCAAGACGTATTCTGGTGGCATGAAGCGCAGGCTGGAGATAGCAAGGGGGCTGATGCACTACCCCAAAGTGCTTTTCCTTGACGAGCCAACCCTCGGGCTGGATGCCCAGACTCGCCGGGTGATATGGAACCACATCAAGCAAATAAACAGGGAACTTGGCGTAACCATAATCCTGACCACGCATTATATGGATGAGGCCGATTTCCTATGCAAACGCGTGGCCATCATTGACCGCGGTAAGATCCTTGCCTTGGGCACGCCCAGGCAATTGAAGGAGTCCATGGGAGCGGACATGGTCGTTGTTAAGACAAACAATGCAAAGAAGTTCGCGGAAGGGCTCAAAAAGCACAAATGGGTGGAGAAGACCAAGGTATATGACGAGACCATCAGCATCAGCGTGAAGAACGCGGAAACCAAGATCGCAGAGATAATCAAGATATCAGAGCGGCTTGGCCTGAAGGTCAGGTCAGTGGAACAGCACAACCCCACGCTTGAGGATGTGTTCATACATTTCACGGGCAGGAAGATCAGGGAAGAGGGCCCGGATCCCCGAAGCCAGCTCAAATTGCAGGCCAGGATGAGAGGGCATTAATGGACACTCCACTTATGCAATCAGTGCAGGTGGAGAATACACTCAGAATAAGGTGATATGATATATGAAAATGCTAAGCATCACAGCCATATACACCATATGGCTCAGGGAAATGAAGAAGTACGTCCGGAACAAGAGCCGGATAGTCGGGAACATAGCCATGCCGTTCTTCTTCTTGGCGTTCCTTGGCATGGGCCTCAACGCCATGGTCACGCCAGGGGCGTTCGGCGGGGCCGACTACATCGACTTCCTCGCGCCGGGCATCATTGCCATGACCCTATTATTCTCGTCCATTTTCACGGGCATTTCGGTTCTATGGGACCGGGAGTTCGGTTTCCTGAAGGAGATACTGGTAGCCCCGGTAAGCCGCATCTCCATCGTAATAGGCAAGGTGTTTGCCGGCATGACTACAGGGGCATTGCAGGCATTCATAATCCTGCTGTTCAGCCTGGGGCTTGGCGTGAAGATAACCAGCATATCCGGCGTCCTTGTTTCAGTGGTGTTCATACTCCTGATATCCATGGCATTCGTCAGCCTTGGCATAGCATTCGCTTCCAGGATGCGGGACATGCAGGGCTTCCAGATGATCATGAACTTCATAATCATGCCCATATGGATACTTTCCGGTGCGTTCTTCCCGCTGGAAGGCACGCCTTTCTGGCTGTATGCCTTGTCCAGGATAGACCCGCTGACATACGGGGTTGACGGCCTGCGCAGCAGCCTGGTGGGCGTCTCAGGCATGCCCATCCTGCTCGACGTCGGTGTTCTAGTCGTATTCTCAGCCGCAATGATACTGCTGGCTTCATGGCTCTTCAGCAAGACCGAGGTTTAGCCCAGTCCGAAAAAGCACAAAACAAACACAGACAGCAACAAAAAACCAAAAAAATGCAGCAATATTTAAAACATTGCTGCAACATCTTAACATGGAAAAGGCGCAGCTTCTGGGAGTGTGGGTGATAGGGATAGGCATTATCATCGCTGTTTTGCTCGTTTCAGGATACATGGAGACAGACAGCATAATCGGCCAGATATTGTATGGCAGGCCTGATCTGGAAAGCATAGAGCGCTTCGTGGGGGTGGAGGAAGGTGACTCCATCCGGTTCTATTTCATCTTCAACGACAGGCTGGGCCATGACGGAATGGCCATCGTTGTCATAAGCGACGACCTGGACAACAACATATACAATTCGCAGTTCGACGTTGAGGCATATGATTTCTCGGAATATGAGTTCAATACAACCGAAGAAGGCACTGGCATGGCATATGAATGGGAGGTGCCTTACAGCGACATTGAAACCGGGGTGTCAAGCATAGGGTATGTCCACCTGAAATTCATCACTACTGGAGGCAGGCAATTCGACGCAGACGCCTACCTTTTCAGCATCCCCTCAGGCGCCGACCAGGCTGAAGAGGCAAATGAAAACGAATACGTGCAGTCCGCAAAAACCTCAGGGGAACATATAACATACAATGATTTGAGGGTCACCCTGGTAAGGCATGGGTATTATACTTACGGGGTCTGGGACGAGAATGTCACTGGCTACAGGGCGGACATAAAGGCGGAGAACCTGGGGAACGAGTCCAAGTCCCTGGTAACATACAGGGCCTCCCTGATTTCGGGAAGCAGCCAGTATGACACCGCTTACGGAAGCACGTTCGACGGCTCAAGCATACCCCCGAACGAAACAAGGGAAGGCTATATGATTTTCAAGGATGTTCCCGGCCCCGAAGATCTGAGCGGGAATACCATCCTCTTCATAGGCGAGTTCTGGACCGGCCTCGGCGCCACGGTTGTTTACATGTTCACTGTCTAGGTGTAGCTGCTCCAATCCATCCAGCTCCGCAGCCCCGCGTTGCAGCAGCTTGCCGGCCTTGCCTATAGCCTTTTTTAATCCAAGAAGCAAATATAATCATGATAACATGATGGTAAAAGATTTAATGACCAGGAAGGTAATGACCACGGGGCCGGAAACAAGCATCAAAGAGGCTGCCAGGACGCTGGCAGACAACCACATAGGAAGCCTGGTCGTCGTGAAAAAGAAAAAGCCAATAGGCATCCTCACAGAGAGGGATATATTGCATGTCCTGGCCGAATCCAGGGATGACGGGAAGGACAAGATTGGCTCAAAGGAGGTCGGGGATGTCATGACTAATTATGTGATTTCAGTTGCCCCGTCAAGCACCGTCCAGAAGGCGGTGAAGCTCATGACAGAGAACAAGATAAAGAAGCTTCCGGTCATTGACAATAAGGACAAGCTCGTGGGCATAATAACAGCAAGCGACGTGATAACCACAGGCAGCATCATCACAGACCAGCCCGGGCTGATAAAGCACCTCAAAAGACTTCTGTCAGGCAGGCATGGCAGGTAAGCCAAGCAGTTCAGGCAGGTAAGCCAAGCAGGCATGCCTAACCCACTTTTTTAAGCCAGGACCGATAACATTAAATATGATGGTAAAAGACGTGATGACAAGCAATGTCATCATAACCAGCACTGAGACGAACATCAAAGAGGCTGCCAAGACCCTGGCAGACAACCACATAGGAAGCCTTGTTGTAGTGAGGAACGACCAGCCAATAGGCATCCTGACAGGAAGGAACATATTATATGCCCTGGCCGAATCCGGGAGCAGCGAAGAGGACAGGGTCGACCTGAAGAAGGTCGGGGATGTCATGACGAATTACATAATCCCCGTCACCCCAAGAAGCGGCATCCAGAGGGCGGTGAAGCTCATGATAAACAACAAGATAAAGAAGCTCCCGGTCATAGACAAGGGAAACCTGGTCGGCATAATAACCGCAAGCGATATCATCTCAGCTCAGTCCAAGCTGATAAAGGACATCCAGAGCCTTCTGGAGGGCAGGGGCAGGAAATAGATGGGAGGGGAATAATATGGCAAAGAAAGGCGCAAAAGACGAAAAGGATAAAAAAGATAAAAAATACGACAATGAAATCGGCGGCCTTCTGTTTGTGGGCTCGATCCTGATATTCGGCGTGCTTGGCATGATGCTATTGAACACCGGCCTGGGCTGGATATTGGGCGTGGGCATTGGTTTCATCCTAATGGCACTGGCCAGAATGAAGGGATGAGTCTTTTACTTCTTCATGCCATCTATGATGTCCTTGAACCTGACCGAATGCTGCTCGCCTGCAGAGCCCCAGTTGTCCTGATCGGTCTCGTGTATGACCACGCTCACCGCTTCGGCAGGGATATCCATACCCACGAAAACATCCGTAATCTTCTTTATCAGGCCGGGCTTCTGCTCCGGCTTCATGGGCCACATCTCAATAGTCACTATAGGCATAATCCACCTTCCTCCCTATCCACGAAATAATGACTTGATGGTTTATAATTGTTCAGTGCAATCGATGCATTCAGTGCATTCAATGCATTCGGTGTTAAGGCAAAAACCGAAACAAACCAGTGCGCTTATAATAGATCCGGGCAATTATTATCCATGAACAGGCTGGTTCTCGGCTCAATAATAGGAATATTGGCAGTGTCTGCGGTACTGGTTGCGTTATTCTATCCCATATCAGAATATCCGCCCGCCCAGATCCAGGGACCGCCCGCTTTTGTCGAGGAGATTGAGATACTAATAATGGAGTCCTTCCCTGTCCAGGTGAACGTTGTCGCGAAGGGCTACCTTCCGAATCCTTGCAGAAGAATTGGCAGGATCGACGTTGCCAGGACCTTCTACGGGGATTTTGGCATCACCATAAACACGCTTATCGACTCTGATCTGCGCGCATGTGTCCAGATGATCGTGCAGTTCGAGGAAGTCATTCCATTGAACGTCACAGGCCACAGGGCAGGCATCTATAAGGTCACGTTCAACAACCCGGACAACAGCACCATATCAGCCAACTTCGAGCTGCAGCATGACAACTTCGTAAAGGTGCTCAAATCGTGCACCAATGACAGCGAATGCGAACTGCCCATGTATTACGCAGTCCAGTCCAACTGCCCGTTCGGCACGGCGTGCATTGACAACGAATGCAGGGTGGTGTGCCCGTTTACCTATCATGACCCTGACCCCAATGTCAGCCAGAGCTACCCTATCCCGTGCGAGTCCGATGGCGACTGCGATTGCAGCGATCGGGAGGGACGGACACTGGAATGCAGATGCCACGACGGCAAATGCGTCTCAGTCGAGTATTAGTTAACCCAAAAGCCAAAGTATCAAACAGTGGGGGAGAAGCAAACATGAAATGCCTGAAATGCGGCCATACATGGAAACGGACCAAATGGAACGAATACGTATCATTTCTCAGCAAATGCCCGAAATGCGGCTCAAGGGCTCTGCTGAGGTATTAAGCATCCTGGATGAAACGTCTTTTATACCACGCGCCTACTAATACATCATATGACCATACTTGCAATACTTGCCACGATCTTCGGGGTAGTTAACGGCTTTGCCAATTTCCCCCAGATCTATAAGATATTCAGTACAAAGAGCGCAAAGGACATTTCAATTGCCACCTATATAATGTTGATGATAGGTTCCGCGGTCTGGGTCCTTTATGGCATTGAGATAATGAATATCCCTGTTCTAGTTATGAACGGCCTTGCACTCTTCGAGTTCATACTCATCTTCATTGGCTGCCTTATCTACGGCAGGGGCTGAATCCTTGGGAAACCGGAGTGAACGCTTTTTAAGACAAAGCCTGAAATAATTAGAATGAACAAAGACCACTTCCAATTATATGAAGAGATCTTGAGAAGAAATAATATCTGCACCCTCGCAACGTCTTCTCCGGGCGGTAAGCCAGAGGCCTCTACAATGCTCTATGCTGAAACAGAGGGCGGCAATCTGTATATGTACTGCTTTAAAGATACCAGGAAATTCCCGAATCTTGTTGAAAACCCGCGCGCGAGCATTGTAATATTCAACCATCCCGACTATATCCAGATGGATGGCACGATAAAGATGCTATCCAAAGAGGAATCAATATCCGCAAGGAAGGGATTGATTGCAAAGCACGGGAACGAAGGGGATTACCACGCTGACCCGAGAAGCAGTTATTTCAGTTTCATTCCAAACTGGATAAGAATCCGCATTGATCCGGATTTCCCGGCAAAGTATGTTGTCATCAAAAAATAAGCCCGTTCCAGATACCATTCAGGCCCACGCAAGCCATTACTTCTCCCTCAGGAAGCCGAAGACTTCCTTCAGGCTGGCCTTCTTGTCATACTTCAGCATGCCCATGCGGAATATCTTTGCCGCGAGCTTGGAGACAATGAATATCGAGACCACCAGTATGGCCAGGCTTGCCAGTATCTCATGCAGCGGAACGGTTGTTATGGACATGCGCATGACCACTGCGAAAGGCGACGTGTATGGTATGTATGTCAGGGCCATAGCAAAAGCGGAATTGGGATCATTGACTATCAGCGTTACCAGTGCTAATGGGATCACGCCCATCATGGTGAATATCATCGACGTCTGCTGCGCCTCCTTGGCTGAGGATGATATGGATGCAGTAGCCGATATCGAGCTGGCGAAAAGGGCATAGCCCAGGAAGAAGTATATAATGCCAACCATGAAGATGCCGCCCAGATGTATGCCGACAAAGACCGGCGCGAGCGGGCTGATGAACATGATTAGAATGCCTGCCAGCGCGTACACGCCTGTCTGGATTATCCCGGCTGCGCCAAATCCCAGCATCTTGCCCCGCATCAGCTGGTCAGCCGAGATCGAGGACAAAAGCAGCTCCCCGGTCTTGTTCTCCTTTTCCTCGCCGATTCCCTGCATGAGGAAGCTGGATGACATGAATATGGAGATCATCAGGAACACCGCAAACCCGTACGGCAGCAGGAATTCCAGGAACCCGGCCGCAGCACTGCCGACTGCCCCGCCGCCAAGCTTGACTATCTTGGCCTTGAACGGCTGTATCATCTGGTTGGCCTGCTCCTCAGGATAGCCCCAGCGCTTCATCAGGCTCGTTCTCAGTATCCATGCTATGTCGCCCCATGGCTCGCCGAATTCTGTGGTCCCTGCGGTGTAGTACGTGAGGTTCCAGCTTTCGAAGTAATCGTCATCCAGGATGAAATAACCTGTCACGTTCCCTTCATCAAGGGACTGCCGCGCTGCTTCCTCACTGTCGAACTCGACAAAGTCACCCACAGGCTCCAGGAAATCAAGGGTGTCAACATACCCAAGGACCCGTTCCTCGAAACCGACAATGCCACCGAGCCCGCCAATCAGGCCGCCCATCATCGGCATCGCGAAGAACACCAGGGCGACCAGCAGCATAGGCAATGCCAGGGCTATGAAAAGGTATGACCTTCTTCCTATGGTCTTCCTGAACTCATACCTGGCTACTGCGAATGTCTTGTTTGTCATATTCCGCACCTATTCAGTTCCCTTTCCCGCCATTGCTGTCCTTTCCGTCCTTGCCATCATTACCGTCCTCTACCACGCTGATGAATATCTCGCTCAGCGAGCGGGTCTTGACGTCGAACCTGCTTATCTCGGCCTTTGAACTGGCCAGCTTCCTCATCAGCGCCTGGGTGCTGGTTCCCTTCTTAAGCACCAGCTCGGCGTGGCTGCCGTAATCATCCAGCTTCTTCACTCCAGCCAGCCTGGGCAGGCTGCCCTTGTAGTCAACGAACACGGAAAAGCCGAACCTCTTTTTGATCTCGTTCAATCCGCCATAAAGGACTGACCGGCCCTTGTTGATCATGAGTATGCGGTCGCACATGCGCTCGACCTCGCCCATCTGGTGCGTGCTCATGATGATGGTCATGCCCTTCTTCTTGAGCCGCAGGATGATGTCCTTGACCAGCTTCCGGTTCACAGGGTCCAGCCCGGAAAACGGCTCGTCAAGTATCAGGATTTCCGGCTCATGCACCACAGCTATAATGAACAGCACCTTCCTCTGCATGCCCTTGCTGAGCTCGTCTATCTTCTTTTCGCGGTGATCCTGCAAGTCGAAGCGCTCCAGCCACTCACGAAGCCTGGATTCATCCAAGTCGCAGCCCTTGAGCGAGGCAAAATAGCGCACAACCTCCTCAACAGTGGAGTCCTTGTACAGGCTGCCTTCCTCAGGCAGGTATCCTATCCTTTCCTTGGCCTTTTCAGCACTCAGGCCATCCCCACCACCGGCCTCCTTCCCAAAAAGCTTAACCCGGCCAGCATCCTGCCTCAATACGTCTAGGATTATCCTGATCATGGTGGTCTTGCCAGCCCCGTTGGGCCCCAGCAAACCAAAGACCTCGTTCCCCCTGACAGAAAATGACACATCATCAAGCACCCTGTTCCGGCCATAGCTCTTGACCAGCCCAGCCACTTCAAGCTTCACGTTCCTGGCTGCTGCTCGCGCAATCATGGCAGGCTTCGCAGTCTTTGTTTTTTTCATGGTTAATTGTAACAAATGTTTGTTAAAAAAGTTATCAGAAATTTGCCCTCTTCAATTCCCACCAACCCCACCGCAGCACCAAGCAGGGCAAGCCCGCCCCTTTGGGCTGTCCGTATGCTTGGAATGTATGGAACGCACGGAATGCCCGGAGCCTTCCTGGCATGGGGTTGTGGGAGGGAATGGTTTTTAAGCATCATGCTTAATTATAAGACATGTTCGGTTTCAGCAAGAAGTGCGAGTGGTGCAAAGCAGAGATAGAGAAGGGGAATGGGATTTCTGAGAATGTGGAAGTCTATGGAAGGACGGACACGCCAACCAGGCATTTCTGCTCTCAGGAGCACCTGGAGCTGTACAGGAAGAGGACCGCACAGCTCATGAAGACCAGAAGGCCGAACGTCTGCATGAGATGCCTGAGATAGTTTTTTGGCTGGTTTGAGGTGCCTGACACCTGACGCGACTGACACCTGACGCGACTGACACCTGACGCGACTGACACCTGACGCGACTGACACCTGACGCGACTGACACCTGACGCGACTGACACCTGACGCGACTGACATATGTCATATTTGGCTGGTTTTATGCCCCAAACCCAAGCAGGCCAAGCTACAATACCCCAAACCCAAGCAGGTCAAGCTACAATACCCCAATCCCCTTCAGCTCAGCAGCCAGCTGCTCACTGCCTCTGAACTGAAAAACAACAAAACCCATTCCCCTGGGCACACCAAGGTACTTCCCCCGGTCATCAATGTAAACACACTCTTTAGGGCCGAGTCCAAGCTTATCGGCAGCCATTTCGAATATCTTTTTTTCCGGCTTTACTAATCCAACCTCGCATGACAGTATGCAGGCATCAAACGGCTTGAACAAATCCCGCTCCCGGTTTATCTGTGCGTGCAGGTCAGGCACGTTCGAGACCAGGCCGGTCTTATAACCGGATTGTTTCAGCTTCTTCACAATACCCATCGCGCCTTCATTAACATCCATGACATCGAGGTATGACCGCTTCCATACCTTGACGATCTCCTCAGCAGCCATGCCAAGGCCATACTTATCGCCTATTATCTTCGCGAATTCAGCAACAGACATGCTGCCTTTCTGCATCCTGCTGTGATAACCCAGCTGGAACTCCCTGAACCCGGCAGCATCAATGCCGAGCGATTCAGCCACCTTCTGCAGTATCTCCTCTATCCGGTTCATTAACAGGACGCCGCCCACGTCGAATATGACTGCCTTAACCTGGCTTGCCATGGTTAAGAAATAGGAATAGTGATTGATAAATGTTGAGTGGCTGGGATTACTGCCCCAGCCTTGCTGGAACGCTTTTTAACCCTTAAGAGAAGATTTCATTGGAAAGGTGGAACGAATGGGAACCAGCCCTATGAAGGTAAAACTATTGAAGGGGATTGTCAATAATTTGGCTAGCAGTCTTTATAGTCGCTGGAGCAGAGAAATGCCGGAAATTAAACCAAAGGTCTTTGAGGAAAAGCATACCAATATACTGGAAGAGAAGGATGACTTTGACAAGCATTGTTTGGATTTCATCAAGAAGAGGCTGCCTAACTTTGACCGTTCAAGGTTCAAAAGGATCGATGTGCACGTGACAGTTGGTTGGGTTAAGGTTATTGCCAAAGTGGATGACAAAGAATATTCCAAATATTTGGAATAGCGGACTATTGAATGTTTTTGAAACCCACAATGAACCCTTTTTTAACCAACAACCCAACACTACACAAGTGACAACATGACCAAGAACAGCCCAATGATAACCGCTTCTGGCATCGCAGCATGGGATTACTGCCCCCGGCAAGCCGCAAATCCCTCGGCGGTTTTTATCCGAAAAACTTCCCCAAAACGTGCTGCAGGTTTATCCTGTAATTCTCCTCCCGGCCGGTATATTCCACCAGATTCGCCCTTTTCTCTATCTGCCCTTTTGTGAGCCCGAATTTCTCAATGCATGCCCTGATATCCTGCAAGTCCCTTTCATTGAGCCTGCCTATTTTTGTGACCACTATGTCCAGGGGATGAAGAGCGTAAAGCTTTATGTTCTCCAGGCTGGTTTTCACGTCAATACACTTTCCAGCATAATCAACAGGCAGCTGCTGGGAGAATATCATCCCGTCCCTGAATACGTCCACCCTGAACCCGTGGGGGATTGTCTTCAGCGCCATTTCCAGTTCCTCAGCGTCTTCGCTGCTCAGGTCAAAATCAATGTCAATCGTAGAGGGCTTCAGGTCCAACAGGGTCATTGCTGTCCCGCCGACAGCTATTAGCTTTATTTTCATCCCCAGTTCTTTGTCAACCTGTTCCAGCAGACCCATCAGCACGCTCTTATCAAGTTGCATGGTATAACCCCATCTTCTGCATTACGGCCTTTTCATCAGCTTTTTCTTCCTTAACCTTTAGCCTTTTCATCATGTTTATTGCATTTTCCGCTTCTGCGGTCTTCTCGATCTTGTTCATAGCCTTAAGAAGGCCGAAAAGCTTGCCCAATTTGTTATATTTCTTGCAAAGGAAAAGCAGCAGGCCGTATCTGGGCTTGTTCTTTGCCATAAGTGCGGGCACGGCTTCTGTTCTCCTTGCATCTTCGCCAATAAGGACAGATGTTATGATGTATTCAAGGCATATGTCATTTCCCTGCCTTATTTTGGAGCCCATTTCTTTGTAACCGAACCTGCTCAAGTTATAAGCCAAATCCTGCTCTGGTGTTTTTGCAGGGTTTATTTCCTCTCCACTCTCAATCCTGACACCTTTCATTATGGCCTTCTTCAATTCTATCCAATAATCATGTGGGTGGAAAAATGCTATCTGGTCCGAAAGCATGGCCTTCAGGGGGTTGTCCTGGCTTTCCTTCAGCAGGCTTAGAAAATCCATTCCTTTCAGAACCAGGCAATCCAGCTTCATGTTGTGGTTCCTTTCCAGGCTTTGCATCACTGAATGTATGCCAATAATATCATTCGCCATATCGGCTTTCCTATCATGCTCTGTTTCCCTACCCTGTTTTGTTCCGTGAACTTCCTCCATTCTATTCGGCGGTTCATAGAGGATGAACAGGAACTCTGCCCTGTTGAGCCGGATATTCTTCTCAGGGCTGATGATTGATATCGAATTTATGCAGAACCCATGGAAACACTGCCTCATATCCCCCAGGAGCATCTGCATCCATGTCTTGTTTTCCAGAACGCGCCTCTCTTTCTCCAGCTCCATCTCAGCCATCTTTCCTGTGGTGCGGTAGTCATTGAAATTGAGTGTTGATATGGAGCTTTTCCCGATCCTGTCCAGCTCTATGATGCCCTGCTTCTCCAGCTCATGTATCCTGTCATATATGTTCTTATAGTGTGCAGTCTTATGCAGCTCCCTGATTTTTCCTGTCAGTTCATTGATAGAGACAGGGCTGCCCAAACCCCTTGACAACACGTCCAGTATTCTGAAGCCGGTTTCATCCATACCATTTCTCCTGCGATATGATATAGTTACATAGTTAATATGATGTAGTTAATATATTATAGTTAAGATACTATAATATTATAGTATAATTACTATATAAAGCTTTCTACAAGCCGGATGAGCCCCATTGCCTTCCAGCCCCGCAGGCTCATGATAACCGCTTCTGGCATCGCTGCATGGGATTACTGCCCCAGGCTCGCGGGAACGCTTTTTAAGCAAAATGTTGGGAAGGAATAACAGAATGTTGTATAATCTGTATAACGATAACTTTAAATATATATAACACCAATTAGTAACTATAATACTAATTGGTGTTAAATATGAAGGTAAAAATGAAAGGCCTGTCAAAGAAGGAGGTTGAAATCATATCATGGCTTGAATTCCACGGGAGATATTTCTTCACGAGCCCGGATATAGACAGTTTTGTGAAAAACAGGACGCAAAGGTATAATGTGATAAAGCGCCTTGTAAAAAAGGGCAGGATAATCAAGCTGAACAGAGCCAAATACTACCTTGTTCCCATAAAGGCGAGAAGCGGCAGCTGGAGCGAGAATCCATTCATTATTGCAGACGAGGCCTGCAACGGCAAAGAGTATTTCATCGGCGGGTGGGCTGCCGCAAACTACTGGAAGCTTACCGACCAGATACCCATGAGGATTGACGTCTATACTACCAGACGCCAGGGAGAGATAGAAGCGCTCAACACAAAGATATCTTTTCACCGGACTTCGAAGAAGCGGCTTGAAAAGGCCGTTATGAAATCCGTCCAGGGGCATTCCTTCAGGATATTGTCAAGGAAGGAGGCCAGAAAATGGATGAAATCAAGGCAATAACAGGGAAGGACCTGCGGGATATAGCAGGGAGAACCGGCTTTAACCAGATTTTCATAGTCAAAGACTATTACATAACGCTTATACTGTATCTGCTGAGGGAAGTTGATGGCTTGTATTTCAAAGGCGGCACTGCCCTGCAAAAAATATTCTTCAATCACTCAAGGCTGAGCGAGGATATTGATTACACTGTAACAAAGGATGTCAGGGCCATAAAAGGCAAAATCGGGAGGATATTGAAAAAGAGCGGTTTCTTCCAGGGATTCACAAAGGATAAGGATGTCCGCGGCTTTGTCCGCCTGATTGCCCATTACAAAGACCCTTTCGGCACCCTTGGCAGCGTATTTATCGACCTGAACAGAAGGGCAGGGCTTGTTTTGAAACCCAAAAAGCACAAGATTTCGCATTTCTATACTGAACACATACCCATATTCTCGGTAAGCACGCTGGATGAGAAGGAGCTGGCTGCCGAGAAAATGTCCGCCGCAATAGGAAGGAACAAGCCCAGGGACCACTTTGACCTGTACAAGATAATCTCCAGCAGCATTCCCATAGATTTGAAGCTTGTCAGGAAAAAATGCAAATCCTCAGGCTATGAGTTCGACATAACGAGGATGTTCAAAAGGGCCAATATCCTGAAGAACCGGTGGGACAAAGACATGGCACCCCTGCTCGCTGAAGAAGTGACGTTCCAGGAGGTCATGGGGACACTGTCCAGGCATTTCAAATACGCAGAAGAAAAGGAGAAGATAAGGAAGATACGGAAGATACGGAAAAGGAAAGCCAACACCAGGAAGCCGGAATGATTCACCTCAACAACTCCCCGCTCGTTGTTATACTATATTTATGAGGCCTTGAATTATTATCCAATCTTATTAGTTCCAATCTCTCAAGTTCTCTAAGATGCTTAGTTATGTTGTGATATTTTTTTCTGTTTCCGAGTTTTTCTTTGATTTCTTTCACAGTAGTATTGTTCTCAATACATTTAAGGATTTTCATTTTTTCGGGCCGCAGAAGCTTGTCGCCCAGGGTGAACTTGGGGATTTCAATAGGCTGGTCGTTCTCCTCCTGGACATAGATGATTTTGCTCGGGTTGGCCACGAACCCCGCAAGCGTGGCCGCGAGCGAGAGGGGCTTCCTGCCGCCGGTGACATTAAGGATGACATTATTGCCGTCTTGTGTGGTTATCAGTCGCTTTATCTTCTGGATGTTTTCCATAAGCTCGTAAGGGGGGACAGCGACCTTTTCAACCCTGATATTCATCTGCCTTGCTATTTGCTCGGTCCTCTTCAGGCCTTCCTTGGCCTTCTTGGTCAGGTCTTTAGACAGGATAAGAATAAGCTTTTCGCACCCGTTCTGCTTTATGCTGGCTATGGTGCCTCCGGGCGATTCTCCGAAAGTGGATATTATTACCGTTCCCATTCCCCCACATAATATTATTGTTTTACTCCTATATAAATGTTTGCCTATTTTAGTCATAAAGTTACTATAATAGTTAACTTTAAATATCTGTTGATCCAATATATTGGTGATAACATGGTGTATTTGGCGACAGACGGGGAAATCGCAATGCTCAGCAACCCGAGATACCAAAGCGGCGATGTTGGGGCATATACGGGCCCGGACAGGTTCAGGTGTTGTTATACGGCTGATAAAGAGGCAAGCGTGATGGGGTTCAAGTACAGCCACATTGATGAGGTATGCGAGGATCTCGAGGCAATCGGGTACAGGGTATCCGACAGGGACTTTGACATGAGGGGGTTCACCTACCGCTCACCTGACGGCAAAACCGAGGTTTTCGTTGATGAGGTCATGGGCATGAAGGATGATATTACAAGGGTGCTGATAATCAGAGGGCAGCTTTCTGATGATGAGCTAACTCAGGGGGAAAAGGAAGCCATGATGGTATTCGATTCCATTTATGGAAAAGGCGTGATTCTGGATGAGGATTCGTTCTACAGAGACGCATTGAAACGCGGTATTGGGGTATTCGGATATGGTTTTGGGCCGGATTACAGAAACGGTGCGGGCCATTCTTTCCATACGTACGGAAGAGGGGCTGGCAGGCCTGTGGACAGGCCCGAAGATGTTCCCAAAGCCAAGCCATCAAACCCGTTTTCTGACGGCTTTGATGATATCTACAAACAGATGGAAGAGGATATGAAAATGCCTGATCTTGATATGCCGGATGATTGGCCTGATTGGCCGAATGAGAGTTTTGAGGAGTTTGAGTTTTAATGGGATTTGAATGAAAAGGAAAAGACTGAAGAAGTTGCTAATATCATATGCGAGGGATCAGATAAGACCCACGTATTATGCGAAAATAAGGATGAGGGAAAATGGCATCTGTGAGGAAGATGTGAAAGACGCTTTACTGAATCTGGACAGTCTCTTAAGGTTTGAAGAAGAGGAAAGCTTAAAACCCAACAAGACAAAATATAAAGCGTGGTTCGCGGTCAGTGCAAACAGGGAGCTGTGGGTCATAATAGAGGCTAACGAAGAGCTGCTGATAAAAAACGCGAGATATGTGTTGAAGAAACTCCAAAGAGGATGGTCAAAATGGTTCAAGCAAAAGTAAGTTACGACAGTGAAGAAGACAGCCTGTTCTTGTACAGGTCTGGTGTCAGGTCCAAAGGCAGCGTCATTGCCGGGAATTTCATCCTTGATTTGAGCCATAAAGGCACTGTCAAGGGAATTGAAATAATGAAAGCAACAAAAACGCTTAGCATAGTAGAAGACAGGAAGATACCAAAAGAATTTTTCAAACATATCCAGAAAGCCAATATCAGAACCAAGATAGAAAACAATATCGTATATGGTGTTTTTAGCCTGGTCTCTTTAGTGGAAAGGAAAAAAGAGGTTGTGGATTCTTACGTGCAGATACCTCTTATGGCGACTGGCTGATTTAGAATTAAATTAGCTTTTTCTCACCCTATCCCACCACGGGCTGTGGCATCTCGGGCATACCCTTGGGTAGTCTTTCTTCCTGGGTATCCACTTGTACTTGCACCTGGTGCACTGATAACCGTCGACCTGGATCTTGACTTTTGGCATGATTCACCCGAAAACTGATTATATAATGACATATTTACCGATAAGTTTATTAAGCCTAATAACATATTATATAATGAGTTATTATAAAATAAAGGGAGACAAAATATGCCAAACAACCCGCTAACAGACTGGCTCACAGGGCTGACAGGCCTCAGCCAAAGGGAAGTGACTGCAGTGGTGTGCATGGCTTTCCTGCTGTTTTTCGTGCTGCTATTCCTTTACTTCTATGTTTATGGGTATTGGAAGTTTATGAGGGAGGAGAAGGGGACTTAACAAAATATGTGGTTTTGGTTGAGCGAGGATGAGAATTGGAATGGATGATAATATTATTCAATTCTTTTATTCCACAAGCTCGTAAACCCTCATATTAGGATTTCTCCTATATTTACATATCTCTTGGTTTGTTGTGAGGGTAATGATAGAGCAATCTGTTGTGCAAGTAAAATTATTATATATCTCAAATTCTGCTCCATCAAAATCAGACAAATCAAGACCTATTCGATTTAGGCTTTCCTGATTAGGAGAGATAGTAAAAGATATCCAATCAGTCATGTCTTCACCGATTTTTTTATAAGACATTACATTGGATTCGTTTGATGTGACCAGAAACTTATAATTACCATAAATTTGTCCATCGTTTCTAACATCCAGCTTTAGGTCACTATAAGTGGGATATTCCTTTGAGCAAGTAAATCCGTAGGTCAATACGGCATAAGGTGCACCGAAAATAACGATGAGCATCATTGATACCGCGAATAATAAAATCACAAAAGAAAACATGTTCTCAAGATTGTCATATATTTTCTTGGTTAGCCAATCCGGGTTCTTAAGTGGGAGATTCTGCCTGGCGTTTTTAAAAAGGGGTCTTATCAGACTATTCAATACTACTCCCAATAGAATTAAAATTCCAGCCGAGAAGGCTATTTTTATTGTAATATTAATGGGATGAATTGTGTTTGAATAATAATAGATAAGGATTTCTATCGATGCTAATAACAAAAAAGATATCCCAATCAATATTGCACTATATGAATTTATCCAAGATTTTTCTGCCATTCATTCCACCTTCTCATGTTCCAAATTAATTAGGTTCCAATCAATGAGTGCCTTTATTGTCCTCGTTGCGGTATTTTCTTCCTTGCCTAATGTTGTTCTTTCATTTAGTATCTTTATGATATCTTTAGCTAAATCAATCAAATCAATGATTTTAAAACCCGCCCCTTCTATGGTTTGTAAATGTTTTTTGACAGAATAATAGTATCCGCTTTTGTCGACAACTAGAATTTTTTTGATTCCCAAGCCCCTTTTCTTGACTATTGGCATCTTAGAGACTTCTTTGCATGCACTCAGCATACTGTTGATAATATGGCGTGCTTTATTTTTTTCTCTTACTTGAGATTTGCACTCAATAACCAGGACTTCTTTATCATTTATTGCTATAATATCTATGTCCTTCCAGCCTGTGGGTTTTCCGACATTTTTTGTTTGTTTTCTATATGTATAATCTCTCTGGATAAAATAGCCTTTCAACCTGTAATATTCGCTTGCAATTTCTTCAACATAGCTTATGGGCATAAGACATCAACTCTTCATTCCACCTTCTTAAACTGGCCAAGGAGCTCCCATGAGAATCCAAGCCGCAATAATTAAGGCGATTATGATTCCAATTATCCTGCCTTTTTTCATTCATTTCACCCTTTACCTAATCTCGTTGATATCGACATTAGAATATAGAGTATCCATATCGCAAAACAAACGGCAAAAACAATGCCCCCGATAGATGCAACTTCTTTTCCGACTTCTTCATTAATGGTCTTAAAAAGAATCCCGCCTATCAAAGCCAAAAAACTAACCGATGTTAAAAAAGCCAATAAGCTTTTCGGTTTAAAGATGATTTTTACAACTTCTTCTACTCCCATGCTCCAGAATTAGACTTTTAACTTAAAAACCCATGTTTAAACCCACTTTACCCACTATGAGCGATCCCCAACCCACCCCTCCCCTCCCCAAACCAATACTCATTCTCCTCAGAATCCTCTTTCTTGGTGGCTTTCATGTAGTTCCCTATGAGGACGTGCATTGCGTGCGCCAAGAAGAGGTGACCGCGGCAGTAATGCTGGCTTTCCTGCTGTTCTTCGTGCTGCTATTCCTTTATTTCTACGTTTACGGGTATTGGAAGTTTAGTAGGGAGGGGAAGCGAACATAAGTGGGCGATGGTCAATAAGATTAGTAGTTGGGAAGTGGTTATTTTTTGAAATGATTGCGCTTAATGTATACATATGCAAATATGATTAGGGCGATTGTTGTCTGAACCAGTATTGCTACAGGATTGAAATCGATATTGCTAATCAGCTTATATAGGGTAGCAGTGATTAGGGTAATCCCTATAACGCCGAACTGCCCCATAATCAGATACGCCGTCCATTTATACCTTTTTATAATGCCTATTATCCATGCAACTTGGACCAAAAACAGGGTTATTGCAATAGTGTACATAGGTATCGCACTGAAATAAACCCCTAAGTATTCCAGCGGTGGCATTTCCAAATAATACGTCGATAAGCTCATTAGATTGCTGATGATGCTTATAGCCCCCAATATGATAATGATTATGAAACCAATGGGAATTCCTATCCTCTTATGAATTTTCAATTGACGTGGGGGATATTCCTTTCCATGCTTGATGATTTGATGCGATCTGTACACTATGATTATTTCCAGTATCGAAACCGGTATAATCAATATGAGGTATATGAATGAGAACAGGATCGATGCGAGCAAAATTCCGGAGATTATGAGTAGTATGCCGGTTTCATTTGCCCAAGGCACTTTACGCATTCTTCTGAATGCAATACCTGTCACTATATGGATTAAACCCACAATCACAATTTCAACAAGACCTAGTGTTAGGTTATTGTATAACAATGACAGTATTGTAATGAACCCAAAAATAGGAACTAAAAATATACTTATATGGGATATTTTTTTGAGCAGTTCTATCTTGAAATGCTCCCCGACTTTGGCCAAGCCTAGATACCAAACAATCGAGAAGGGAATACCAATAGCTATTAAAGCGACATTCAATGACACAATTCCTAAGGAGGCGGGAATCATATTGATTGTTGAGATTATGAGTGCAATTGCCCCGGCAATAATTGCTGATTTTATTATGTCCATAATAATGATTGTATTCTATACCTAAAAAGCCTTCAACCTTTATACCTTACGCGATAACCCCAACCTACCCGGCCTCAGCCGGGAAGAGGTGACCGCGGCAGTAATGCTGGCTTTCCTGCTGTTTTTCGTGTTGCTGTTCCTTTACTTCTATGTTTATGGGTATTGGAAGTTTAGTAGGGAGGGGAAGCGGACCTGAGTGGTCGGATGTGCTGCTGGCTGTGTCGCTGGCGTGTGCGGTGATTCTGGCCTGGTTCTGGATTTGTTTGGATGAGGGTGTGTAGCTGGTTGGTACGTGAGTTGCAGTTGAATTTAAGTAAAATCGACAAGAATTATCCATGCTTTATGGGGTGGATACAAGCGGGAAGATAGGCGAGGGGAATTTGTATATAGCCATTGTCAGGCATGAAGAAACAGACATAATGAATATCCTACGGGATAAGGTGAGGAGGCGCCACAGAGGCCTGTCAAGCAGGAGGAGGATAAAGGCTTCATATCTGACAAGGGATGAGCTTGGCTGGGTGGTTAATAATTTCAAATCCAGGCATGACGGCGTTGTCCTTTCAATCCCGGATTTCTCAGACATAAAGAAGCATGTTTCCCATTTCAAATCCTGGAAAATCAAGGTTCTTGCATCAGCAATTTATCTGGGGTGCAGGAGAATCGTGAAAACTGGTGATATCATACTGGTAGACAGAGACTATTCGGAGAATGTGATGAAAAACCTCTTCGATTACCTTGGTTGCCTTTTCAAATCAGATAAAAAGAATGTAGTTATAGAGTCAGGAACATCCTTCAATGAAGTCATTGCAAAGGCCGACCTCATTGCTGGGTGTATGAGAAGGAATGTCATCAAACCCAGAAAGATATCCATTAAAGAAATAATAAGATTAGCGAAGTTAATGTAATCAAGGCTAAAACATGATAAAGTCTAAAAAAATATGTGAACCATAATCTCATGAGGCGGCCTGTCCTGGACAGGTAGACATCCCCACAAGCGGTTCAATTTTTAATTGGGGACAGTGGTTTATAAAGTTAACGTTGTTCCCACGCTACCCACATTGATTATTTTATCAGATCTCTCAATCATGTCCCCACTCCTACCCTATCTGTCAGAAGCCCTCTGCGAGCTCTACGCCATGCACCCCAACCCACCCCTACCCCGACTGAGCCATTTTCTGCTTTTCGTCCTGGTAGGGCTTTACATCATTATTGGAGGGTGGTTGGAATGGAGGCTGGAAAAGGGGAAGGGGAACGAATGACCCCGTTGAGCCCTCTAAGCAGCGGCTTGTTTTGTGAATCTTTTGAAACTCTCAAACCCAGAAGATTTGGGCTGGTAATAAACCGTCCTATCATCAGGAATCCTAACAGGGATATCAATTTCAGGGGTCACGAGGCGGCCTGCTGAAATTTTAGCTGACCGCCTTTCACACCATTTCCTGTGCTTAAGCGACTGTTCATCCATCCATCCATCAATGTCAGCTGAGGAAGGTTCTTCTAAGCTTATGTGTTTCCCTTTTTCTCTTTCAAGATGCCTTTTCATGCTTTCATATGCGTTACCCCATATTACAGATGGTTTTCTGCTTCCCTCGGGCAGAAGCCCATAGTAGCCAAGAAAGTCTACCACTCTTTCAAGCTCATCTTGCCCTTTTAAGAAATTTGGCTTAAGGAACGAAAAAACGGTTCCCGGGCTCAGCCCATATCTCTGATAATGTTCCAGGGTCCCGAAAGGAAGTTCAATCGTTTCCGCATGCCCTTTATACTTCCGTACCAAAACCCTTTGAAGTATCTTTGGGGATGGAACTAACATACCATGTTTGACAAAGAAATTCTGCCCGTAGCCCGCATTCAGGATTCCCAAAGAGGGAACCGATACACCGCTCACTGTGTCATTTTCGGCATTATGGGAGACATATAACCCATATGAATCCTTTGATTCCCTAAAAACCAATACCTCGTTCTGGGTAATATCCCTTCTTCCGAAATATTCGCCTATGTTATCAGTAACTTCGATGTCTTTGTATTCGAGTAAAAGGCCCTTCTGCGAGAAATGGTCAATAACTTCCTCCTTCAGAATTCTTTGGCCTCTGATGTTAGGCTTTTCAGGAACGTGGATTAAAACATCCAGATCCCCGTCGCTATCAAGTTCGTTTTCTATACAGCTGGAATCTGGATCAACCATATCCCATTCACTTAGCCAATTCTTGTAAATCTTGCGTGCCATGCCGCCCTTATAACCGGTTCCTATTGGCAGTGCCTTCAACTCATCTCCCAAATAGCCATCTGCACCTATCCCTATCCTGTTCACTTCCATGAACACGCCATCATCATCCACTCGCAAAAGACGGGAATAATCTCCGACATCGTTGCTGTCTACCATATTAAATACTCCAAATACATATTTGTTACTATTAATTAGTGACAATAGTTTATAAAACTTTCGGTGGCTTGTGGGGTGTTGTTTATCCTCTTTTTCGTCCTGGTGGGGCTTTGCATCATCGTGAGAGGGTGGTGGAAGGTTATCACAAACGATTAAAAGCTTTCTTTATTAATTGAAAACATGCAGTTTAAGAAAATTCATGCAGGAATAAATGCGATCTATGGACCCAAAGAACCAGGTGCTAAATATCTTATTGAACTCATAGAACATATAGAAACCACACCGGTCAGTTATGAAGCTATAGTTATTGAAAATTCGGACCCACCTTCGGTTTTAGGGGTTTATTTGGACGGACACCCAAAGAGAAAAGTACCAGATGAAGTGATGTCGGTGTTTTCAGGATCAGTTTTGCCAAAAAAGGTTAAAATAGCACTGGGGCTGGTTTCAAAAGAGAGTATTAATATAGATGAAGTCGGGGATTGTCTGAAAGCACTAAGAGAAGAAAGAGGTTTGACAAAAAGTGCTGTAGCAAAGAGAATGCAAGAATCGAGGCTAAATAATACTGTTGGAACCATCGTTGGTTTTATATCATACCTTGAACGATGCGCTGGTTCGCAAATTGAAGGTGATTTTGCATGGAGTAATGAATATGAACTTTTTAAGCTAAGTGTTTATGCGGAAGCATTGGATTTATCTGAGCCTGAAAGAGATCAACTCTTGTCGATGTGTCATGCAATAGATCCGGACTTTCAATTAGATGTTGCAAATTATCGAAATTACTTATGATATTAATCATACAGTCACATATATGTTATACCTAGGTAGAGGCGGCTGCTGGATATATCAGCCTTGTTTAAGACCAGCCCTCCCTTCCCCAACCCAATACTCATTCTCCTCAGAATCCTCTTTCTTGGTGGCTTTCATGTAATTCTTGATGGGCTTCTCCACTTTATCCAATCTGCTTAAGTGGAGTGTCCCACTATGAGGACGTGCATTGCATGCGCGAGCCTTATGTATGTAGGCAGCGCTGTCACACACAGCAGAATGGGCTGGTTTTCGGTGGCTGGGTGGCTGGGTGGCTGGGTGCGTTGTCGGCTACGCTTGCGATCGTCAGTCTGAGTGTGAGTTCGAGGGGTGGGGCGGGATGGAGTATGAGTAGAGGTGCTCCTCTCGGCCGGCAGGTTGGT
>Ga0180433_10002163_pt1 | contig 31046 bp, 28 predicted proteins | sample SS_ome_8_FD_132980 | JGI IMG/M metagenome (GOLD analysis project Ga0180433, IMG submission 132980) | Hypersaline lake sediment archaeal communities from the Salton Sea, California, USA - SS_1_D_1 metaG | ecosystem: Environmental > Aquatic > Non-marine Saline and Alkaline > Hypersaline >... | reverse complement strand
GGCCGTCGTCTACTGCTGCCTCGCGCACCCGACGCTCGAGCGGAAGCTCGTCGCGGCGAAGGTCTACCGTCCGTTCGAGACGCGCAGCTTCAAGCGGGACGCGGTCTACCAGCAGGGGCGGGAGCGCGGCTCGCGCCCGGACGCGAGGGTCCTGAAGGCCCTGGGGAAGAAGACGCGCCGCGGGCGGCTGCACAAGTTCAACGCGTGGATCGCGCACGAGGAGCGGACGCTCCGGATCCTCCACGACGCCGGCGCCGACGTCCCCGAGCCGATCGAGCGGGTCGGTCCGGTCGTCTTGATGGAGTACCTGGGCGACGGGGAGAACCCGGCGCCGATGATGACGAACGTCGAGCTCGACGAGGACGAGGCAATCCGGATCTACGCCCAGGTCCTGGCGAACGTCGATCTCTTCCTGAAGAACCGTCGCGTACACGCCGACCTGTCAGCGTTCAATCTACTGTACTGGGACGAGCGGGCGGTGATCATCGACTTCCCTCAGTCGGTCGACCCGAGGTACAACGACGACGCGTTCGACCTTCTCGTCCGCGATCTGACCAACCTCAACGACTTCTTCGACGATCACGGCGTCGACACCGTCGATCCGATCGAGCACGCGCTCGCGATCTGGAGGGCGCACGTCGACCCGCTGCGGTGAGCGCTTCGGCTCCGCCTACTCGCCCGCCGCCGCGTCCGCGATGGAACGGTCGACGACGCGCTCGAGGATCTCCAGCGGCAGGCTTCCGTTCTCGAGGATCAGCGTGTGGTGGCTCGGGAGGTCGAACGCATCGCCGAGCGCTTCGCGCCCCCGCTCGCGCAGCTCGAGCATCTTGAGAAATCCGACCATGTAGGAGGTCGATTGGCCTGGCCAGACTGCGTATCGGAGGACCTGATCCTGCGCGAACGACCTCGTCCTTCCGGTGTTTTCGACGAAGTAGTCGACCGCCTCGTCGAAGGTCCACCCCATCGCGTGGATCCCGGTGTCGACGACGAGGCGAACGGCCCGCATCATCTCGTCCGACAACCGCCCGAGGTTCCCGTACGGATCGTCCTCGTACCAGCCCAGCTCCCAGGCGAGCCGCTCGGCGTAGAGGGCCCATCCCTCGGCGTAGCCGAGGTACGTCTCGACGATCCGGATGAGCGGCAGGTCAAGCTCGCTCGCGGTCGCGATCTGCATGTGATGGCCCGGGATCGTCTCGTGATAGGTGAGCGTCGGCATCGAGTAGCGGGGCTGCATTCCACCGGTCGGAGCGACGAACTGCGCCGGCCGAGAGCCGTCCGCGGGGGCGGGGCGGTAGTACCCGCCGTAGGTGTCGCCGACGATCGCGATCGGGATCGTCGGCATGCTCTCGAAGACCTCCTGCGCGCGGACGCGGGCCTCATCGAGGAGCCGATCGTACTCTTCGAGGATCGCCGAGCCGTATAGCGTCCCGCCGTCGCGCGAAACGTGGCCGTAGATCGACGGGATCGACAGGTCCTCCGGATACCCGAGCGCGACCGCCGCGCTCTCGATCTCTTCCCGAAGTCGAGCGACCTGCTGCAGCCCGAGGTCGTGGACCTCGGCTGCCGTCAGGTCGGTCTGGTTCTGGTGGCGGAGCGCGTAGTCGTAGTAGGCGGCGCCGTCGGGCAACGCCCCGTAGCCGAGGCTCGTCGGGGCGATCTCCGCCAGGTCGACGAGCTCGTCGTAGAGGCGTCGGTACGCGGGAAGGACGACGTGCTCGATCACGGCCTCCGCCTCCTCGAGGAACGCCTCTCGGTCCGCGCTCGTGAGACCGGAGATCGCGGGGAGCCGGTTCGCGAGCCGCGCGTAGAAGGGATGGTACCGCGAGGCGGCGTTGACGAGGCCCCGAAGCCCCGAAACGGCCTGATTCAAGACAATTCGGGGGGCGACGATCCCGAGCCGGGCCCGAGCTTCGAGTCCGGCGATCAGCTGATCGAACTGCGTTCCGACTTGAGCCAACCGGGCGATGTAGTCCTCGACGTCCCGGACGGTGAACAGCGGATGGGTGACCGTCATCAGGTCATACAGGTCCCAATCGCGGCTGGTGATGTAGTAGTGCGTCACGAGGTAGTCGAGGTGGGCGTACTGCAGTCCGCGGACGGCGTCGTCCCAGGCCCATTCGCCGACGTCGTAGGTCAGTTGCCGATCGACGGAGAGTCCGTCCCGATCGAACGTGCGCAGCCGCTCGAGGATGTACCGTGCGATCCGCCCCGTCTCCTCGACGTACTTCGCAGAATAGTCGTTCAGAAGATCGTTGCGGACGCCGAGCATCCCGGCCATCCCGAGACCGGTCACCGTCTGAGGGTACCTGAGGAGATACAGACGATAGGAGGATTCGACGAACTCGTCGAATCCGAGACCGGACAGCGCCTCTTCGACCTCGGAGAGGGACGGAGGGGCCCACGTCGATTCGTACGTACCAGCGTCGACGGCCGTGCGACCGCCGAGGAAGGAGAGGCCGAGGATCAACAGGGGAAGCAACCAGAGAGAGCTGCGCATCGGGATCGCTCCTTCGCTGAAGGGGTGAGGCGAGTCTAGCGGTCGGCTGTGAAGAGGCTGTGAAGCGTGGTTTCAGCGAATCGGAGACCGATCCCTAGATCTCTTCCGGAAGGAGGGCGAACTCCCAGAAGAAGGGGCGCTCGATGATCCACCGTCTCCCCGGGGTGCCCTCGAGCCGCTTGGAAAGGTCGAGTCCGGACTTGGGGATGAACTGCAGTTCGAAGTCCGAGGGTGTGGGCGCGGCGAGGTCGCTCCACAGGTCGAGCAGTCCGAGCAGGGACTCGTAGAGGGTTTCGAGGCCCTTGCCTGAGGAAATCGCCGTATACCCTTCGATCGCTTCGCGGGTTACGACGACCACGGACGACGTCCCGGGATCGGCGAGACCGTATCCGCTGTTCGTGTACCAGAGAGGTCGAAGGGCGAGCGACAGGAAGAAGGCGAAGGCTCGATGATGGGGCTCGCCGAGGGGATGCCCCGACTCCTCGGACGAGGTCAGAGCCTCGGGGAGACGTCGGGACCAAGTGGGACGCTCGGGCAGCCCGACGATGAGCGAGTTGCGCCACGGGGTGGCCCAGGTGAGCACGCCTTGGATCCGCATGAAGCCGGAGGTGTCGACGATGTGTCCGACGGCCTGCGTCGGGGAATCCGGGTCCCTCCACAGTCGGACCAACGGGTCGCTCAGGCCGTGCTGAAGCGGGATGAGCAGGAAACCGGCTTCGTCGAGCTGGTCGAGCCAGTGCACGGAGAGGTCGGAACAGCCGACCGTTGCCACGATCCGATCGAACGGAGCCGCTTCGGGCACGCCGAAGAAGCCGTCCCCGCAGATGACCTTCACGTCGCTGTACCCCTCGTCCGCCAGGTAGTCGCCGGCCTTTCTCGCGACGTCCTCCTGGAATTCGATCGTGAACACGTCGGCGGCGGATCCCAGAATTTCCGCCAGGAGGGCCGCGTTGTAACCGGTGCCGGTCCCGATCTCCAGTACCCTCATTCCACGGCGTAGATCCGATAGCTCGAGCATCCCCGCGACCAGCGACGGCTGGGACGTCGAGCTCGTCGGCATGGAGAGATTGACGGCCGTGACCAACGCTTGATTCGAGTAGATCTCCTTGATGTTTTCGGCGGTCGGGCGATCGCGGTCGTACTCGACCGGAAGGAAGACCACCCGGCCGTCACGGACGTCCGGGTGGTACCAGCCCTCCAGAAAGCGATGGCGCCTGACCTTACGGAACGCGCACTCGACCGAAGCCGACGTGATCGCCTCGCGGTTGACGAGGGTCCGCACGTACTCGGTCAGGGCGACTTCCAGAGGCTCCATGTCTCCACGTAGTTTACAGCTGGTTGGTCGACGTGATCGCGCAGAACTCGAGATGGAATTCGACGTTCCCCGAATACTTGAAGTAGGCGGGCGTCGCTTCTCCCCTCCTCCACCAGGTTATGAACAGGCGAGGTGTCTCGCCGCCTGCGTCGACGATTTCCGCCCTGTTCCACGCGATTCCCCGCCCGAGATACGGCGTGTCGGGCTTGAGAGTGTGGATGCAATCCGTCGGCGGGAGCATGTAGAAGCCGAACAGCGGCAGTTTCCCGGCTTGGTCCCACGAGTCGTGCTCCCCGAGGTGCTTCGCGGTGTTGAACGCGACCGATGCCTGCGTGAGGGGCACAATGACTACGTGCTCTTGTGAGCCGTTGACGATTCCGCTGAACAGCGCGGTCTCCTCGTAGTCGAACGCGTTTCCCTCGCCCAAGAGAGCCTCCAAGGGCTTGAACGCTTGTCGTACCTTCTCGACGAACGCCGCCCGGTCGAACATGGGGTCTGACATGTCTATCACCTCATTTTTCAGAATACTCAAGGTTGCAGTCGTGTCCAACCTATTACGGGAGATCAGGTACTCCTCTCCTGGTTTCGCGGTAGGCTTTCCGAGGCTTGAAGTCCACCGCACGACGGCTAGCATCACCTGACAGGGAGGGGTTGGGTTGCGCAGGCTGTGCGTTTCGAGTGTGAGACGAGGTGTGGCTGTCGCGGCGCTCGTCTTGATCTCGCTTCTCGGTGGCTTGTTCATCAGGCTCGGCGCCGGCGGCCCGATCCCGCACGCGATCACGGAGGAGCCTTTCGGAGTGCAGTTCGTCGCTCCGCTTCCGGATCTGTGGGCGGACGGCGTCTCGGCGCTGTATGTCTGGAGCCGGGATAACGTTATCCGTCTGGACGGTCCGCCGATCGAACGCGATGTCGATGGGTTCGTACGTCTCGTCTATCGAACCGAGGACGGCCGGATCGCGACCGTTCACCTTGGACCAGGACCCGAGGAAACGGTGCGGGTCGAATTCACCGTCGAATCGAAGGGCGAGTTCGAGAAGCTTGGGGTGAGTTTTCGCGTCGGCGAGACCGACGGGTTCTACGGGCTGATGGAACGTGTCGTGCAGGGAAGCCAGGGCCTCTCGTGGGAGCCGGGGGCGACCGAGGGGCTCGACCTTCGCGGACAATCCGTCGATCTGTACACCCTGCCGACGGTCTCGATCTACGCGCCGTTCTTCCTGTCATCGAGCGGATACGGCGTCTACGTCGAGGGGAATTGGCCCGCGACGTACCGATTCGGCGTCGACGAGCGGGGACGGTCCCGCCCGACGGAGGTCACGATCGAGTCCGAAGACCCGACGCTCTCGTTCCTTCTCCTTCCCGGTCCGGAGCCGGTCGACGTGATCGAACGATACGCTCGGATCACCGGGAAGAGCCTTCTCCCGCCGGAGTTCATCCTCGAGCCGGGCCGATGGCGCGACGTCGTGTGGGACCTGCCTGCGTTCTACGACGGGACGCCGTACGACGGGCCGTACAACTCGATGGTGGTCGAGGATGTGCTGATGATGGAGGCGCTCGGGATCCCGTGCTCCTGGTACGTGATCGACCGCCCGTGGGCGGCGGGGACGTTCGGCTACGGCGACATGGCCTTCGATGACATGCGCCTCCCGGAGTTCGAGGGGATGATCGATTGGCTCGAAGGGAAGGCGGTCGCCTCGCTCCTCTGGCTCGGGCCGTGGGTGATGGACGGGCAGCGCGACGAGGCGGTCGAGCGCGGGTACCACGTGCCGCTCACCCTTCCGTATCTTCCGAGCGCGGCGCTGGTCGACTTCACCAACCCGGACGCCACGGCGTGGTGGAAGGGAGAACTCGTTCCGCTGTTCGAGGCGGGGATCGACGGGTTCAAGCTCGACCGCGGTGAGGAGAAGCCGCCCGACGGGCAGCTGTTTCGCGGCGCCTACCACGACGGCACGGACTACCGGGAGGGGCACAACGCCTACCCGCTCTGGTTCGCGCAGGCGACGTACGAAGCGGCGCGCGAGGCCGGATGCGAGGAGTTCGTCTCCTTCTACCGCGCCGGCTGGCCCGGGATGTCGGAGGTGGCCGTCGCGTGGGGCGGCGACACCGACTCGTCGGCGTGGGGCCTCCGCTCGGCGATCATCGCGCTCCAGCGGGCCGCCGTCCTGAACGTCCCGATCTGGGGTTCCGACACCGGCGGCTACAACGAACGGCCGCCGCGGGAGGTCCTCGCCCGATGGCTCGCCTTCTCGGCGTTCTGTCCGATCATGGAGGTCGGCCCGACGGCGAACCTCGCCCCGTGGTCCTGGCTCCCCGACGACTCGGACGACGCGCTGACCGAGGCCGGCTACACGTTCGACACCGTGTACGACGAGGAGCTCCTTGCGATCTGGGCGTTCTACGCGCGGATCCACGCGGACCTCGTCGAGTACACCTACACCCTCGCCGCGCGCGCCCACGCGTTGGGTACCCCGATCGTTCGGCCGATGGCCGTCGCCTATCCGAACCGGCCGGAGTACGTCGATCTGTGGGAGCAGTATCTCTACGGACCGGACGTCCTCGTCCGGCCGGTCTGGGAGCTGTGGATCGATGCCGTCGACGTCCACCTGCCGGAGGGGACGTGGATCGATGCCTGGACCGGCCGAAGCTTCGACGGTCCGACGGTCGTGCGCGTCGACGTCCCGCTGCACGTCATCCCGATCTTCTTTCGCCAGGGCGGATCGGTCGATGATCTCGGGGACCTTCCGACGCGGTGGGCGGAGGCCGTCGATGACGTCGCCGAGCGGCCGAACCTCGGGAAGCTGGCCGAGGCGGTAGAGTAGCGGCTGCGCTTACGACAGCGGTTTGTGGAAGTGGGTCTTTCGTTTGACCACGCGGTACCCGAGCGCGGTGTGCGCGGCCGGGCTCAGTTCGTAGCGCGGCGTCGTGTCGGAGGCCATCTCGGTGCAGCCCTGTGACCGGGCCCACGCCTCGGCGCGCTCGACCAGTGCCCGTCCGATCCCCCGCTGCCGGCATTCGGGCTCGACGTACCACGCCTCGAGATACCCAATCCGATCGGTGGTGCAGCCGAACGCGCTCGTTCGGATCGCGACCTCGACCATCCCGCACAGCCGCCCGTCGGGAGACCCGGCGACGAACACCGGCGCAGCGTCGAACGCCTTCTCGATCTCCCTTGCCTCGGCCTCGAGCTCGGCCGGATCGTGATGCGGCCAGAGCTCGCGCCGGAGACGAAGCCACTCGTCTCGATCCGCCGGCACGAGCGGTCGGATCGCCGAGGGCGGTCCCGCTTCCCGCCCGCGGTGCTCCTCCATCCATCGGACGGCGAAGTCGACCAGCGGCCGCTGCGGCATGAGGAGCGCCGGCGCGTTCGCGACGCGCCCCGACCGGACCGCGCCGCTCTCCTGCGCGAACGCTTCGCCGATCCGCAGGAAGTCGGACGCATCGACGTCGAGGTCGAGGACGTCGACCCACCGACGAACGCCGTCGAACCGAAGCGGCGCCCCGTTCGGGCGCTCGCGCTTCCCCGGGTAGTCGGCACGGTACTCGGCGAGGTGAAGCGACGTGTTGTTCTCGTGGCCGACACCGAGTAGGAGGACCCACCCTTCGAGGTCGTAGATCCGGGTGAGGGGAGAGCCTTCGCCGAGGGCGAAGTCGAGGACGTGGTTCGCGGTGATCCGCGCGGCGTCCGCGCCGTAGGCGGCGAACGAGGCGTGCGGATGGTCGCTTCGAACCGTACCGGGCTGCTTCCGGAACGTCTCTGCGATCGCTCCCATCTTCCGGGTCGGCGTGAGGTCCGGATCGAAGGCGGGCATCGTCGCCCGGATCGTCTCCTTCCAGTCCTCCGGGACCGGAGGGTGCCGCCAGTTCCGCGGGTCGGTGTAGTCGCCGGACATCGTCGGCATCACCAACGTGCCCCGCTCGCCGAGGGCCTCCTCCAGCGCGAGGATAACCGCCACCGGTCCGCCGCAGACCCAGCCGAGCACGCTGAGCGAGGCGTGGACGAGGAGCGTTATCCCCGGCTCGACGCCGAGCCTCCGGAGATTCTCGACGAGAGAGGCGGTGGTGATCGGTGTTGCGGTCCGTTCGATCGCGTCGCGTTCACTCATCATGGTCGTCCTCTCAGTCGTCGGCGAGCGGCGTGTCCGCGGGATCGGTGACGAGCTCCGCGAGCCCGGAGAGTCGGAACGTTCGATCCCAATCGATTGCGTTTCCGTTCGCGCGAAGCTTGAGCACGTCCGGGTTCGTCAGCCGCTCGGCCGCCTCCCGTCCGTTTCGAGTGTCCAGATGGTTGAGGAACAGCCCGATCACGTTTCCGTGGGAGCAGACGCCGATCGTCCGTCCCGCGTGCTCGCGCAGGATTCCGCCCATTGCGGCGACGAATCGCCTCTGTGCTTCGCGCGAGGTTTCGAAACCCGGCCGTGCGTAGTCGAAGTCCTCCCACGACGCGCGCCAGATCGCCCAGAAGTCCTCGTCGAAGCCGATTCCCAGTTCACGCTCGCGCAGATCGTCGTGGACGGCGACCTCCAGGTCGACCCGTTCGGCGAACGGCGTGATCGTCTGCAGACACCGCGTGAACGGGCTGGAGGCGAGCCGCTCGATCCCGAGAGGGAGGAGCAGATCGGTCAGTCGCTCGGCCTGGACCTTCCCCCACTCGCTGAGCGGCCATTCGGAATGCGCGATCCGCGCCGACGGGCGGCTCTGCGCGTGGCGGATCAAGTAGAGGATCGTCGTGGCCATGGACTTGAGGGTACCCAAGATCGATCCGTCCGTCCCGGGTCGGCGGGACTCCTCGATGCGTGACTGGTTGGCGCAGAGCCGTCCTACCTGTCTACGTGGTGCGACACTGCGATTTTGCCTTCTCCTGCATGGCCGGAGTACGTTGGACCGTCTCGTCTCAAGAGAGGAGGGAAGCGATGAGGATCGTGGTGGGTCTTCTGGCGATCTTCGCCATCGGTGCGATGGGGTTCATGGGAAGGATGGGCGATCGACCAACGGTGGTCGAAGACCTCGACGTCGAGCGATACATGGGCCTTTGGTACTCGATCGCGAGCATCCCGACGACGTTCGAGCGGGGGTGCTCTCAGGGAACGACGGCCGAGTACCACCTGCTGGAGGACGGCCGGATCGAGGTGACGAACACTTGCTATCGGGCCGACGGCACACCGTTCAGCGCGGTCGGGCGGGCTTGGGTTCCCGACGCGTCCGAGCCGGCGAAGCTGAAGGTCTCCTTCGTCCGGCTCTTCGATCGGTGGTTCTTTCCCGGGGACTATTGGGTCCTCGACCTCGCTTCGGATTACGGCTACGCCATCGTCGGACACCCGCAACGCAAGTTCGGATGGATCCTCAGCCGGTCGCCGGAGCTGCCGGAAGAGACGCTCGACGGGATCTTCGAGCGGCTCGAGGCGCAGGGGTACGACCGGAACGACTTCCGGCGGATCGACCAGTCGACTTACACCGGAGGCTAGCCGTTCTGGGCTACAGCGCGATCGCGAGGAGGATCGTCCCGACGGCGAGCGCGACGCCTCCGCCGATCAGCAGGCCGGTCCCGACCGGGCGAATCAACGGGATCCGAGCTCCGACCACGGCCTCGAACGAGATGCCGTCCGTCGCGTCTTCGTTCATTACCACGAACGAGACGTTGCCCGTGTCGATCTCCCAATCGAGCGTCTGGAGCCCGGGGCCGTGCGTCGAGTTGATCCAGAACGGCTGCTCGCTCGGTGAGCCTGGGGCCTCTCCGGACGCGTCGACGCGGTAGGTCAGTGAGAACGACTCGTCGTCGAGGTCCTCGACGATTGCGTGGGGCACCCCTCCGAGGTACGCGTCGACGTCGACGTCATCGGCGACTCCGATGAAGACGCTCTGCGTCGGATCCTCGTGGACGGCTTGAATCCGAAGCGTGGCGATCTCGCCGAGATCGACCGGGACGTCCGGTGTCAGCTCGATTTCCGTCGGACCGGCGACGACGGCGTACCCGTCGACCTCGATGTCGAACGGAACGCTGTTGATGAATCCTTCCTCGTCGCTCAGCGTCGCATCGAGCAAGAGGAGGCTCCCCCCTCCGAACAGGAGCGACGTCGCGACGATGAGTCCGACGACGCCGATCAAACCCATCAGAATCCTGAACATGTCAACCTCCCTTGCCATGACGATCGGCTCTCGTAGCATACCGTTTCGATCCGTGACGGACCATTCCCTACGATCGGGCCCTCGCGGTGCCCGTCCGTTGCAGCCGGCCGCCGACGGCGGTACCGTAGCGGTGCCCCGAGGCGCGGATGGACGGACCGACGGAGGAGGGTGACCATGGGCCTACTCGAGGGGAAGACGGGACTGATTTTCGGTGTCGCCAACGAAAGGAGCATCGCATGGCACATCGCGCAGAACGCGGCGGTGCACGGCGCGACGTGCGCGTTCTCGCATCTGCCGGGCGAGAAGATGGAAGGGCGCGTCCGAAGGACGTTGGAGAGCGCCGGTCTCGGGGACGCGTGGTCGCATCCGTGCGACGTGGCGAGCGACGGCGATCTCGATGCGCTGTTCGCGACGTTGAAGCGTGACGTCGGCGCGATCGACTTCGTCGTCCACTCGGTCGCCTACGCCGATCGCGAGTACCTCAAGGTTGGGATGTTCGCCGAGACGCCGCGCGCGGTGTTCGCGCAGGCGCTGGACATCAGCGCGTACACGTTGATGGCGATCGCCAACCGGTCCCGCGATGTCATGCCCAACGGCGGCTCGATCCTCGCGATGACCGCGTACGGCGCGGAGAAGGCGACGCCGGGCTACAACGTGATGGGGGTCGCCAAGTCGGCGCTCGAGTCGACGGTCCGCTATCTTGCAGCGGAGCTCGGCGAGGCGGGGATCCGCGTGAACGCGCTCTCCGCCGGCCCGTGTCGGACCCTGTCGTCGATGGCGATCGAGGGGATCGGCGAGATGTTCGAGCGGGTCGAGGAGATCGCCCCGTTGAAGCGAAACATCGAGACCGACGAGGTCGGCAAGGCGGCCGTCTACCTCTTGAGCGACCTCTCCTCGGGTGTTACCGGCGAGACGCACCACGTCGACGCCGGCTACAACGCGGTGGCCGGCTAGGAAAGCGCATGATCCACGACGGCGTCGAGCTGCCGAGGCTGCTGACGATCGAGAAGACGGCCGAGCTCCTCGGCGTCAATGCGGAGACGATCCGAAAGGGGATCGCCGATCGATCCGTCTCTACGATGCGTGTCAACGGGGTGCTTCACGTCCTGACCGAATCGATCGCCGACCGCCTCGGGGAGGAGACCCCTTCCCGACCGAACCGGGAGAGCCTCTGAAGCCCCGCCGGGAAGAAAACCATGATTGCGATCCGACGTCTCAGGGCCGATGAAGTCGAGAAGATCCGGGAGATCGATCGAGCCGAGACGATTCGCATCGGATACCGGCAGAGGGGGACGGAACTCATCGAGATGGACGTGGACTGGGACGATGCAGGTTGGGTCGAGGGCGACGGCGAGCACAGCTTCGGTCGGATGATCCGCGGTGCGCGTGAACTGCTCGAGCTTGACGGCACGGCGTTCGGCGCGTTCGACGGAGATCGGCTCGTCGGGATCGCGATCTACCGACCGCGCCTGACCGAGACCATGGGGCAACTCGGCCTGCTTCACGTGAGCAACGGCTATCGCCGGCGAGGGATCGCGTCCCGCTTGTTTCGAGAGGTCCTGGCGCTCGCCCGCGCCGACGGCGCGACGCACCTCTACGTCTCTTCCACGCCGAGCGAATCGGCGGTCGGGTTCTATCTCGCGAAGGGGTTCACTCCGACGGCCGTCCCCGATCCTGAGCTTTTTGCCAAGGAGCCGGACGACGTTCAGATGGTGTTGATGCTGTAGGCGCGCTCGTTGCGGGCCGACGAGGCCTACTCCCGCGGCGGTGGTTGATCGAAGCGATGGAGGATGAACCCGTCGAGACGGAAGAGTAGCTCCTCCAACCGCTCGACGAGTCGGGCGAGGATCGGACGGCCGCGGTCGAGTTTCTGAGCGTTGCGCACCATATCGGCGAGCCGGAGTGTCCGCGGCGCTTTCGACGATTTCATCGAGGATGTAGAGGAGCCGGTGGATCATCAGATCCGTCCGACGATCCGGAGATGCGCCGTCCGATCGGCGACGCAGCGAAGAACGTTCGGACCTATCTGACGTTCGCGCTGGAGGCCGCGCGCTCCGCGCTGGACGAACGACCTGTGCCCCCTTGTTTTCCCTTGGTTTATCACCGTAGTATTGCAGCCTGGTTAAGTCTCATTCTTCTGGGGAGGCGTCTTGACGAGATCCCGGTTTGCCGCCGTGCTGCTGGCGATCGGAATCCTATCCGCGACGTTGAGCAGCTCGTCTCAGCCGGTGCGGATCATCATCGTACCGCCGGATGCATCGCTCCAGGCGGCGATCGAAGCGGCCCCCGAGGGAGCCGTAATCCAGCTGCAAGCGGAGGAATACGCGGAGAATCTCACGATCGAGAAGAGCATCACGCTGCGCGGATTCGCTGACGCTCCGGAACGCGTCCTCCTCGGACCGAAGTCCGGCGGCCCGGTGGTAACCATTCGGGGAAACGAGAGCGCGAGGATCGTGCTGGAGGGGTTCACCGTCCAAGGCGCACGAGGCTACCTCCCCGATGGCGTCTTCTGCCAGGCCTCCGGCGCGGTCGTCTTCCGATCGCTCGTCGCGCGCGATTGCCGCGGGAGCGGGATCAGCGTCTACGGGGACGGACAGGTTCAAGTCGAAGGTTGCCGTCTCTACGACAACGGCGCCTACGGCCTGACCGTCGTCGCCGCGAACGCCGTCGTGGAAGGATCGGGGAACCGCTTCGACGGAAACGGCGCCGCGCTCGGCCGGTACGCGCCGGCCGACTTGCGCACGTCTCTCGCGGAGCCGACCGAACGGGAGACGGTGCGCGTCCCCGAGGACTACGCGACCGTGCAGGCGGCGATCGACGCGGTCCTCCCCGGCGGGACCGTGGAGATCGAAGGTGGCGAGTTCCGGGAGGGGCTCGTCCTATGGAAGGACGTGACGCTCCGCGGAAGAGGGGAGGCCGAGACGACCCTTGCGCCGATGCCGGACCGCTCGATCGGTCTGTCGTTCCTCCACGCCGCACGTTCGATCACGCTCGAGGACTTGTCGGTCGCCTCGTCGGGAGCCGCCCCGATCGAATCCGATGCGGATCTGTGTCTCTCGAGCGTGGCGCTCGTCGGAACCCGCGATTTCTCCACCAGTCCACTCCTTTGGGTGCTGTCCGACGGGCGTTTGACGGCGAGAAGCAGCCGCTTTGCCGGGATCGGCGGAACGGCAATCAGCTCGGATGAGGGGACGACGATCGACCTCGCGGATTGCGCGTTCGAGGAGAACACCGTCGATCTGAACGTCCACGGGAGTGCAGAGGTCGCCGATTGTCGATTCAGCGGAACGCGCGACATTGCGGTCTACGCAGAGAGGGGCGAGCTGCGGCTGGATCGGTCGGTGTTTCGTGAGGTGCACCACGGAGTATGCGTCGGATACGCGCAGGGCGTGGTGCGCGACTGTCGTTTCGATCGGACGACCAACACGGGGCTGGTCGCGGCGGCCACATCGGACGTGCTCGTGCAGGGATGCACGTTCACGGGGGGGGGGGAACACGCGGTCCTCGTCCGCAACGAATCCGCCGCCACTCTCGAACGCTGCGTGCTGACCGGCGCAACGGCCGCGGCCGTCAAGGTGTTCGAGACCGGAGCACTGCTGCTCAAGGAGTGCGAGATCATCGAGAATCAGGGCCTCGGCGTCCACGTCCTTGAGAGGGGCGACTGCACGATCGTCGATTCCTCGATCCGGTCCAACGGGTTCAACGCTTGGGACGCCATGATGAACGAGCCGTTCGAGGGGCCCGGGGTCCGGGTCACGCGCAACGCGTCGCTGCGAATGGAGAACGTCACCGTGAGAAACAACAGCGGATCGGGTATCGAGTGTTTGACGGAAGTGATCGACTCCCCCTTGGATCGTGTCGAGCCGGAGAACGAGTCGGCCACGGTCGAACTGATCGGCTGTCGATTCGAAGCGAACGACGGTCCGGCCCTGTCTGCGTTCGACCCGCGGGAGATCTACGTTTCGGGATGCGAATTCACGCGGCATCTGTTCGGCATCCTTCTCATGGACGTAGCGTCCGTCCTCGTTGAGGAGTCCGTCTTCACGGCGAACACGTTCGGCATCTACGGACAGGGGGATTCGCAGCTCGTTCTCGAATCGTCGAGTGTCGTGGTGAATTCGCACGCCGGGCTCATGCTCTCGCAGCGGGCGACGGGCGTCGTGGGCCGAACGGAGTTCGCGCACAACGGAATCGGGATCCTCCTCACGGAAGCGGCGGTCCTCCTGCTCACCGATTCCACGATCGTGCAAAGCATGACGTACGGCATCTCCCTCGGTTGTGCGGAGTGCTGGCCGCCGGGGCTCGAATACGACACGGCGTGGGACTTCACCGGCACGCTGGCCGGAGAGGGGAATCGGATCCCCGATTCCGACGAGCCTGGAGGGAATCGGGGCGGGGCGTTCTGCCCCGAGGACGTCGATCGAGGCGAGATCACCCAAAGGGAAGACTCGACGTAGACGTCCGGGCGGATTCGCCGAACCTGTATGCGCGTCAGTCCTTCGTGGATCTACCGCTCGATCCGCTTCCCGCCGCCCCGGAGGAGCCTTTCGGCTTCTTCCAAGGTCGACCAGTTGAGATCGCCGGGGTTCGTCTGCGCGAGGGCGGACGTGGCGACGGCGAGATCCAGCGCGTGCTGGATCGGCTCTCCCGCGAGGTGGGAGTACAGGAACCCGCCTGCAAACGAGTCGCCGGCTCCGACTCGATCCACGAGCTCCAATTCGTACTCGTTCGTGCGGCACAGGGTGCTCCCGTCGTGCGCGACGGCCGTCCAGTGGTTTCGCCAGATCGAGTCGTTCGTCCGCACCGTGATGGCCGCGATCCGCAGCCCGAAACGCCGGACGAGCTCCGCTGCCACCGCACCGTGATCGTCGCCCGTGGTTCCGAAGACACGCTCGGCGTCCTCTTCCGTTGTGAAAAGCAGATCGACGTGTTCCATCAACGGCGAGAGGAATCGCTCGGCGTCTTCTGGCGCCCACAGCCTCTTGCGGTAGTTGAGGTCGAAGCTGACGAGAAGGCCCGTTTCATGGGCCGCCGCGACGGCGTGTCGAACGGTCTCTCGAGCGCTCACGCTCAGGGCGGCCGTAATCCCGGTCGTGTGGAAACACCTTGCCCCTTCGAAGGCGGAAGCCCAGTCGACGTCGGACGGTTGGATCTTGCTCATCGCGGAGCCGCTCCGGTCGTAGACCACGGCGCTCGATCTGGGGCTCGCCCCGAACTCCAAGAAGTACAGTCCGACGCGGTCCTCATCCGTCCACACGATGTGCGAGACGTCCACACCGTGTTCGGCGGCCTTGTTCCGAACGAGCCGGCCAACGGGAGATCTTGGCAGCCGGGTGACGTACCGAGTGCCAAGACCGAGGCGTTGAGCGGTCACCGCCGCGTTCATCTCGCTTCCACCCACCTGCACGTCGAACGCGGTCGCCTGCTCGAGACGGGCGAAGCCGGGCGACGACAGCCTGACCATCGCCTCGCCCAGCGTCACGAGAGCGATCGGGCGGTTCATCGTTGGGCGTCCTCGTAGTCGCGAATGAGATCGTGGATCCTGCGGGCCCGTTCCGTCAAGACGTCGAACCGGCCTTCGGCCATCGATTCACGATCCACGAGCCACGAGCCGAAGCAGAGCAGCGTCGCGCCGGCGTCGAGGTACGTTAGGGCGTTCTCGTCGGTGATCCCGCCCGTTGGCACCAGCGGGATGTCGGGAAGCGGCCCGCGCAGATCGGAGAGGTACTCCGGTCCGAGGCGCGCCGCGGGGAAGATCTTCACCATGTCGGCGCCGTGGTTCCAGGCGGCGAGGACCTCCGTCGGCGTCATGGCGCCCGGGATCGCCACGACGTCGTGGTCCTTCGCACGCGCGATCACCTCCGGGCAGCACGTCGGCGAGACGATGAACCGCGCCCCCGCCTCGACGCAGGCGTCCACCTCCTCGGCCGTGAGAACCGTTCCCGCCCCGAGGATGAGCGAACCGTCCCCAGCGAGCTGGCGCATCACGTCGTACGCGTCGGGAACGGTCATCGTGACCTCGATTGCGCGCACCCCGCCCGCGACGATCGCGCGGGCCGCGGCCGCGGCCCGCGGTGCGCCGTTCGCGCGGAGAACGGCAACCGCTCGCGCGTTCGTCAGTTCTTCGATGAGATCCTGCCGCCGACTGGCTGTCATGGTCGTTTCCTTTCGAGATGTCTGCTATCGCGTCAACCAGCCTCCGTCGACGCGTACGATCGTACCGGTGATGTAGTCGGACGCCTTCGAAGCGAGGAAGACGACGGCGCCGCAGAGGTCCTCCGGCGTGCCCCACCGGTCCATCGGCACGCGGGAGAGGATCTCGCGGTTCCGCTCCGGGTTGGCGCGAAGCGGGGCCGTGTTGTCCGTGGCCATGTATCCCGGCGCGATGCCGTTGACGTTGATGCCGTACGGCGCCCATTCGTTGCCGAGAAGCCGCGTGATTCCCGCTACCGCGCTCTTGCTCGCGGTGTACGGAGCGACGAGGATGCCCCCTGAGTAAGACAGCATCGAGCAGACGTTGACCACCTTCCCCGGACGCTTCGCGTCGATCAGCGCCTTGCCGAACGCCTGCGTGAGGAAGAAGAGCGTGCGCAGGTTGACGTTCATCACGACGTCCCAGTCCTCGACCGGGAACTCGTGCGCCGGATGCCTCCGGATGATCCCGGCGTTGTTCACGAGAACGTCGAACCCTCCGAGCTCCTCCTCCGCCGTTTTCAGGATTCGGTCGATGTCCGACGTACCGGAGAGGTCGGCGCGCACCTCGACGAACCGCCGTCCGACCGCCTCGATCCGGGCCCGCGTCTCGTCGAGCGGCGACAGGACGTCGACGCCGAGGACGTCCGCGCCCGCCTCGGCGAGGCCGACCGCCATCCCCTGACCGAGCCCGCGCGCCGCGCCGGTGACGATCGCGGTCTTTCCGTCCAGCTTGAACGCGTCGAGGATCATGAGAGGTTCTCCTCGATGTTGCGGATCATCGGGATCGCCCGGCCGACCCATCCGACGTTCGGGTCGTCGACGGTCGCCTGGGTGCGCGTGTCCCCGGCGAGGAACCACAGGTAGTACGTCGTGTAGCCGGGCGCCGAAACGACGGTGTGGTACCCCTTCGGCATCATCAAGATCGTGTCGTCCTTCACCGTGTACACGTCGTCGATGCTTTCGTCGTCCGTGTAGTACTTGGCGAGCCCCCACCCGTCGTCCGGCGCGACGCGGAAGTAGTACATCTCCTCCATGAACACCTCGTGCGGCGGGTTGTCGTGCTCGTGCCGGTGCGGCGGATAGGTCGACCAGTTCCCGGACGGCGTGAACGTCTCGCCGACGATTAGGCGATGGACCCGACGGCCGGGGTGCTGCCCCTGGACCAGGATCTGGTGGTACTTGCGAGAGAAGTTCGAAATTCCCCACTTTCCCGTTCGGATCTGGTCCGGCTCGATCAGAAACGGGGCGGAGCCGTCGTCCGCCTTCGCCATCGGAAGCGCCGCCTCGAATCGACGTCCGTCCTTCGGCACCGCGACGCGGTACGCGCAGTCCGGCGGCATGTAGACCGCGTGCGGCTTTCCAGAAAACGCGTTGGGTCGCCCGCCGACGTTCGCGTGCTCGGCGCCGCACGCGGTGACGTTCGCTTGACCGGACAGGACAACGAGCAGCGCCTCCGCGTCTCCCGTGTTCCCTTCGTACTCCCCGCCGGGCTCCAGCACAAGCTTCGCGAAGTCCAGCAGCCGGCACGGATTCTCTCCCAGCGGGTTCAGCCCGATCTGGGACTCGACTCGATCGAAGTACATGGTCATGCTCCTTTCATCTCCTCGGTGCTCATCGGAACAGGATCCCAGGAAGCCACTCGCTCAGCACGGGGAGGATCGACACCAGGATCATCACGACGAAGTTCGCAACGAGAAACGGCAGCGCCGCGACGAACGTGTCCGTCAGCTCCAACCCCGCGATCTTGTTCGCCACGTTGAGGCACTGCCCGACCGGCGGGGTGGCGAGGCCGACGGCGAGACCGACGATCAGCACCGCTCCGAACTGGATCGCGCTGATGCCCATCGCCTGGAACGCGGGGAGCAGGATCGGCGTCAGCAGGAGGATCGCCGGCCCGACGTCGATGAAGTCCCCCACGAAGAACAGCAGCGCCGAGAACATCAACAGCACAACGTAGCTCGGGACGTGCATCGAGGAGAGGAAGTTGGTGATCGCCAACGGGACGTGCTCCTTGACGAGGATCCACGTGTACAGTCGCGAGAACGTCGTGATGATCATGATCGTGGCGCTGATCAGGATGCTCTGCTTGATCAGGGCCGGAATCGCCTTCAGCTTCAGCTCCCGGTAGAAGAAGAAGCCGACGACGAACGCGTAGAGAACTCCCATGCCGGCCGCCTCGGTCGGCGTCGCGATCCCGAACGTGATGGTGCCGACGACGGCGATCGGCATGAGAAGCGCCGGGATCGCCCGGCCGCTGCGTCGGAGGAACTCTCCGAACGTGATCTGGATCCGCTCCGTCGGCCACTTCCCACGGTACGCCAGGACCACCGCGATCCCGATCATGATCAGCCCGATCATCACGCCGGGAATCGCTCCGGCCCAGAACAGCTTCCCGATCGACGCCCCCGACGCCACGCCGAAGATGACCATCGGGATGCTCGGAGGGATGATCATCCCCATCGTCGAGGACGCCACCGTGATCCCGGTGGCCGTCGTCTTCTTGTACCCCTTGTTCGTCATCTCCGGGATCAGGACTGCGCCGATCGACGCGGTGTCGGAGACGGACGAGCCGGAGATCCCGCCGAAGATCATGCTGGCGATGACGTTTACGACCGCCAGCCCGCCGCGGATTCGCCCCACGAAGATGCAACCGAAGTCGATGATCCGCCGGGTGATGCCGCCGTGGTTCATCATAAGCCCCATCAGGACGAACAGCGGCAGGGCGATCATCGCGAACGAATCGGTTCCCCAGAACGTCCGAAGCGGCAGGATGCCGACGAGGTTCGGCTGATAGATCAGGAAGTACAGGACGGCTGAGAGGGCGAGCGAGTAGGCGATCGGCACGCCCAGAACCAGCAGACCGAGCAGGGAGCCGAACAGGACGATCACTCCGGCCGCTCCTTTCCCCAATCGCGATCGAAGAGCGCGTCGAACGCGTTGCTGAGTGCGTACAGCACCGCGAGGCCACAGCCGATCGGAAGGGCGATCTGAACGTAGCGAAGCGGGAACTTCAGCTCTTCGGCCATGTTGCCGCCGGCTACGGCGATCCACCGGAAGCTGAGGACCATGAGGTACACGTGAAGGGCCACGATGGCGAGATTCCCGAACGCGGCGACTCCTCGCCTCGCCGCCGCCGGAAGCCGCTTCGTCGCGAGATGGATGGCGATGTGCTCGTCCCGGCCGAGCAGGACGGCGGCGCCCAGGAACGTCGTGTACATGAACGCGAAGCGCAACATCTCGTTCCCACCGGGCACCGACGAGTTGAAGAAGTACCGGAGGATGACGAGAAGCATGATCAGGATCGCCATCCCGAAGAAGGTCACTCCGACGACGCCGTCAAGGAGCCTGTCCAACCATGCCTTTGCCCGGTGCTTCCACTTCATCTAGAATCCTCCCCTGTCTTCAGGGCGTACGCCCACGGAGGCAGTAGCGGGGCACAGGCCCGAGCGGACCTGTGCCCCCAACCCTTGCTCGAGGATCAGCCGCCGATGTAGGCGAGGACCGAATCGAGCAACTCCTGCGAGAACGTTCCCTCGTCGATGTAGTACTGCCAGACTGGCTGTACCTTCTCGGCGAACGCGGCTCGCGCCTCGTCGCTGAGGACGTTGACTTCGAGGCTCGCTGCGATGATCTCGTACGCGTCCATCTCCTCCGCGAGCCAGATCGTGTCGTTGTAGATCATCGCGACTCTCGCCGCGTACGTCACGATCTTCTGCAGCTCGTCGGGGAGCGACTCGTACCACGCGAGGTTGATGAAGAACGGGTTCGGATGCACCTGGTAGTTGGACACCGTCAGGTACGTCTGGACCTCGTAGAACTTCATCTGCGCGATGTTCGAGTACGGATTCTCCTGCCCGTCGCAGACCCCCTGCTTCAGGGCGACGTAGACGTCGACGTACGCGATCGACTGCCGGTTCGCTTCCATCGCGTCGAACGTCCGCATGATGGAGTCGATTCCGGGCGTTCGCATCTTGAGACCGACCATGTCCGCCGTGGACGTAATCGGCCGCACGTTGTTCGTCCACTGTCGGAAGCCGCCGGCGATCCCACAGGCTGGAACGTAGTAGCCGTTGGCCTCCGCTTCCTCGTTGATCGCGTCTCCGACCTCGCTGCGCATGACTTCCAGCGCCTGCTCCGGCGAATCGAAGAGGAACGGAAGGGTGTACAGCAGGTACGTCGCCGTGGCGACCTCGAACTTACCGCCCTCGGTGGCCTGCACGACGCCCAACTGCACCGCTTCCATGACCTCCGCCTCGGTCCCGAGCTGTCCGCCCGGGAACACCTCGACGTCGATCGCTCCCTCGGACGCCTTCTCGACGATCTCCTCGAAGAAGAGGAGCGCCTTGTGCCGTGCCGAAGTCTCCGGCTGCGAGTGTCCGATCGTCATCGTGTAATCCGCACCGACGACGCACATCCCGAGCAACAGAACCAAACCTAGCGTGAGTACTGCATACCTACGCATGCCATCTACCTCCTTATGTCTCCCCTGTGCGTGCGACTGCTTGACTTCCACCGAAGATCTAGTGAAGAAACTCTTCCCGGCATCACCTCCCTATTCCCGGGGTTGAAATGTTCCTTCCCGATACCCGAGGGCACCGGATATGGCCGAAGCCGCGGCGAGGATGCTCTCCGCCCGCTCGTCGGGCTCGTGCTTCGCCAGGTCCTCCGACGCCATCGATACGCTGACCGCGGCAACGACGCGGCCGTCGAGCCCGCGGACCGGCGCCGAGATGCAGGCGCTTCCCAGATGGAACTCCTCGACTTCCAGCGCGTACCCTCGCTTCCGCACGAGATCGAGTTCCACGAGCAGATTCTTTGCATCGGTGATCGTGTTCGGCGTGTGTTGGGCGTAGTCGAGGCTCCGCGCGATCTGTGCTCGGTCCTCGTCCGGCAGGAACGCCAACAAGCTCTTCCCGAGGGCCGTGCAGTGCGGAGAGACGCGACGGCCGACGACTTCGCGAAGCGTTACCGTCGGCCGCCCCTCCTCCCGCTCCAAGTAGAGGACCTCATTGCCGTGCAGCGTTGCCAGGTGCGCGTTCGCGCCGAGCCTTCGTGCGAGCTCGCGGAGCGGCCCTCGCGCGATCTGGCGAACGTCCAGGTGCGCGAGCTTCTCCCCACTTCGCTCCACCAGCTTCATTCCGAGGACGTACCGCCCTTGATCGTCTCGGTCGAGATACCCGTGCGCTTGGAGTGTGTGGAGCGTCGGATAGATGGTGGCGCGCGTCGTACCGAGTAACTCTGCGATGTCGGAGGCGGTGAGATGAACGCGCGCGTCGTCAAACAGATCCAGGAGTCGAAGCGCACGATCCAGCGACTTGTTGACGTGGCTTGAGTTGCCGTCCATCCGTCTCCTTCGAGCCGCACCGTCGACTATATCGACAGACTGTCAATTTATCGCGAATGAGGAGCCATGTCAAGTCGGTGCCGGCCCGTCGGCGAGAGCACCGAACGCATCGTTCAGCGAAGCGGATAGATTTGAATCGCAGGCTCTCCGGGACCTTTCGGATCGATCCGATCCTACGCCGACGGCTCCGTTCCGGACGTCGGTCGCCTGAAGCTGCCGCCTCGCGGTTTCACCTCGGTCTTCGGGCGGCTTGTTTACTCGTATCGCAACGCGTCGACGACCGGCAGGCGCGAGGCCCGCCACGCGGGCCACAGCCCGGCGAGCGCACCGAGGGCGAACGAGCCGAACAGGGTGATGATGATCAAGGCGGGGCTTGCCACCACGATGAGCTGGACCTCGAAGACACGCCCGATGAAGAGCGAGGCGAGGGCGCTCAAGCCCAGCCCGAGCAACGTCCCGACGATGCCGCCGACCAGTCCCATCAAGCCGGACTCGATCAGGAAGATCGTCCACACGTGGCCGTTCTTCGCGCCGACCGCTTTCATCACCCCGATCTCCTTCGTTCGCTCGAGGACCGAAGTGAACATGGTGTTCATCACCCCGACGCCGCCGACGAGGAGGGAGATCCCTGCGATCCCGGCGAGGAACGCGCTGATCGTCGACGTGACCGTCCCGATCGCCTCGCTGATGTCGCTGTACGTTACGGCGCTGATGTCGGATCCGCGTGCCTTGAGCGCCTCTTCGGCGCGATCGGCGACCTCGTCGACGTCGTAACCGGGCTCGGTCCTTACCAGCGTCACCAGCACGTCGTCGGCGGGCCCCCAGAGCAGCTCCATCGTGTCGTACGGGACGGAGATCGTGTCCCCCTCGGAACTCGTGCTGAACCGCACGCCGAATCCGGCCTCGGAATCGGCCTCCTCCTCGGCCGGGGCCATGATCCCGACGATCTCCAGGTTCAGCTCGGCGTCCCCGTCCCCAGCGACGAGGATCGTGTCCCCGACGTCGACGTTCAGCCGCTGTGCGACCTCGTAGTCGAGCACTGCTACCTCGACATCTCCGGGCTCGAACAACCGCCCTCCGGGCACCAGCTCGAGCTCGCCGGTGAAGGACTGGAATTCGGTCATCAGCTCGGGCGAGAGGCCCATCACCGGGAAGATACCGATGATGGGATTCCCGTCTTCGTCGAGTCCGCCTTCGATGAATCCGTTCTGCTCGCGCAGCGCCGCAGCGACCTTGACCCCCTCGATCGACTTCAGTAGATCGAGGTCAAGCGCGTATTCTTCCGCACTTCCGCTGTGAGAGGTTCCGCCGAAGGTATCCTCGTTCAAGATGACGAAGTTGTCGACACCGAAGACGCCGGCGACCTGCTCCTTGATCGTCCGGTCGAGGCCAAGCCCGATCGAGATCAAAGCGACGACGGCGGTGATTCCGATGAATACCCCGATGACGGTCAGCCAGCTTCGCATGCGCCGGTGCATGATGCTCTGCCCGGCGAGCCGCAGGAAGTCCAGGAGCTTACGCATTCGTGTCACCCCCTTCGGGGTTGACACGGAGGGTCGAAGTCTCGGTACCCGAGCCTTCGACTGGTGGATGAGCCTCCGGGCGTTGGCTCAGATCATCGGAGCCGAACGAAGAGGCTCCGGCCTCTTCGCTTACGGTTCTTCCTTTGGCAGAGACGCATCCATCTCGAAGGGTGATGACGCGATCGGCGATCTCGGCCGCCTCCGGATCGTGCGTCACCAGGATGACGGTCTTTCCGTCTCGCACACTCAGCTCCTTCAGTAGAGCGAGAATCGGTCCTCCGGTCTCCGTGTCCAGATTCCCGGTCGGCTCGTCGGCGAGGACGATCTCCGGATCGTTCGCCAGCGCCCGGGCGATCGCGACGCGCTGACGCTCGCCGCCAGACAGCTCGCTCGGCTTGTGCCGCACGCGATCCGCCAGGCCGACCTTTTCGAGCAGCTCTCTCGCGCGCCTCGCCCTCTCGGACCTTCGGACGCCCTGGAAGATCATCGGGAGCTCGACGTTCCGCTGCGCGGAGAGCGTCTGGATCAGGTTGAACGTCTGGAAGACGAAGCCGACGCGTTTCCCTCGAAGCGTGACGAGCTGCCGTTCCTTCAGTCGCTGGAGATTCTGGCCGTCGATCGTCGCCGACCCGTCGGTCGGCGTGTCGAGCGCACCGAGAATGTGCATCAGCGTCGACTTCCCCGAGCCCGAGGGTCCCATGATCGCCACGATCTCGCCGCTGCGGATCTCGAGGTCGAGGCCGCGAAGAGCCCGGACGATCGTCTTTCCGAGCTTGTACTCCTTGGTGACTCCCTTCATGTCCAGAAACGGCATCGCTATCCTCCGCCTTCGCTGAACGTGTACTCGACCAATTCGAGGACGAAAACCTCGACCCATTCCCCGTCACGCAGCTCCTCCGCGCGAATCCGGGGCGAGATGTAGACCGGGTGCGACAGCGCGAACGCGACCGTCATCCGGGCGTCCGGTTCATCCGGGTTCTCGAACGTGCCTTCGAGGCACCAGACGTCGGCGATCGTCGTTCCGACGATGTCCTTGAACAGCCCGCCGTCCGGCAGGAGGTAGTCCTGCCCCTCCTGGAGCCGATTCCTCTGATCCATCAACGCCTGGAGCGACGAGTAGCTGACGTCGTGCCCGGCGCCGGACGAAACCGTCGCCGCGCCGAAGATGAACCCGAAGCCGGTCGCCAGCTCGTCCTCCGTCCCGGTCTGCTCCGTCAGCATCCGAATCGTGTAGCGAGCGTCTTCGTAGACCGTCACGGCCAGCTCGAGGATCTGGGGCTCGCCCATCTCTTCGGACGTGATCCGGTAGACCATCTTCGTTGTCCCGATCGGGAAGACGTCGAGATCCGACTGGCTGGAGGCCCCGAACCCGATCGCCAGAACCATCAGGCCGAACGTCAAAGCTGCAATCCGTTTCATGCTCCCTCCTTCGGTCGCACTATCGTGGGTCTCCAAGTTGAGGAATCCGTGGAGGCCGCGCGGCGTTCCGCTGAAGTGGCTACTCCGTTTCTCCCTCCGAACGCTGGAGCAGCTCGGCCAATTGCCGCTCCAGCTCCTCGACCCGGTCTTCCAGTTCGAGGATCCGCGCCGTGTTTTGCGCCGCCGCCTGTTCGGCGACCTCCGCCGTCTCCTCGGCGCCGGCGATCCGTGTCTGCGCCTCCTCGGCCTGCCTTCGGAAGTCGCCGCATCCGGTCAGGACGAGGACGACCGACAAGACAAGGAGCGCGACCATCGAACCACGGTTCATCGTCTTCGCCTCCTTGATGTGCCTTTCCCGCGCCGATCTCAAATCGTGTCGGCCTCGCCGCGGAACTGGCTCATGTACAACCGATGGTACGCGCCGCGTCGGGCGATCAACTCGTCGTGGCCCCCCTGCTCAACGATCCGCCCCCCGTCGATGACGATCACCCGATCTGCGTTCCGAATCGTCGACAGCCGGTGGGCGATGACGAAGCTTGTTCGTCCTTTCATCAGTCCGTGCAGCGCTTGTTGGATCTGCACCTCGGTCCGTGTGTCGACCGAGCTGGTCGCCTCGTCGAGGATCAGGATCCGCGGGTCGGCGAGGATGGCCCGCGCGATCGCGATCAGCTGGCGTTGCCCCTCGGACAGGTTCGCCCCGCGCTCGGACAGCTCCGTGTCGTAGCCCCGAGGCAGGTGGCGGATGAAGCCGTCGGCGTTGGCGAGCTTCGCGGCCTCGACGACCTCGTCGTCGGTCGCGTCGAGCCGGCCGTACCGGATGTTCTCCCTTACCGACTCCGCGAACAGGAAGGTCTGCTGCAGCACAACGCCGAGCTGCCTCCGAAGCGACGCCTTCGTGACGTCCCGGATGTCGGTTCCGTCAATCCGGGCCGCTCCTTGCTCGATCTCGTAGAATCGAGACAGCAGGTTGACGATCGTCGTTTTGCCCGCGCCGGTCGGGCCGACCAACGCGATCGTCTGGCCCGGCGCGGCGCGAAGGCTCACGTCCCGCAACACCTGGACGTCGGACACGTAGGCGAACGTGACGTCGTCGAGCGCCACGTCTCCCCGGATCTCGGCAAGATCGGCGGCATCGGATCGGTCCGTCAGGTCCGGTTCTTCGTCGAGCACCTCGAAGATTCGCTCCGCCCCGGCGAGCGACTGCTGAACCTGGTTGTACAGCCCGCCGAGCTGGCGGAGCGGCTCGGCGAACCGTCTTGAGTACGTAATGAAGGTCGCGATCAGTCCTATCGTCACGACGCCGCGGATCGTCAGCCAGCCGCCAATCCCGGCGACGACGGCGACGTTCATGTTCGACAGGATGCCCATCATCGGCATGATGAACAGGGCGTATGTCATCGCGTGGATCCCGAGCCGCCGGACGGTGGCGTTGTGCTCGTCAAACCGTTCGAGCACGCGCCCCTCCTGTCCGAACGCCATGACCACACGCTGCCCGCTGTACGTCTCCTCGAGCGTCCCGTTGAGGATCCCGAGGCTCGATTGGTAGGCACGGAACGCGCTTCGCGTCCTCTTCCCGACGACGACGACCAAGCCGAACATCATCGGCAGGACGATCATCGACGCGAGCGCGAGCCACGGGCTGAGGACGAACATCACGACGAGGATCCCGATCATCGTCAGCAGTCCGGAGAAGAGCTGCGTCACGTTCTGACTGAGCACGCGGCTGATCGCGTCGATGTCGTTCGTCAGCCGGCTCATCGTCTCCCCGGAGCGGCGACTGTCGTGAAACCGGAGGGAGAGGCGTTGGAGCTGCTCGAACAGGTCGGCGCGGAGAGCCCGCATCGCCCTCTGGGCGATCGTCGCGATCAGGACGCCCTGTCCGGTGTTGGCGAACCACGCGATCGCGTAGCTTCCAAGCATCACGCCGACGATCCGCAGCAGGACGGAGAGGCTCTCCCTCGCGACGACCTTGTCGATTGCCAGTCCCATAAGGTACGGGCCGAGGAGGGCCATCGCCGTGGCGAACGTCGCGAGAACGAAGACGAGGACGATTGCGGATCGGTACGGCTTCACGTACACGAGGAGCCGGCGGAGCGCCCCGCGCGTGTCCGCCGCCCGCTCTCCGCCGAACATGGGCCCCCCTCTGCCCGGTCGGAACATCCGGGCCCGGTCCATCTCCCTCGAGGGTGCGCGATGCCCAGTACGCTCGCTCACGTGGCTACTCACCTCCTTCAGTCGGTGAGTCGCTTCGGAGTTCACTTCGTGAACTCCCACCGGGTCCCAATTGGGAGTTGTAGATCTCTCGGTAGATCGGGCTTCGCTCGATGAGCTCGGCGTGGGGGCCGCACGACTCGATCCGGCCCCGATCGAGGACGAGGATCTTGTCCGCGAGGAGGACGGTCGAAATCCGCTGCGCGACGATGAACCGCGTCGTCGCGTTCTCCGAATCGGCGATCAAGCGGTCGAGCGCGTCCTGCAGTCGGACCTCGGTCTCGATGTCCACGGCGCTCGTCGAGTCGTCGAGGATGAGGACCTTCGGCTTCACGACGAGCGCCCGCGCGATCGCCAGCCGCTGGCGCTGCCCGCCGGAGAGCGCCACGCCTCGCTGTCCGATGTCCGTCTCGAAGCCTTTCGGAAGGGACTCGACGAACTCGAGCGCCTGCGCCGCGTCGCAAGCCGCTCGGATCTCCTCGTCCGAGGCGTCGGGGCGTCCGTAGGTGACGTTCTCGCGGATCGTTCCGCCGAACAACACCGCCTCTTGGAGGGCGACCCCGATGTTCGACCGCAGCGCGTGCAGCCGAAGATCGCGTACGTCGACCCCGTCGAACGTTACCCGTCCGCCGGTGACGTCGTAGAACCTCGGGATCAGATGGATCAGCGACGACTTCCCGGACCCGGTCGCTCCGAGGATCGCCACGGTCTCGCCTGGCTCGGCGACGAAGCTGACGTCGGAGAGCACCGGTTCGCCGCCAGTCCCGTATCCGAATGAGGCCTCCTCGAACGCAATTCGGCCCTTCGGATTCGAAAGCGGCCGAGCACCGGTACACTCCGTCACCTTCGCCTTGGCGTCGAGGACCTCGAGGATTCGTGCCGCCGACGCGTCGGCCGCGGCGATCGGAGCGAGCATCCCGGCGAGCATCATCAACGGGAAGAGGGCAAACATCAGGTAGTTGATCGATGCGACGACCTGTCCGACGGTCATCCCCCCGGCCAGCGTTGACGTTCCTCCGAACCAGACTGCGCCGGCGACGCCCAGGTTGAGGATGAACGTCATCGTCGGCAGTAGGATCGCAACGAGCCGCATGATTCGGATGTTCTTCTCCGTCAGCTCGACGTTCGCGCCTTCGAACCGCTCGATCTCGTGTCGCTCGCGGACGAACGCCTTAACGACCCGAACCCCGGCGAGGTTCTCCTGCAGGACCGTGTTCAGCCGGTCGAGCCGTTCCTGCACCCAGGTGAACATCGGCTGCGCTTTCCGCGCGAACCAGGTGACGAACAGGACGATCACCGGGACGAACGCGGCCATCATCAGGGCGAGGCGAGGGCTGGTGAGGATCAGCATGACCGACGCGCCGAGGATCCAGATCGGCGCCCGTGTCAGAATCCGAAGCGACATCATCACGATCATCTGCACCGCGCGGACGTCGCTCGTCGAGCGGGTGATCAGCTTCCCGGTTCGCAGCTCGTCGAGGTTGGCAAACGAGAACGATTGCACCTTGCGCACGAGCGCGCTGCGGACGTCGTGGGCGACGTGCTGGGCGACGCGGACCGAGAAGTAGTTGTTCCCGAGGGCGAACAGGGCGGCGAGGAGGGCTGCTCCGAGCATCATCAGCGCCGTGGTCAGGACGATGCGCAGGTCTCCCCTCGCGATCCCCTGGTCGATGATCCGTTGCGTCAGGCGGGGGATCAGCAGGTCGCTCGCCACCATCCCGAGCAAAAGAGCGAGGGCGATGATCGCGTACAGCCGGTACGGCTTGACGAAGCGGAGGAGCTTGGCGATCGATCTCATTCGGGCTCCTCTTCCTTCACGTCATCGAAGAACGGCGGATGGGGATGGAGACCGTCGGTCGCGCCCGGCGCGAAGCGATCGTGCAGCTTCATCAGCAGTCGCTTCAGCGTCTCGTGCTCCTCGTCGGAGTAAACCGAGCCGAGTTCCTCCTCCATCTCGCGGAAGACCATCCGGGCCTTCGCACGAAGCTCCTTCGCCTTGGGGGTCAGGGAAACGCGGACGATCCGTTGATCCTCACGGTCCCGCTCGCGCGTGATCCAGCCGTCGCGCTCCATCCGCTGGAGCATGTTCGTCACCGACGCCGGACTGATGTGCATCGCCTCGGAGAGCTCGTGCTGCGGGATCCCGTCGTGGTGCCAGAGGTGGACCAGCGCGAACCCCTGCCCCCTGTGCAGTCCGACCCGCGCCATGTGACGCTTGAAGCGACGCCCGGTCATCCGACAGACCTGGGCCAGCAGCTGGCCGACCGTCATCTCGTGCGTCTCCCGCTGTTTCATGGTCGCCGTCGCTCCTCGCTAGTATGGTTGCTAATGGTTAGGTGGCTAACTATATCGACGAAGGTGGGCTTCGTCAAGGCTTCTGCGGGGCCGGTGTCGATGCCGTCCTAGCGTATGCTGTCGGCCGTCGCCGGGAGCGGCAGAGAACCGACGGCGTCCTCGAGCAGGCTGCCGAGGTAGAGGGTCCCGTTCTGATGGACGACGGATGAGATCCCGGCGTAGCGATCCCCCGACGGATCCTGGAGGTTGTGGAGGACGTTCCCGTCTTCGTCGAGGCCGAGGACGAACCCGTATCGCGGGGCCGCCCCGGAGAACCAACCGAGCGGCAGCCGCGCGGCGACCTTCCGAATCCACGGGCGCTCGGCGGCCCAATCGATGAACCCGTTCCGCGGGTTCATCAGGGCGAGCCAGAACGCCCCCGCGTCGTCGCACGAGATCCCGTCCGGGAAGCCGGGGAGGTCCTCGATGAAAGCCTCATCTTTTCCTTGCCGGGCTCCGGTGAGCCAGAGGCGCCGGACGCGATACTCCGTCGTCTCGACGACCAGGACGAACGACCCGTCTGGACTGACCGCGACGCCGTTGGCGTAGTACAGCCCGTCGAGCAGGACCTCGACGTCTCTTGTATCCGGGTGATACGCGAGGAGCCGACCGTGCGGACGATGTTCGAGCAGATCGAGCAGCGTGTCGGTCGTCTCGGTCGACGATTCGGAGAGGTAGACGGTCCCGTCGGGCCCGATGTCGAGGTCGTTGACCAATCCGAGCGGGACGCCGTCGACGTCCGTCACGAGCTCGCGGATCGCTCCGGTCTTCGAGACCGAGATCAGCCGGCCGTACAGATCGCAGACGATCAGTTCCCCGCTCGCGTCGAGCGCCATCCCGAGCGGCCGCCCTCCGGTGTCGACGATCGTTTCTGCGGCCGTCCCTCCGGGCGACCGTCGAACGATCGAACCGTCCTCCAGCCCGCAGGTCACGGTGCCGTCCTCCGAGACGGCTACGGACTCCGGGCCGGGCCCGACATGAAGCCGCTCAACGCCGGCGAGGGCGCCGTTCGGCTCGTAAGGCCCGGCCAGTGGCGGTGCCACTGGCGGCGTCCAACGGGCCGGCGAGATCGGGACCGGCCAGAGGAGCAGATAGGCCGCGAGTGCCCCAACCGCGGCTGCGATGCCGATCATCCACATCTTGAACGTGGCTTCCTCCTCCGGTGCACGGTGACGCGCTTCATCCGAACGGCATCGCGTCGGATCGCCGGCTCAACCGGTCGACGATCCGCTCGAACTCCGGCCGTGTCATCTCCAATCGTTCCAGCAGGTGGCCGATCGAGAGCTCGACCTCCTCCTCTGACGGCGTGTTCGCGGCGAGGATCTCGCGGGCCTCCTCCTGCGAGATCGCGCCCTCGCGGAGCATCGCGGCGACATCGGGTAGAACGCGGCTCACGCCGTGATGTCGCTCGTAGAGGTAGGCGGAGACGTCGTGGATCAGGCAGTCTCCGTGGCCGAGGATCGCGTGGTTCTCCGGACGCCGGTAGCCGGCCTCGAGCGCCTCCAGATGCTGCACGATCTCCACTTCGTCGTACGGCTCGAACAGGAAGAAAGCGAGGAACTCCGGAACGAGATCTCGGTCCCCCAGCCCGGCCCCGAACAGCTCGCGGAGGATCCTGCGCCAGAGTCGCGGGTTCGGAACCAAATAGAGCAGCAGGAGCTTCATCCGCCGGATCAGCGCTCTGTAGTGTCTTAGCAGAGCCGCGGCCGAATGCTCGGCGAGGTTGCTTTTGAGGACGCCGATGCCCGGATCTCGTGTTCCCGGATACCAGTGTCGGAACATCTGCATCGGCGATCGGCCGTGAACGAAGAACGGGATTCGAAGGTCCCGGCAGCCGCGGATCGAGAGGACGTAGCCGCCGATCGAGCAGGCGGCGCACGGGTCGCCCAGCCGCCGGAGGGTCGCACGGTAGAACTCCCGGTACGCTTCCCAGTCCGGCCGGTAGACGAAGTGGTCGACGCCCGAAGCACGAGCGATCTCGCCGATGTTGTGCCAGGCGTAGTCGGTGAGAAAGCCGTTGTCGAATGTAATGGCCAACACGTTCGCCTCGTACGCCGAGGTCAGGCGATGCAGGACGTACGCGCTGTC
>Ga0180433_10002162_pt1 | contig 31052 bp, 28 predicted proteins | sample SS_ome_8_FD_132980 | JGI IMG/M metagenome (GOLD analysis project Ga0180433, IMG submission 132980) | Hypersaline lake sediment archaeal communities from the Salton Sea, California, USA - SS_1_D_1 metaG | ecosystem: Environmental > Aquatic > Non-marine Saline and Alkaline > Hypersaline >... | reverse complement strand
CCCTTTCCGTCCAGTGTTTTGCGGTATTCTTTGACACTCTGCGGGTCGGACCGTATAATCAAAAAAAGCAAGTCGGGTGTCTCTCGGAATACGTAATCTACAGCGAATCAGAGTATGTGCGACCTCTGTTGTGCAGCTCTATCGCAGAAAGAGGCGAGAATGACGACAATTGGCGTAAGCGGTGCGGCAGGCCGTATGGGCATGCGAATTCTGACTCTTGCAAATGAGGATCCTGATCTTCAGGTGACCGCCGCCATTGAACGGCCTGAACATCCCGATCTTGGCAAGGATGCTGGTGAGATTGCCGGTATCGGTCCGATTGGTGTGTTGCTCTCCGAAAAGCAATCCTCCAACATGGAAGTCCTTATAGATTTCTCCAGTCCTCAGTCGACTCTGGCTCGACTGCGCAGCAGTGTGAAAAATGGCACCAACATGGTGACTGGCACGACCGGCCTAACGGATGAAATCAACACCGAGATAAAAGACGCCGCGAAATCAGTTGCTCTGCTCGCCTCACCGAACATGAGCGTTGGAGTTAACCTGCTCTTCAATCTTGTAGGCGAGGTAGCCGCCGCATTGGGCGAAGATTTTGATGTCGAAATTGTCGAGGCCCATCATCGCTTTAAGAAGGACGCTCCCAGTGGAACCGCACTTCGACTTGGCGAATGCATCGCCGAAGCACTCGGACGTGACTTGAGCAAGGACGGTGTTCACGGTCGGTTTGGGCAAGTTGGCGAACGCACGACGAATGAAATTGGCATGCATGCCATACGTGGCGGTGACATTGTCGGAGAACACACCGTCTACTATGCTGCTCTCGGCGAGCGCATTGAAGTAAGGCACGTCGCTCAAAGCCGGGACACATTCGTGCGAGGTGCAATCCGGGCGGCGAAATTCCTTGCGCACAAGAAGCCCGGACTCTATACGATGGACGACGTGCTCGGCCTGAAATCCTGAAGACAAGCCTTTTCGCTATCTGGATGTTGCTTGGACAAGTGCTTTTCCAATCAAGGGAGAGATTGGAATGTCACAATACAACAAACTGTCCAGCATCGAACGAGCGTGCTCGCGGCCCTATTCCCTGATCGTATTCGATTGGGACGGCACAGCGGTAACAAGCCGCAAGGAGCCGGCCGATGCCGTGGTCAGACGCGTCGAACCCCTTAGCGAATTGGGCGTGACATGCGCTGTAATTACCGGCACGAATATCAACAACCTCGACGAGCCCTTCTTTCAAAGAATCAAACCAGCGCTCCGACATAATATCCTTGCATGCATGAATCGCGGGTCAGAAGTCTTCGGTTTTGATGAAAACGGAGATCGCACGGTCCTGTACAGTCGCAAAGCTCGTTTGCACGAAGATTCGGAAATGGATGAGATCTCAATCACTGTTCAAAAAGAACTGCGAGATCAATACGGCCTGCAAACGGAGATCGTCTTCAATCGATTAAACCGCAGGAAGATAGACCTGATTCCCGAACCCGAATGGGCCGATCCGCCGAAGGCTCGTATTGGTGAGCTTTTGCAGGCTGTCAACGAACGACTTGCGACCGCCGGAGTCAGGGGTGGTATCAGCAAGATCATTGATCGAGTCAATACTCTTGCTTCGGAGAGTGGGGTTCACATTTGCCTGACGACCGACGTCAAGCACGTGGAACTGGGCCTGACCGACAAATCGGATTCAGTGAAGTACCTTGTCGAAGAGTTTGCACAGCCGCAGGGGATAGACGTGGACGAAATCGTATTTCTTGGCGACGAATTTGGCCCAATCGACGGCTTCGAGGGGAGCGATTTCAAGATGTTCTGTGTTGAGGGAGCTACTTATCTTTCAGTGGGCAAGGAGCCAAATGGCGTGCCTCCAGGTGTCTTACACCTTGGCGGCGGCATTCCCCGGTTCCTCGAGTTCCTTGACCAGCAGGTTGGCTTTCATCGCAACAGAGAATAGACATCCAAGAACGTTCGTAAACGCAAGAGGCTTATGAACACAATTCCTATTGACCCGAGGTGGAATGTATGCGAACAGCCGTGGCAACCCGAGCGCAACCAGGTATGGGAAAGTCTTTGTACACTCGGCAACGGCTACCTTGGTGTTCGCGGTCATCCTGACGAGGCATTTGATGCAGGTCCAGGTCTGACGGGTGCATACGTTGCCGGGGTCTTTGCTCCAGATCCTGCCGGAATTCCGGAGCTAGTCAACTTACCGAACTTTTTTGCAGCCGAGATTTTGTTTGGCCGCCGTCGAATGCGGATGGCCCCGGGACGAGTCAGTGAGTATATCCGGCAGCTTGACATGAGAGCCGGGGTGTTGCGACGTTCGTTCGTCTACTCTCAGGACGGCCGTGACTCGCTTGTGTGTTTTGAGCGTTTCACGAGTCTGGTTTCATCCCATATTGCAGCGCAAAGCGTGTCGATCACGCCACTCAACTGGGGCGGTAGAGTTGAGGTGAAGTTCTTCATAGACGGAGATGTTAAGAACCTTTCGAAAAAGCATTTGCGCCTGTTGTACAAAAACCGAATGGGCACTGAACGGGTCTTGCTGAGCGCGCAGACACTGGGGTCCGAAGTCCGCATTGGCGTTGCCTTCCATTCACGCGCATGGGTCCGCAAGACTAAACCTCCTCTGCCTCAGGAATGTGTCAAAAAGGGAAGTATAGGTGTTCGCTATGCGACTGAGTTGGAGTGCGGACAGCGAGCAACGTTTGATAGGGTAATAAGTGTCTATACTTCTCGCGATCCTGATGTCACCAGCGTCGAGAGAAGTTGTCTGTCGGCAATTCGTAAGTCAAGGGGACTCACATACGGCAAGATCCTGCGCTCTCATAAGCTGGCCTGGCAGCGGCAGTGGAAGGCGAGTGACATCGAAATCGACGGTCCCGAGGACGACCAGCGCGCGATTCGTTTCTCAGTCTTTCAACTTGTGCAGGCGTGTTCGCGATTTGACCCTACCGTAAGTATTGGAGCAAAAGCTCTCTCCGGGGAGTCGTATAGGGGGCACGTTTTCTGGGACACCGAGATATTCATGCTACCGTTCTTCACTTACACCGATCCGAAGGCAGCCCGACGGCTGCTCATTTATCGCCTTTATACACTTGACGGAGCGCGCAGAAAGGCGCGGGACGAAGGTCATGAGGGAGCAATGTTTGCCTGGGAAAGCGCTGGTACAGGGGAAGAAACGTGCCCGCGCTACGTGCCTGATCCGAAGACAGGCGAGCCAGTGAGGGTCTGGTGCGGTGAGATAGAGCAACACATCTCAGCTGACGTTGTTTATGGCGCTCACCGTTACTTGTGCGCTACTGGTGATCGCGAGTTTCGCGACAACGCTTTTCATGAGATTGCTGTCGAGACGGCGCGTTTCTGGGCAAGTAGGGTTTCGTGGAACGAGGAGCTGAACGTTTATGAGGTTCGCGATGTTATTGGTCCCGACGAGTACCACGAGCACGTTGACAACAACGCATTCACCAACTACGCCGCCGCGTGGAATCTTCGTACAGGAGCCGAAAGTGCTCGAGCCTTGTTGAACAGCCGTAAGGGCAGGCTGCTTAGATTGCGGACTCGCCTGGGTCTTTGCGGAGAGGAACCTGAACGTTGGGAGACAATAGCGGAGAGATTGTATGTGCCTTTCGACAGGCGTTGCGGTCTGCACGAACAACACCAAGGGTTCTTCAAGCTCAAGCAGTCCAATGCCCGCAGATTATCATCACGTGTTTCGCCGCTACCCGAGAAAATCCGCATGCCAAAGATCTGGGCCTCGCAGGTTCTCAAGCAAGCTGACATCGTGATGCTGATGATGCTATGGCCCGACCAGTTCAGTCGAAAGGTGAAGAAAGCTGACTGGGAGTACTACGAGCCACGCACCACGCACGACTCTTCACTGAGCACAAGCGTTCACTCCATTGTTGCCAGTGATCTGAATCTGCCGATGAAGGCTTATGACTACTTCCGTATGACCGCTTTTACCGACCTCCATGATAGGATGGGCAACGCGAAAGACGGCCTGCACGCAGCCGCTCTGGGCGGAACGTGGCAAGCAGTTGTCAGAGGATTCCTTCAGTTGCGCGTGACTCGGGATGGCTTATCATTCAATCCCCGACTACCAATCCGATGGCTATCTTTGAGATTGAGATTGCGCCACAGGGGTAAGATTCTTGAGGTCAAAGCTGACAGGAAATCTGCGACGGTTTCTTAGAACCAGTGGCTTGTCGTGGATGTAATACAGCGTGTTCAGTTCAAGGGACTGAACACGCTGTTTCTGAATGTGGATTAACGGCCAAGTGTCTACTATTGATCGCTTCATTTCTTCCTTTGCGCTATTCGTTTTAGCATCTCTGCCTGTGGAGCGATCGAGTATATCTTGACCTCGTATGGGTCTATTCGGTCACTGAAAACGCCCTTTTCATCTACTGCAAGCATGTGAGGCTCATACCAGCATTGGACGTTCTCTCGAGCTTCTGTGCCTGCGAATTCGGGTGCAGTGACCTTGATCTGGGCCGGGAAGTCGGAGATATTTGTCATGAGGATGACGGCTGTGTCGCCGACTTGCTTTACCTTGCACTCTATCTCCTTTTGCTTTACCAGCGAATCTCCCAGGATACCGACCTCCGGCTTCCATTTGGCATCGGGAGCAGCAAAAACGGGAGCCATTTCGGCAAGCTCTTTGGTCACAAGCTGTAGATATGACCAGAACCGGACAGAATCATCCTCTTGGTGTTCCCCTGTGGGAGCGGGACGTGAGAGTGTGGACATCGGCGGGCCGGGCCAGTAGAAAAGCCCATTGGCGCCATGTATCACGGCATTGTAAGCCATAAAGCGGCTCTGAATATAGGACGGATACCCTTCCTTGCCGGTATCCGAAAATGCTTGAAGAACGACAAATACTGGCTTTCCGGGAGCGAGAGACTGCCAGTAGTCGACGAGCACACCGATGATGGCGATTGAATACGGCCAATCTTTCGGCATATTTGGCAGCCAAGGCTCCCATCTTCTCAGTGCCACGGGATAATGATCGAAGCAGTAGATGTCACAGATCTTCGTCCATTTCTTAAGTTGTCTGTTGCGCTTAGGGACATCGAAATAGGGGTAGTCGACGATAAGAAGCGGGTGATAAGGATCAGCTTTCTTCAACGTCTTGTATGACATGGCGCACTTCTTATAGTCGAACTGGTTTACCACCGGCTCGTCGTCCATTTCCCAGAAAAGCAAGGCTGGATGGGAGCGGAACTTTTTTATCAGTTCTTTCAGTTGTGGCGCTGAATACATGAGGTTATGCCGCCACCACACATACAATCCGGCCTTGGCGACTCGGTCCAGTTCAGGCTCCGAGTCTATTCCGCCATGGAAAAAAATAGTATTGAACCCCATCTTTCTTACGGCTTTCAGAGCCTTTCCTGACTCGTCTTTGATGTGCTGCTGGGTCCGGTAAGCCCCTATTGGGAAGAACGGCTTGCCATTTACCAAGATACCGTGATCTTCCTTGCGTATCGTGACCTTGTTGGCGATTCTCTCTGCGCACGCTGAACCGAGCATAAATGTGGCCAAGAGCATGAACATAACGAGGCATTTCACTCTGGAAAGTCTCATCCTTAGACCTTTCACTGAATATGTGTAACGGTATTCGGTATTCTCTATTTCAATTGTATCTGATACACACGTGCCCAGCGAGGCGGCAGTTCATCTTCAAGACAGCCAGAGTCATCAAGGAAGAGGTCTTTTCGCTCGAAACGCAAGTCCATCGAGTCGACCGCTTCTCGATTGCTCAGCATGAATCTTGCTTTGACTGGTCTGAACGTGGGATTGACAACGAACACATAGTGCTTCTTATCAACACGTCTCTCCGCCACCTGTAGTCCCGCGGTGGCGGGAAGCACACGGATTGTGCGCCTTTGGTTTTCCGAGGTGAAGATTGGCCCCATAGTTCGGAGTTCGGTTGCAAGTCCGCGAGCCTGTTCGACCAGACGATGACCTTCTTCATCACGCGCAACGGTGACCAGATACGCTCCCGTCGCGCCTTCGACAATGCCCAGATAACACAGCATTCGCGAGTCCCATATGCTATAGCTCGGAGCCAGGATAATACCAACGCTCGGAAGCAGCCCGACACCAGGATCCACAGCTCTTTCGCGGGCGAAAAACGCTGCCATGCTACGTGATGGTGAGATGTGATGGGACCCGACCCAGGTCATCGCGATATCACCTATTGGCTCGCCAAGTTTCGACATTGACAGCCAGCTTCCGCAATTCTGGTGCTCAAGCAGAAGTGGTCGCTCCGGATACTCCCGCCAGATCGCCTTGTCGTATCGGCTGCCATCTTCATAGTAAAGCTCACCGCCCACGACCAGCAGAAACGAAGGGCTTTTCTTGAACCAATCGAAAAGCTCGCGCATGCCTTCGTCGTTTCTGGGCTCATATACCATCGGAGCGGCATAGACGCCTTGTCCATAGAGCCTTGCGTAGATGTCCTTGGCGGAAGAGTTGTCTTGCGAAGCGGCAATCTGGTCTTTCGCCCCGACGTTGATTTTGACTGCGTTGTAACCGACGCGAGGTGTCCGCAAGTAGCCGCCCACATGATCTTTCGTTTGCAGTGACGAAATGACAGCGAAGAACGGCTTGCCATTTACCTCTAGGTAGCCCTTTTCATTCACGCGCACAGACTCTATTGGTTCAGCTTTGCGCTGCTCAGGTCTTCTAATTCGGCCGAACGGAAGACGTGACTCAACAAGCAACTCGCCATTCTTGTCCAGCGCCCTCACGACCATTTTGTGATCGCAGACAGGTTCGTCGTTCGCCGGAATGTCGCCGATAGGCATGAAGAACAGAGTCTTTGCTTTTGGCTTTTTGCGGACAGGTTTTCCGACCTGCCTGCCGCGCCAGTCTTCTATATAAACCTGCAGCCATTCTGTCTTCTCGGCTGTCCGGCCGCTGATTTGGGCACGAACTTCCACCTCATTCTCATCTTCATACGCAAAGACTTCGTACATCCACGCCCACAGAGGAGAACTGACCGTTGTCGGTATTCGAACACTCGCCAGCTCCGGTTCGTTATTCTTGTTGTCGGGCGCTATGTTGAGGTCTATGAACTGAAGGCCTGTTTCGGGGAGGGATAGCTCCCGCGAATAATCTCCTTGTCCTGGTTCAATTGTTAGTGGAAAAACGGATTTCTGCCCAGACTGGGTCTTTGCAGTCAGTAACACATTCAAGCTTTCCTGTGTTTCCAATGAGAGTCCTAATTCGACCTCCCTGGCGTTCCAGTCAGTGTTTCGTAGGTTGACTCTGTTGATCGACAAAGGGCTTGCCTGGTCGCCTTGGTCCGGGAATATCAATCTGCCGAAGAGCCGTTCACGGGAATACGTGGGAGCACTACATGCGAGTCTTTCCCCCTGGCGCAGACATGCGTTCAATCGCCAGGTTGAAGACTGTGGAACCTCTTGCTCGATTGTCTCGTATGGCACTCGAATTGATATGCGCGATCCTATCTTGCTAGTGCGGATGGGAGGGATTGCCTCGTGTTCAAGGAAATACGCTGCGTCTTCAGTGATGCCTAGGTGACGTTCGTTGCGGGTCATTCCCCAAGAGAACACAGTCTTGCCGTCTTTCGAAAAACTCACACGAAAGAGATCAGCCGCGTAGTTGGGGCTGAAAGGCTTGCGATCATATGGAGCGAGGAGGAACTCCAGACTTTCATCTTTTTTCAGAGGCCATTGTGTCTCGATAACTAGAGCGTCACTTTCAGCGATCACCAACAATAGCAGACGCTCGTCAATTGGGGCGCCATTTCCACCATTGGCGATAAGCTGCATTTCAAATGCGTTTCTCTCAAATGAAGCCCAGGACGGAGCAACGGTCAGGTCCGCACCCGGCACTTTCAACCCGCGCGTGCGAAGCTCAGAAACCGTTGAGTCTACCTCCGCCACAATCGCATCGTCGATTCGAAGAAAGGCTGGAGAACTACCTTGCTGCAGGTCGATCTTGACCTCGATGTATCTGACAGGCTTGGCTGGCTTGTAGAGGGCTTGTTGCCGAATCCATTTGCCGTCACCCTTTCTCAGATCGATTAGCGGTTTTGAGCGGTCGATTTCTCCTTTGGTTCCGTCCATGTATCGGACGTTGGCAATGCCAAATTCCGCCCAACCCGCCGAGCCATCGAGTCGGCTCCATACGCTCAGGAGAATGGGTTTTGGCTTGGTTTGGAGGAGTGTCACCTTCTGCCAGGCGCCTGACATGGCCAAGCCGGAGGATATTAACCTAAGACCGTATAGTCCCGTTCGTGAAGAGCCTTCGTCGCGTTGGGACGGTACGAAATCCGCGTAGTGCGGACCACCATAGCGAACACCCTGCCAGGAAGAGATTTGATTTTCGCCGAAGGGAAGCCAATCGGCCGCCACCTCATCGTGCTTACCTGCAAACTCGAATCCAGGATTGGAAAGTAGGTTCACCTGCCGACGTGCGTCAGGAGCCTCCTTCTCACCACCAATTGCCGCCGCAGCTCCAAGGAACAAGGAGATCGCTACCGTGAAGGCAATACGACGACTATTCTTCCCACTTCCAAATGTAATCACAACTGGGTCCCCCGTCGGACAATCTGCATTTGGCTTTGATTGTGAGTTTTGGACTGAATGCTTGTACATATGCCGGGTCCGTATCGCAGTAGACACGGCACAACTGAGGCAGTTCATACCTGTTCAAAGCGTCCCAGGCGGCGCAGCGATGTGAGCTTGTCCGGATGAAATCGTCACCCTCTTCAACGATGCGGATATTGTCGAGCCTGGACGTGACCTCGCGCATGTAATCGCGAAATCCTTTGAACGTGGCCCCGTATTTCTCAGCAGTTCGACGAGCGTTTTCCTGCTGGACCTTGGTCAATGCCCGAGAGGCAATTTCCAAAGCCTTTTCTTCGCCGAAGTCTTCGCTCATTTCCCTGAAGAACGCTACTGCCCATCGACATTGCTGAGACAACTCTTCGACTCTTTCTTCGAAAGTCTGTTTTGACATATTCAATCTCCTAATGCCCGGACTCGCAATCTCGACAAGCCCATTCTTGCTGTTTCCCCGGTTGTCGCTACTCTTCCCATCGCCAAGTGCCCTCGCAGACATCGTCCCCGTCCGATTTGCGGAGTTTTGCTTCGTATCTCATTCTTGGGTTATAGGCTTGGCTAAACATGGGATCTGTATCACATAAGGCGCGGCACATATCGGGAGCCCCGAGACGATTTGCTGCTTCCCAGGCTGCACATTCGCCTACCCGCACGGTAATGTGGTTCTTGCTTTCTTCGACAATGGTGACTGCTTCGGACTTCTCAGCTGCCTCGCGTTTCGGTTGGCAAAATGCTTCAAACGTTCCGCCAAGTCTCTTCGCAAGGTCATGTGCCGCTTCAACGCGGAGCTTGCATAGAGCTGTGAAGGCAATGTCTCTTGCCTTCTCCTTGCCGAGTTCTTGTACCATTTCTTTGAAAAAGGCAGCCGCCCACGTGTATTCGCGAATTACCTTTTTCACTCCTTCCTCGAAACTAGGTTGGCTCATCATTTGCCCCTCACATCAATAATCTTCCCATCTCCAGACATTTATGCAGACATCGTCCCCTGCGGAACAACGGCTTTTTGCTTCGTGTTTCATTTTGGGATTGTAAGCCTCCGCGAATACGGCATCGGTCTCGCAGAACATGCGGCACATGTCAGGTACTCCAAGGTGGTTGGCTGCTTCCCATGCTGTGCACCTTTTGATCTTGACTACTATTGCGTCCTCGCTTTCTTCGACGATGTCGACCGTGTTCAGTTTCTTAGCTGTCTCGTGTCGGCTTTGACGAAATGCCTCGAAAGACCCGCCGAGTTCCTGCGCAAGACAGTGTCCTTCTTCTTTTCGGAGCTTGGAAAGAGCTTTGAAGGTGATTTCCTTTGCCTTTTCCTTGCCCAGCTCATCCACCATTTCTTTGAAAAAAGCCGCAGCCCAAGTGTAATCGCGTATGCGTTGTTCGAGACTCTCTTCGAAATCAGATTTGCCCATGACCTGATCTCCTTTTCGCAAAGGCCGAAGCAGAAACAATGTGAAATGAAAGCCTGGTACAGCTCCACGGCTTATTCTATCGTCACTGAATACAATTGTCTAAGTAGAAATCCCGCTGGCTCTTTTCTTGGGGATGAGCCTGAGCACGTGCGAAACAAGGGAAGTGGTCGCAGTGTGAAGAGTTTGTGCTAGCCAGTGTGCGCGGACAGAGAAAATGTAACTAAATGTGTCTATCCTTAGCTGTGATCGTTTTTCTTCTGAAACCCGGCGTTCTTGCGGGGTCCTGCGCTTGCCGACACTTCTAATAGCATTGTCACTCATGCCTTGAGCAGCACGTTCGCCGACATTTCCTTGGGGATATCGAGACCCAGGAGGTGGAGGACAGTTGGGGCGATGTCGGATAGCTTTCCCCGCTGAGCCAACCGTTTGCCGATGGAATCCTTCGCAACGTATATACATTCTACAGGAAACAACGTGTGGCTTGTCTTCACCATTCCGGTCTCATAATCGATCATCTGCTCTGCATTTCCGTGATCAGAGGTTATTAGTATGTGTGCGTCAAGGTCAAGTAGTCTTTGGACTACCCTGTCTACGCATTCATCTACTACCTCGACGGCACGTTTTGCAGATTCGAAATTACCCGTATGCCCAACCATGTCACAATTGGCGTAGTTCACAAGGATGAAGCCATAACGATTTTCTTCCAAACGGGACAGCAAGGCATCAGTTACATTGTATGCTTCCATTTCCGGGTGATCCGCGAATGTGGCCGGATCAAGTTCGCTTTTGATTTCGACGTCGTCCTCTCGCTCATAGGGCGTCGTTGCTTTGCCATTGAAGAAGCTCGTGACATGTCGATACTTCTGTGTCTCGGCAATCCGAAGTTGGCGGAGACCAGCTCTTGAGAGGACCTCCCCAAGAAGCTCTTCCATGCCGCCGCCGCTGTCAATAGGCTCAATCATGTACTCGGTGAATTCATCATAGTACCTGGTAAAACCCAAGTACTTTACGCTGGGTTTCTCAGTGTGTTTCCCAGGATACTCGGGATCGACAAATGCTCGTGTCAACTGAATAGCCCTGTCCTGGCGGTAATTGGTGTGGACAACACAGTCGCCGTCGTGGACGCCGTCATAGCCGCCAATACAGTAAGGCGGTATGTACTCGTCGTACATCTCAGATCCATCAGGAACCCTGTCTTTCGCGTACGATTCTTCGATCGCTGCCGTTGCATTCTGAGCAACGCGCCCTTTCGCACAGACAATGCAGTCATATGCTGTATCGGTCAGTTCCCAGTTGCTGGACCTGTCCATTGCGTAGTATCGTCCCATCACAGTGCCAACTCTGCAATGACCGATCTCTTCCATCACCTTATTGAGCTTCCCTACAAACTCCAGGCAACTGCGCGGTGGGGTGTCTCGGCCGTCCAGGAACACGTGCACTACGATTTTCCCGTCGGGATGCTCAGAACGGGCTCTCCGCGCTATCTTGAAGAGATGCTCCTGGTGCGCGTGAACGCCCTCGTCCTGCAGAAGCCCCATCAGGTGAAGGGATCCACCGTGACGCTTCCACTCGGCCATTACTGCTTCCCATTTCGGATTCTTGAACATCGAGCCATCGCTCATGGCATCGTCTATTCTCTTCAATTCCTGAACGACGACTCGTCCGGCTCCCATATTGAGATGTCCCACCTCGCTGGAACCTTGGTAGCCCGCAGGCAGACCGACAGCTTCACCTGCCGTATCCACCAGGGTCCAGGGATAGCTGCGCATGTAGGAATCCATATTTGTTGTGTTCGCTGCATGGACAGCGTTGGCACGAGGGTTTTCGTTATGGCCCCAACCATCTCGAACAATGACGCAAACAGGCCGCATAAATGGTCCTTTCTCTGATCTCAACAGAATGGTGAACCCAGAGCAATGCTGAAAGACGCTCACGTTCCCTACGTGGATAGGAAGGGTTCGATCTCAGTTTATCAAACCGACAGCGGTTCGCCAAACGCCCGCCAGCATCTGCTTGTCTCCAAAACACTTAGGCGGCTCGCAGGACCTATGGCGACCAGATTTGATAGAGGTGGTCTGTCAGAGCCTCTCATTCAAGCGTCATCGTGACGGGACAGTGGTCGGACCCCATTACGTTGGCAAGAATGATCGCTGCTTTCAGTCTCGGGCGCAGAACGGGGGAGATGCAGAAATAATCGATCCGCCAGCCGCGGTTTTTCTCGCGCGCCTTGCGAAAATAGCTCCACCAAGTGTAGTGACCGCTGTCTTTCGTGAACTCGCGGAATGTGTCGATGAAGCCGCTCTCGACGAACTTGTCGAAATTTCTGCGTTCCTCTACGGTGTAGCCAGCATTGCCTTCATTGCCTTTGGGATCGTAGATGTCGATCTCCTTGTGAGCTACATTCAGGTCGCCACAGAAGATAACGGGTTTGTTCTTTTCGAGATTCTTGAGATAGTTGAGGAACTCGACGTCCCATTCCTGCGTACGATAGTCGAGGCGCGAAAGATTTTCGCCGGAGTTGGGTGTGTAGACATTGACGAGCAAGTAGTCCTGAAATTCGAGAGTGATCACGCGCCCCTCGTCGTCATGTTTCTCGATGCCGACCCCGTTGGAGACAGATAGTGGCTCGACTTTTGTGAATACTGCCGTGCCGGAGTACCCTCTCTTTTTTGCGGCATTCCAGTAGCAAATGTAGCCCGGGAGCTCTAGGCCCACCTGCTCCGGCAAAGCTCGCATCTCCTGCAGGCAGAGGACATCAGGGTCCGCTTCCTCCACGAAATCCGTGAATCCCTTCTTTAGCGCAGCCCTAATACCATTGACGTTCCACGAAATGAATTTCATATTCTCTCTTTCTCTGTGAACTCAAAATCAGGGCGTATGATGCGTGACGTGAGGCGCTATGTCAAGCTTGCAACTGAAGGAACGATTTGTTCAGCAAGGTACGAAACACTGTTCTCGAACTTCTCTGTGACTTTTGGCGGGATGAGACTCCAAGAGGGGGCTTGAAACGGTCACGTCGAGGCAGACGAATCACGCCCACAACATTTCTTGTACTTGCGTCCTGAACCACAGGGGCAAGGTTGGTTACGGCCGACTTTTGTCATGGATGCTCTTTGGGAGAAGGATGTGCGAGGATGAGAATTATTCGTACTACCGGGGTCAAAGAAGAAAGGGCCATCTGTTGGAGTAAAATCTGCTTTGCCTATCCCCTTCTTTTCGAAGTATATGTCATCAAAGACGGACGCGTTCCCAGGTGCCATGAAAACCTTGTCTGCTTTCTTTCTTATGATATCCTCCAGTGTTCCGTGTTGTAAGAAGATCCCCCCGATATCCAGTTCGTCCCATGCAGCGGCCTTTCCGTACAATTGAATCCTCTCACGTAGGAAGAGGGTGAGCTTCTTTGCTCCCCAGCCTCTGTGCTCAAATCCTTCGAAAAGAGTTTCGAGGTCGTAAAGATTGACAACCCAAGGGTATTCATCCGTTTTGTTCTTGCGCAGCATGTACGTCAGTTCGACCGCCAGCACACCAAATCGTTCCAAGGTCACGCAGATGCAGAAGACACGCTTCACTTTGTTTGATCTCAGCCTAACAACTTCCGCACCATTCTTGTCGTACAGAGGGACTTCTTCACCATTTAGTATGCGCGAACGAATGCGCCGTGCTTGGTCAAAAGCGCTCTGTATTGGCTCAAAGTCCCTTTTGAGCCTGTCAAAAGATTTGTCTGGGTTCCTGAGGGGCTCCCTTGGTGTGCTGGCTTTTGACTCGAAGACGAGCACGTCATGCTCGAGAACCACTACCAGATCGTGTTCAAAGGCTCCTTCGGAGAATTCGGAAACATTAGAAAAAAATCCGACTTCATCCCCACAGAGTTGACACACTATGGCCTTAACTCGATCCTCAAGGTACGTGTCGCGCTTCCTGAGAAATCGTTCTCTCCGGGGTGTTTCCAAGAGACACCTGCGGTAGTGGCCAAGCAGGCGCAGGTAAAAGGTGTTTATCACCAAGCAGAACGCCTCGCCTTTTCGAATCTCGATTACTGGTTTTTCGTGCGCTACGTTCCGTTGGGTTGGATACAGAATCTCCGGCTCGTGGCCTCGTCGAAGAGCAAAAGTCGACCAGTAGGCTCGTGCGAGACCAGCTCCCCACCTGCGTTCGATATCCTCTATGTCTAACTTCTGAATACCTTGAACCCGTTGCCAAAGGTCTAAAGACATCTCGCAGGAAGGGTCCTTCCAGACCTCCTTTTGAGCTTGCTCAAGGCTCCATTGCTGATTTTCACATCGCCTGTCGAAGGAACGTTGTGCTTGTTTTACATCAGGAATGATTTCGGCTACCGCGTCCAATTTCCCTTGCAGATGAGCGTGCACCCAGCCAGTCACCTCCAAGGCTTGGGAGGCGGATAATCCTAGCCTTGCCTCAAATTCTTCGTCGAAAGGCGCGAGAGTTTCCGTGATACGGTCTATAATCTGCTCACATGTGCACAACGGTCCTGTGTTGAAATAGTCCAAGAGACAAGACGATGTTATGTAGAACTTGTCCCCACTCAACTTCTTTGCAGCGGGGTCGAGCATAGCCCAATTTTGGACACACATTGTTTCGTAGGTCCTGTAGGCCGCATTCACCCTCTGGCAAGTTTGATGCCATTCCTTATCAGTGAGAAGGATCTTGCCGCGTGGCTCAGCAGTTGACGCCATCAAGCCCAGCAGGAAGAGACACTGCACGTATGGTGAGAAAAGACCGTATTCCCGCGAACAGGCGAAAGGATCCATCCAAATAGCGTTCAGGCAGAAGCCAGCGATTGACTCAGTGCTACGCTGAGAAAGTAGCCCGCGGATTTGCTCTATCTCTTGTCGAAGTTGTTGGTGTAGTTCTTCTTTCATGACCGGCTAAACACACAGCACTTCTTTGCGTTTCGCGCGAAAGCACTTTTCGTTCAGGCACAGAACTTCGATACGTTCATCTTGACTGAGGGGTGCAATGATGCAATACAACCACTGCACATCTGCGGACAGACCGTCACTGTAATTGAGTTCCCTGGCTTCTTCAGACTATGGCAGTATACCTTAAAGGTTTTGCATGTGGAACGCTTCTTTCGATTTTTCCAAGGAAGCCTTCAGGCGTTGAGTATTGTGGATGGCATTGGCTATTCGTTTTGAAAGACAGGATTTCCTCTTGACAGAGGGAGCGGGGTATGGTACTATCTCCATTGAGATGGTACAGAATGGAGGCTCGGTTTTGCTCTCACAGAAATGTCAATATGCATTGCGGGCGACCTTTGAGCTCGCGAAACAGTACGGAAAAGGTCCGACAAAGATTGCAGATATCGCGGAGCGACAGGCGATCCCGACAAGGTTCCTTGAGAGGATTCTCAATGAGATGAAGAAGGGCGGTTTTTTCGAGTCGCGACGCGGTAACGAGGGAGGATATCTTCTGGTTAGAGACCCTCGCGAGCTGGCTGTGGGAGACATCATTGAGTTCGTCGAGGGGGCATTCGTACCGGTCTCCTGCATGCTCACGGGAGGTGGGAATGATGATTGCCAGTTGAAGGGTAACTGCGTATTCCTACCAATGTGGCGCAAGATTCGGAATGCCGTGAAAGAAGTGTATGGCGCAACAACAATGCAGGAACTTGTGGAGGAGGAGGCTCGGACAACTGGCCAGTATTTGTCCGCGTACTCGATCTGATGGGTAACATATGTGAGTCATAGCGAGGAGGTATGACACGTGGCTGGAGTGATATGTGGGAAGGGACGCAATCGCCGTTTGTGCGAGAGAGCTGTGACGGGGTCTGTTTTTTTTGGGCAGAACTCGACTAACACGGTCGGGAAGCTCGACAAGGGGTTGGGTGTTTATGGAATCTCACGCTAGAAGCATCATAAAAAGGCACTTTCTTGGCGAGTCCTGGCCGCCCTGATCACGACTGCTGTCGTGTGGATTTGGACCGGACACCCCGCTTTTGCCGTCAAGATAGGCGTGGCAGATACTGTCGCGAAGCTGGGAGTCTATTATTTGCACGAGCGCGGATGGAATAGGGTGTCCCTGGGACGCTCTGCGGCGCCAGAATACGAAATCTGAGGAAAGAGAGGAGTTGAAAACTATGACACTAACGGCTACACAGGATGACGTGAAGAGCCTGGTGGAAGGTCTCAACTTTGCGGAGAAAGTGGACCGCGCACTAAGGCTAATTCGTGAGGCGTACGAAGAGTACGGAGAACGGCTGGTTGTTGCGAACAGCCTTGGCAAAGACTCTTGTGTCGTCTGGGACTTGGCGAAACGGGTGAGTCCGGACATCAAGGGTTTCATCGTGACAACGCGTTTCAAACCGAAAGAGACCGTAGATTTCATGAAGAAGGAAGTGTCCCGGTACCCGGAGCTGAAGGTATTCAAGAACGATGATTCAATACCTGATGAACTCTATAAGACAGACCCGGACCGCTGCTGCGACTTGTTGAAGGTAAAGCCAACCCGGCAAGCAATCGAAGAAATGAATGTTGCCTGTTGGGTGACTGGGCTGCGGTGCACAGAAGGCCGTACGCGAACAGATTTCCAGGAGGTTGAAGAACGTGATGAGGGCTTGATCAAGCTGAACCCAATTCTTACCTGGTATGAGCGAGAAGTGTGGCAGTACTTGGCGCTATATCAGGTACCAGTGAATCCGCTGTATACTGAAGGATATCGATCACTGGGTTGCGCTACGTGCAGCACTATTTCTCACGGCCCCGACGAGCGAGCTGGTCGCTGGATTGGGACAAGCAAGTGTGGCGGCGAGTGTGGTATTCACACGCGCCCCCTAAAGGCAGACTACCAGATTTGAGGAGTGAGGTCATGAATATTGCGAACGACATCACGGGTCTTATTGGAAGTACGCCCTTGGTCTGGCTGAACCGCATTGCTGGCGGGTTACCGGGACGCATCGCAGGCAAACTGGAGTTTTACAATCCCACTTCCAGCGTGAAGGACCGAATAGGTCTGTCAATGATTGATGCGGCTGAACGAGCGGGACTGATCAAGCAGGACACAGTTATTCTGGAGCCTACATCGGGTAACACGGGAGTGGCTCTGGCTTTCGTTTGCGCGGCAAGGGGATACAAGCTCGCCCTCACAATGCCCGAAAGCATGTCTGAGGAACGCCGCCAAATACTGAGGGCGTTTGGAGCTACCCTCATCTTGACACCGGCGGAGCAAGGCATGATCGGTGCTGTCGAGCGAGCGAAGGAGTTGGCGGTCGAGGATAGCCGTTACTTCATCCCGCAGCAGTTCGAGAATCCCGCCAATCCCGAGATTCACCGCAAGACAACCGCCGAGGAAATCTGGAAGGATACCGACGGACAGGTTGATGCGGTTGTAGCGGGGATCGGTACGGGAGGGACGATCACCGGTGTTGGGGAGGTGTTAAAGGAGAGGAAGCCGTCAGTTCGTGTGATTGCTGTAGAGCCAGTGGAGTCAGCAATTCTCTCAGGCGGCGAACCGGGATCGCACGGAATTCAAGGGATCGGTGCAGGGTTTGTTCCGGCTGTTCTTGACAGGGACATTCTCGACGAAGTGATCCAGGTTGATACAAAGGAAGCCAAACGTGCTGCCCGCTCTCTCACGCGCAAGGAAGGAATTCTTGCAGGTATATCCTCCGGCGCAGCTCTAAGCGCTGCACTGAGCGTGGCAGAGCGAAGCGAAAGTGAGGACAAACTGATTGTCGCAATTCTTCCCGACACGGGTGAACGGTATTTGACAACGGACCTGTTTGTCGGGATGCACGAGTAGTCAGTTGAGTCAATTCTGTAGGGATAGCTGTGGCGAAAGCGATATTACTATTGTCCGGGGGGCTTGACAGTACACTAGCGGGCAAGATGCTTCTGGAAATGGGCGTCGAGGTGGAGGCGATCAACTTTGTTTCACCCTTCTGCCAGTGTACCCCGAGGTCGCTGGGCTGTCCTGCCGCGAAGCGTTCGGCGGAACAACTTGGCATAAGGGTTCGGGTGTTCAAATGCGGCGAAGGCTACCTTGATGTGATCAAGCACCCGAGGTTTGGGCGTGGTAGCGGGATGAACGCGTGTTTGGACTGCCGGATCCATATGTTCAGTCGAGCGCGAGAGTACATGGTTCAGACAGGAGCCGACTTTGTAGCCACTGGGGAAGTCCTGGGTAAGCGCCCGATGTCTCAGCGGCGTCGGGCAATGGACCTCATTGAACGGGAATCAGGCTTGGACGACCTTGTTGTCCGACCACTGAGCGGACAATTGCTCTCACCGACGAAGCCCGAGAAAGAGGGGACTTTAGACCGACGCCGCTTGCGGGCGATTCATGGAAGGAGCAGACGACCGCAGTTTGAGCTTGCAGAGCAACTAGGGATTGCCGACCACCTTTGTCCCGCAGGTGGGTGTCTATTGACCGATCGCAATTTCGCGGCGCGTTTCAATGATCTGTTGGAGAAGAAGCCTGATTTCACCATACGAGACGCCCGGCTTTTACGGTATGGCCGTCACCATCGGTTGCCGGGCAGTACGAAAGTGGTCGTCGGAAGAAATGAGGAAGAGAACAAGATCATCGAGCGCCTGATGAGTGACAGTGACTTTCTACTAATACCAGAGACCATACCGGGTCCAAGTGTTCTTTGTCAGGATTCAGCAAATTCAAAAGACCTCACACTTGCCGCCGGAATTGTGGCGACCTATACCAAGGGCGGTATGGTTACCGATGTTGTTGTTAAGAGAGGCAAACGCAGCAATACTGTCAAGACACTTCGCGGTGTTAATCCGTTGGACCGAAGTCTTCTGGCAGCATGGCGATTGGATGGATCACGTTTCAAGAGGCTGACTGGCTGGAAGGCGGTCAAGAAAACGTTTAAGTCTTGTAAGAAGAAAGGCAAGAAGATTATGTCACAAGAGCCAAAAAGCCTGTTTCACAAGGCCAATGAAAAGGATGTTACTCGAGCAATCGTTCACGAGTTTGCAAAGCAATTTGAGGAATACACAGAGAGTGACGTGCTGATTGCCGGAGCGGGTCCCAGTGGGTTGATGTGCGGAAAAGAACTTGCCGAGATGGGCGTCAAGGTGCTGATTGTCGAGCGGAACAACTATCTTGGCGGTGGGTTCTGGATCGGCGGTTACTTGATGAACAAGATTACTGTACGAGAGCCTGCGAACAAGGTCCTTGACGAACTTGGGATACCGCACGCGGAAGTCTCTGAAGGCCTGCATGTAGCCGATGGGCCGCACGCTTGCTCAAAATTGATTGCCAGTGCATGCGATGCCGGCGTAAAGTTCGCCAACATGACTACCGTTGATGACGTGGTCTTGCGGGAAGGGGGCCGAGCAGCGGGATTGGTGATCAACTGGACACCGGTGAACGCGTTGCCCCGGGAAATTACCTGTGTGGATCCTGTTGCTATTGAAGCACGCATTGTTGTTGATGCGACCGGACACGACGCCATCGTTGCTCGAACTCTTGCTGACCGAGGCATCCTCGACCTACCGGGTTGTGCTCCAATGTGGGTTGAGCAGTCTGAGGACGCTGTGGTGGAACACACAGGTGAGATTCAGCCAGGACTAGTTGCTATCGGCATGGCCGTCTCAACCGTTTTCGGACTGCCAAGAATGGGACCAACCTTCGGCGCCATGCTGCTGTCCGGAAAGAAGGGTGCCGAGAGTATCCTGTCGCTTTTGCGACGGGCAAAGAGTGACCAAGAACCGGCAAGTCCGGACGATCTGGTTTGCGACGCCTTAGGACAGCAGGGGGGCAATATCGGTGCGGCAAGGTAGCCCTTTTCAGAGCAGCTACCCTTGCTCACGTGAAGGAAAGATGAACACGATGCCAACGGATCCGAGTGCTAAAGGTACCTACCGTTTGCCGGACGGTATCGAGGATGACCTCAAGAAGATTCAACTGATGGTCGGACAGGTCGCGGACGGAACATTGTCTGCAGAAGGGTTTCGGGCGTTCCGCGTTCCCATGGGAATCTATGAACAACGTGAGAGAGAGAAGTTTATGTTGAGGGTTCGCCTCCCTGGCGGTGTCTTGTTGCCTCCGCAGATGAGGATCCTTGCCAGTGTGTCTGAACAGTATGGCAACGGAGTTCTTCATGTTACGACACGACAGGACATCCAAGTGCATCGCATGCCAATGGAGTCGATCCATCCCGCGCTTGTCGCTCTTTTGGAGGAGGGCCTGACAACCAAGGGAGGTGGTGGCAATACAGTACGAAATATCACCGCTTGCCCGTTTGCCGGGGTGTGCTCCAGAGAAGCTTTCGATGTGACACCATATGTCATTTCCATGACGGAGTTCCTGTTGGCTAATCCTTTGTCCTATCAGTTGCCTCGAAAGTACAAGCTAGCCTTCTCCGGGTGTGGGTGTGACTGCGCAGGTGCCACAGTAAATGACCTGGGTCTTATCGCCAAGAACCGTGACGGAGTATGCGGCTTCACGGTATACGTTGGTGGCGGGATGGGCGCTCGCAGTCGGGTGGCGGGCCTTCTTGAGGAGTTCGTGCCAGCCGAGGAAATCTATCTCATTGCTGAAGCCGTCAAACGTGTCTTCGACCAGCATGGCGATCGGAAGAATAGGCACAAGGCCCGCCTCCGATTTCTGATTGAGAAGATCGGATTGGAGGCTTTTCGCAAGCTTTACGAAGAAGAGCTTGCAGAATTGCGGGAGTCTCCACCTGCTCTGCCACACGTCCGAGCGAATACCAGAGCAACATATACTCCGGCCGTGCGTCGGCTGTCGAGGTCCAGCGACCCGGACTTCTGCCGATGGAGCCAATTCAGTGTATTGGATCAAAGGCACCCCGGCTACAAAATCGTTGTTTTGCCTCTTCCTCTCGGGGACATGGACGCGGAAAGTCTGCGTTCGTTGGCAGATGTAGTTAATGCTCACGGCGAAGGAGTCCTTCGCACAACACAGTCTCAGAATGTCATCATCAGGTGGGTCAAGGAAGCAGAGCTCGAAGAAATATACGCTAGACTTTCGAGCTTGGGACTTGCGAGGAGCGTCCCCCCTGTGCTCAGGGAGATTGCGGCATGCACAGGAGCATCGACTTGCAGGCTTGGCATCTGCCAATCCCGGGGGCTTGCGAAAGCCATCGTGGACGAACTCTGTCAAAGTGATCTTGATCTGGACAAACTTGAAGAATTGAAGATTCACATAAATGGATGCCCAAATGCTTGCGGCCGGGGACCGATTGCTCAGATCGGGTTCTTCGGAGCGGCGCGACATAGGGGAGAGCGTCTTGTTCCCCACTATGCTGTTTGTCTGGGTGGGAGGGTCGGGGAAGGAAAGACTCAACTTGCTGAAAAAGCTGCGGTGATTCCCGCCCGTAACGTGCCAGCCTTCCTTCGGGATTTCCTTGAGGAATTCGTACAGTCGCCTTTCTGTCCTGATTTTGAAGCGTTTCTTGATTCCGGTGGAAGGAAGAGGGCCGGGGAGATCGCCACAGAGTACAAAAAGGTTCCGAGCTTCGATGAGGAGCAGAGTTTCTACTTTGATTGGAATGCTGAAGAACCGTTTTCTCTTGCTGATACGCGTGCCGGAAAGTAGAATCCAGATGTCTTTGATCGCGTCGAGACAGACTGTGTTGACCAGGATGCTCTCGGCTATCAGGTCCTTTGACATCGCCTTGGTCAAAACAATCCCGTGGCTCGGCTGACGGAACTCGGCAGGGACGAGGCTCCCGGCTGCTCGCTACCAGGGTGAGTAACGTTGCCGCGGCGTCCACGCATGAATCCAACTGGTTACCGTTAAGAATGTGTGTCTCCCTAGAGTCTCGCATAATCGAATACGCAAGAAATCTGCAGAACGATGAAATGATTCACAAGAACGATTATAATGAAAGTGGCGTTCTTTGTGGGGTAATCCAGGTATGACGTATCTTCTTTTCCTTTGTACGGCCAATTCTGCCCGCAGCCAGATGGCTGAGGGATTTGCTATGGCTCGTGCGCCTCGCGGCGTAGAAGTATCGAGCGCTGGCACCCGTCCGGCGGAGCAGGTCCATCCAATGGCAGTGGAGGTAATGGCTGAGATCGGGATTGATATATCAAGGCAATCGCCAAAAGCTTTCTCCGACGCATTGCCGAGCAAATCTGACATAGTGATAACCCTCTGCGAGCAGGCTGCCACAGAATCCTGTGCCATTCTTCCCGGGCATCCCGCCCAGGTAAACTGGAACCTCCCGGACCCGGCTGCTGTGAAGGGAAGCGACGCCGAAAGACTAAATGCTTTTCGCGAGACGCGCGACAGAATCAGTCAATTGGTGGATGACCTCATAGACCGTGGATATCTAAAGGCTCTTGCATGGTCGAGCAGGACATCAAACTTGATGCTTGATAGCCTTTCAGAGGGTATCATCGCACACGACATTGATCGCCATATCATTTTCTTCAATAGAGCCGCCGAGGAAATCACCGGCTACGGACGCGATGAAGTGGTCGGTCGAGACTGCCACGATGTCTTTGCCGGGAACTTCTGTGGGGGAAAGTGCTCGTTTTGCGACGAGACTCCGTCTTTCAACCATTCCGAGTATCCCGTGACCTTCGTAACGAAAAGGGGAGAAACGCATCAGCTTGAGATGTCGGTGCAGTCTATCAAAGACAGCAGTGAAATGATGCTTGGAGTCCTTGCATCTTTTCGAGACGTGACGTTGGAAAAAGACATGGCACGCCGTCTCGGGGAGATCGAGAGTTTTTCCGGAATCATCGGTCGTGATAAGAAGATGCTGGAGATCTTCGATCTCATCCGCACCGTCGCCGATTCCAACGTGCCTATTCTGATCCAAGGCGCAAGCGGAACGGGGAAGGAGCTTGTGGCAGTCGCCATTCACAACGAAGGGCGCCGATCAAAGAAGCTCTTCGTTCCCGTCAACTGCGGAGCACTCCCCGAAGGTCTGCTTGAAAGTGAACTATTTGGACATGTACGCGGAGCTTTCACCGGCGCCGTTCGCGATAAGAAGGGGAGATTTGAACTGGCCGACGGTGGCACAATCTTTCTCGATGAGATCGGTGATATTTCCCCGGCCATGCAGGTCAAGCTTCTCCGTGTTTTGCAGGATGGCACTTTTGAGCGAGTCGGCGGAACCGACACAATTCGGACCGATGTCCGTATTATCAGCGCCACCAACAAGGATATCCGAAAGGAGATCGGGGCCGGACGGTTCCGCGACGACCTTTATTACAGGTTGTGCGTTGTGCCGATCGAGCTGCCCCCGTTGTGTGAACGGTGCGGAGACATTCCGCTTCTGGTGGACCACATCATCAACCGCATCACTTCGGACAGGGGGAAACGACAAGTCTCGCTCTCTCCCGCCGCATTGGATGCGATCCTCTCCTATGAATGGCCCGGAAACATTCGCGAATTGCAGAACGCCCTGCAATTCGCGATGGTAAAGTGCAAGGGACATCTGATCGAGGTGGCCGATCTGCCACCACATGTCATCAGCAACATGACGGGTTCCTCCACAATCTTGGAGAACATGCTGTTACCGACGTCAACCCAACGTACAACGTCTTCGGCTCAACTCCTCAGGAAGAGCAGGAACAAGCTGACCCTTGAATCGGTGAACGCATCGTTGAAGCGGACAGGTGGCAACAAGGCCAAGGCTGCCCGTATTCTGGGCGTCGGCCGGGCCACATTGTACCGTTTCCTGGACAGCATCAAGTGACTCACACCGTTGTCTAGTGAGACAGTTGTGTCTCGCGCTCTTCTTGTGAGACACTTAGGTTATGTCTCATTTGTGGCGAGATAGAATGCTCGAATTAAGGCAGCGACGCAACCCTCGCATGATTAGGCAATTGGGGTTTTACGTGTCCAGCGCTCCCAAGTCAAATGTATTGGCACGATGATTGCTCAATATGAAAGCAGAATCAAAAATCTATGTGTTGCACAGGTCCTGAAGATGGGATGCAGTAACCGACGTCTTTGAACTGACGGCTTGTTCGGGAGAGGAAATCATGCGAAAGTGCAATGAACACCTTCTCGAAACATTGGAGCTTGCACGGCAATTGACCATTCTTGCGGACGAAGGGGAAGCGGATGCCGAAGACGATGGTTGTGTGGTCCTGTACGGCGTAGTCCGCGACAGCGCCTACAAGATGCGCCAACAGGCACAACATGAGCGTGAGGCACACATTTCCCGCGGGGCTTGGGAGAAGGATCGAGCATAGATACGCGAGTAACACACCATTCCAACTGTACTTGACAAGGGGGTCGATCATGCAATTGCAGGGTAGCAGGACAGCGAAGAATCTTATTGCAGCTTTCGCGGGGGAGAGCCAAGCGCGTAATCGCTACACCTATTTCGCCAGCAAGGCGAGGAAAGAGGGGTTAGTTCAGATATCCTTGATATTTGAGGAAACAGCTAATCAGGAAAAAGAGCACGCCAAGCGGCTTTTCAAATTCATGACAGGCGGGGAGGCTGAGGTTGCTGCAGCTTTTCCGTTCGGCACGATCAGTACCACGCTCGAAAACCTGAAAGAAGGAGCTGCCGGAGAAAACTACGAGTACACAACGATGTACCCAGGGTTTGCCAAGGTAGCACGTGAGGAAGGATTCGATGAAATCGCCGCTGCTTTTGAAGCAATCGCTGTCGCAGAGAAGCAGCACGAGAAGCGTTATCTTGCTCTCGCCGCAAATGTTGAGCAGGACAATGTGTTTAAGAAGGATCAGCCGAGCGTGTGGAGGTGTTTGAATTGCGGGTACGTTCACGAAGGTCAGGAAGCTCCGCAGACCTGTCCTGCATGCTCACATCCTCAGGCTCACTTTGAGATCCTAGGTGAAAACTGGTAAACCACTCATTTCTTTCCAGGAGGGTAATCAAATGGCAAAGCGGATTGAAGTCTACAAGTGCGAGGTGTGCGGGAATATCGTCGAAGTATTGACTGGTGGCGCAGGGAAACTCGTCTGCTGCGGCAAGACGATGATCCTGCTCGATGAGAAGACAGCAGATGCAACTACGGAGAAGCACGTTCCTGTGGTCGAAAAGACCGAAGGTGGCTACAAGGTCAAGGTGGGCAGTGTCCCTCACCCGATGGAAGAGGAACACTACATCGAATGGATCGAAATTTTGGCTGACGGCAAAGCGTATCGGCAGTTTCTGAGTCCGGGCGATGCCCCGGAGGCTGTCTTTTGCATCGATGCAGCAGGCGTGTCCGCTCGGGAACACTGCAACTTACACGGCTTGTGGAAGTCTTAATGTCATTGTTGGATAACGGCTATCATAGTTGCATGTGGGATGAAGAAATGTCTATTCGCAAGATCATCAAAATAGATGAAGACAAATGCGATGGGTGCGGTGAGTGCATCATCAACTGTCCTGAAGGGGCACTGCAAATTGTCGATGGCAAGGCGAGGCTGGTGAAAGAGAGCTATTGTGACGGGCTTGGTGTCTGTATCGGCAAGTGTCCAGTTGGGGCTATTACGATTGAGGAGCGTGAGGCTGAGGGATTTGATGAGGAAGCCGTGAAGAAGCACATGGAGAGAGCGAACGCGGCTTCTGTTGAGCGTGCTGCCACCTGTCCTGGGTCTGCGGTTAGACAGATGGCTCCTCCCGGGGAAGGCTGTCCGGGCTCGCAATTGCGACAGAGATTGCCGTCAGGGTCGTGCCCAACCTCTATGGTTGAAGGACTAACATCCCAGTTGAGCCATTGGCCGGTGCAGTTGACTCTGGTGCCGCCGACCGCTCCTTTTTTGCAGAACGCAGACGTGTTGCTCGTGGCTGATTGTGTGCCTTTCGCGTTTGCGGATTTCCATCAACGCTTCCTGCAAGGAGGTCATCCGGTCTTGGTAGGGTGTCCGAAACTGGACGATACGCGTCCCTACATCGAAAAGCTCACGGCCATGGTGAAACAGTCATCCCTGCACAGTCTGACCATTGTTCACATGGAAGTTCCATGCTGCAGCGGTCTGTGCCGGATAGTGAAAGAGGCGCTGAAGTCCAGCGGCGCAAGCCTGCCCGTCAAGGATGTTACCGTCGGTATTGATGGAAAGATCATTTCTGAAAAGCAGTGGTAGATATATTCTACACCGCTTGGCCAGAAATAGGACTTGATCGCTACTTCAAGAGAAAGGATAACTCAATGTTCTGTGATCAATGCGAACAGACGGCGAGGGGAACTGGCTGCACCAAAGTGGGTGTGTGTGGGAAGAATGAAGACATCGAAAGCCTCCAGAAGAATCTGATATATACTCTCAAGGGTATTTCTGCCTATGTGTATCACGCTAGAGAACTTGGAGTGGATGATCCCGAAATCAGTGCATTCATTCCGGAAGCGTTGTACGCGACACTGACTAATTCCAATTTCGACTTGGACTATTTCATTGGCATCAATCTGCGTGCAGGCGCCATGGCCATCAAAGCAATGAGGCTGCTGAAGCAGGTTCACTTTGACAATTACGGCGTCCCTCAGCCGACGGAAGTGCAAACCGGAACCGTAGCAGGTCCAGGTATTCTTGTCACTGGCCACAGCCTCAAGGCTCTCGAGGAACTCTTGAAACAAACCGAAGGTACAGGCGTCAATGTGTATACGCACTCTGAGATGCTACCTGCACACGGTTATCCCGAGCTGAAAAAATACAACCACCTGGTGGGAAATCTTGGCAAGGCATGGTTTGACCAGAAGAAACTGTGGTCTGAAAACAGTCTCGTGGTCATTGCATTCGGAAACTGCGTCCTGATTCCGAAAGAAGCATATCAAGACCGGCTGTATTGTCTTGGCGTTGCAGGTGTCCCGGGCGCGAAGCGTATAGAGGGCTTCGACTTCGGTGCAGCAATCGAACAGGCGAAGTCTTTGCCACCGCTTCCTGACGCACCCGGCGAGAACACACTGACGACAGGCTTTTCCTCCCAGGTCGTGCTGAGTCTGGCTGACAAGATTAAAGAGGCAGTAACGTCGGGCGCGATCAAGCATTTCTTCCTCGTCGGAGGGTGCGACGCGCCTGGCAAGGGTGGGGACTATTACCGGGAGTTTGTCAAAGCCACGCCGTCCGATACCGTGGTCCTGACACTCGCCTGCGGCAAGTACCGATTTAACGATATTGACCTTGGCAATATTGATGGCATTCCACGCTTGATAGACCTGGGCCAGTGCAACGATGCGATTGAGGCAGTTGACATTGCAGTGGCCCTTGCTGATCTCTTTGGGTGTGGGGTGAACGAATTGCCCTTGACGCTGGTTCTGTCGTGGATGGAGCAAAAGGCAGTGGCTATCTTGATGTCACTGTTCCATCTTGGTGTCAAGGGGATGTACCTTGGGCCCAAGCCACCTGCATGGATAGCGCCGAATGTCCTCAAAGTGCTACAAGACAACTTTGACTTGCGACTGATCGGTGATCCAAAGCAGGACATGAACACAATGCTTGGGTGATCTCTGATGTATCTTGATGGACTTTCAAGCCCAACGTCGTTAATATGCGGCGGTGGTTTTTTGGGAGAAATTGGGTCAGTCACGGACGTCTGGGGGCTTGAACGATGGAAAGCAACAAGAACTACAAGGCCGAACTACCGAGCATCATTGAAGAGATAGCGAAGAGCTACGAGGAGGAGTCACCGCTCAACAGCGGCGGTGGATTTCCACTTCCATCTCGCGCTACGGTCGTGAAAATCCTGAATGATCTGGAGGCGATCATCTACCCCGGCTACTCTGGAGAGGAGGATGCCCCGAGGGAGTACCGTCGCTATCGCATGTCCGATCTGGTAGTAGAAGTATTTGAGAGTCTCGGCCTGCAAATCGCACGGAGTTTCCGACACGGATGCCCGAGTGTTCGTGAGGTCTGTGATGAGTGCAGAGGTCGCGGTGAAAGGGAAGTGACCATTTTCCTCCGCAAAATCCCGACTCTCCGTGAGACCTTGGCAGGGGATCTCGATGCCGCCTATGATGGCGACCCCGCGGCAAAGAGTCTCGATGAGATCATGTTCAGCTATCCGGGACTCAAGGCGGTCACCATATATCGCATTGCACACGAGCTTCATCTGCAAAACATTCCGCTGCTGCCACGAATAATGACCGAGTACGCTCACGCGATCACCGGGATCGACATCCACCCTGGGGCGGTGATAGGCCGGAGCTTCTTCATCGACCACGGAACCGGCGTTGTCATAGGAGAGACCAGCGAGATCGGCGACAACGTGCGCATCTACCAGGGCGTCACACTTGGTGCAGCGAGCGTCCCCAAAGACACCGAAGGGGGATCGCCTCGCGGGAAGAAACGACACCCCACAATCCACGACAACGTGACCATCTATCCAAATGCGACTGTGCTGGGCGGCGACACTGTTATCGGCACTGGAGCGATCGTTGGTGGTAACGTCTGGCTCAGGCGTTCTGTTCCATCGGGAACAACGATTGCCATTCAACCGCCCGGTTACAGGGTTGGCGGGGGTAATTGGGAAAAGATGGAACCGAATTTGGATAGCAAACCCTAAGAGAGTTCTCGAAATTGCTGTTTCGAAAAGACTCGTCGGGTCAAGATAGATTGTTCGTGTGCCGACTGACGTCCATCAGCTTGTTCTATGATCAAGTATGTTGATTTGACGGTGCGATTGACAATTTGTTCATCGCTCATTGTGAGGAGCTAAGAATGGAACAGCTACAGAGGAAGCGCGTTGACGAGCAGAAAGTAATCAGCATCCTGCATACGGGCTCATACGATGAAATCGGCCAGGTGCACCGTGATCTTCGCGAGTGGGCCAGCGAACACAACGCAGAGACAACAGGCCAAGCTATTACTGTCTTCCTCAGCGCCCCGGACGAATTCGATGCTCGTTCCGCTATGTTTGAAGTCTGCATACCGGTGGTTGGGCACATATCGGGCGATGATGAGGTAACAGTAAAGAATGTCCCGGCCGTGATGGTGGCTTTCACAACTGTCGAATGCTCGTACGAAGAAATGCCGGCTCGCTACAGTGAGATGCTCGCGTGGCTATCTGTTCAGGGTATGGCTGTTGCTGGACCGGCTCGTGAAGTGTACATCAATCCTCCGCGTTCCCAGGACGACGTATCCAACGAAAAACGTGTTGTAGAAATGCAGTTTCCAATCAGCGAATAGTGTTTTGGCCTTTCAATGTTGCGAGAGAACGAGACATGCACATTAACCTAAGAATAGCAGGCGAAGCGGGGCAGGGCGTGCAGACGACAGGCTCTCTTCTGGTCGACGCCCTTACCTCCATGGGTCTGTATGTGTTCTCTACGCAAAGCTACATGTCCAGGATTAGAGGCGGGCTAAACTGGTTCGACATTCGCATAAGCGACCAGGAACTTTTCTCCGGAAGTGACTTGGCGGATTTGCTTGTCGCTCTCACGGAGGAGTCGCTCCGAGAATTGAGCTCCAGGGTAACGAAGGGAGGACGTGTTCTCTTTGACGGCGACAGCGTGTCGAATGGTATTGCCATAGGGTTCCGAAAGGTTGCGAAGGAAGCATCCGGTTCGCCTCTTATGGCAAACTCCGTCGCAGCCGGAGCCGTTTTCGGTCTGCTTGGTTATGATCTCGATGCCCTCTGCAGACATATTGCCGGAGTTTTCAAAAAGAAGGGTGCGGGGTCTGTCGAGAAAAACCTCGCATGTGCACACCGTGGATACGAGATTGCGGCTTCCAATACGCCGATAAGAAGTCCAAAGGGAAATGGCGCCTCTGCAGAGACGTATGACGGCAGTACTGCCGTCGGTCTAGCAGCGGCTACGGCTGGTATCAAGTTTGTCACATCATACCCGATGACGCCCTCGACCGGCACGTTTACATGCCTCGCATCTCTAGCCGACGAATACGGCATAGTAGTCGAGCAGGCTGAGGACGAGATCGCCGCAATAAACATGGTGTGCGGAGCGTGTTATGCCGGAGTCCCCGCGATGACAACGACGAGTGGAGGGGGATTTGCCCTTATGACTGAGGGCCTCTCGCTGGCGGGCATGATGGAGTTGCCAGCTTTCGTCATGCTGTCCCAGAGTCCCGGTCCGGCTACAGGTCTACCCACGCGAACGGGTCAGGAGGATCTGAAATTTGCGGTTTGCGCGGGACACGGCGAATTTCCGCGCGCCATTTTCGCACCCGGTTCGCCAGAACAAGCTTATGAGCTAACGCGCCACGCACTTGTGACGGCGCACAAATACCAGACACCGGCGATACTGATGATCGATCAGTTCTTAGCAGATCAGCGAAAGAACGTTGCAGAGCTGAGCCGGGAGTCTCGGCCAATCGACCGCCATATAACTGCGTGCCCTTCTGGCGACTATCGCCGCTATGCAGTTACGTCCGACGGTGTGTCGCCGAGAGCTCTGCCAGGTGGAGATGTATTTGTCGTTAGCGATTCCGACGAGCACACCGAGGAAGGACACATCACCGAAGATCTTGATGTACGTGTGCAGCTCCAGGAGAAGCGCCTGAGAAAAGGGGCCGCAATGACTTCTGACGTCCTGCCACCCACGCGATATGGTCCTGTTGATGCGGACCTGCTGCTCATCTCGTGGGGGTCGACATATGGGCCTTGTCGCGAAGCTGTTGACTCACTCAATGCGTCAGGCCATTCGGCTGCGTTGCTTCACTTTGCTCAGGTTTGGCCGCTCAACCCCAAGGTAGTTCGTCAAGCACTTGGATCCAGCGGACCAAGTGCAAATCGGTCAGCGCGGACGATTTGCGTAGAGAACAATGCGACCGGCCAGTTTGCCTCTCTCCTTCGAGAACGGGGCATTCTCGCGACGTGCGATCTTTTTCTGAAATATGATGGCATGCCGTTCACGGGTGAAGAAATAATGGGCAGGGTGATTGAATGAGTAAGCGCGAGACAGCCTGGTGTCCGGGATGTGGGAATATCCAGATTCTCAGTTCTCTGGACAAGGCGATCGAAGAGGCAGGAATAGACCGCAAGTGTATGGTCCTGGTCTCCGGCATAGGACAGGCCGCGAAACTGCCGCACTATACTCCGTCAAATGTGTTCAACGGACTTCACGGTCGTGCGTTACCGGCGGCCACGGGGATCAAGCTTGCGAACCATGAGCTTGAGGTTCTTATCACCAGCGGAGACGGCGACATGTATGGTGAGGGCGGTAACCATTTTATACATGCAATACGTCGGAACATCGGG